>ERZ747221.985-NODE-985-length-30270-cov-10.037194_pt1 | contig 30270 bp, 28 predicted proteins | sample MGYA00374949_ERZ747221 | MGnify/ENA primary metagenome ERZ747221 (study PRJEB28779, sample SAMN05720172) | bioreactor metagenome | isolation source: Anaerobic biogas reactor | place: USA:Washington, USA | collected 2015-08-08 ... | reverse complement strand
AAAGACCAGGATGTGCTTCTCGCCGCCGTCCAGAACGGCGCGGCCGACCTCGCCTGGGAACAGGAGACCTTCGCCTACGCGGAGAGCTACGACGAGGAGGCCAAGCGGTACCGGGGGCTCAAGGCGGGCCAACACACCGGAGTGACTGTGACTGGGTTGGTGGTGCGACCGGACGTGGCACGACGTCAACTCGACGAGGAACGAGCGGCGCGAGAGGCAGCAGGGGCAGGTGCCGGCGCAGATGGACCCGGAGGCGACGGCAAGGTAGGCACTGGGGCCGGCGTAGGGACAGGCACGGATTCGGGCGCAGAAACCACCGGAACTGGCGCAGGGACAGGTGCTGGAACAGACGAACCACACCGCCCCGTTCTTAGACGCTTCCACGGATCCGTGACCCTCGACACCAAGCGAGTGGGTCGTGACGCGGCCAGCATCGCCGAGGAGGTCATCCAGCACCTGGAACTGCAGCCCGGCGCCTCCGTTGAAGTGACCCTCGAGATTGAGGCCGTCCTCCCCGAGGGTGCCCCAGACGATGTGGTGAGGACCGTGATGGAAAACTGCCAGACGCTGAAGTTTGACAGCAAGGGGTTTGAGGAGGAGTGAGCAAATCGACAGTCTTCGCCGGCACCATGGAGACCTGGGGTTATGAGTAGAACGGTCCGGAAGCGGCTGATTCCACTTCTCGCGCCAAGCCTCCGGGTCGTGTTTGTCGGAACTGACCCCGGAAGTCAAGCTCCTATGCGACCCGCGAGGATCCTCGAGAAGAGAGCTTCGTAGGTGATGAGACTCGCGTTTCTCATCGGCTCAGGGGTTTCTCGTGCGGCAGGCCTCAAAGACACGGCAGAGTTGACTCAGGTCATCCTCAGGCCATCCAACAACGTGTTCAATCCTTTCGAGCCCACTGAGACCGTGTCCGCCTTCATGCAACTGCTCGCGGAGGAGCAATCGAGGCTACTGAAACGACTCGGCAATAGACGACCAGTCAACTACGAGGACATCTGCTACCTGGCTGCACAGATTGCGGACTCGGAGGTGGGCGAGTTCGAGAACGCGGCGGTCGAGACCTTCGTCGACAAGCTGGCCCACGAGCTCGTGAACCAGGAAGAACGCTTCAAGGAGCCTGACGACCCCGAGTGGGGACAGGAGGGGTACTGGCGTGAGAGAGTGTACCGGCTCGCAGTTTCGTCAGTCCGAACAATCAAGCAGACTGTCGCGAGTGAGCTAAGTCAGGAGGCTCCTCGTCCGGACGCACTTCGCGTCCTGGCCGACGCTGCGAGGCGCGGAGAAGTCGGCCTGGATGTGTTCACACTGAACCACGACACGCTCTTGGAAACCCTCTGGAACCTGGAGGGCATATCTTTGGAGGACGGCTTCAGGCCCGTGGCGGATGTCAGAAGCAACTGCTACTTAGCCGCCTACCCCGAGGTCACTGTATGGAGCGCGCAGGCTTATGACACCAAGTGTTCGACGCGCCCCTCATTGTTGAAGCTTCACGGCTCAATCGACTGGTGGAGTCTGTGGCATCCAGACGTCGATTTCCTCCCGCCCGCCAAGGTGAAGGGCGACCCACTCCACATTCTGGCCAGACCTGAACACCGCGCCAGGAGCAAGTACCTGCCCCCTGCAGAACTGGAGCCGGTCATTCTCGTGGGTACCTTCAACAAAATGCTTCACCAAGCACGTGGGGACTCATTCCTAGACCTACTATGTCTCTTTCGTCGGCGTCTTGCCTCCACCGACAGATTAGTCATTTCGGGATACGGCTTCGGCGACAAGGGAATCAATGGCATCATCATTGAGTGGTTGACTAGCCCCAATCACAGGGCACTCCTGATTGATCCGGCTCCCGAAGACACCCTGGACCGAGGCCGAGGCGCAGTTCAGTCCTTGGTACGAGCGAAGGCGCGAGGACAGCTCACGATGTGGACCGGTGGCTTTGAGGACTTCGAGTTTCCAGCGGTCCTAACGTGGGCTAAGTAACCGGAATTCCTGCCGCCAGAGCCGATGCGGGAGTTAGCCGCTGCGTTTCGAATATTGCGTTTAGTGGAAGAACTGCTATAGTTGCAGCAGTCCACAGATAGCAGAGGGAGACGACAATGGCACGGAGCGGCCTAGCATATTCACTGGAGCAAGAGCCGGTTTCGGCATCTCGAGAAGAGTCTGGAGACGTGGTCCTTCTCAAGAACTACCTGGAGAAGCAGCGCCTCCCGGAACTCTGCACGCCTGACGGCAAGAGAATCGCGTTGCCGAGCTCGGTGTACCAGGTCCTCATGAAGGTGCTCACTGAGATGTCCCAGGGCAATGCCGTCGCAGTGGTCCCCGTCCATCACGAGCTGACCACCCAAGAGGCCGCTGATCTTCTGAATGTGTCTAGGCCTTTCCTTGTGAAGCTCCTCGAAGAGGGACATATCCCCTTCAGAAAGACCGGGACCCACCGGCGCGTTCTGTTCCAGGACCTGATGGAGTACAGACGTCGCCGGGATGCTGAAAGGGCTGCCGCACTGGAAGAGCTTGCCGCCGAAGATGCGAGACTGGGCATCTAGACAGGTAAGGAACGGTTAGCTCCACGTGGCCTTCCTCGCCGTCCTCGACGCCTGCGTCCTTTACCCTGTCGAGCTCCGGAATCTCCTGCTCTGCGTTGCCGAACAAGGTGTCTATAGACCCCTGTGGAGCGAGAGGATCCTTTCGGAGATGCGGCGCAGCATCCTCAGGCAGAACCCACACCTGAGCGACGACCAATTGGATCATCTGGTCGCTCAGATGAAGATTGCCTTCCCGGAGGCCATGATCAGCGGCTATGAGCCGCTCGAATCCGCGATGACCAACGACCCCAAGGACAGGCACGTCCTCGCGGCGGCCGTCCGTGGGCGCGCCGATGTGATTGTCACCCTCAACCTGAAGCACTTCGAGCCGGAGCACTGTCTACCCTATGACGTCGACGTCCAGACACCGGACGATTTCCTGGTCCACGCCTACCACCTCAGCCCCGCCCGTTTCTTGGCCGCGTTCGACAATCAGGTGTCACGCAACCGGAAGCCGCCGAACACCAGAGAGGGTCTCATCGACTCTCTCGCCGGCGTGCTTCCCGAGCTGACCAAGATGCTCTAGCACCTCTCAGATTGTGCCGAAATTTTGCCGACAATTTGCCGACACTCACATCAAAATGCCGACATATAGAAGCGGACGCTCTTGCACTGAGGCCTGCGCCAGTCTTGCGTTTTTGCCTGCAAACATGCCATAAATGCGAATTACTACGGACACCGACGGACCAGCTGTCAGAGCCCATTTCCCAACTTGAAAACCGGCAGGCCGCAAGGCCTCAGGGGTTCGAATCCCCTCCCCTCCGCCTCTGACCTTCGCAACGCTCTGGGCCAGAGCCGTCTATGGAATCAACAGCTCGTCGACGCCGTAGCGCCACTTGGGCAGCGGCTGGTCGGCCGCATAGCCGAGCGGGCAGAGGATCGTCGGGACCAGCTGCGCAGGTAGCCCCAGGATCCGGCTGTACTCTACGGGCTCGAAATGGGTCATCAGACAAGAGTCGAAGCCCATATCCTTCGCCACCAGTTGAGCGAGAAAGGCCGGCAGATAGGTGTTGGCGACCGCATACGCCTTCCAAGCCTCCGCGGGCATGTGCCTCATCTCACCGGCGATCTCCCCGACGATCGTGCGGGTCGTCTCCGGGACTCCTTCCGTCTCCATGCGCCCGATCAACCTCTCCGCGAGTCCCGCGAGGTCGGTGTCGGCGCAGAAGACGAGCAGATGAGAACAGGAGAGGATCTGCGGTTCTTCGTACGTCGCGGCGTGCAGCTCACGCTTGATCTCCGGATCAGAGACCACTTTGATCCTCCACGGTTGGATGTTTAGGCCCGACGGAGCCCAGCGGATGAGATCCAGGAGTTCTCGGATGGTCTCCGGCGGTACGGCCCGGCCGTCGAATCGTTTGGTCGCGTAGCGTTTGGCGATCGCTTCCCGCAGTTCCATGATGACCCTCCTTACTGGTTGTTCTCTTCGTTGTCCCGCTGCCGGGCGATATGCCTGACTTGAGCGCTTAGGTTTGCCAGATAGGCCGCTCGCGGCGGGAGTGATTCATCGTCGGCGTCGTATACAGCCCGCATAATCTCGTCCAAGGCCACTTCTACATCACCGTGCGCTGCCTCCAGATGGGCCTCGATGAGCTCGCGATAACGGTATGTCTCGGCGAGAGACCACTGGAGGAAACGACCCGCGTCGCTGTCGGTCAGCACCCAGTTGTGCGCCAGGCAGATCATCCGCGGCTGAAGGCCGATCATCTTCTTGAGCGAATCTATGTAGTCCTGGTACGAAGCCACGAACTCCACCTGCAGAGGTTCTCCCCTGCTGGTTCGAAGAACCCCGCACGCGTCCCCGGGAAACAGGGCTTCGATCTCAGGCAGGTAATATGCCAGGGAGTCCCTTGTGTGCCCCGGGACTTCGTACACCCTACACGTAAGCCCGCCCAGGTCGATCTCGTCGCCCTCCTTCAAGACGACATCGACCTGGAAAGGGTATATGGTCACATCCTCTCCGGTTCTGTTGTGCTCCAGAAGCTCCAGATGGTCCCGGCTCAGGCGGTTCATCGTTTCAAGCGCGGAGGCCTTCTGTGCCAGAACAGCCAGTCTTTCGTGACCGCCCAGCTTCAGCCCGGGGAGATGCCGCTTCAAGTATCCTCCCGCTCCCACATGGTCGTAGTGGGAGTGAGTGAAGAACAGATAGTCCGGCTCTTCTGCATCACCGAAAACGTCTTTGAGAGCCGCCAGGTAGGTAGGGCCCAACAGATTCACGCCGGAGTCGATCATCAGACTCTCGTTCTCCCCCCGGATCACATAGGCCGGGAATGAGGTGGTCGCGATGGCGGTGATCCGCTCGTGTATCCGACCTAGAGCCGGCTGTCTCATACAACATCCTTGAAATTATGGCCGTCGGCCTTCAACGCCCTGGACCTCGGCCGAGGCGTCATCTCGTTTGCGAGGGCAAGGGAGATTATAGGTCCAGTCCAAGAGGAGAACCGCAGAGGTCCCTGCTCAAATCCTTATGTTGACCTTGTCGATTCTGCGGCCGAAGAACCCCATCCCCCCGCCCTCGCTCACTATCTGAAGGATCCCCGGCCCATCAGTGACGACGACGCCGGAGAGAAGACTGACTCCTCGGGCAGCGAAGACTGCGGGTACGAGGGGTGTCGAGGCCCCGACCAGAGCGACCTCGCGGCAGTTCACGGCCGCCTCCAGAAGACCGTCCATGGCCCCCAGGATGAGGGCGGTGGACGTGATCACGGCGACGTCACAGGACGGCAACTGCTCAAGGGCCGCCTCAGCGGGCAGGACCATGTCGGAGCGGGCCATATTGCGTTCGAAGATGGTCAGCTTTCGGACGCGCTCTTGCAGCGGCCGCACCAACGGGCCGAAGTAGCCGACCATGCCGACCCGGTCGTCGGGCGTCGTCGGAAGGAGTTCCAAGATATCCCCGTGCTCGTGCTCCGGGTGAGGCCGGTTGGCCAGGGAGTTGGCGACCGCCAGCCCGACAGTGGATTCCACTCCTTCGCTCGATCCCAGGTATTCCAGGACCTGGGTGGTAGTCTTCCCTGCCAGCGGGCGCTGGCCCATGAACACGGAACAGCCTGCAGCTGCGTCCTCATGGAAGGTGTAGGCAACGCCCACCGCCCCATCCTCAAGCATCACTGCGGTGTAGCCCAGCCCTATGCGGACATCGGCCACCCGCTGCTCCGGAAGATCGGAAAGGAGGTGCCTCCGTAGTTCGTCGACGATCATCATCATCTCCATCGGTCATAGGTGTGTTGGCAAGCTAACTGGTAACAGCATATAGATAGTAGTACAGTTGGCCTGGGTATAGAACCTACCGGCGCTTGTCGGCGCTTATGGTGTCTGTGATCTTCAGATTGACCCGGGAGGGCTGAACATGTCAACCACAACTAACAGGAAACGGATCGTGGTCATCGGTGGCTCGGCGGCAGGCCCGAAAGCTGCGGCTAAAGCAAGGCGCCTCGATGAGAACGCGGAAGTTACCATCATACAGAGGATCCCAGAACTCTCCATGGCGTCGTGCGGTTATCCGTATTACGTAGGGGGCTTCTTCGACGACCGTAACGCCCTCCTGTGCAGCTCTACGGGAGTCGTCCGCGACCCCGTCTACTACATCAACGCCAAGAACATTGTCGCCCGCACCGAGACCGAAGCGCTCTCCATCGACCGGACCAACCGCACGGTGCTGTGCCGTGACCTGCGCACCGGCGAGACCGAGGAAGTCCCGTACGACTCGCTCATCCTGGCGACAGGTGCGCTACCCAACATTCCCCCAGTCCCCGGGAACGATCTGGAGGGGATCACCACTCTGCAGACCATCCATGATGCTGACTATCTCCGCAAGATTCGGGACGACAAGAGCATCAAGAAGGCCGTGGTCATCGGTGGGGGGCTGATCGGCATCGAGACCTGCGAAGCTCTGAACCTGGCCGGTATCGAGATGTCCGTCGTCGAGTTGTTGCCGCAACTGCTCACGTTTCTCGATTGGGAAATGGCACGGTTGGTGGAGATGCATTTGGGCCAGTCGGTGAATGTCTTTACAGACAACGGCCTGGCTGCCTTCCTCGGGGAGAACGGCAGACTCGTGGGGGTGAAACTCGCCAACGGCACCGAATTGCCCTGCGAGTTGGCCGTCGTCGCTGTAGGCGTGAAACCCAACAGTCTTCTCGCTCGGGATGCCGGTCTCGAGATAGGCAGTACCGGGGGCATCGCGGTGGACGAGTACATGCAGACGTCCGACCCGCACATCTACGCTGCCGGCGACTGCGTGGAGATACTCCACCGCATCACCGGCCGCCGGGTTCACGCGCCGTACGGAGACTTGGCCAACCTCGAGGGCCGGGTGGCCGGCGAGAACGCGGTCCTCGGCAACACGGTCACCTTTCCCGGGACGTTTGGAACCGGCATCTGCAAGATATTCGACTACGCCGCCGGAACGACCGGCTTATCCGAGCGCACTGCGCGCAGTAGCGGCTTCGAGGACATCATCACGGTGATCAACGCGAGCCTCGACAAGCCCAACTTCATGAACGGCAACCTACTGATCACCAAGCTGATCGCAGAACGCTCAAGCGGGCGTCTGCTGGGTGCTCAATGTGTGGGGCCGGGATCGGTGTCGAAACAGATCGCTCAGTGGGCCGTAGCCATCCAGGGCGGTCTCACGGTCGAAGACCTGGTGAACTCAGACCTGCCCTACGCCCCTCCCTTCTCTCTGGCCATCGACCACTTCATCGCCACGGCCCACGTGATGCAGAACAAGATCAAGGGCCGCTTCAAGGGCGTACCTGCGGCTGAGGTCAAGAGCAAAGCGGAATCACCGGCACCCCCCTTCCTGCTTGACGTCCGTGGACCGGACGAGTTCGAGGCTATGCGCCTGGGGATTGGGGAGACCCTGATTCCGCTGGGCGCGCTGCGGAACAGGCTGCACGAACTGCCGGCCGACAAGAACACCGAGATCATCTGCTTCTGCAAGATATCGCTCCGGGGTTATGAAGCGGCGCTCGTCCTAGAGGCCAACGGGTGGAGCAACGTCAAGGTGATGGAAGGCGGGATCATGGCCTGGCCTTACACTCGGGAGAGGTAGTGACGGCCGGACCCCTCACCTATCAGTACGTCTACGGACCGGTCCCGTCGCGCCGGCTGGGCCGGTCCTTGGGTATTGACCTGGTCCCCTATAAGACGTGCACTTATGACTGCATTTACTGCCAGCTCGGGTGTACCACCGACAAGACCGTGGAGCGCCGCGAGTACGTCCCGGTGGACGCGGTCGTGCTCGAGGTAGAACGCGCGTTGTCTGCAGGGGCCCGCCCCGACTACATAAGCCTCGCAGGTTCAGGAGAGCCCACCTTGCATTCCGGCGTCGGAGAGCTTGTCGGAAGGATCAAGAGCATGACCGATGTGCCGTTGGCCATGATCACCAACGGTTCTTTGCTCTGGATGAAGAAGGTCCAAGAGGATCTGCTGTCGACCGACTTGGTCCTCCCCTCGCTGGACGCCGGCGACGCCGAGACCTTCCAACGCGTCAACCGGCCTGAGCCCACCCTCTCGTTCGATCAGATGGTGGACGGTTTGATCGGCTTCACCAAGCGCTTCGGCGGTGAGGTTAAGCTGGAAGTCATGCTGCTGGCCGGTATCACAGACACGCTTGAACAAGTGAACAAGATCGCGTCAATAGTCCGCAAGATCGCGCCGGCCCGGGTCCAGCTGAATACCGCCAGCCGGCCTCCCGCGGAGGGCTTTGCCCTCCCGGTGCCGCAGGAGACGATGATGGCGTTGGCGGGTCTGTTCGCGGGCGAAGTAGACGTCATCTGCGACTTCGTGGCCAAGCAGGAGGAGCCTTCGGTCGTGGGTGAGACCACCGACGCCCAGATCCTGGCTTTGGTCGGGAGACGTCCCTGCACTGCCGAAGACATCGCGGCCGGTCTCGAGCTGCATGTATTGGATGTGTTCAAACATCTGGACATCCTACTTGCTCAGAAGAGAATCTTAATGGCACCGGCCGGTGAGAAGACTTTCTACGCTCTGGCCGATCCGTCAAAAGATCCGAAGGCACCTTGACTCCTTGGGGAAATGGTGCTTTCATATAGATGCTACTTGCATCTAGTTGTGGGGTGATGATGATCTACGTTGATGAGAGCCTCTGCACCGGTTGTGGTGTCTGTTTGGACGCCTGCAAACAAGGGGCGCTGTCTATCGAGGGAGGCAAGGCCTCCATCGATGAGTCCCTCTGTACTTCGTGCGGTCGTTGCGTCGACGTCTGTCCGACGGAGGCCATCGTCTCCGTCGAGACCATTGAGGAATGCCCTTCTACGAGCGTCCCTGCCCAATCCCCCCAGGCACGGCCCTTCTGGGCGGGGACCAACCCTTTGTCCCCGGTTGGCCGTGATGCCGCTGCCTCCGCAGCGGCATCACCGGCGCCGGCCGACTCGGCCCCCTCTAAGCTGGAGACAGCCGAACGCGTTCTATCCGGTCTACTCAGCTTCGCCTCTTTCGTCCTCGATCGCAGGCAAACCGCTTTGACCGGCCGACCGGCGGCCCGTCAATCCGATGCCGTCGACAGAGGACGGACAAAAGGGGGCGCTCAGAGAACCGGATGCCCAAGACGGGGGCAAGGTCGCAGCTACTGCGGGGGAGGAAGAGGACAGGGGCTCGGAAGAGCGCGCGGCCCTGGACTGGGACGCGGTTCCGGGAGCGGTAGAGGCCGCAACGATCGGACCCGGTGAATCAACAGAATCCCCCAATCCAACGTCGAGAGGAGCATCACATGAAAGTTGCCATCACTGCTGCTGGTCCCGAGCTGTCAAGCCCGGTCGATCAGCGTTTCGGTAGAGCCCGATATCTGCTGGTTGTAGACGTGCCGGAGCGGACTCTTGAGGCTGTGGACAATACGGCCGGTATGAACGCAGCACAGGGGGCGGGTATCCAGGCCGCACAGAACGTCATTGATAACAAGGCGACGGCGCTGATCACGGGGCACTGCGGGCCCAAGGCATTCCGGGCCTTGAAGGCGGCCAACATCGACGTGTACCTCGCCTCGGGCGGGACGGTCGCTGAGGCCATCGATCAGTTCGAAGCGGGCAAGCTCGAGCAGACGTCCTCAGCAGACGTTGATAGCCACTGGTAGAAGTGGCTATCCATCGATCGGCGCTTCGCGCGGAAAGACATACATGAAGATCGTGATCGCCAGCGGCAAGGGCGGGACGGGAAAGACCACTCTCTCTGTCAACCTGGCTACGGCTCTCGCCGGAGTAACAACCACCGGGCTCTTGGACTGTGACGTAGAGGAGCCCAATTGCCACCTGTACGTCAAGCCCGCGTTCGCGCCCACCGAGCCGGTGGGCACCCCCATTCCGGTCGTGGACGAGGAGCTCTGCACCGGCTGTGGCCTATGCGCAAGGGCATGCGAGTTCAACGCCCTCTTGGCTCTCCCTGGAGTCCCGCTCCTGCTTCCCGAACTCTGTCACAACTGCGGGGTCTGCGCCTACGTTTGTCCCGAGAAGGCCATCAGCGAGGTGGACCGCGAAGTGGGAATGCTTGGAGCGGGTGAGGTCCATGGCATGTACTTCCGTTGGGGCCTCCTGCATGTGGGCGAGGCCCGCTCTACACCGCTCGTTCGGGCCGTGAAAGACCTGACCGATGCGCCCGCCCTTCACACAGTGATCATTGACGCTCCTCCGGGTGTTGCTTGTCCCGCCGTCGAAGCGATGCGCGGTGCGGACTTCGCCGTGCTCGTCACCGAACCTACCCCGTTCGGACTCCACGATCTCAGGCTGGCCGTGGAGACCGCCCGACAGTTGGCAATGCCGTGCGGAGTGGTCATCAACCGCGTTGGGATCGGCGACTCCCGGGTGCACGACTACTGCGCCCAAGAAGACCTACCCATTCTTCTCGAGATACCAGACGACCGCCGGATAGCCGAAGCCTGCTCGCGCGGTGAGGTTTTCGCCGCGGTGGACGGCGCCTTCGCGGACAAGCTGCGGGTCTTCGCATCCGATCTAGAGGCCCGGGTACAGAGGGCGGTGACGCGATGACGGCGGCGCCTTCACCATCCGCACCTGGTCACAGCGGTCCACAACTGCCCGTGCCCAGGCAATTGGTGGTATTGAGCGGCAAGGGAGGCACCGGGAAGACCAGCGTGGTGGCGGCCCTGGCCACGCTCGCCTCCAACAAAGTACTTGCCGACTGCGACGTAGATGCTCCCGACCTCCATCTCCTACTCGATCCGCGCCGGGTGCAGAGCGAGCCGTTTGTGTCGGGTAAGGAGGCCCGCATCGTTCCCGAGCGCTGCAGTGCGTGCGGTGATTGCATGGATAACTGTCGCTTCGATGCAATCGGCATGACCAGATTGGACAGCGGCAGATCCGTCTATGTTGTCGATCCCGTTGCCTGTGAGGGCTGCGGCATGTGCGCGCGGGTGTGTACGTCCGGTGCTGTCGAACTGCAAGACGCAGAGCGGGGTGAGTGGTTCGTCTCGGATACGCGTCATGGCCCCTTGGTGCACGCCCGTCTGAACATCGGCGGAGAGAACTCAGGGAAACTCGTGACCTTGGTTCGAAACAAAGCCCAGGAACTGGCTCAAGAGATCAACGCCGGACTGGTGCTGGTGGATGGTCCTCCGGGCATCGGTTGCCCGGTGATCGCCTCTGTGACAGGGGCCGACTTGGTTCTTGCCGTGACCGAGCCGACCGTGTCAGGAGCCCACGACCTGCTTCGCGCAGCCGACTTGGTCACCGGCTTCGGGATCCCGCTGGCTGTCTGCATCAACAAGGTCGACCTGAATCCCGACATGGCTGCGATCATCCGGGGGGTCTGCGCTGAGCGAGACTTCCCTGTAGTGGGCGAATTGAGTTACGATACCGCGGTTGTTCGAGCGCAGGTGGAAGGCAAGAGCATCGTGGAACACGGCGGCGGCGTCGCCGATCAGATACGAGACCTGTGGAAGACAGTGGAGAGCTTACTAGCGAAAGTTGAGGAATGAGATGGGTTGTTCGGAGAAGGGTTGTTCGCATTCGGACAACGAAGGAGCACGTGCGGCCGACGAGAGAGGAATCGCAGTTCGCGATAGGATGGCCCGGGTCAAGCACAAGATCATTGTGATGTCGGGCAAGGGCGGAGTGGGCAAGAGCACGGTCGCGGTGAATCTGGCCACAGCGCTCGCTTTGGAGGGCAAGCAGGTGGGTCTCCTGGATGTCGACCTGCACGGTCCGACAGTCCCCCAGTTGTTGGGTCTAGGCGACGCACCCGTGGCTCTCCAGGGAGAGGCGTTGATCCCTGTCGCGGTGGGCGACAACCTGAAAGTCATGTCGATAGCCTTTCTGCTGGGCGAGAAGGACGCAGCGGTCGTGTGGCGAGGCCCCATGAAGGCTATCGCCATCGAACAGTTCCTAGGAGAGGTCGAGTGGGGTGAACTCGACTATCTGATCATCGACTCTCCTCCCGGCACAGGCGATGAGCCGCTGGCTGTTTGCCAGGCCATCGGCAATATGGACGGAGCCGTGATAGTCACCACCCCACAGGAGACCGCTCTCGGCAACGTACGTAGGTCGATCAAGTTCTCAGAGATGTTGGGCGTGAAAGTGTTGGGCGTGATCGAGAACATGGCCGGTTTTGTCTGCCCCAACTGTGGCGAGGTCACCCACGTCTTCAACAAGGGCGGCGGTGGGGTCTTGGCGGCTAAGGCCGGTGTCCCCCTCCTGGCAAGCGTACCTCTCGACCCGGCCATCGTGGAAGCGGGCGATAGCGGCAAGCCCTACATCTATCACTACTCCAAGAGTCCGGCGGCCCAAGAATTCGCCAAGGCTATCGGCCCTATCCTGGCTCTCGAAGACGCAGCGACGCAGGCGGCACCCCCGGCTGATGCATCTGCAACCGACACGGCCGCTTCTGCCGAGGCCCCAATGGGTGATGTCGACACCGTTCTGCGCTTTGCCGTTCCGACGAGCGATGGGCTCTTATGCCCCCACTTCGGTCACTGCCAGGAGTTCACTCTCGTGGACGTCGATGCGGCCTCCAAGCAGATCCTGAGTGTATCCAGCATACCTGCTCCCGAACATGAGCCCGGACTCCTGCCGGCCTGGCTGGCAGACAAAGGGGCCGGCTTCATCATCGCGGGCGGCATGGGCTCCCGAGCACAGCAACTCTTCACCGAGCAGGGAGTGAGCGTTGTGGTAGGAGCGTCTGCCGGCGAGCCTGAGGCCGTGGTGCGGCAGTTCTTGGACGGCAATCTCGTTACCGGGGAGAACGTCTGCGACCACTGATGATCTAACCGAACAGCGTCATGGATACTGGAGAAAGACTGGGGCGTCCCAGGGTCTACGTAGCGCCGGTGCTCGAGCATTTCCTGAATCCGCGCAACGTCGGCGAGATCACGGATGCTGATGGTGTGGGAGTGCTAGGGGACCCGGCATGTGGAGATCATTTCAAGGTCTGGATCCGAGTCCAGGACGGCATCCTGGCTGAGGTCAAATACAAGGTCTTCGGATGTCCCGCAGCCGTGGCGACCTGCAGTATGATGAGTGAGCTCGCAACCGGAAAGACGGTAGACGAGGCCTATGAACTCGATGACCTTGATATTCTGGTTGCACTAGGAGGTCTCCCCGAGGCGAAGGAGCATTGTTCCAATCACGCCGCAACCGCTTTGCACAAGGCGATAGAAGACTACGTCTTCCGCAAGACCAACGAAGAACGGGGCGGTGAACCACGATGAGTGCCAACCCTGGAGTACCTAGAGGACGGAGCAGGCGCGGTGCCCGGCCGGGAGCAGGAGCCGGCGGGGGATCGGGCAGCCGAGGCCCGGATGCGGGACCGCGTCCTGGTGGCGTAGCGAACACAGGCGTTGGTCCCTGGGAAACGCCGGCCGGCGCCGGACCGGGTGGCGGCCGCTATCGACGCTCGGTGCTTGAGGCCGCCATATTGACCTCTCTGGTCGATTCCGACTCACACGGCTACGACCTGGTCGAGCAGATAGGGTCATTGGCGAGCAGCTTGGTCTGTGTCGATTCGGGAACGATGTACCGGATGCTCCGTGGAATGGAGCAAGAGGGTCTGGTCACTTCGACCTGGCAGACGCCCGAAGCCGGTCCCAGCAGGCGTGTCTATGCGATCACAGCCGAAGGGATCGAAGCGCTCGAAGTGATGGCGCAATCGCTGTCTCAGCGAGCAGCAGCTATGCAGCAACTCGCCGACATGGCGTTCCGGGTCGTCAAAGGATCGCGCCAAGCAGACGAGTGACCGGTTTGGACTGCAGTGTGCCTAGTGATCGTGCGATGAGTCTTCTTTCGCCTGCGCCCGTCGCCGCCGCCAGGGTATGGTGAGCAGATAGATCCCCATCGCCACCACGATAAGATAGAAGACGCCGCCTATGAGACCTTGCTGGAAGTAGCCGACCAGAAAGAGGGCGACGCCGATAACAATAAGAGCTGCTGCGGCAATCCAGAGTAGGAGCCGGGAAGGGGCCGATCTCTTCTCTGCGCTTTCCACATCTGCGGTTTCCATGTTCTTCTGCCTCGAGTCTCTGTGAGCCATACTGGGTTCCCGTTAGCTTGTACTAACTATAGTCTAGTATAAGCTATGTGCAATTACCAGCTACTTGAGGAAACATGCACACGCGGCAGGCCATGAAGTCCCTGTAAATCCCAGCCGTCGTGATGGGGGTTCGATGGGCAGACGGCACCCTCAGGGCAATCCTTGTGTCACCTGTTCGGCCCTGGGCCGCGATCGACCACCCGTCAATAGGCCTTCACGTTTCAACCGGATTCCTTTGGGGAGATACAAGCTGTCGTGTATTGCACGCCGACAGGAGAACCATGGGAACAAGGAAGATCATCGAGATAGACCGCGACCTGTGCGATGGCTGCGGCCTGTGCACCACGGCCTGCGCTGAAGGAGCCCTGGACCTGGACGAAGAGGGCAAGGCCGTCCTGGTGCGTGATATGTACTGTGACGGCATGGGAGTATGTCTGGATGTGTGCCCGACGGGGGCCCTCAAGATAGTCGAGAGGGAGGGCGACGAATACGACCCCGAAGCGGCCCGGGCGCATGTGACAAGGACGCGGGGCGCCGAAGCGGCCGCTCAAATACACCCAGGTCCGGGAGACTCGACTGTGCCGGCCCGCTGCTCGGAGCTGACACAGTGGCCCATCCAACTGCATCTGATCGCCCCGCAGGCCCCCTATTTCCAAGGAGCCGACCTCCTGATCGCCGCCGATTGCACCGCCTTCACCAGGGGCAGCTTCCACGCCGACCTCCTGAAAGGTCGTAAAATGGTAATCGCCTGCCCCAAGCTGGACAATACCGAGAGCTACGAAGACAAGCTCACCGAACTCATCGCCTCCAACGATTTGAGATCTTTGACGATAGCCCGCATGACGGTACCCTGTTGTGGAGGTCTGCTCAGATTGGTGCAGCGCGCGGTGGAGCGCGCCGGGGTCGATATCCCCGTACGTACCGTGGTGATCGGGCTGGATGGAGAGATAGTCTGCGACGAGATCGTTGGCAAGGAGACGCCTGAGGGTGCCTGCAGCACATCGTAATGAATGTGCTCCCGGCCGAGAACGGCTTTGACAGGAGGGATCATGCCCAAGAAGAACATCGGAAGAAACTTCAACATCTATCCGATGCCCGTGGTCATCATAGGCACCGTCACCGATGGCACACCCAATTTCATGACGGCTGCGTGGGTGACGAAGCTGAATAGCGAGCCCCCTCTCGTCGGTATCTCGCTCGGTCACAGACAGCACACTGCCAAGGGGATCCAACAGACGCGCGAGTTCAGCATCAGCATTCCAAGCATCGACCAGGCAATCCTGGCCGACTACTGCGGCCTCGTCCACGGCTACGAAGAGGACAAAGCGGCGCACATCGATATCTTTCGAGGCGCCTTGGAGTCGGCGCCCATGGTACGACAGTGCCCACTCACCCTGGAGTGCCGTCTGAACAGCACGGTGGAACTGCCTAAGGACTTCTTCTTCATCGGCGAGGTGGCCAATGTCTATGCCACTGAGGCCGTGCTCACCGATGGGCAGGTGGATGTGACCAAGCTCCGCCCCTTCGTCCTCACCATGCCTGGGAACAGCTATTGGGCCCTGGGCGAACGCTTGGGTGACGCTTGGGGCATCGGCAAGGCGCTGCTCAAGCCCGCCGAATAGGCAGCGCGCCACTCCTGCCGCCGGTTCTTCATCGGGTTCCGGCTGCCTTACCCCCGACCTTGAATAACACCGAACCGGCAGCCCCGGCAAATCCGAAGGCGGCCAAGACCACGTAAGCCACGATGTAACCAGATCCTCGATCGAGCACCACACCGAACAGCCAGGGTGCCAACGTCGAGATGCCGAAACCAAGCAGGTTGATGAGACCGGAGGCCGGCCCCACATGCTCGGGTCTGTCCACCACCTCGGGAATCATCGCGAACCGTGGCGAGAAGTAGGCCAAGCTGAAGAAGCCCACCAGAGCCACCATAATGAACACCAACACCCGGCCGGACACCAAGGGCACAAGTATGGTGGCGATGCTCATGGCCACCATCGATCCGGTGATGACCGGCATCCTCCCCCAGTGGATGGCCGCAGCCGCGCCGGACGGCGCTCCCACCAATTGAGCGACCGCCAGGCCGGCGGTGAGATAGGCGGCCACCCCGGCGCTCGATCCATACTCACCCTGGAGGAAATCCGGCGTCCAGACCATCACCGCAGTACCCACGGCGATGGACGCCGCGTTGAATAAGCCGAGCAGCCAGACCCTCCGGTTGGCCAGTACCGCCACCAGCATCCTGCCCTGCGTATGGAAGGAGGCGGCTTCTATCGACTCCGCCGGCAGCTCTCGCACCGGTCGCTGAGCGAGGGATACCGCCCCGATGATCACCGCCAGCACGGCGGTCGTCAGGAAGACAGCCCGGAACCCGCCCAACACGGCTACACTCGGCATCAACAGTAGACTCGTCAGGGCCCCCAACCCCTTTCCGCTTGCGAAGATGCCCCAGCCTCGATTCCGCGCTTCCGGTGCCAAGAAACGGGCTATGACCGGGCTGCTCACGGGCAGCACCATCCCACCGCCCAGGCCCTGTAGCACCCGTCCGGTCAGGAAGCCTGCAAACGACGAACTCAGACCGAAAAGGAGCGAGCCGGCCACGAACAGTGCACAGCTGACGGCCAGGACTCGCCCTCCCCAGCGGGCCGCCGCTGAACCGGCCGGTATGCCCACAGCTCCGTAGGCGAACATGAAGACTGAAGTCAGGAGTCCTATTTGGGAGGCCGAGAAACCGAACTTGCTCTGCAGGTCGGAGCTGACGACCGCCATGAGAGCCAGCGCGAGAGTCGAGAGCAGGTAGAAGAGCATCAGTGTCAGCGCAAGCAGGTCTCCGCTCCGCCCCGGACCGCCGAAGGAGGAGTCACGGCCGGTCGCCTGTAGCGCCTGTCCGTCGCCCCCCTCTTCCTCAGCAGGATCGGTCATGGATGCTCCTCTTGGTTCGCACCGGCCATAGTACCTGAGGGCCGCATCGCTAAGTGTGCCCTGCAGGAGGTCGAGGTCGCGTGGTGGCTGGGTCCGGGTGTCCGTGTTAGTCTGCCACTGCGTCGGACCTCTGAGAGCCGTGAGGTCTGAACTGGGATAAGGAGGAGATTCTGTCCAAGTTCCTGATCCGATGGGGAATAACGGCGGCCGCTGTGGCTGTTGCCGCGTGGCTTGTGCCCGGCATACATGTAGAGGAGCCTCACAGAGTGTGGGCGGTGGTACTCTTGGCCCTTGTACTGGGCCTGATGAACGCTTTCATCAGGCCTCTGATCTCCGCTCTCTCCTGCGGTCTCATCATAATGACTCTCGGCCTCTTCACTGTGGTCGTCAACGCTCTCATGCTCTGGTTGGCCTCGTGGATCATGGTCGAATTCATAGGACTCGAGTTCCACGTTGACGATTTTTGGAGCGCGCTGCTCGGAGCTCTCATCATCAGCGTGGTCTCGGTTGTGGCGTCCGTCTTCGTGAGGAAGAAGTACAGGTAGACTGTACAGGCATCGTCAGAGTTCTGAGGAGCGAGAGAACCCGCAGCGCCAAGGACTCCGGGCTTTGCCACTCTCCTGGCGCGCTCCAGGTCTCAGCTCAATCCCCGCCTTGCTGTTCCAAGGTGAAGATAGAGGGATCGACTCCAGGCAGTTGCCCCTTGTCGGCCGGATTAAGTACGTTCACCACCGAGCGTACGAAACCCCCGTTCTGCTGCTCCGAGAGATCACGCACGGCCCCAGAATCCTCCCCGGCGATCAAACGCACCAATGGGCGGTCGAGCGGAGACCCGAGGCGCGGGGGCTCGCTGACCACGCCCACCTCCCCACCGCTCAGTTCCACCACGGTGCCCGGCGGATAGAGACCCACCATCTCTGCAAACAGTTTGACGAGGATGGGATCGAACAGCGTGCCGGCGTTGGTCAGCAGGTAGACAAGAGTCTCGTGCGGAGTGAAATTGCGCTTCCGATACACCCGAGCGGTAGTGAGTGCATCGTATCTGTCGGCGATGGCGACGATGTTGCCGAACAGGCTGACCGAATCCTTCACCTCAGTGCGGGGGTAGCCGCTCAGGTCGTAGTTCAGATGGTGCTCAAAGGCGACCACGACCGCCCGCATACTGGCCGGCGTCAGCCGTTGTCCGCCGAGAAGACCATGTGCGGCCAACACCGGGTGGCGTCGCATCTCCTCCCACTCCTCATCATCCAGAGCGCCTGGCTTCTGGAGTACTTCCGGATCCACCTCCAGTTTGCCCGCGTCGTGGAGGAAGGCGGCCAGGCAGAGCTCCCCCAAACGCGCTTTGCTCAGACCCAAACGTTGCCCGAGAAGCACAGACAGTACGGCCACGTTCGTCGAATGAGTGATGAGATACCGGTCGAAGTCCTTGATCGTGGTCAAAGCTACCAAGGACCTCGGGTCCCGAAGAATCTGGTCGACCACGGCTTGGGTCACATGCCTCAGTCTGCGGCCGGTCCCACGCTCGCCGGCGCTCGCTCCCTCGCCCAGGTCGATGCTCAACTGCATGGCGGCGGCGTAGGCCTCCACCGGTGCCACCGCCTGAATCTGACTCCCTGCGCCGATCGTGTCTATCAGTATCCGCTCCACTCCTTCCGCGTGGAAGGCTTCCGCCAACCCCGGGGAGTCCGTACGGTTCGCCCGCGCCAATACCAGAAGTGCCCGCATCAACTCGTCTTCGGCCAGGCCCGCGAAGAAGGTCAGGGTGTTGATTCCCCACGATTCGAAGAGTTGCACGAGGAAAGTGAAACGTTCATGGGTGGAAACGGTAGTCCGGACCCGCGCTTTGCCTAAGAACACGCAGTGGCTGTGGATCCCCACGGTGACCGAACCGTCTTGTTCGGTCTGGTCGGCCATCAACTCGGCCAGAGTCGTGCAGGCGTGCTGCATGACGGCGTTTCCAGGGTCGTAGTAAGCGGCGGTGCGTATAGCAGCCGAAAGGGCCATAACCAGATGCCTGCCCCGCCCCCCGGCCTGCGCCGGCGCCGTTGCCGTGCCTCCGCTCACGCTGAGCCCCGGGGAGGCGCCCCTTGCCGCAATATCCGAGACGCTGCCCGTCGCACCTGAGTCTCCCGGGAACGGGCGGCCTCCTTGAGCATTCTCACAGCCTCGGGCGACTTGACGGAACCGATCGCGTGCAGTGAAGCAAGCCTGACCGCGACCGGGCGTGCGCGCAGACGCCGGCGCCTCCACAATTCATCCAGCACCGTAAGCGCGCGCTCGCCGCCGAGGGCGGCGAGCGCCCCCAGCAGAGCTTCCACCTCCTCCTCCGACCTAGCATCTAGGTCATGTGGATCGAAGGCGGCGAGGATGGCGGAGTAGTGTTCGCGGTCGCCGTGCCGTCCGAGACTCCGTGCCGCCAGCACCCGCACGGAGGGATCGGCGTCGTCGAGCGCCCTGACCAATGCCTGAACCGATCGCGTGCCTTCGAGGGTGTCCAGAGTCCGCACCACCTCCCTGCGCACGCGGACATCGGGGTGCCGTAGGAGCCCCTCCAGCCTTCCCGGGAGTTCCTCGTCAGACGAACCCGCTATCAACTGCACAGCATTCCGGACCACATACCAACGAGGGTCATGCAGCAACGGCCATATATGGGTGCTGGGAACGCCGTTCTCCATCTGCAGAGCATCCAGGACGACCTTGCGCACGCCTCGATCATCGGTCTCCACGAGCAACTCGAGCAACGCAGGAAGAGTCCAGGGACGAACTACCTCCAGGAAGGACTCTATCTCGGCGACTCTCGCAGGCGACGCCTGGCCGACACCCTCAAGCAGGTTACCGAGACAGTCAGCCCTCAACGCCTCCCCGACCACCCTATCTATGAACCCATCCGCCAAACGACCGGATCCCTCCAGGTCCTGGAGGCCCCCTATGAGCATCCTACAACCGTCCAGGTCACCGCGGTCGAGGTAGTGCTCAAACGCCATGGACAGAGTGCTGATCGTCGTAGCCTCATCAATCACCGATCCCGCCGGATCGGCGATGATCTCCAACAGCACCAGGACGAAGTCCTTCAGGGCTCCGGAGTCTTCAGCGACGGCTTTTTCACTGCGTTCGATCTCCTCCGCTGTGAGGATGATGGAGTGAAGATCCAGCTTCACGTGATCGGCCGCGGTGAGGCAGCCGTCGGGTGAGCGCGCAGCCTCCAGATCGACGGTCTTCACCTCGTCCAGGCGCCGCAGGACCGTCTCCCTCAAGGCGTCAACGGTCCCTTCACGAAGCACCGCACCCCCAAGGAACGGATCGGCCAGCACGTAGTCGATGTGGGCGAAGTCCTGTTCCCAGAGAGCCGTAGCTAGATCTTGTTCCTCATCGGCCAGGTCGTCGGCGTGCGCGAGGCAACTCACGAAGGCGCTCAATTCATCGGACTCGACACCCGGATGGAACGACAGAGAGCGAATGCCGTCCCTGAACATGATGAAAGCAAGGTTATCCCTGCTCTCGGCGAACGAATATACCTCCTCGTCCCCGTAGAGCAGACAGGTCTCCTCCACTCCCAGCACAAGCGGCCCGAAGCGCTGTAGGTGGGCAGCGACGGTCTCCACAAGTGCAGCGATACTCCCGGCTGCGCTGGGATGGTCCGCCGGGTACAGTCGCAATCCGCGATAGGCGTGATGCAACTGAGTACAGATCCTGTGAGATCCGGCACGCTCGCCTGTAGACGCGACCGGGTTGGTCATGAGTCCTCCACTGTCCCGGTTCTGGGTTCTTCTATTCTATGGAGGATTCAACGGACCTGCCGACGAATCCCCGGACGCAATGCCCAGATCTGGAACAAGAGGCGGCCACGGGAAACTGGTAACGGCCGGTCAGTCGACGCCTCTCACCCGGTCGGCGAGGTCGCAAGACCTCTCGTAGAGTCCAGATCCGGGTTGGATGGCATCGCCCAATTCGAGATGCACATCGGAGGCCCGCTCGTATCTAGGCCACTCCGGAGCACCTTCTCCATTCGGGTCGCCCGTGGACGCGAACCTGGTCCAGTAACCCATGATGGTAGCGGAGAGGTCGTAGTCGGCCTGCTCTATCATCCCCAGGCCGGCGAACAGGTCTGCGTTTCCGAAAACGTAGGGTATCTCCACCCCGTGGAAGGCGCCCAGCCCGCCCAGGATGGTCTTCATGGGGACACGGGTGAACTGATACAGATAGGTGGACGCAGCTGCTCCGCCGGCCGCACCATCCACCACAGCCTCAGCAGAGCTCATCGAACGAGCGGCGAACCGAGCGGTCGAGGCAAACCCCACCTCGGTCAACATGCGGCTGAGCCCGGCAAGGGTCCCCTCCTCATCCGAGGCCGGATAGAGAGCCAGAGCCTCATCTGCATGCTCGCCAAAGATCTTGCGCATCTGTTCGTCGTAGTCCTCCAAAGGCACGGTCAATCCCACCAGGAATATGTTCCCCTCGTCGGCGTTCGAACCGATGAGCAGAGGGACGCTGTGCCGTCGCCCCGCAGCCCAGAGCTTCGTAGGGAGATCCGGCAAGACGTATCCGTCGGCGACCGGTTTCCAGGTGAGACCTTGCTCGACCAGAGAGGACTCCGCCGCCGCCTCCTGCATCGCGGCGAGGAGTTCGTCCGCGGTCTTTGCCCGCAACTGCCGAGCAGCGTCATCGCCTGCCTCCACACCAAGCCGCTCTGCGAACCGCACACCTGCGGCCTCGGCCAGCTCCAAGGTCCCTGTCGTCGAGACCCCGAAGCCGTGATCGAGCAGGATGCCACTCTGAGCGATAGCCCGATGGAAGAGACCTTTTGCCTGTGGACTGACCAACAGGTCGAGAATACTGATGGCTCCGGCCGATTCCCCGAAGACAGTCACCCTGTCCGGATCTCCACCGAATCCGGCGATGTTGTCCCGCACCCACTCTAGAGCGGCTATCTGGTCGAGAAGGCCGTAGTTGCCGGACCCTCCCTCCTCAAATTCGGCGGTGAGGCCCGGATGCGCCAAGAAGCCGAACGCTCCCAGACGGTAGTTGATGGTGACCACCACGACCCCCATCCTGGCAAGGTCCGACCCCTCGTAGACGGACATGGCGCCCGAGCCGGTCTCGAAGCTGCCCCCATGGATCCACACCATCACAGGTAGGTGCTCTTCGGGAGATTCAGCGGGGGACCAGACGTTCAGATAAAGACAGTCCTCATCGGCGGTCCCAACCGTCAGGAGTTCGAGATAGGGCGTCTCGGACTGGCCCGGCTGCGGACATGCGGGGCCGAACGCGGTGCAGGCCAAGGGTTCGTCCCACGGCTCCACCGGCTGAGGAGGCTTCCACCGGAGTTCTCCCACCGGAGGGGCGGCATAGGGAATGCCTTTGAAGGTCCAAACATCCCCTTGGTCGGACTTCTCAAGAGCGCCGGTTATGGGTCCGGAGTCCAGCCGCACCTCCTCCAGGCCCGACGGGCCACAGCCCGCAGCGCCTACACCGACACCGATCAGCAGCAAAAGAAGCGCAAAGACCAGGAGTATCGACGTCAGCGGCGGCGCGATGCCTGCACGCACCACATGCCGAGAATGACTCATCCCTTACCTCCATCCGGCCCCTCGATGCAATGGCCTGCACAAGATTCCCATTTGGGAGTGTCGGCATTGAAGCCAGTATACTGCCGGCCGCCCCGGCTGGATAACGCGGGCGAGGAGGCGCGAACGACAGCACATCCGCACCACACCGCTCATCCGCGCCACCCTGTATGCTTGCCTTCAGCAAGTGAAGAAAGCGAGAACACGGAGGCCGGGCCGCAGTTGGACCAGGTGGACTAGGTGGACAATCCCCCCGACAGCGCGGACGCGATCCGTCCGTCTCACACCGATGGAACATCTACCGGTGTGCTCCTTGTCGATCTGAACGACCGGCAACGCTCCGCGGTGCTCCATGGAGAGGAGCCGCTTCTCATCGTCGCCGGGGCAGGTACGGGCAAGACGGCTACCTTGGCCCACCGCGTGGCCTACAAGATAGCCACCGGCACCAATCCAGAGCGTATTCTGCTACTCACCTTCACGCGCCGGGCGGCGGGTGAGATGCTCCGCAGGGTCGACGGCATCCTCCGCCGGCTGCAGATAGAGACAGGTCGGGCCGGTCCGGTCCCGGCCGGGCGCCCCTCCACATCCGGTAAGGTCTGGGGCGGCACCTTCCATGCCACGGCCGCTCGGTTGTTGCGACTTCACGGCCGTATGATCGGTCTCGATCCGGCCTTCACCATCCTCGATCGCGGCGACGCCGAAGACCTCATGGGGGTGGTGCGCACGGAGTTGGGGCTGTCCAGGAACGACCGCCGGTTTCCGCTGAAGGCCACCTGCCTGGATATCTACAGCCGCTGTGTGAATGCCCGCGAGTCTGTCGAAGATGCGGCGGATACCTACTTCCCCTGGTGCAAAGATGGGGTAGAAGACCTGCGCAGATTGTTCGCCGCCTATGTCGACCGCAAGGGGGCGCAAGGCGTCCTCGACTACGACGACCTACTACTCTTCTGGCATGGGCTGATGAGTGACGGCCGGGCGGCCCGCTCGGTGCGGAGCCGCTTCGATTGCGTCCTCGTCGACGAGTACCAGGACACCAACCGTCTCCAGGCCGAGATACTGGGAATGCTGTGCCCCGAAGGGAAGAATCTGACCGTGGTGGGAGATGACGCTCAGTCCATCTACTCCTTCCGAGCGGCCACCGTGAGGAACATCCTCGACTTCCCCCAGCAGTTCCCCGACACGCGCATCGTCACCCTGGAGCAGAACTACCGAAGCACGCAGCCCCTCCTCGACGCCACCAACGCGATGATCTCCGGAGCCGTTGAACGCCACGTCAAGAACCTCTGGACACAACGGGCGGGCGGACCGAAGCCGCAGATGGTGACCTGTGAAGACGAGGATGAGCAGTCCGAATACGTCATCCGGCAGGTCCTCGAGCATCGCGAGTCGGGGCTGTCCCTCCAGCGCCAGGCCGTACTCTTCCGGGCCTCTCATCACAGCTTGGCCCTTGAGCTGGAACTCGCCCGCCGCAACATCCCCTTCCGCAAGTACGGCGGCCTGCGCTTCATAGAGACCGCCCATGTGAAAGACCTGCTGGCCTTCCTGCGGCTGGCGGACAACCCACGCGACCTCATGGCCGGCAGCCGGGTATTGATGCTTCTGCCCGGAGTGGGACCGAAACGGGCCCAGAATTTGATGGAACATCTGCGGGACCCCCACACGGGATTCGCCGCTTGGATGGAGCTTCCGGCTCCTTCCTCCGCATCGGCCGCCATGTGGGACGGCCTGGTCTCGCTGATGTCCGCTATCGGGAGTCGCAAGCCGGGCGATCTCGCTTCCCAGATCAAACGGATCCGGATCTTCTATACCCCTCTTCTCGAACGGCTTTACGACAATGCCCGCGCCCGTCTCATGGATCTGGAGCAGCTGGAGTGGCTGGCCGGCCGCTTCCCCGACCGGGCTCGCTTCCTGGCGGAGATGGCTCTCGACCCGCCCTCCTACGCCGAAGACCTTGCAGGGCCACCTCTGCTCGATGAAGACTTCCTAATCCTCTCCACCATGCATTCAGCCAAGGGTCTCGAATGGGACGCGGTCTACATCATCCACGCCGCCGACGGCAACATCCCCTCGGACATGTCCACCGGCAGTCTGGAAGAGATTGAGGAGGAGCGCCGCCTGTTCTACGTCGCCCTCACCCGAGCCAAGGATTGGCTGCACGTCTGCTACCCTCTGCGCTACTACAAGCGCTCACGAGGCTTCGGCGACGTGCATGGATATGCGCAGCTCACGCGGTTCTTGGACGAGAGGGTCCGGCCTCTCTTCGACTTAACCCTCGCGTCGGAATTCATCGACCCCGAACGCTCCGCCATGCAGGGAGAAAGCGATACCCGAAACCTCGGGCAGACTGTCGACACCGCCGACATACGTCGCCGGCTCAAGGACCTCTTCTGACTTCAAGAGCACGCCCCCTCCCGGCGACCTATGGGCGGTGAAGCCCGGCCATGCGATAATGTGTCGCTCCCAGTTCGAGAGGCGTGCGCGAGGAGGGTTTTCGGATGCCGAACATCGGCGGGTGGGAGATCGTCATTGTCGTCGTCTTGGCGTTGATCATCTTCGGCCCCAAGAAGCTGCCCGAGTTGGGTTCCTCCTTGGGTCGTTCCATAACTGGATTCAAGAAGGGTCTGCGGGACGCCAAGGAAGAGCTCCAAGAGACCGAGGAGCCGCCGGCGACTGCGGAGCCGAGCGCGCCAGACGGCGCGCAGGCGCAGGCTGACGTGCCGGCGCAGGCCGAGACCCAGACGCAGGCCGAGATCGAGACTCCGGCCACAACGGCAGTCCAGGCGGCGCCCCAGACTCCAAGCGGGGATGCGATCGAACCGGCAACCGCGGCTGAACCGGCCGCGGACCAAGCCCAGAAGAGCTGACCCACAGACTTCTCAGCCCCGCCTCGAAGCCGTCGGCGCAGGCGCGGATCGAGCGGGACCCGGGTTTCGATACCCCTGTTTCCGTGGAACGTAGTCTGAAGAACCTGTTACGGGAATACCACCCACAGCAAGTGAGGACCCCAGATGCCAGGGCCCCAATCTCAGCCGAGCAACGAGTGGCACCAACTGACAGCCGACGAGATTCTCGCCCATCTTGATAGCGATCTAGACCGAGGTCTCACCTCAGAGGAAGCACAGGCCCGGCTTGCCGAGCACGGACCCAACACGATCACTCCGCAGAAGAGTGAGGGACCTCTCCGCCGGGCGCTTGCCCAGTTCAATCAGCCGTTGGTCATCATCCTCATCATCGCGGGGGCGGTCACGGCCTTCCTGCAGGAATGGGTCGATGCCGGCGTGATCTTCGGAGTGGTGGTGATAAACGCCATCATCGGCTACCTGCAGGAATCAAAGGCGGTCAAGGCCATCGAGGCCCTCGCCCGCACCATGACCTCCGAAGCTACCGTGGTGCGCGATGGTCGGCGGACACGAATGCCGGCCTCCCAACTCGTGCCGGGTGACGTGATCGTGCTGCAGGCAGGCGATAAGATCCCCGCCGACATGCGTCTCACCTACACCCGCGACCTTCGTATCGACGAGTCGACTCTCACCGGCGAGTCGGTCCCGGTGGAGAAATGGACAAACCCCCAGGACGAAGAGACCGCTCTCGCCGACCGGGTCAACATGGCCTATGCTTCCACTCTAGTGGCCGCCGGCCAGGGGACCGGCGTAGTGGTGATGACAGGGGACGACACAGAGGTGGGACGTATCTCCGACCTCATCGCCGGAGCTCAGGACCTCAAGACCCCCCTCACCCGCAAGATCGCCCATCTGAGCAAGCTCCTGCTGTTCGTCATCCTAGGTCTGGCCGTCATCACCGCGGTAGTCGGCATTGTACGCGGACAGCCGGCGGTGGAGATGTTCCTCGCGGCCGTCGCTCTGGCCGTGGGCGCCATCCCTGAAGGCTTACCGGCCGCGGTTACCATCACCCTCGCAATCGGGGTGTCAAGGATGGCGCGCCGCCGTGCCATCATCCGCAAGCTTCCGGCGGTAGAGACCCTGGGAAGCACGACCGTCATTTGCTCGGATAAGACCGGCACCCTTACAGAGAACCAGATGACCGTGCAGCGCGTCGCCACGAGGAACCAGTCCTACGAAGTGACCGGAGGCGGGTATTCGCCTGAAGGCGAAATCGTCGGCGACGAACCGGACGCCGCCCTCGTGGCCACACTGCGCGCCGGAGTGCTCTGCAACGACAGTTCTCTCTACCAGGAGGACGAGCAATGGCGTATCAGCGGGGATCCCACTGAGGGAGCGCTCATCGTGTCGGCCATCAAAGGCGGCATCAACCGCGAGGAGATGGATCACCTGTACCCGCGTTTGGATACCGTGCCTTTTGAATCCGAGCACCAGTACATGGCCACCCTGCACCTGTGTCGAGAGGACGGCAAAGAGGACCGGGTGGCCTATGTCAAGGGAGCGGTGGAGAAGGTCTCAAGCCGCTGCTCCTATGAGCTGGATGGCAGCGGCAACCGCGTGCCGGTCGACTCCGCAAGGATCGAGCGAGCTGCCTGGGACATGGCGTCTGAAGGTCTGAGAGTGCTGGCCTTCGCTCAGAAGGACATGCCCGAAGACGCCGAAGAGATCACCCATGAGCATGTGGATGACGGGTTGTTGTTCCTGGGTCTGCAGGGAATGATCGATCCTCCCCGCCAGGAGGCTCTCCAAGCGGTCGAAGTCTGCCACAGGGCCGGAATACGTGTGAAGATGATCACCGGCGATCACGCCATGACCGCCGTCGCCATCGCCGAGCAGCTCAACCTGCGCGGACCGGGGTGTGCCCTCGAAGAAGAGGTCCACGCCATCACCGGCACGGAGTTGGAGAACATCGACGACGCCGACCTTCCCCGGACCGCCGAAGATACCTACGTGTTCGCCCGCGTGACCCCAGAACAGAAAATCCGTCTGGTCGATGCCCTGCAGAGTCAGGGCCATGTGGTCGCCATGACCGGAGACGGTGTCAATGATGCCCCGGCGCTGCGACAGGCCGATATCGGAGTGGCTATGGGCATCACGGGGACGGAAGTGGCCAAAGAAGCGGCCGATATGATACTCACCGATGACAATTTCGCCTCCATCAAGGCGGCGGTAGAGGAGGGACGAGGAGTCTTCGACAACTTGACCAAGTTCATCGCCTGGACCCTCCCCACCAACCTGGGCGAGGGGCTGGTGATCCTGACGGCCGTCTTCGCCGGAGCAGCCCTCCCCATCCTCCCTGTACAGATTCTGTGGGTCAACATGACCACGGCCGTCCTGCTGGGCCTGATGTTGGCGTTCGAACCCAAGGAGACCGGCATCATGGAGCGGCGTCCGCGCGATCCAAAGGCGCCCATTCTCAGCGGAGCGCTCATCGGCCGCATTCTGATCGTCGGGGTCCTCCTCTTGGTAGGCGCATTCGGGCTCTACGAGTACTTCGAACGGGCCGGCTACTCTCTCGACGTAGCCCGGACGGTGGCGGTCAATGTCTTCGTCTTCGGGGAGATGTTCTACCTGTTCAACTGCCGGTCGCTCACCCTGCCTTCCTGGAGGATGAGTCTCCGGACAAATCCTTTCTTCTTCGGCGGCGTAACCGTGATGACAGCCCTGCAGATGCTCTACACCTACCTCCCGGGCATGAACCGGCTGTTCGGTAGCGCCCCATTGGACCTGTCCGCCTGGGCGTGGGTGGTCGGCGTGGCGGTTGTGATCCACGTGATCGTGGAGATCGAGAAGGCCATCCGGCGCCGATGGGAACGTAAGCAACCGCCCGTCGAAGTCTGCTGAGGCGAGCGGCGCACTGCAGCGGCGCGCTCAGGCGAGCGGTGCCCAGAAAGACCGTGCGACCCGCTGCCCGCCCGATCAGTTGTTCTTGACCTCCGCGTAGGCCCAATCGAGCCAGGGGAATAGGGCTTCCAGATCCGAACGCTCCACGGTCGCACCGCCCCAGAGCCGTATGCCGGGAGGTGCTTCGCGGTAGGGCGCGATGTCATAGGCCGCGCCCTCCTCCTCGAGCAAGGAGGCGATCTTCTTGGAGGCCAGAGCCTGTTCCTCGCCCGGCAGCGCGACGAACCACGGATCGACGATCTTGAGGCAGATGGACGTGCAGGAACGGGTGGCCGGGTCTTCGGCCAGGAAGTCCACCCAGGGAGTGCGCTCCACCCAGGCAGCCACTGCAGCAAGATTGGCCTCGCTCCTCCGGACCAACTCCGGCAGGCCACCAAGCCCCTCCGCCCACTTGAGGCCGTCCAGCGCATCCTCTACCACCAACATCGACGGCGTGTTGATGGTGTCGGCCCTGAAGATGGCCTCGCTGAATTTGCCGCTCTTGGTCATGCGGAAGATCTTCGGAAGTGGCCAAGCCGGCCGGTAGCCCTCCAGCCGCTCAACCGCCCGGGGACTCAGGATGAGCACTCCGTGCTGAGCCTCTCCCCCCAACACCTTCTGCCAGGAGTAGGTCACAACATCGAGCTTGGTGATCGGCACTTCCATGGCGAAGACCGCAGAGGTCGCATCACAGATAGCCAGACCCTCCCGCTCGTCGGCGATCCAGCCCGCACCCGGGACCCGTACCCCGGAAGTGGTGCCGTTCCAGGTGAAGACCACATCCCGGGTCCAGTCCACCTGTGAGAGATCGGGGATCTTGCCATAGTCGGCCGCGAACACCCGCACGTCGGGGAGCTTGAGTTGCTTGGTGATGTCGGTGACCCAGCCTTGGCCGAAGCTCTCCCAGGCCAGCGCGTCAACTCCACGTGCTCCGAGGAGCGACCACATCGCCATCTCCATGGCCCCCGTGTCGGAGGCGGGGACGACGCCCAAGTGGTAGTCGGCCGGCACGCCCAAGAGGCTGCGAGACCGATCGATCACTTCCTGGATGCGGGCCCGGCCGCTCTTGGAACGGTGCGAACGACCAACGAGAGCACTCTCCAGAACTGCCGGGCTCCAAGCGGGCCGCTTCGCACAAGGGCCGGAAGAGAAGCATTGGTTCTGGGGTCGGAGGCTAGGTTTCATTACAGGTATCCTTCCAGGTTCGTACCACGTGTTCGCTCTCGGCATCGCGTAGACGGTCTCGCCCCTTCCAGAAGCGAGCACCGTCGCACGGGCAAACGACCCGCGCCGCACGTGACATGAGTATGAAGAATTCTACCAGCTTGCCCAGAAGGTCCGGAGTCCTACCCACCCTCTAAGAACACGCCTACAACCGACCTTGTTCTCGTCAGTCGATACCGACCATGACGTTGCTCGCCTTGATCACGGCATATGCCTCCGACCCGACTCTGAGCTGGAGCTGTTCGGCCGAGTGTTTAGTGATGATCGAGACCAACTCCGTGCCTCCCGGCAGCTCCAACACCACTTCCGAATTGACCGCACCATGGTTGACAGACTTCACCGTACCCTTGAGCACGTTGCGGGCGCTGAGTTTCATGAGTATCTCCTTTATGGCGCTGACCCTTGATCGTACGCGACACTCTGATCTACCCGGTGACCGGCTTCTTCAAGCGGTCGAGTGACTCCTGCAGCCGCCTCTGCTAGAATATTCGCTCGCTGAGGCGGCGGGGCCTCGCCGCCGTTCGGAGAAGTGGCCGAGTTGGCTGAAGGCGCTCGCCTGCTAAGCGAGTGAAGGAGTGAATGCTCCTTCCGAGGGTTCGAATCCCTCCTTCTCCGCCAGCATGCGCCGGTAGCTCAGTTGGATAGAGCGTTGGTCTACGAAACCAAAGGTCGGAGGTTCGAATCCTCTCCGGCGCACCT
>ERZ747221.971-NODE-971-length-30530-cov-8.147243_pt1 | contig 30530 bp, 27 predicted proteins | sample MGYA00374949_ERZ747221 | MGnify/ENA primary metagenome ERZ747221 (study PRJEB28779, sample SAMN05720172) | bioreactor metagenome | isolation source: Anaerobic biogas reactor | place: USA:Washington, USA | collected 2015-08-08 ... | reverse complement strand
CTCCACCCCGGCGGCTATCACGAAATCTGGAACGACTTCGACAAAGACGTCGTCATCGACTGTATCCGCGACTGGATTCTCGCGCGAATCTAGGCGCACGAACGAGATTCCCGCGCCTCATCCGATAGCGTGCTTGGATTCTCACCGCAAAACCCCTATCATACGCCCCGTTTGTGTTACCCAAACGGAAGTGACCCAACATTGAAACGAACTGAATCATGACCGTTGCCGTGACCGGAGCATCAGGCCACGTCGGCGCAAACCTTGTACGAGCCTTGTTGGCCGAGAAACGTCGCGTACGCGTTCTCGTTCATCGCGACACGGCCGCCTTGGAAGGACTGAATCTCGAGCGCGTGCCCGGCGACGTCTTGTCGCCGGAATCGCTGCACAATGCCTTCAAGGATGCCGATGTCGTCTATCATCTGGCCGCCATCATCACGTTGAAGGTGGTGCCGTGGATCCAGGCCCGGACCACTGCACAGCAGCAGGCACTTCTCACGGCCGCTGTTCGGGTTGCCGTATACGCCGCGGAGCAGATATACGGTGCGAACGCGGGCAAAGAGAAACTGATGTATGTAAAGGGCCAGCTGGCTAAAAAAGGATTTGACATTGATATTGATGCGATTGAAGCCGCGGTGCGGGAGCTAACGCTGGCGGAGGGTGTTGTGCTGGTGGAAGCTGTGCAAACGCCGCCTACCGAACAGCCCTGACACATGGCTCCATTTAATACCGCCTTCGCAAGGGGGCGGTTTTATCGTTAGAAACTGTAGTTCTCGCCCAGCACAATCCCGCCGACCCGGGGAATCTCCCCCGGGATTTTCTCTTCCACGAACCAGCGGAGCGAGTCCTCCTGGAAAAGATAAGCCTTGCGGTTATCAATCCGAACCAGGTAGCGCATCCCAAAACCACCGACGTTGATTGCGTGAGCCTGGCCGACGTCGAGAATCCGGTCAATCTCGTATCGTCTCCTTTTGAACACAATCCACTGCGGCGTGATGTTCCCTTCCTCGTCCGTTTCGTGCCCGACTTTCACATAGGTTTTAATTGCCAAGCGACTCACCTCCTGTGCGGACAGTATAATCAGAACATATGTTCGTGTAAAGGGTAAGGAATACGACCAAAAATACGACCAACATTGCGTAAAACTGCGTGAATTGTGTCAATTTTACGGGAACGCTCGTTCTTTTTTAAGAAACAAAAAACCGCTGAAGTTCTTGATTCTTCAACGGTTTTCTTCTGGCGCGCCCTGCAGGATTCGAACCTGCGGCCTTTTGATTCGTAGTCAAACACTCTATCCAGCTGAGCTAAGGGCGCACGCTGCCCTTTGGGACAGCGGGAGCATTATAACAGGGGACGGGGAAAGGCGCAAGTGCGGGTTCTTTATGTCCGCGCCGGAAAAAACAACAACGAAAAGGTCGGCGGATTGTGCCAGGGCGGCCTTTTGTGACCGGGCGCACCCAGAAAGCCTTTTCCGGGCGTACCCAGAAAGGCTATTATGGAGGCCCTTCCCGGTCTCTGCGTGCTATAATGGGCCGAAAAACGAAAAGGGGCGGCAAGGCATGGCAGGCGAGATGACGTTCGACAGCAACCCGGCGTTTTCGGGCATGGCGATGGCCATGGGCGAGATTTCCTATAATTGCGAGGGGATGGAGCGGAAGCTGACCCTGGTGACGCCGGTGTGGGAGCCGGAGAGCGGGCAGAACCCCCGTTTTCCGCTGGTGGTCTTCGTCCAGGGCAGCACCTGGACGGACCCGGACCGCTTCTTCCAGCTGCCGCAGCTGTGCGCCTACGCGCAGCAGGGCGTCGCCGTGGCCTCCGTCACCCACCGGGACTGCACGCAGGGGCATCCCTTCCCCGGGTACCTGAAGGACGTCAAGGCCGCCGTGCGCTTCCTGCGCAGCCGGGCGGAGGAATTCGGGCTGGACCCGGAGCGTTTCGGCCTGATGGGCACCTCCTCCGGCGGCAACGCCGCGCTGCTGTGCGGGCTGACCCCGGGCGACGGAAGGTATGAGACGGCGGACTATGCGGGGTACCCGGACGGCGTGCGCGCGGTGGCGGCCTGCTTCGCGCCTTCAGACCTGCCGGGCATGCAGGCGTCCAGCGGCAGGTCGCCGGCGTCCGGCGGCAAAATCGTCGACATCATGATGGCCTTAATTGGGCAGGGAAGCGTGGAGCAAACCCTCGTCGCCATGAGCCCGGTTTACGAAGTCCGGGACGGGGCGCGCCTCCCCGCCTTCCTGCTGGCGCACGGCGACGCGGACGAGGTGGTGCCCTATTCCCAGTCGGAGCGCATGCACCGCCAGCTGAAAGAAGCCGGGGCCGACAGTCGGCTGGTCCGCGTGCGCGGCGCGGGGCACGAGGGCAGCTTCTGGAGTGCTGCGCTGCACGCGGAAATCCTGGGGTTCTTCCGGAGGCACCTGTAGGCGCGGGAACGGGGACGCCGTGCCTTTTTTCACGAATGGAAGGGTGTATAAGCGGCCTGGGAGCGAATCGCCGCCTGTGGCGGCGCAGCCCGGAAAGCGCCGCGATTCGCGGGGCTCGACCAGCCGTCACGCCGGGCATCAGCGCTTTGACGCCTCAAAAGGGCTATGCTATCCTGTGCGCGGAAGAACGGCGCCATGAGGGGGGGAGCGGCATGATTTTGCCGGAGCGGGCGGAAGAGGTGCTGCGCCCTTTCCTGGGCACGGCGTTCCTCCGCCGCAACGCTGACTTGCCGGGGCAGGCCGCGGCGGTGCTGACCTCTTTCCGGCCCGCCCGCCAGACGCTGCGGCAGGCGGCTGACCAGGTGGACAACCTGCTGTTCATGCGGGTGCGGGAGGATACGGGCGGCCGGATGGCCCTGACGATGGACAACGGCGCGCTCATCCGCCTGCGCATGTCCGACTTTTCGGTGATGGCGGACGAGCTGGTTTACCTGCTGCTGGAAAACCTGCCAAAAACGGGACAGAACCAGGCGCTCATCCGCGAATATTCCATGCGCTCCGGCTCCCTGTCCGCACTGCGGGCCCTGTACCTGCTGTACCGGGACATGCAGGAGCCGGAGGAGACCGAGACCCTGCGCCGCGTCATCACGTCCTGCCACGAGCCCTGGCGGTTCAGGTCCTGGATGGACGCGGGCGAATAAGGAGACACCATTGGGCAGAATCATCGCCGTCGCCAACCAGAAGGGCGGCGTGGGCAAAACGACGACGGCCGTCAGCCTCTCGGCCTTCCTGGCCGGGGACGGCTTTGAGACGCTGCTGCTGGACATGGACCCCCAGGGCAATTCCACCAGCGGGCTGGGCGTGCCCGCGCGCGGGAAGACCACCTACGAAGTGCTCATCAACAGCCTGCCCGCCAATGAGGCCGTCCTCCCGACCCGGGTCCACCGCCTCTCCCTCCTTCCCGCCGACATCCGGCTGGCCGCTGCGGAGGTGGAGCTGGTCGGCATGCCCCGCCGGGAGCTCAGACTGCGGGACGCGGTGGCGGAGCTGAAAGGCCGCTTCGATTACGTCCTCATCGACTGCCCCCCTTCCCTGAGCCTGCTGACCCTCAACGCGCTGACCGCCGCGGACAGCGTGCTGGTGCCCATCCAATGCGAGTACTACGCGCTGGAGGGCGTGAGCGCGCTGATGAACACGGTCGCCCGGGTGCAGAAATCCCTAAACCCCGCCCTGGAGCTGGAGGGCGTCGCGCTGACGATGTTCGACGGGCGCACCAACCTGTCCCTGCAGGTGGCGGACGAGGTCAAGAAGCATTTCAAGGGCAAGGTCTTCCGCTCCGTCATCCCCCGCAGCGTGCGCCTGGGCGAGGCGCCCAGCCACGGGCTCCCCATCGGGATGTACGACCCCCGCAGCGCCGGGGCGGAAGCCTACCAGGCGCTGGCGCGCGAAATCTCCGGGAAGAAGCCCCGGTGAAACGAGGAAGGCCGAGCGTATGAAGAAAACCGCCCTGGGCCGCGGCCTGGACGCGCTGTTCCCCCCTGAAGACCACGAGGGTGAGGTGCTGCAGGTCTCCATCGACCTGCTGGACCCCAGCCCCGGCCAGCCCCGGAAGGCCTTCCCCCCGGAAAGCCTGGAGGAACTGGCGCAGTCAATCCGGAAGGTCGGGCTGCTGCAGCCGCTCCTGGCCGCCCAGGAGGGCGGGCGCTACCGCATCATCGCCGGGGAGCGGCGCTTCCGCGCCGCCAGGCTGGCGGGGCTCAGACAGGTGCCGGTGATGGTGCGCTCCCTGCCCGAGCAGGAGCGCCGGCTGGCTGCGCTGACGGAAAACCTGCAGCGTGAGGACCTCAACGCCATGGAAGCCGCGCAGGCGGTGCGCCTGTTGATGGACGAGGGCGGCCTGACCCAGGAGGCGGCCGCGAAGGCGCTGGGCAAGTCCCGCCCCGCCGTCGCCAACCTGCTGCGGCTGCTCGGCCTGCCCGAAGGCGTGCAGGACATGGTGCGCCGGGGGGAACTGAGCGAGGGCCACGCCCGCGCGCTGGCCGGCGTCGCGGACCCGGGCCGGCAGGCGGCGCTGGCCGCCAGGGCCGTCCACGAGGGGCTCAGCGTGCGCGCGCTGGAGGAACTGGCAAAAAAGCCGGAAGCCAAACCCAGGGCGGCGGAAAAACCCCGGCCCCCGGAGTTCGCGGACTTCCAGGAGCGGCTGCGGGAGGCGCTGGGCGTGCGCGCCCAGATTACCGGCTCCCTCAAAAAAGGGCGCATCGTCCTGCGCTACGCGTCCTTCGAGGAGCTGGAGGGCATCTACGAGGCCATTCAACGGCTGACAGAATAGGGGCGGCGCGGGCGGGGGAAAACCTCCGTTCATCCCGAGCCAAAAAGTATCCGCGGATGCTTCTTTGACAAGCAGGCGCCGGCTGTGACCGCCGGCGCTTTTTGACGCGCTTTGCGCCGTCCTGTATACTGTTTTGCAGCAATTGCCGGAGGAAATGGGATGGATCGAATCAGGGTGCTGGTCGTCGCCGACGAGGAAAGCGGCTACATCTGGGACCATTTCGACCGCTCCGCCTTCCGCGGGGTGGACCTCATCCTTTCCTGCGGGGACCTGAAGCCTTCCTACCTTTCCTTCCTGACCACGATGGTGGCGGCGCCCTTGTTTTACGTGCACGGCAACCACGACGCCCGGATGCTGACGGAGCCGCCGGAGGGCTGCGACAACCTGGAGGACAGGATGCGGGTGTTCCGCGGGGTGCGCTTCCTGGGCTTTGGCGGCTGCAATTCCAGAAGCCCCAAGCCCTTCCATTATTCCGAAGCGGAGATGGGCCGCCGGGTCGCCCGGCGGATGCAGGAAATCAGCTTCCACGGCGGGTTTGACGTGCTGGTCACCCACGCGCCGGCGCAGGGGTTGGGCGACGGGGAGGACGCCTTCCACCGCGGGTTCCGCGCCTACCGCACGCTGCTGGATTTGTACGAGCCCGCCTTCCATTTCCACGGGCACCAGCACCTCAGCTACGGCGCGGGGCAGCGCATATTGACGCACGGAGCGACGACCGTCTGCAACGCCGGGGGTTACAGCGTGATGGACCTGACCTTTCAAAGCCTGCCGGAAAAGCGCAGGCGGACCAGCTACATCAAAGCACGCTACGACTGGGGGAAGGCCTATGGGAAACAGCCTTAGCCAGCAGGCGCGGGCCGAGTATGCCCTGGCCCTGCGCAGCGGGCAGCGCGCGTACAGGGAGCGGGCCAGCCGGGGAGAGCGGGGCAACCTGCCCGCCCTGGACGACCTGACCGGCCAGACGCGCGTCATCGCCTACATGAAGCAGCCGCAGCGGGAGATTTCCCTCTCCCGGGTGACGGGCACCTATACCGCCGCGCGCGCCAATTCCTTCGCCGCCAACTTCATGCCCCTGCACCCGGAGAACAGCGAATTCGCCAGCAAATGGATTTCCCTGTGCGCCATCCATATGGGCGAGGGGCTGCGCGACCCAGTGGAGGTGTACGAGTACCTCTGGCAGTACTACGTCATCGAGGGCAACAAAAGGGTCAGCATCCTCAAGCATTTCGGCTCGCCCACCGTCCGTGCGGACATCACCCGCGTGGTGCCCCAGCTGGACGAGGGCGACCCGGACACCGCCGTCTACTACGCCTACCTGCGCTATGACAAGGAGGGCCGGTTCAAGAACCTGCGGCTGTCGAGCCAGGAGGCCTACGAGCAGCTCTCCAAACTGGAAGCCCGCTTTGCGGAACAGCAGGACGCCGCCGCGCGCCCCAATTACAACGCGATGTACCTGCAGTTCGAGGCGGCCTACGCGCGGGTCAGGTCCCCCCTGCCCCTGGGCGACGCCTTCCTGGAGTACCTGAAGGTGTACGGGCTGCCCGAGGACACGACGCTGTCGGAAATGGAAGGCCGCATCATCACGCTGCTGCCGCAGCTGGAGCTGGCCGGGCACCGGCCGCCCGAGCCCACGCTGGTGCTCACCCCCCGGGAAAAGCCGCCCGCCGGGCTTATCACGCGCCTGTTCGGAAGCAGGCGCGACGCGAAGGTGGTTTTCGCCTACCCCGCAGGACGGCGGGAGGACAACTGGATTGGCGCGCACGAGCGGGGCCGGCAGGCGATGCAGGAGAAGCTGGGCGACGGCGTAAGGAGCAGCTTTATCGACGGGCTGGCCCCGCACAACGTCTATGAGAAACTGAGCGGGGAAGCGGGCGGCGCCGACCTGCTGTTCATCACCGCGTCGAACCTGGCGCTGCCCGCCCTGCGCTTCTCCCTGGAGCACCCGGACTGCCTGACCCTGGTCTACTCGCGCATCCGGGAGGACTACCGGCTGAGCACCTACTACGGGCGGTATTACGAGCCGATGTTCCTCTGCGGCATGGCGGCGGGCATGGCCACAAGGAGCGGCTCCGTCGCCTACGTCACGCCCCGGACGGACTACAGCCGGCACACCGCCGACATCAACGCCTTCGGGCTGGGCGCCCGCTCCGTCCGCCCGGACGCCCAGGTGCTGCTGGCCTGGAAGGACGTGCTGCCCTACCAGCCCCTGACCTGCCAGAAGGGGCTGAAGGCCGCCAGGGAAGCGGGCGCGGACGTCGCCTATACGCCGCTGTACCCGGGGCTTTACGTGCCGGGCCTGCCCCTGAACGTGTTTTCCGCCGTGTTCCGCCTGGGCGAGGGCGGCGCGCCGAACGAATACCTGGCCGCGCCGCAGTGGGACTGGGGGCGGTTCTACGCGGAAATCACCGAAAGCTTTTTGAACGGCAGCCTGGACATCCTGCGGGTCATTGACCGGGGGGATCCCAGCGTTACGGGGCTGTGGTGGGGCCTGGGCGCGGGCGTGCTGCGCTTCCTGTCCTCCCCCTCACCCGGCGTTCCAGGCGGGCATCTGCTGCATTACCTGCGCTCCAGCCTGGCGCGGGACGGCTTCGACCCCTTCCGCGGGCCGGTCCGGGATGCGGAGGGGAAACTGCGGGTGGCGGAGAACAGCGGGCTGAAGCCCTACGAGGTGCTCAACATGGAATGGCTGTGCGACTTTATCCGCGCCGTATGACCCCGACGCCCCCCCGGCGGGTACATTCTTTTGAGGAATATGAAGGAAAGCGAGAGGCACATGGAAAAAAAGAAACGGAACAGGACCGCGCTGTGGCTCCTGCTGCTGGCCGTCATCCTGGCCCTGGGGCTGGGCGGCCTGTACCGCGTGGGCCAGGGCGAGCAGGCGCTGGTGCTGACTTTCGGGCAGGTAACCGACACCAACGGCCCGGGCCTGTACTGGCGCATGCCGGGGGTCCAGCAGGTGGTGTCCCGCAGCGTGACCACCATCCACAACGTGGAATACGGCTACCGGACCTCCATCGGCGGCACCAGCCGCACGGCCGCCCAGTACCGCGACGAGATGGACGAGTCGGTCATGCTGACCAACGACAACTCCATCGTGCAGCTGGAGGCCATCTACCAGTACACCATCCGCGACGTGCGGGAGTTCCTCTTCGACGTGGAGGACCCGGAAGGTACGATGCACCTGGCGTTTGAGGCCATCCTCCGCCGGAACATCCAGAGCCGCTCCCTGGACGACGCGCTGCTGAACAAGGACGCAATCGAGCAGGAGGTGCTGCCGGACTTCCAGGCGCTCATCGACTCCTACGACATGGGCGTCAAGGTGCACAGCGTGCACATCCAGAACATCACCGTGCCAGACGCCGTGACCTCCTATTACGAGGACGTCAACAACGCCAAGAACGAGATGACAAGGCGCCTGGACGAGGCGCAGCAGTACGAGTTCCAGGTGCTTCCGCAGGCGCGCTCCCGCGCCTATGAGCTGGTGCAGCAGGCCATCGCCTACGAGGCCGGCGCCTCGGCGAAGGCGGAAGCCGATACCGCCGTGTTCACAGCCGTGCTGAAGGAATACCAGGCCGAGCCGCAGTCCGCCCGCAGCCGGATGCTGATCGAGACTATGGAAGCCATCCTGGGCGGCGCGGGACGGCTGGTCATCGTGGACCAGAACGACAACGTGCTGCAGCACCTGGACATCGGCGCGGACGACGGCGCCCCGGGAGGGAACTGAGATGCAGAACAACCCAAACAGCAACTGGACCTCGCCCCGCCCGCCGGCAGGCACGGGGAGGGCCGCCGAGATGCTCAGGGACTTCGCCCGGAAAAACACCCGGCTGCTGGTCATCCTGGCAGTCGTCATCATCGCCGCCCTCATCCTGCTCAACGAGGCCTTCTTCATCGTCGGCGAGGCGGAGCAGGCCGTCGTCAGCCGCTTCGGCGTCATCAAGTCCATCATCCTGGACGACAAAAACACCTTCCACGAGCGCTTCGCGCCGCTGTTGAAGGACGAAATCACCAGCTCCGGCGCGGTCGCCATCAGGCGCGGCAGCGGGCTGCATTTCAAGGTACCCTTCGTCGACAAGGTGGACAAATTCCCCTCCCTGCTGTTCAACTACACCTCCAACTCCGAGACCGTAAACACGAGCGAGAAGAAGCAGTACAACATCACCACCTACGCCCAGTGGCGCATCGCCGACCCCGCCCTGTTCAGCCTAAAGCTGGGCTCCGCCATGAACGCGGAAAACCAGCTGGACAACCTCATCCACCCCGTCATCGTGCAGGCCATCAACCGCCTGCTGGCGGAGGACTTCATTTCCAACAAGGAAGCCCTCAACGCCGCCCTGAAGGCCGGCCTGGACACCATCAACCGCGACATGGTCATCCGGGGCATCGAGGTGACCGACATCCAGGTGCACCGCACCATCCTGCCGCAGGCCAACGTCGAGACGACCTACGACCGGATGAAGGCCGACCGCGCCAAGGTCGCCCAGCAGCTGCGCAGCGAGGGCGAGGAAACCTACCGCAAGATGGTCGCCGACACCGACCTGAAGGCCGCCCGGATCGAGGCGGACGCGACGCGCACGGCCGGCGAGACGCGCGCGCGCGCTGACGCCGCCGTGATGGGCATCTACAACAAGGCCTACAAGGAGGACCCGGTATTCTACCAATTCTGGCGCTCCCTGCAGGCCCTGCGCGGCAGCTTCCAGAAGAACAGCCTGCTCGTCCTCAACCAGGAGCACCCGCTGTGGAAGCAGCTGGTGGAGTGGGGCTTCGGGACGCCGCAACCGTAAAACCGCTTACGAACCAACTCCGCTGCCGGGAGGGAAACCTCCCGGTAGTTTTTTCATGGGGCGGCATGAAAAAAGCCCTCGCGGGCTTGAAACGGCATGCGAGAGACGGGCTGGACCCGTTTTGATGGGCGGTCAGTCCGCGGGCTTGATTTTCTCCCCCCAGACGCCCAGGAAGTGCGCCGCGCCGAAACCGGCGGCGGCGACCGCCACGCAGAGGACGCCCTGTCCGACGGAGGCAATATGGTATTCCGGCGGCGGGAAGAGAACGATGGCCAGGGTGCTGGCGAGCACCAGCCCGACCACCGCGTTGCTGGTCACGCCGTAGTGGCGCTCGTACAGACGGTCCACAAAGCGCGCGAAGACGAAGGCCACCACCGCGATGCCCAGCAGCAGGGGGATGACGACGGCGAAGTCCAGATCCTTCACCGCGGCCATAATCTTGGTGTAGATGCCCATAAACAGCAGGATGGAGGAGGAGGACAGGCCCGGCACCACCAGGCTGAAGCCCCAGATGAGGCCGGAGACCAGGCTCAGGAGCAGGGTAGGCTCCAGGTCCTGCGCGCTGCCCCTGGACATGAGGAAGAGGAAGGCCATCAGCAGGACAAAGCCCAGGACGAGGGCCAGGCGGTTGCTCCGCCGCTCGCCCGCGCTGAGCGCGACGCCGTCCCTGGGCTTCTGGGCTGCGCGGTACAGCAGCGGGACGGTGCCCAGGATGAGGCCGATGAACAGGGCCAGGGGGATGGGCGAGGAGCCGGAGAACAGCCAGGCCACCAGCTTGGCGAAGCCCCAGAAGCCCAGGCCCACGCCCAGGATGACGGGGATGAACAGCCGGTAATGCGTTTTGAACGTGACGAGGGGGCGCGCCAGAAAGGCCATCATCGGCCGGTAGATGCCAAAGACCACCGCCAGCACGCCGCCGGACACGCCCGGCAGGATGGCGCCGCCGCCGATCAGCGCGCCCTGGATGACCCGGTAGAGGAAGAGAAGCGGGCTTTCCCGGCCCTGCTGCGGCTGGTCGCTCATGCGCGAACCTCCTTGATTTCTGTCTGTACCCCGGGCGGCTCAGGCGATGGACGCCGGGCGCGCGGCCTGCGCCGGCAGCAGTTCCACACGGGGGATGCCCAGCGCGTCCAGGTGCTGGACGGCCAGGTCGTAAATCTCGCATTCCGCCAGGCGCGCCGGCTTGTGCGCGTCCAGGCCGACGATGGCGCTGACGCCTTCCTTTGCGGCGACCTGCCAGAACCCCGGCGCCGGGTAACCCGCCCCGCGCCGCCAGGTGTTGTAAAAGCCGGACAGGTTGAACTCCAGCGGCACGCCGCAGGCCCTGGCCGCGGCGCAGACGTCGCGGGAGGCGGCGCGGCAGTTTTCGTCGAATCGCGCGTAGCCCTGCATGAACAGGTCGGGGTGGGCCAGGCAGTCGAACAGGCCGCTTGACAGCCCCATCTCAGCCCGCGCGGCGTAGCGGCGCAGGTCGGAGACGGTGGAGGCGTAGCCGAAGTAGCCCTCCTCCCCCGGGTTGTCGAAGTGGTTGCCAAACAGCAGGAAGGAGACGCCGTGCTCCCGGCAGGCGTCCCGCAGCCAGCCCTCGAACTCCGGGTAGTATTCCGCCTCCAGCCCCAGGCGGACGTCCACCTTGCCGGCGTATTGCTCCCGAAGGGAACGAACGGAACGGGCGTAGTCGCCCAACTGGGACAGGGGCATGCGGATGCCGGACTCGAACCCGTCCCGGTAGGGCCAGGGCGAATGGTCGGAAAAGCCCAGGACGCCGAAGCCGCCGGCATCCGCGGCGCGGACGTAGGCCTCGTCCGTCCCCTCGGCGTGCAGGCAGCGGGTGGTGTGGGTGTGGTAGTTGGTTCGGATGCGGATTCCCCTCCTTCCGGACACAGCCCGTATTCTACGACATGCGGCCCCGCAGGGCAATGGACGCGAGGCCGCCTTCAAGACCGGTTTTGACACGCGCGGCGAAGCCGGCGCAAAAGGAAAACCGGGCGCCGGAAGGCAGCCCGGTATCCGCGGCCCGGCGGCTTACATCGCCTGGCGCAGCAGCCGCTCGACCTTCTCCTTGCTGACCGCGCCCTCCAGCACCTTCCTCCCGTCAAGGAAGAAGGTCGGCACGTAGTAGAACGGCTCGGGGGGGCTGAAATTGGAGGTCTTGTACACGTCCACCAGCTCGACGTTGGCTTTTTGCAGTTCCGGGTGCTCCTTCGTGAGTTCGTTCATCCAGCGCTTCGCGTCGCCGCAGGCGGGGCAGCCCTCGAAATGGTACATGGTCATTCTGGGCATTTCAGATCTCCATCCCTCTCGTAATCCGGCGGCGGGCTTGCCTTCCGCCGCGTGACAGGATTATACCCGCTTTCCCCCGCCGGATACAGGCCGGCGAACTCAGGCGTCCAGGCGGTGCTTGACGCGGTCGTGCTCCTCGGCGCGCTTGCCGTTGTTGAAGCGGTCCAGCGTGCCCACCAGGTAGCCGGTGATGCGGCGGATGCGCTCGAAGGGTTGGGCGTCGAAGGTGTAGTCGATGTCCACATACTCGCCGTCCACGGTGACGTCCATGCGCTTGGGCTCGCGGCCGTACCGCTCCCTGGCATGGGCGAGGTAGGCGCTGAGCTCCTCCTGGGGGAGGGCGCCGTTATTGACTTGGATGGTGCAGGACATGATAAGGCCTCCTCTGCTGTAGTGCCCTTGGTATACCACATCTTGTGGGTCCCGCGCAAGTAAAACCTACAGGTTGGGTTTCGGGCGGAAACCTACATCATGGTCTGCCCGTTGATGACCAGGCCGAAGCGGCGGCCCAGCCGCTCCGCCGCCCGGCGGCACAGCAGCATGCGCAGGAAAATCTCGAAATACTCCGACACCGAGCTGACGGCGGTATCGATGGTCAGGTTGAGGAGGATGCGCGCGTCGTTCTCCGGCACCTCCACCTCCGAGCGGGTGACGGCGTAGTTGACCCGGTCGTGGATGTCCAGCGCGATGGTCTCCTTGTTCCGGACCCGGGTGCGGCGCACGTCGGTCTTGTCGCCCAGGATGAGGGCGGCGGCCACGTCATTGACGGGAAAGGCGGTGGCCTCGTCATGGTTTCCGATGGCGGTGACGATGGCCGCGATATCCTCCGGATCGCCCTCTAGACGGGAGAGCAGGTCGAAGGCCATCAGGGCACCGGAGCGCTCGTGCCCGGTGCGGTTGACGACGTTGCCGATGTCGTGCAGGAAGCCGGCGATGGCGGCCAGCTCCGCCTCCCGCTCCGGGTGCCCCAAATCGCGCAGGATGCCGGCGGCCGTTTTCGCCACCCGCGTGACGTGGGCAAAGCTGTGCTCGGTGTACCCCAGCGCCAGCAGGGAATCGTCCGCCCGCTGGATGTAGGCGCGGACGGCCGGGTTGCGCTTGACGTCCTCAAAGGTCAGCGTCATGGGAAATCTCCTTTGACGGCGGGCCGGTGCCCGGCAATCCGCCTTATTTCGTTTCGGCTTGCGCCAGCAGCGCTTTCATGAAGGCCGGCAGGTCGTCCGGGGAGCGGGAGGTGACGAAGCCGCCGTGAACCACCACTTCCTCGTCGACCCATTCGGCGCCCGCGTTGACCAGGTCGTCCCGGATGGCGTTTACGGAGGTCAGCCGGACGCCCTTCAAAAGCCCGGCGGAGACGCCGACCCAGCCGGCGTGGCAAATCATCCCGACGGGCTTTTGGGCCCTGTGGAATTCCCGCGCCAGCCGGAGCGCGTCCGCGTCCCTGCGGATTTTGTCCGGCGCATAGCCGCCCGGGATGAAGAGCACCGCGTAATCGTCAGCCTGCGCCTGCGCGAACGCCAGGTTGGCCGGGAAGGCGAAGCCGCTTTTGCCCTTGTACTCCCCCGCCTCCGCCCCGGCGACGTCCACCTGGTAGCCGGCTTCCAGGAAGCGGTAATAGGGATAGACCAGCTCCTTCTCGTCAAAGAGGGGGCCGATGAAAATCAGAGCCTTTTTCATGCCGTCTCCTTTCGGTCCACGGGGGAACCGTTTCCCCCCGCAGGACTATACCCGCGCGGGCGCTTCGGGTGACAGGCGGGAGGGGCTGTGGTAAAATCCGCCGTGCAAACCGAAGGAGGACCCGGATTGGACACGAACTGGCAGGAGCGCCTGGAGGCGCTGCTTGAAACCGTTTCCCGCCCCGCCCGCTACGTGGGGGGCGAGGTCAACCAGGCGGACAAGGAATGGAAGCCGGGCATGACCCGCTTCTGTTTCGCGTTCCCCGACACCTACGAGGTGGCGATGAGCCACCTGGGGATGAAGGTCATCTACGACGCGGTCAACCGGGCGGAGGGCCTGGTGTGCGAGCGGGTGATGATGCCCTGGACGGACATGCTGGAAGGCATGAAGAGGGAGGGTATTCCCCTGTTCTCCCTGGAGACGCGCACGCCGCTGTCGGCGTTCGACGCGGTGGGGTTCACGCTGCAGTACGAGATGAGCTACACCAACGTGCTGGCCATGCTGGACGCGGGCGGCATCGCGGTGGAAAGCAGGGACAGGGGACGGGACGCGCCCGTCGTCATCGCCGGGGGCCCCTGCGCCTTCAACCCCGAGCCGTTGGCGGACTTCGTGGACGCCTTCCTGATGGGGGACGGGGAGACCGCCACCCTGGAGATGCTGCGCGTCATCGGCGACGGCCGGCGCCGCGGGCTCGACAGGGAGGACATCCTGCTGGCGCTGGCGCAGATTGAAGGGGTGTACGTCCCGCGCTTTTATACGCCGGAATACCACGGGGACGGGCGGCTGGCTGCCTTTTCCCCCGTTCGGGCCGGCGTCCCCGCCCGCGTCCGCAAGCGCATCGAGCCCGACCTGGACCTGGCGGCCTACCCGGAAACCATTCCCCTGCCCTTCACCGAGGCGGTGCATGACCGCATCGTGCTGGAAATCATGCGCGGCTGCACGCGCGGCTGCCGCTTCTGCCAGGCGGGCATGCTGTACAGGCCGGTCAGGGAGCGAAGCCCCGAAAAGCTGTTCGCGCTGGCGGAGAAGCTGGTCGCCTCCACCGGATACGAGGAGATGAGCCTGTCGAGCCTGTCGACGGGCGACTATTCCCGGCTGCCGGCGCTCATCCGGGGGCTGGATGAACGGTTTTCCAGCCGGCGCGTCGCCCTGTCCCTCCCCAGCCTCCGGGTGGACGGGGAGCTGAAGCAGACGCTGGAGATGAGTTCCCAGGTCAAGAAATCCGGCCTGACGCTGGCGCCGGAGGCGGGCACCCAGCGGCTGCGCGACGTCATCAACAAGGGCGTGACGGAGGAGGACGTGCTCCGCTCGGTGACGGAGGCCTTCGAGTCCGGGTGGAGCGGCGTGAAGCTGTACTTCATGATCGGCCTGCCCACGGAGACGGACGAGGACCTGCTGGGCATCGCGGAGCTGGCGAAAAAGGTGGTCGGCCGCTACTACGCCCTGCCCCGGGAGAAGCGGCCCCGTGGGCTGAAGGTGGTCGTCAGCGCCTCCACCTTCGTGCCCAAGCCCTTCACCCCCTTCCAGTGGGCGCCCCAGGACGGCCTGCCCGAGATCAAGCGCAAGCAGGCCCTGCTGCGCCAGGCGCTCAACATCCGCGGCGTCGAATTCAACTGGCACGAGCCGGAATTGAGCGTGCTGGAAGCCTGCTTCGCCCGCGGGGACCGGCGCCTGGGCCGGGCGCTGCTGGCCGCCTGGCGCTCCGGCTGCGTGCTGGACGGGTGGAGCGAGCAGTTTGACAACCGGAAGTGGCTGGACGCCTTCGAAGCCGCCGGCCTGACGCCGGCATTCTACGCCCAGCGGGAGCGCCCGGAGGACGAGCAGCTGCCCTGGGACTTCGCCGACATCGGCGTGACCCGGGCCTACCTGAGGCTGGAGTTTCGCCGCGCCCTGGAAGGCCAGACCACGCCGGACTGCCGGGACGGCTGCGAGGGGTGCGGGCTCCGGCGGTTTGAGGGGATTTGCCCGGAATGAAAATGCTGACTGTGTTCGAAAAAACCGGGGCGGCGCGCTTCATCGGCCACCTGGACCTGCAGCGCGCCATGCAGCGGGCGCTGCGCAGGAGCGGGCTGCCCGTCCGCTACTCCCAGGGCTTCAACCCCCACCTGCTGCTCAGCTTCGCCTCCCCGCTGTCCGTGGGTACGGAGGGGCTGCGGGAAATCATGGAGGTCCCGCTGTCGGATGACGTCGCCGAAGCAAGCTTCCTGGCCCGACTGAACGTGGCGCTGCCGCAGGGGCTGAAGGCCTCCCTGGCCCGCGCCCTGCCCGACGACGCGCCCGCGGCCATGGCGCGGCTGCATGCGGCGCGCTATGCCATCCGCCCCATGGCAAGCGCCGACACCCTGTTGGCCGCGGCGCCCGCCTTCCTGGCGCAGGAGACCATTCCCTTCCTGCGAAAGACCAAGTCCGGCGAGCGGATGGACGACCTGAGGCCCCTCATCCTGGCCCTGCAGGCGGAGGACGGCGCGCTGCGCGCCACGCTGTCCTGCCACGAGCGCGGCACCGCCAAGCCGGAGCAGCTGGTTGCGGCATTGGCCGCCTTTTCGGGGTTGCCGGCGCCCCGCTGCCGGGTGACCCGCGAAGGGCTGCTGGACAGGGATATGCGGCCGCTGGAGGGCCTGTGAACGAGCTGCTGCTGCAGACCCGGGGTGAAATGCCCCGCGCCGCGCTGGTTAAAAACCGGCGGCTTTATGAAATCCTCGATCTGGACGAGGACGCCGCCCGGGGAGCGGAAGCCGTGCACCTGGGGCGCGCGGGGCGGGTGATGAAGAGCCTGGGCGCGCTGTTTGTCACGCTGTCCGGCGGGCAGGAGGGTTTCCTGCCCTTTTCGGACCTGCCGAAGGGCTTTATGCCCAAGGGCGGGGACGCGCTGGTGGTGCAGATCCGAAGGCCGGCGGCGGGCGGGAAGGCCGCCCGGCTGTCCATGGAGCTGACGCTGTCCGGGCGACACGCCGTGCTGCTCTGCCCCGGCCATTCCGCCTGCGCGTCCCGCCGCGCGGAGAACCCCCGCGAACTGCGCGCGCTGGCGGAACGGCTGCGCCCGGAAGATTACGGCCTGGTGCTGCGGGCGAACGCCGAAGGCGCTGCGGAAGCGGACATCCGGAATGAAATCGACGCGCTGAAATCCCGGATGGAAGCGCTGCAGGCGCGGGCGAAAACGACGCCCGCCCCCGCCCTGCTGGAAGGCGCCCCGGGGCCAATCGCCCGGCTGCTGCGGGATTTGCGGGAAGCGCCCGAGCGCGCGGTGAGCGACGACGAGGCCGCGGCCGCAGGGTACGGCCTGCCCGTCGTCCCCTCCCCCGACCCCTTCGGCCTGTACGGCGTGGAAACCCAGCTGAAAAAGGCGCTCAGCCGCCGGGTATACTTGCCCTCGGGCGGCACGCTGCTGCTGGACCCCTGCGAGGCCGGGCTGGTCATCGACGTGAACACCGCAGGGGACACGGCCCGCGGCGGCGACCCGATGCTGCGGGCCAATCTGGAGGCGGCGGAGGAAATCGCGCGGCTGCTTCGCCTGCGGCGCGCGGGCGGCATCGTGCTGATTGACTTCATCGACATGAAGGAGGAGCGGCACCGGGACGCGGTGCTGGCGCGGCTGAAGGACGCCCTGCGGGACGACCGGACGGCGACGGAGGTGCTGGGCTTCACCCGCCTGGGGCTGGTGGAGATGACGAGGCGGCGAACGGAAGCCGCCCTGCCCGCCCGGAAAATGGCGGCGGGCGGGACAGGCGGCGAAGAACCGGAAGGCGGGGAAGCGGATGCGTGAGGCGGTCAGGCCGGTGAGCCGGGAGGAGATGGCGCGGCAGGCGGAATTTTCCGAGCGCGTCCGCGCGCGCGCGGACCGGCCGAAGACCTATCACCTCATCACCTACGGCTGCCAGATGAACGCCCACGACTCCGAGAAGCTGGCCGGGATGCTGGAGGGGATGGGAATGGCGCCGGAGGAAAGCCGGAAGGACGCCGACCTCATCCTGTTCAACACCTGCTGCATCCGCGACAACGCGGAGCGGCGGGCGATGGGCAACATCGTGTTCACCAAGGAAATCAAGAAGCAAAAACCCGGGCTGCTGGTGGGCGTCTGCGGCTGCATGCCCCAGCAGGAGGGCTTCCAGGAGCGCCTGAAGCTGCGATACCCCCACGTGGACTTCAGCTTCGGCCCGGGGGAGGCCTACCGGCTGCCCGAGCGTGTGCTGATGGCGCTGGAGGGGCGGCGGGAGGAAGCCTTCCGCGCGGGCGAAGACAGCACCCTGTACGAGGGCCTGCCCGTCCTGCGCAGCAGCCCCTTCTTCGCCTACCTGACAGTGATGTACGGCTGCGACAACTTCTGCTCCTACTGCGTGGTGCCCATGGTGAGGGGACGGGAGCGCTCGCGGGGGATGGCGGACATCCTGCGGGAAGCCGGGGCGCTGGCCCGGGACGGCGTACAGGAAATCATGCTGTTGGGCCAGAACGTCAACTCCTACCGGGACGAAGCGAGCGGCGCCGGTTTCGCCCGGCTGCTGCGCGAGTTGGAAAAGACCGGGATTCCCCGGCTGCGGTTCATGACCAGCAACCCCAAGGACCTGTCCTCTGAACTGATTGAGGAAATGGCGCGCAACCGCGCCGTGTGCCCCCACCTGCATCTGCCCGCCCAGTCCGGCAGCGACCGGGTGCTTCAGGCGATGGACCGCCGCTACACGCGGGAAACCTACCTGGAGCGCGTCCGGGCGCTGCGGGCGGCCATGCCGCACATCGGGCTGACGACTGACCTCATCGTCGCCTTCCCCGGGGAAACGGAGGAGGACTTCGGGCAAACCCTGCGCCTGGCGGAGGAGGTGCGCTTCGACAGCGCCTTCACCTTCATTTTCAGCCCCCGCAGCGGCACCAAGGCCGCCAAATTGCCCGGGCGGGTCCCGGAGGAGGAGGCGCGGGCGCGCATCCTGCGACTCAACGCCCTGCAGGAGGGCGTCACCCGGGAGGTGTTCTCCTCCCTCAACGGAACCCGCCACACGGCGCTGGCGGAGGGGGCGTCCCGCCGGGACGGCGGGGAACTCAGCGGCAAGATCGGCCGGGGCATCTCCTGCTCCTTCCAGGGCCCCCGGGAACTCGCCGGCACCCTCGTGCCCGTCCTCATCACGGGGCAGGGCAGCAACACCCTGAAAGCCAAACGGATTGAAGAATAGAAAGGAAAACCCATGAGCCAAGACATCCTGGACAAGGCCCGCGAGCTGGCCGAACTGATTTCCGCGTCCGAGGAATACCAAACGATGCGCGACCTGGAGGCCGAGGCCTCCGCCGACCCCGAGGTCTCCGACCTGTACGCGAGCTATGCCGACCTGCGCGACCAGATGCGCGCCCAGGCGATGGAGGAGCCCGACGGGGCGGACTTCGAAGAGCTGCGCGGCGAAATCGCGGCCATAGAGGAAGCCCTGGAGGGGCATGAGAAGATGCGCCAGGTCTCCCAGGCGCGCGCCGCCTTCAACCTGCTGATGGAGGGCGTCAACCGCCAGCTGCAGGCCGTCCTGACGGGCGACGAGCCGGAGGACTGGGAGGACGAGGGCTGCGGCAGCGGCGGGTGCGCCGGCTGCCAGGGCTGCGGCCCGCGCTGAGCGCAGGCGGCCGTCTGCCGGGGCAAGAGCCCCGGCAGACGCTTTTTGATGGGCGCGGTATGCTATAATATGGCTTGAAACGGAGCGGAACGATGGCTGACCTGACCCCGATGATGCGGCAGTACCTGGAATTGAAAGAGGAGAACCCCGACACCCTCCTCTTTTTCCGCATGGGCGACTTTTACGAGATGTTCTTCGAGGACGCCCAGACCGCGAGCCGGGAGCTGGAACTGACGCTGACGGGGCGGGACTGCGGGATGGAGGAGCGCGCGCCGATGTGCGGCGTGCCCTGGCACGCGGTGGACGGCTACGTCTCCCGCCTCATCAGCCGGGGCTACAAGGTGGCCATCGCCGAGCAGACGGAGGACCCGGCGAAAACCAAGACCCTGGTGAAGCGCGCGGTGGTGCGCATCGTGACCCCGGGCACCCTCTCGGACCCCGGCAGCCTGTCGGAGCGGGAGAACCGCTTCATCGCCGCCGCCTATCTGACCGGCCGCCGGGCGGGCGTCGCCGTATGCGACCTGACCACCGGCGAGTTCTTCGCCCGGGCGTTCCCGGAGGGGCCGGAGAGCGCCCTCGCCTGGCTGTCCGCCCACGCCCCCAGCGAGACGCTGACCAACGACCCGGAGCGGCTCGCCCAGGGCTTTGCGGGCTACGTCAGCCCGGTGCGTCCGGAAGCCTTCCGCCCGGCGCGCGCCCGGGACGCGCTCCTGAAACACTTCGGCGCGTCCTCCACGGAGGCGCTGGGAATCGAAAGGGGGGAGGAGCTGCTCCTTTCCCCCGCCGGCGCGCTGCTGGGCTACCTGAGCGACACCCAGAAGGTCGCCCTGCGCCACATCACGCGGCTGGACATCCGCCATCCGGAGGACGCGATGCCGCTGCCGGAGGCCACGCAAAGAAGCCTGGAGCTGGTGGAGAGCCTGCGGGGCAAAAGCGGGAAGGGCACCCTGCTCTCCGTCATGGACCGGACCGTGACCGCGATGGGCGCCCGGCTGATGCGCTCCTGGGTGCAGCGGCCGCTGCTGGACCGGGCGCAGATCGAGGGGCGCCTGGATTGCGTGCAGGCCTTTTTCGACAGCCCCCTGCTGCTGGAGGAGGCCGGCGCGCTCCTGAAGGACGTGTACGACCTGGAGCGGCTGCTGTCGCGGCTTAGCTACCGCACGCTGGGGCCAAGGGACTGCCTGGCGCTGCTGCGCGCCCTGCGCAAGGCGCACCAGGCAAAGGCGCTGCTGGAGGGGCTGCCCCAGGCGGGCTTCGCCGCCCTGAAGGAGGCGTTCCGGCCGCAGGAGGATGCGGAGAGCCTGCTGGAAAAGGCCATTTCGCCGGACGCCCCGGCCCTGCTGTCCGACGGCGGCGCCATCCGGGAGGGCTACGACGCGCGGCTGGACGAGGCGCGCCTGGCAGCCCGGGACGGCCGCAAGTGGCTCAGCGACCTGGAGCAGCGGGAGCGGGAGGCGACGGGCATCAAAAACCTTAAGGTGCTCTACAACCGCGTCTTCGGTTACTTCATCGAGGTCACCAAGTCCAACTTCGCCCTGGTGCCGCCGCGCTACGTGCGCCGGCAGACCCTGGCCAACGCCGAGCGCTTCGTGACGGAGGAACTGGCGGAGCTGGAGCGCCGGGCGCTGGGCGCGCAGGAGGAGACGGCGAGGCTGGAGTGCGAGCTGTACGCGGAAGTGCTCGACCGGCTGACCCTGTCCGTGCGCGGGCTGCAGGAACTGGCGCTGGGGTTCAAGACCCTGGACGCCCTGCAGGGCCTTGCGCGCTGCGCGAAGGAAAACCGCTACGCCCGCCCCCGGCTCAACGGCGAGGGACGCCTCCACATCCTGGAGGGCCGCCACCCGGTGGTCGAGCGGGCGATGCCCGAGGGCGCCTTCGTGCCCAACGACACCCTGATGAGCCGGGAGGAGCGGCTGCTCATCGTAACGGGCCCCAACATGGCCGGGAAGTCCACCTACATGCGCCAGACCGCCCTCATCGCGCTGATGGCGCACATGGGCTCCTTCGTGCCGGCGGACAGCGCGGACATCCCCCTGATGGACAACCTCTTCACCCGCATCGGCGCCCAGGACGACCTGGCTTCCGGCCAGTCCACCTTCATGGTGGAGATGACGGAACTGAGCCACATCCTGCGCTCCGCCACGCCCCGGTCCCTGGTTATCCTCGACGAGATCGGCCGCGGGACGGGCACCCTGGACGGCCTGTCCATCGCCTGGGCGGCGGTGGAATACCTGGCCAGCGAGGAGCGCTCCGGCGCGCTGACCCTGTTCGCCACCCATTACCACGAGCTGAGCGAAATGGAGGGCGCGCTGCCGGGGGTGGTCAACCTGAGCGTGCTGACCCGCGAAATGGGCGACGAAGTGCTCTTTTTGCACAAAATCAAGCGCGGCGGGGCGGACAAGTCCTTCGGCGTCTACGTCGCGCGCATGGCGGGGGTGCCAAAGCCCGTCGTCTCCAGGGCGCGGGAAATCCTGGCGCGGCTGGAAGCCGGCAACATCACCCAGGACGCCATCGGGAAAAACATCCTGGAAAAACGCGCCGGCAAAAAGAACGAGCAGCTGGCGCTGCACGAGTACGCGCGGGCGGAGCTGGTGCAGGAGCTCGCCGGGCTGGACGTCCTGCAGATGAGCCCGATGGACGCGCTGAACCGATTGCTGCTGCTGAAGGAAAAGGCGCGGCGGATTTAGGAGGAAGGATGCCTGGAACCATCCGGGTGCTGCCCCAGGAAGTGGTCGCGCTCATCGCCGCGGGCGAGGTGGTGCAGCGGCCGGACGCCTGCGTGAAGGAGCTGGTGGAAAACAGCCTGGACGCGGGCGCCACCGTGGTCACCGTCGCGCTGGAGGGCGGCGGGCTGGACAGCATCCGCGTGACGGACAACGGCGCGGGCATCCAGCCGGAGGACCTGCGCCTGGCCTTTGAGCCGCACGCGACGAGCAAATTGGGGCGGGCGGAGGAGCTTCGCGGGGTGCGGACCCTGGGCTTCCGCGGGGAGGCACTGGCCTCCATCGCCCGGGTCAGCCGTGTCACCCTGACCAGCCGCCCCCGCGGCAGCGCCTTTGGCATGAAAGCCGTCAACGAGGGCGGGCAGATGGTTTCCATCGACCAGGCTTCCGGCGCCGAGGGCACCCAGGTGACTGTGCGCGACCTGTTCTACAACGCGCCGGTGCGGCGCGACTTCATGAAGAAGCCGCAGCGGGAAACCGCGCAGTGCGCCGAGCTGGTGGCGCAGCTCATCCTCTCGCGCCCCGACGTGGCTTTCCGGCTGACAGCGGACGGGAAGCAGCTGTACGCCAGCCCCGGGGACGGCAGCCTGGAGGGCGCCCTGCTCTCGGTCTACGGCGTGGAAACCGTCAAGGCGCTGAAAAAAGTGGACGGCGGCGGCCAGGGGCTGCTGGTCACGGGCTATGTGGGCGTTGGCGAGCAGTCGCGCGCCAGCCGTGCCCACCAGCACTTTTTCTTGAACGGCCGCGCGGTGCGCGGGCCGGCCCTGTCCCGCGCGGTGGAGGAGGCCTGCCGGCACCGGGTGATGATCGGGCGCTATCCCCTGTGCGCGCTGTCCCTTACCCTGCCGTTCGAGGCGGTGGACGTCAACGTGCACCCCAACAAATGGGAGGTGCGCTTCGCGAGGGAGCCGGAAATCATGCAGGCCCTGGGCCTGGCCGTGGGCGAGGCGCTGGAGGGGGCGCCGCTGGACAGCCCGCCGCCGCTTTTCCCGCCGGAGCCCGCGCCTGGATTCATCCCCGCCGTCGTCACGCGGGCGGAGCCCCCGCCGCCCCTGCCCAAAGAACCGCCGGCACCCCGCGCGCTGAAGGCCCGGGACGCCGCGCTGGAGGCGGCCCCTCCCCCGCCCCCGCCCCCGCCCGTAAAAGCGCCGGAGCCCGAGCAGCTGCATGCGCCCCAGGTGCCCCGCGCCGGGGAAAAGGCGGAGGTCATCGGGAACGCCTTCAACACCTACATCATCGCCCAGCAGGGCGACCGGCTGCTGCTGGTGGACCAGCACGCGCTGCACGAGCGGCTGCTGTTCGACCGGATGATGGCCAGGGGCCAGGAGGACCTGCCCTCCCAGATGCTGCTCGCGCCGGAGCTGCTGGAATTGGACTATCCCAGCCACCAGGCCTTCCTGGCCAACCGGGAGGACCTGGCGAAGGCCGGGTTCGAGGCGGAGGAGTTCGGCCCCCGCGCGGTGCGGCTGCTGAGCCTGCCGATGGAGCTGGGCCAGACGGCGGCGCGGCGCAGCTTCCAGGACGCGCTGGACGAGTTGCGCGCCCAGGGCGGCATGAGCGGCCACAGCCGGCGCGAGCGCATCGTCTTGGCCGCCTGCAAGCACGCGGTCAAGGGCGGGGAAGCCCTGCCGGAAGGCACGCTGCAGGGGCTGGTCGACCAAATGCTGCGGGAAGGCGTCACCCCCTCCTGCCCGCACGGGCGGCCCATCATCGTGCAGGTCACCCGGGCGGAGCTGGAGCGCCGCTTCCGCCGCATCCAGGGATGACAAAGCCGGGCGTCCTGGCCGTCACGGGGCCGACCGCCTCGGGGAAATCCGCGCTGGCGCTGGAAATCGCGCTGAAGCACGGCGGCGAAATCGTCTGCATGGACGCCCTGCAGGTCTACCGCGGCATGGATGTGGGCACGGCCAAGCCGACAAAGGGGGAGCAGGCCCTCGTCCCCCATCACCTGCTCGATGTGCGAGGCCCGGAAGAGCCTTTTTCCGCGGCGGAATACGCCCGGCTGGCGGAGGAGGCCATCGGGGGCATCCTGTCCCGCGGCTTGCCGCCGGTCCTGTGCGGGGGCACGGGGCTGTACCTGCGGGCGCTGCGCGGGGGGCTGGACTTCGGCGGCACGCCCTCCGACCCCGCCGTCCGCGCGAAATACCAGGCCGTCGCCGAACGGGAAGGCCGGGAAGCGCTCCACGCCCTGCTGAAAGAACGGGACCCGGAAACCGCGCGGGAACTGCACCCCAACGACCTGCGCCGCGTCGTGCGCGCGCTGGAAGTGCTGGAATTGACCGGGCGGCCCTTCCAGCCCCGGCAGGCGCCCCGGGCGGACGGCGGGAAGCGGCCGATGGCGGTCGTGGCCCTCGACTGGCCGCGGGACGCGCTGTACCGGCGGATTGACGAGCGGGTGAAGCGCATGCTTGACGACGGGCTGGCGGAGGAAGTGCGTGGCCTGCTGGATTGCGGCGTGAGCCCGCAGGCGCAGGCCATGCAGGGCATCGGGTACAAGGAGCTCGTCCCCTACGTTCAGGGGCATACAAGCCTGGAGGACGCGGAGGAACTGATGGCCCGGCGCACCCGCAACTATGCCAAGCGGCAGCTCACCTGGCTGCGCGCGGAGCCGGGCGTCCGCTGGCTGCCCGGGGACGCGGGCATGGCGCGGCTGGAGAGCGAAATCAAGCATATCATGGAGGGAACATGAGCCGGGACCTGGAAGCCCTGTTCGAGCGGGCGGAGCGCGACTGCGGCCCCGCCTTTTTACAGTTTGAGCGCACGGAGCGGGACGTCACCGCCCGGGTGCTGGACGCCTTCGAGCGCCACCGCGTGGCCGCCCGGCACTTCGCGCCCTCCAACGGCTACGGGTACGGGGACCTGGGGCGGGACACGCTGGAAGCCGTGTGCGCGGACGTGTTCCAGGCCGAGGAGGCCATCCTGCGCCCCTCCCTAGCCAGCGGCACGCACACCCTGGCGGTCTGCCTGCAGGGGCTGCTGCTGCCCGGGGACGAGCTGCTGCTGGCCACCGGCAGCCCCTACGATACCCTGCGCGGCGTCATCGGGTTTTCCGGTGAGCCGGGAAGCCTTGCGGAAATGGGCGTCAAGGCCCGGACGGTGGAGCTGACCCCGGAGGGCGCGGTCGACCTGCCGAAGGTGCAGGACGCCATCGGCGAAAGGACGCGTGTCGTCTTCCTGCAGCGCAGCCGCGGCTACGCCCTCAGGCCGTCCCTCTCCCCCGGGGCGCTGGGTGCGGCCATCCGGGGCATCAAGGAACGCAGCCCCCAGGCCTACGTGGTCGTCGACAACTGCTACGGCGCCTTCGTGACAAAGGACGAGCCCACCTTCCACGGCGCGGACGCGGCCTGCGGCAGCCTGATCAAGAACCTGGGCGGCGGCCTGATGCCGACCGGGGGCTATATCGCCGGCACCCGCAGGGCGATTTCCCGCATCGGGAACCGGCTGACCGCGCCGGGGGTGGGCCGGGAGGTAGGCAGCTACGAGGGCGGTTACCGCCTGTTTTTCCAGGGGCTGTTCATGGCGCCGCACACCGTCTGCCAGGCCAAGAAAACCGCCGCGCTGGCCGCGCGGGTGGCGGAGCTGCTGGGCTTTACGGCGCTGCCCGGCGCGCTGGAGGAGCGCAGCGACATCATCCAGGCGCTGCTGCTGGGAACGCCGGAGAAGGTTGCCGCCTACTGCCTGGGGCTGCAGAGCGGCTCCCCGGTGGACGCCTTTTTGACCCCGGAGCCCTGGGACATGCCCGGGTACGCCGACCCGGTCATCATGGCGGCGGGCGCCTTCGTGCAGGGCGCCTCCATCGAATTGAGCTGCGACGCGCCGATGCGGCCGCCCTACGCGGTCTACCAGCAGGGCGCCCTGACCTATGAGTCGGGGAGGCGCGCCCTGAAACGCGCCTTCGGCCGGCTGACGGAGGTTTGCGATGCGTGAGTGGACGCGGCAGCAGCTTTCGGCCATCCAGGCGCGCAACCCCAGCGTGCTCGTCAGCGCCGCGGCGGGCAGCGGCAAGACGGCGGTATTGATCGAGCGGGTGATGTCCCTGCTGCAGGAAGGAATCCCGCTGGACCGCATGCTGGTGATGACCTTCACCCACGCCGCCGCCAACGAAATGAAGGAGCGGCTGACGGAGCAGCTGGCCGCCGCGGCGGCGGAAAACCCGGGGCTCAAGCGGCAGTACGCCCTGCTGCAGCGCGCGGACATCGGGACGCTGCACAGCTTCTGCCAGAAGCTCATCCGCCGGCATTTCCAGGCGGCGGGCACGGACCCCCTGTCCAAACTGGCGGACGAGGCGCTGGCGGACGAGTTGCTGCGGGAGGCGATGGACGCCGCGCTGGATGATTTTTACGCGGCGCCGGACGAAGACGCGCAGGCGCTGGCCGACCGCTTCCCCGAATCGGACATCCTGGCCATGATCCGGGCGCTGCACGCCTTCCTGATGGCGCAGGCGGCGCCCTGGGAATGGCTGGAGCGCCACGCCGGCAAGACGGAGGAAGGCGACCTGTACGTGCACCCGCTGTACGCCTTCGCGGTGCGGGAGGCCGACCTGCTGCTCTCCGGCGCGGAGGACCTGACCCGGGCCGCCCTCGGGCTGTGCGCCCGGCCGGACGGCCCCGGGCACTACGCATCGGCGCTGGAGGACGACCTGCACCTGGCGACCACCCTGCGGGCCGCCCTGAAGGAAACCGGCAGGCTGCACTGGCCAAACCTGGCTTTCTCGCGGCTGCCGTCCAGGAAAACGGCGGAGGGGGAGGACCCGGCGCTGGCGCTCCAGGCCCGCGAATGGCGGAAGAAGACCAAAAAACGGATCGAGCAGGCGATTAAGCTGCTGCCGTGCAGCGACGCGCAGGCCGAAGCGTGGATGGAGGACATCCGGGCGACATGGCCGCAGCTGCGCGCGCTGGCCAAACTGACCCGGGACGCGCACGGTCGTTACCAGGAGGCCAAGACGTCCAGGAGCCTGTGGGATTTCAACGACCTGGAGCACTTCGCGCTCAAAGCCCTCTCCGACCCGGATACCGCAAGGGAGGTCTCCGGCGCGTACGACGCCCTGTTCGTGGACGAGTACCAGGACGTCTCCCACATCCAGGAAGCCATCATCACCCGGCTGGGCAGCGGGCGCAACACGCTGTTCATGGTCGGCGACGTCAAGCAGAGCATCTACCGTTTCCGTCTGGCCGACCCGACGCTGTTCATCGGCAAGTTCAAGCGCTTCTCGCAAACGGCGGACGCCCAGGAGCGGCTCATCACGCTGAAGGAGAATTTCCGCTCCCGCCCCAATATCCTGAGTGCCGTCAACCTGGTGTTCGAGCACGCGATGCGGGAAGGGGCGACCGAAATCGAGTACGACGACCAGGCGCGCCTGACGACGCTCAGCCCGCCGGACGACGGCGACCCGGCGGTTGAGCTGTGGCTGATCGAGAAGGGCGAGGAAGAGGAAGAAGAAGAGGAATTCCCGGACGCGCCGGAGGCGGAGGACGCCGATGGCGCCGGGGATGGGGAAGCGACGGAACCCGCGCCCGGCGAAAAAGGGCAGGGCGAGATGGAGAGGGCCTTCGTCTATGAGGCGCGCCTGATTGCCCGGAGAATCCGCGAGCTGCTGGGCACCTACGTGGGCGAAGGCGAAAAGCGCAGGCCGCTGCAGCTGCGGGACTTCGCCGTGCTGCTGCGCGCCGCCGCGGGCCGCGCCTCGGTAATGGCGCAAATCCTCAGCGACGCAGGGTTCCCCGCCTATTCGGACGCGGACGGGGAGTTTTTCACCCAACAAGAAGTGCGCGACACGGTCAACCTACTGGAAGTGCTGGACAACCCCTACCAGGATACACCGCTGCTCACCGCGCTGGCCTGCCCCGCGTTCTCCATGGGCCCGGAGGAGCTGGCGGCCATCCGCCTGTCCGGTCCCCGCAGGGACGCTCCTTTTTACGAGGCCTTTTTCGCCCTGGCAAAAACGGACGCGGCCTGCGCCCGGGCCGCGGAAACATTGGAGCGCTGGCGGTTTTTGTCGCAGAACCTGCCGTTGGAGCCCTTCATCCGGCAATTGCTGCGCGAAAGCGGCCTGTATACCGCGGCGGGCGCACGGCCCGACGGCGGCCTTCGGCGCGCCAACCTGCGCATGCTGGCCGCAAGGGCGGCCCCCTCGCCCCAGCCCCAGACCCTGCACGGCTTTCTGAAGCGGATCCGGGAAACAATGAAACTCAGCGCCAAAAGCCGCAGCGCGACCCTGGGCATGCAGGAGAACGTCGTGCGGGTGATGACGCTGCACAAATCCAAGGGTCTGCAGTTCCCCGTCGTGTTCATGCCGGACCTGGCCGCGTCCTTCAAGCGGAAGCGCCCGCCCTTCCCCCTGCGGCTGGACGCCGTGGCCGGGATGGCGCTGGAAACGGTGGACCTTGAGAACCGGCTGAAGCGTGAGGATTTCGCCGTCCGGACGATGAAGGCCAAGCGCGCGCGGGAGGAGCTGAGCGAGGAAGCGCGGCTGATGTACGTGGGGATGACCCGCGCACAGGAACGGCTGATTTTAATCGGCGCGCCCGGCAACCCGGCAGGCGACCTGACCCACTGGTCCGAGCCCGGCAGCCTTTACCAGGCGGGCAGCGCCGGCAGCATGCTGGACTGGGCGGGAACCCCGCTGTACCCCGCCCTGCGCGAAGGGCGGGACCTGCCCTGGAGCGCGCCGAACGGCAGCCGCTGGCACGTCTACCACCGACTGACCGGCGCACTGAAGCCGGAGGGCGGGGCGCTTCCCGGGAAAGCCGAAACGGATGGCGAAGCGGGAATCGCGCCTGCCGTCTCGCCTTTCGACGCGGAAACGCCGCCCCCGGCGATGCCGCAGAAAACCTCCGTCACCGCGCTGGTGACCGGTCGCGCGGGCATCCCGGGAGACGAGGAGGAGACCCCGGAAACCAAGCGGCGGGAGCCCGTTTTCACCGCGCCGCCGACGCCCCTCCCCCGCCTTTCCGGCGACCGCACGCTGACCGGCGCGCAGCAAGGCGCCGCGGCGCACAAGGCCCTGTGCGCGCTGGACTTCGCGCGCTTTGCCGGGCTTCCCGAAAAAGAGCTGGAAGGCGCGGTGCAGGAAGAACTGGCGCGGATGGAAACCGCCGGCCTGCTGCTGCCCCTGGAACGGCAGGCGGTGGACGCGGGGACGCTTGTCCGGTTCCTCAAGGGCGGCCTCGCCAGGCGGATGGTGGCGGCGGACGAGCGCCACGCCGAATGGACCTTTACCCTGAAGGTAGAGGGCGGGATGCTGCTGCAGGGCGTGCTGGACGCCTGCTTCAAGGAGAAGGGCGGCTGGGTGCTGGTGGACTACAAGACCGACCGGGCGGCCCCGGAGGAAGCCCTGCGCCGGTACCGGAGCCAGATGCGCTGGTACATGCGCGCGCTGCGCGACATCACCGGGGAGCCGGTCCGCGAGGCGTGGCTGTACCTGCTGCGCCAGGGCGAGGCGGTCGCGGTCACCGAGGACGCGCCCATCCGCCTGCCCTGAAACGCGCAGGCGAGGAAAGCCGCGGCGTTGAAACGTACAAGCGCGGCGTGCTATCATGATTACAGAACGCAAGGAGGGCGCGAATGGCAAAGCTGAAGGGCATCAAGCCCTTGGTTCAGAACCGCCGCGCCCGGCACGACTATTTCGTGGAAGAGACCTACGAGTGCGGCATGGAGCTCAAGGGCACCGAGGTCAAGTCCATCCGCCAGGGCCGCGCCAACCTGAAGGAAAGCTACGCCCGGGTGCGCGGCGGCGAGGTGTTTGTGGACGGCATGCACATCAGCCCCTACGAGCAGGGCAGCATCTTCAACACCGACCCGTTGCGCCCCAAGCGCTTGCTGCTGCATAAAAGCGAAATCCGTAAACTGCAGGGCCAGGTGTCCCGGCAGGGATACACCCTGGTGCCCTTGCAGCTGTACCTGAAGGACGGTCGCGTCAAGCTGGAATTAGGCGTGTGCCGGGGCAAGCAGCTGCACGACAAGCGGGACGCCATCGCCGAGCAGGACGCCATGCGCGACATCGAGCGCGCGATGCGGCAGGGCATGAAAAGCCGCGATGTTGATCGGGACTGAGGAAATGAAAGCGCCAGAAAAGCTTGACGCAGCAAGAATCGCACCTTGCGGGATCAACTGCCTTGCATGCAGCGCTTTTTTAAGCCGGAAAAGACCCTGTCATGGATGCAGGTCCGCGGAAGCAAACATGGAACGCAAAAGTTGTGCGAACTGCGCGAAGAAACGATGTTGCTTTGCGTATGGGCTTCGTTTCTGTTTTGAGTGCCCGAAATACCCCTGCGCGCAAATCAGGGAATTATCAAAGCGATACATGAAAAACTATCAGATTGACCTGATTCGAAACGGGTTTGACGCGCTGAATGATTTTGAGGGGTTTCTGCACGACCAGCTAACGCGCTGCACCTGTCCCGCTTGCGGTGGAATCGTCGACCAGCACAGCGATGAATGCACTGAGTGTGGTCTGATATCTGTCGCCGGGAGGGGCAGGAGCGCTGCTGCCCGCCTTTAGTCTGTTTGCGGGCGAAGGAATGACAGGGGACTTCCAAAAGAAGGAACGGCTGAGCGCTTGCTGGAGAACCTCAGCACTGTTTGTATCTGTACCAATGAAATCTGATGAAGAAGGGTTTCGCACCCTGCCGATTATCAGAAGTTCAACGTAGAAAAGCAATGGCAAACACATCTCATCTAGGCGGAGAAAACAAGCAGCTGAATCAAGTATCAAACATTTCATCCAA
>ERZ747221.963-NODE-963-length-30971-cov-5.808118_pt1 | contig 30971 bp, 18 predicted proteins | sample MGYA00374949_ERZ747221 | MGnify/ENA primary metagenome ERZ747221 (study PRJEB28779, sample SAMN05720172) | bioreactor metagenome | isolation source: Anaerobic biogas reactor | place: USA:Washington, USA | collected 2015-08-08 ... | reverse complement strand
TCCCGCTCCAGCAGGGCGCTTCGGCCGGAGCGCTCGCCGCCGCCGGTGACGCTGCCGGACGACTGGGCCGTCTCGCCCGTCAGGGTAGCTACCGTATAGGAGCCCTTCACCCGGGCCAGAGCCGTGCGAGCCGCCGCCAGGTCCTGGACCACCAACACCCGGTTGAGCAAGTACTGCGACACCGCTTCCAGACCCGGCTCCACCTGTACCAGCTCCGAGGCCACGCCCACCAGACCGTCGAAACGCGGTGGCTGCACCGGAGCAGGCGGACGGATGGTCTCGAGTGGCAAGAAGGTGACGCGGCCGCTGCGGCGCCGCTTCAGATGCTCGATGGCGCGCTCGGCGTCTCGCCACTGCCGCACGACCACCTGCTGCAGCCGCCCGCCCAGCGCCGCCTCAATGGCAACCTCGAGCTTCTCGGGCACCTGGACCAGGGATCCGGCCGTACCGATGATGCCGGTAGACTCGCCTTCCTGCTCGGCCAGAGCGAGCACCTCGCGGACGCCCGGGTAGTAGGATTCGCGCTGCATCCGCGCCAGCAACGACAGACGCGCCCGCAGCGCCTGCTCCTCCTCCTCGTCCGCCCGCGCCTGGCGCTGTGCCTCGGCCAGCGCCTGCCGGGCCGCGTTCAGCTCGGCGCGCCGCTGCTCCAGGAGCCGCTGTGCCTCTGTCAGCGCCGCGGCCTCCCGCTTGGCCGCGTCCGCCAGGCGCTCCACCTCCGACTGGGCCGCCTGCGAGGCGGTGGACTCCGATTCCGTCGCGGCGCGGCCCTCGGCCAGCAAGCGGTCCAGTTCCTCGGCCCGGCGCAGGGCCGCCTCGCGCTGAGCCTCGGCCTCGGTGCCGCGGGACATGGCGGCCGAAAGCTGCCGGCGTAGTTGCTGTAGGCGCTCCTCGGTGGCGCGACGCCGACGGCGCTCGGCCTGCTGTGCTGCTTCCAGTGCCGCCACCTCAGCGCGCAGCGTGGCCGAGTCGCCCTGCACTCGCTTCCACTCCGCCGCCAGCGACTCCCGCTCCTGCGCAGCCGCCGCCACTTCCTCCGTCAGGTCGGCCCGGTCGCGCTCTGTCTCCACCAGCCGCTCCCGCAAGGAGCGCTCGCGCTCGCCCAGCACCGCCTGCTCCCGGTCGGCGTCGGCCAGAGCAGCCCGCAGTTGCTCGGCGGCCGCCTGGCGCTCGTCCAGCTCGGCCGCTTGGCGCCGCTCCTCGTCAGCTAGGCGCTCGATTGTCTGCTGCAGGTCGATCAGCTCGTCCGCCTGGAGCGCCAAGCGCTGCTGCAGATAGTCCGAACGCTCGCGGGAGGCGTGCGCCTTGCGCTCCGCCTCCTCCAGCCGCCGGCGGAAGTAGCGCACCTGCAGAGCGGTCAGGTCCGACTGAACGTCCTGCCAGCGGCGCGCTTGCTCCGCTTGGGTGGCAAGCCGCTGCAGCTGAGGCTCCAGCTCGCGCATGAGGTCCTGGGCGCGCAGGACGTTGCCCGCCGTCTCCTCCAACTGGCGCAGGGCAACCTCGCGCTTGCTCTGGTGGGAGGTGATGCCGGCCGCCTCCTCGAACAGGCGCCGGCGCTCGGACGAGCTGAGGCTGAGGGCGGCGTCCACCATGCCTTGGCCCACCACCGAGAAGGTGAGGCGATCTATCCCGCCCTGGGCTAGGAGCTCGGAGACGTCCTTGAGGCGAACGCGCGATCCGTTGAGGTAATACTCGTTGTCGCCGCTGCGGTAAGCGCGGCGGGAGATGGAGACCTCCTGGAAGTCCAGCGGCAGAGAGCCATCGCTGTTGTCGAGGACGATGGTGGCCTCGGCCATGCCCACGCGGGCGCGCCCGTCGGTGCCGGCGAAGATGAGGTCGGTGGTGCGGCGGCTGCGCAGTTGGCTGAAGGACTGCTCGCCCAGGACCCAGCGCAAAGCATCAGCCACGTTGCTCTTGCCGCTGCCGTTGGGCCCCACGATGGCGGTAATGGCCCCGGGGAAGGTCAGCTCGGTACGGCCGGCAAAGGACTTGTAGCCCTGCATGGTGACCCGGAGAAGCCGCATCGTCGCCCGCCTATCCCTGGGCCGCGCTGAGCCGCGCCAGGGCTTGCTCGGCCGCCCCCTGCGCGGCGGCTCGCTTGCTGGGGCCCACGCCCCGGCCCCAGACCTCGTCACCCACCACGACCTCCACCGCGAACCGGCGCCGGTGGTCCGGACCGGACTCGCCCACCTCGACGTAGCGCGGTGTCACTCCCACGACCGCCTGCACTTGCTCCTGGAGGCGGCTGCGGGCGTCGGCCGGCCCGGCAACCACGGTGACCAATGCGATGTAGGGTCGGAAGTGCGCCAGCATCACCCGCCGCACCGTATCCCAGTCGGAGTCGAGGTACATGGCCGCCACCACCGCCTCCAGCGTGGCCGCCAGGTTGGCGGGCTTGGTGCGTCCGCCGGTGGCCTCCTCTCCGCGGCCGAGGACCAGGTGCCGCCCCAGGTCCAGCTGTTGCGCCAGTTGCGCCAGGCCCTCGGTGCTGACAAGCCGGGCCCGCCAGCGCGTCAGTTCGCCCTCCTGGGCTTGAGGGAAAGCCTGGTAGAGAACCTCCGCCACCAGCAGGTCCACCACGGCATCGCCCAGGTACTCCAGCCGCTGATTGTCGGCCGTCAACTCCTCGCTCTCGTTGAGGCAGGAGCTATGGGTGAGGGCGGTGCGGAGCAGGTCCGCATCGCGGAAGGTGTATCCCAGGCGCTCTTGGATCTGGGCCGGATCGTGGCTCACGTTGTCAGCTAGTCCTCGTCGCCTATAATCAGCCTCGGCCCTCGGTTGGGCCGTCACCGCAATCCCATGGCCGGCGGACCCTCCGCCGAAGAGGAGCCCATGCCCGTCACGGCATCCGATATCGCTGCCGGTCTTCGCGCCCTCGGCCTTCCTGCCGGCGCCACCGTCCTCGTGCACTCCTCGCTGCGCAGCTTCGGCCAGGTGGAAGGGGGCGCCGACGCCGTCATCGACGGCATTCTGCAGGCGCTCGGACCGACAGGCACGGCTGCCTTCCCCACCTTCTCCGGGTCCTCCAAGCTGGGACCGGAGCACCCGCCTCACTTCGACGTGCGACAGACCCCCTGCTGGACGGGACGCATACCGGAGACAGCCCGCGACCGCGCCGAAGCCCGCCGCAGCCTCCACCCGACCCACAGCGTGGCCGCCATGGGACCGGGGACGGCCGACCTGCTGCACGACCACGAGCTCTCCCCCACGCCCTGCGGCCCGGAGACGCCCTTCGGTCGCCTGGCTCGCTGCGAAAGGGGCTATGTCCTCTTCCTCGGCGCGGATCTGCGCAGCAACACCATGTTCCATCACGTCGAAGAGGCGGCGAAGGTCGACTACCACATGCAGGAGGTGCCCGTCGCGGCGACGGTGGTGGACTACGAGGGCGAGACGCGAACCGTGCGCCTGTGGCTGCACCGCTATGGACCGGCCCGGGACTACCCGAAGGCCGAGCCCTACCTCCGCGAACGGGGCATTCTCACCAGCGGGCGCATCGGCGAGAGCACCGTACGTCTGGTCCGCTCGCGCCCCATGGTGGAATACGTGCTCGCCCGCGTCTCCGAGGATCCGGACTACCTGCTGGCGACCCGCAAAACACCAGCCTAGCTTAGCACGGAGCAGGCTCCACCGGCAACGGTCCGCAGTGGGCGGGGCGAATGCATCTTGGCCACAACGGCGTCCTTCCGGGCTGGCGACGCACCCCAGAACCGGCATCGCGTCCTCCCCGCGTCGTTCTGAGGCCCGTCAAGCGGCTGGGACAGTCGCTGGGGCCGAAGGACCTCCCGGTGCTGAGGGTAGATTCCTCGCTCCGGTCACGGCTTCGCTGTGAACTGGATCGGAATGACACGAGGCGACAGGGACCGCTCGGAATGACAGCGGGGCGGACGCCTGCAAGCGTCCGCCCCGTGGGCGTAACAGGAGTACCCGTCTAGACAAGCCGGCGCAGCGCCACCGTGCCGTTGTGCCCGCCGAGGCCGAAGGAGTTCGACAGGCAAACGTTGACCTCCGCCGGCCGGGCGACGTTGGGCACATAGTCCAGGTCGCACTCCGGGTCGGGCGTCTCGTAGTTCACCGTCGGTGGCAGGATCTGGTCGCGCATGGCGAGAACACAGAAGACGGCTTCCATGGCGCCCGCCGCCCCCAGCAGGTGGCCGGTCATGCTCTTGGTGGAACTGACGGGCAGGTTGTGGGCGTGCTCCCCGAAGACGCGCTTGATGGCGCGCGTTTCGATGGCGTCGTTGAGCTTGGTGCTCGTGCCATGGGCGTTGATGTAGTCCACGTCGGTGGGCTGCAGGCCCGACACCCGCAGAGCGGCCAGCATGGCCTCGGTGGCGCCGTTGCCGTCCGGTTCCGGCTGGGCAATGTGGTAGCCGTCGTTGGTGGCGCCGTACCCGAGCAGCTCCGCATAGATGGTCGCTCCCCGTGCCTTGGCGCGATCGAACCGCTCCAGAACCATCACCGCGGCGCCCTCGCCCACCACGAAGCCGTCGCGGTCGGCGTCGAAGGGGCGGCTGGCCCTCTCCGGCTCTTCGTTCCTGGTGCTGACGGCGTGCATGTTGTCGAAGGCCGCCATGGCGATGGACACCAGCCCCGCCTCGGATCCGCCCGCGATCATGATGTCGGCGTCGCCGCGGCGAATGACCTCGGCCGCTTCGCCGAGGGAGTGGCTGCCGGTGGCGCAGGCAGTGGCCAGGCCCAGGCTCGGCCCGCGCACCCCCAAGAGCAGGCTGAGCTGCCCGGAAGCGGCGTTGAGCATGAGCCCGGTGACGGCGAACGGGCTGACGCGCCGCGCACCCCGGCTGGCCATCACGTCCAGCTGTTCCAGGAGCACGTGGATCCCGCCGACGGCCGACCCGATGAGGACGCCCACGCGGGTCGGGTCCTCCTTGGGGATGTCCAGGCCCGACTGAGCCAGCGCCTCCTGGGCGGCGGCGACGGCGAAGTGGACGAAGCGGTCGGTACGACGCACCTCTTTGGCATCCATGTACTGCGTTGGGTCGAAACCCTTAACCTCGGCGGCGATGCGGGTGCGCAGGTCGGTGGTGTCAAACTGGGTGATGGGGCCCACGCCGGTGCGCCCGGCCAGGATTCCGCCCCAGGTAGTAGGTAGGTCGTGGCCCAGAGGGGTAACGGCGCCCAGGCCTACCACGGCCACGCGCCCAGCATCGGGGTTGCTCAACGTCGTCCTCCATCGTCAGTGTGGGACCAGATCACAGGTGTTTCAACACGCAGAAAGGGCCCAGGATGCGACCGGACCGTCCGGCTATGGCTCGGTCACCAGGGGGGGCAGGGGGCGACCCTTGACGCGGCCCACGGGACGAGCTCCCAGCAGCACCCTGAAGAAGCGGTCCCGATGGATCTCGTCTACCCGGCGGAACATGCCCTCCATGACCTGGTCGTGAGAGAGGAAGGAGTTGCCGACCAAGTAGAGCCGTCCCTTGGTGCCGAGAACGTCGCGAGAGTCCTCGACGAACTGGCGGGCCGTGTCGAACTCCACGTCCGACCCTAGGTGGAAGGGGGGATTGGTGGCGACGACGTCAAAACGCTCGCCGACTACGGCCGAACCGGCGTCGCTGAGGCGAGCGACGGCGCGGGGCAGCCGGTTGTGCTCGATGGTTCGCTGGGCGGCCCGCACGGCGGGCAGGGAGTCGTCCACCATCACGACGCCTTCCAGGTCCGTGAGCCCGCTGCAAACCAGGCCCACCATGCCGGCGCCGCAGCCCAGGTCCAGCACGCGCTCGCCCGAGCGAACCTCCAGATGGGCCAAGAGGCGCTTGGTGCCCCCGTCCAGCCCCTTGCGCCCAAAGACCCCCGGCTTGCTCACGTACTCCCAACGGCGTTCACGCGCCTGGAACTGGCTCACCGTGTACTGGTGGTAGGTTGAGGGAGGCGGCGGGGCGCTGCCGGGACGCTTGAGCGCCCGGGCCACGCGGTAGTTGGCGGTGGTGGCCACCATCTCCACGTTGCCGAACCACTCGCCGGTGGTGGCCACGCGTGTGACGATGCCGGTCTGCTTGGCGCCGGCCAGGTAGAACCGGCCGCCCGGCTCCAGTCGCTCCCAGGCAACGCGAATGAACTCCTCGCCCAGGTCCCGTCCCCGCGGCAGATGGGCCACCACCACGTCCACCGTCAGGCCGGCGGGCAGGTCGGCCCCCACATCGCTGTGCCAGACGCGGCCGGGAAGGCCGAGACGGTCCAGGCTGAAGGAAACAGCCGTGACGGCAGCGTAGCTGGCGTCGGCCAGGTGCAGCTCCACGTTCGGCTGGATGAGGCCGGCGCCGAAGCCGATGACACCGTTGCCACACCCCAGGTCCAGCAGGCGCGACCCGGCCGGCACCCCGTCTTTGGCGAGGGTGGAGAGAAGCATCTGGGCGGCGCGATCGGGCTTGCGCCAGGAGAAGATGCCGGGCTTGGTGTAGAGGCGCAGCGGCCCGGCCGGCGTCCGGACGACCGTCGGACGGAACAGGTGATAGTCGCTGTTGCTGGGGCGGGCCGGCAGTCCATGCATCTTCATGGGTCGCATTGTAGCCGGGCCGGCCACCGTGAGCGAAAGAGGGCCGACCAAGCCCGAGGCCGGGCTGCGACGAAGCCGCGGGGGATGGCAAAGCCCCCTTCCGCGGCCGGAAAGGGGGCTGGCAGTCGAGCGAGAAGGCTAGGGCAGGTAACTGAAGGGGTTCTGCCGGACGCCGCCGGAGCGCACCTCGAAATGCAGGTGGGGGCCGGTTGAGCGGCCGGTGTTGCCGCGCACCCCCAGAACATCGCCCTTGGAGACGTTCTGCCCCACTTCTACGTTGATGCCGTCGAGGTGGGCATAGAGCGTCTCCAGCCCGTTGCCGTGGTCGACAATGACATGGTAGCCGTAGCTGGTGCGCATCCAGGACACGAGCACGACGGTTCCGTCGTCCGTCGCCACCACCGAGTCGCCCCGGTCCCCGGCGATGTCAATGGCGGCGTGGTAGGACGTCACACCTTGGCTGATGTAGCCACCCACCGGCCAGATCATGCTGCCGCTCCCCGCTTGCGGGTTGGCCACCAGAGCGGTGTAGGTCCGCTCCTGGTTGGGCAGGGTGATGACCTTAGCAGGAAGATCGGGCAACTCGGCGCCCGGCACGATGATTCGCGCGCCCACGACGAGGTGCTCGGGGTCGTCGATATCATTGCCGCCGTAGTTGAGGATGGCGCTCGGTTCCACCTTGTACTTGTCGGCGATGCTCTGCATGGTATCGCCTGCAGCTACGGTGTGGTAGGCGCCATCCAGCGGCAGGATCACCAACTCCTGTCCGATGGACAGGCTGTCGGGCGAACGGACGAGAGTGTCGTTGGCCCACAGGACGGTCCGCATGTCCAGGCCGTAGCGAGCGGCGATGCCGGAGAGGGTGTCTCCCGCCTCCACCGAATAGGAGCGCGTCTCCCAGTCCGGGTAGTCTCCCTCCACGGTGCGCACCAGCCCGGCGCGCTCCAATACCGTCTGCTGCATCACCCCCGGAGTGCTGCGCTCGTCGCGTGTGCGCAGCCAGGCGTCATCCCGCGCTGTCCCGACGTCCACGCCGTTCCTGGCCGCGGGCAGGCTGACTGTGAGCTCGGGTGTGGGAAGGTAGGGCAAAAGGAGGGCGAGGACGGCCACCAGGGCAACGGCGAAGTGGGTACCGTATTGCCGCCACACCGCCCCCGAAAGTACCGGAAGGCGCGGCGGGCTGATTGAGGATTGGCTGAGCTTCTTGGAAAGTGCGTCTTCGAGCCACCGGCGTACTGCGAGCGTGCCCGGTGGAGATAGCGCAGGTGTGTTCTCCATCGTCTCCTGCTGACCGGCGACGCTGCCTGAGCCTTATGATAGTTACGGGAGAAGTGCCGACAGCCTAGCACATCGGCTAGACCGCCGCAAGGGGGTTAACGCAGCAGCCGTAGTGAGGGCGACGGCGGCGGCCCATTCGCCCCCGCCTGGTCGACCGCAAGGGCCGCCTCTGGAGGGCCCGCCGCGATCATGCACCATCTCAGTCTTGGCACCAAAACCGCATCAAGACGTCGATGTATTCCCCTCAGGCGGGCCGAGGTCGGCCCGCCACTTCCGCCTGCCTCTGCACAACCTGTCCATAACCGTCCCGCATCCTGTGGATAAGTACCCCCAAAAGCGTGGATAACTCCCCACTTATGTGGATAAGTCCCGACTTTCGCCTCCGCTTATCCACAGGCCCGGTGCATAATTCGGCTCCCCCTGCCGGCCTGTGGACTAGTGGCCCTCTTCTCCCCAGCGTTTCCCCAGCTTCTCCCGACGACGCCTGTGGACAGAAGTACCTGCATATAGTGTCCCCACAGGCCAAATCCCCTATATATGGGCATGAGCACCCTTCGGCGCGATGTTACTCACAGGTTGTTCATCCCCTACTACTACGACTACCTTAACAACTCTATTCAGGGGACATACTGTGGATATCCTCAGACTCCATCAGTACCTACTCACCGACCTATCTACAGATCCCGACTTCCGAAAGCGCGTACCGCGAGAACCACTGTGACCGTGCAGTACAAGAGGGCGTACCACACCATGGCCGGGCTGGGGATAGAGGTGACGGCGAAGGGGGTGCTGGCGAACTGCTGAAACAGCGGTGGCTGCATGAGGTAGGCGGCGCGCTTCCAGAGGGCCTCGGTGGGAAGGAGCAGGCTGGTGACGATGCCGACGCGGATGGCGGATTGGTTTCCCACATACCCGCCGATCTGCTCCGTCCAGCCGCCCAAGAAGGAGAGGCCAAAGAGCATGAACACCGCGATGCCATTGGCCAGGGTGGAAAGCCGAGTGCCGCCGAGGAGCGTCAGAGAGGCGAGGATGATGCCTTCCAGCGCTATCAGGGCCAGGCCGGTCACGGCATTGGGGATCAGGTAGCCGGACGAGATCCAGCAGATGAGGATGACTCCGCCGCCGAGAAGTGCCACGGCGGTGACCACCAGAAGGGCGAACGCCAGCCACTTGCCCAGTATCACCTCTCGGCGCCGGATGGGCTTGGCCACGACGCTGTGAACAGAATGAGAGGCAATCTCTCCCGAAACGGTATCCACCGTGGAGAGGACGCTCACCATGATGATGATGAAGTTCACCGCGTAGAGACCGGCGATCGTGAAGAAGGAGGCTGCCTCGCCATCGAGCCCGGAGTCGGGCAGCTGCGCCAACACCTCGGCGTAGATGAGGCGAAAGCCGATGGCGAAGAGGACGAGAAAGGCGACGCTTAGGGCCCCGAGCAGCCAGAGGATCCGGCGACGGCCGGCCTCCCGCAGGGTGAGCCAGGCGATGTAGACGATGGTCATCCTGCCCCTTCTCCCTCCATGAGTTCCAGGAATACCTCTTCCAGCGACGACCTCTGGGGCCGCACCGAGCGGATCCTTACCCCGAGGGCCACGAGGCGTGCCACCAGATCGGGCACGAGGGATTCGTCGGAGAGCCGGAAGAGCAGGCGCTCTCCGACTACAACCGCCTCGTGAGGCAGCGACGCCAGGTCGGCAGCCGTCAGCTCCGTCCCCGGGTCGAGGGTGATCTCCACTTCCGTGGCCGCAGCGAGCAGTTCCGACAGGGGGCCGCAGTGCACCAGGCGCCCACGGCGGACGAAGCCCACCCGGTCACAGGTCACCTCAATCTCGCTCAAGAGGTGGGAGTTGAGGAAGACGGTGGTGCCCTGGCGGCGCAGATCCTGGATGACATCGCGGACGATCCGCCGGCCCAGTGGGTCGAGGCCGGAGGTGGGCTCATCGAGGAAGACGATTTGGGGCCCGTGGATGAGGGCCTGCGCCAGACCGATCCGCTGCAGCATGCCCTTTGAGAAGACGCGCAACTGCTGATCCGTCTGGCGGGAGAGATCGAGGCGCTCCAGCAACTCCACCCCACGTTGGCGGCGTTGAGGGGCGGGCATCCCGCAGAGGCGGCCGTGAACGTCGAGGAACTCGCGGGCGGTTAGCCACTCTTGGAAGCGAAAGTGCTCGGGCAGGAAGCCCACTCGGCGACGGGCTCGCCAGTCACTGGCGGGAAGCCCCAGGACGGTGACCGAGCCGGCCGAGGGGCGCACGAGGTCGAGACATATCTTGACGGCGGTCGTCTTGCCGGCGCCATTGGGCCCGAGGAAGCCGAAGACCTCGCCTTGGGCCACTTCCAGGTCGAGGCCGTCCAGGGCGAGGGTGGGGCCATACTGCTTGGTAAGCCCCTCGATTCGGAGCGCCACACCGCTATCACCATCCGACACTAAGGTCTGCCCTCCTTTCAGCGCCACAATCGTACATCCGGCGGGCCGTCTCGCCTGCCAACGTAGATGCGCGCGAGACGGCCTCCAGCCTGACTACCGCAGCGACTGCGCCACGTAGAGGAGCACTTCGGCGGACACGTTGCCGCCCACGGCGTACACGACCTCGTCCTTCTCCCACACCAGAGTCGCTTCGGTATGGTCCTCGCTCTCGTAGTCCTCGAGCACGAAACCGGTCACTCCCTGGACCGTCACCTCGCGAGCGGACGCTTCTCCCAGCGGAACCGGCAGCACGAGGGTGGTAGCCCAGTTGATGCTCTTTGCCAGGGCGGCGGCCTGCTCGGCCGGGTAGCCCAGCAGGCGCAGTCCTACCTCGCCGATGCGCTCGGCGTCCACGCCCCGGGGCACCGACACCTCCGGGCTGGCGACCTGGAGGACGGTGAAGGATGCGTCGCCGTCCCGGTACCGCTGCATCGCCCGGGCCGGGATGAGGGCGCTTATGACGCGGGCGTCGGGGTCCTGGGGAAGGATGTCGGTGGGGAGGCCGGCGGCGTCCAGGAGGGTACGCGCGGCCTCGATGTCGATCCAGGCGCGGGCGCTGCTAGGTTCGCTCACGGAGAACTCGGCCAGAACGTAGCCTTCCGGCACGGATGCGGGCGTCAACACCGGCAGTCCCAGCATACCGGCCGCCTCAGCCGCATCGGCGACGGTACGATTTGCCGCTTCGTCCCTCACGATACGCTCGAATATCCTCGCTCGGCTGTCGACCACCTGCTCGGGGTCGAAAGTCATCACCCGGATCTGCTTGACGCGGAAGACGTCCAGGAACTGAGCCGCAGCGGTGCGGATGGGCGTCACCATGACCAGCGTGAGGAGGGCGGCGGCCGCCACTGTCGTCAGGATGGGCCGGTGCCAGCGACGATAGGCCATGAGGTTCATGGAGGTGATTCTGCTCGGTTGTGGACGGTCAGAAGCGAGTGTTTCCTGTGTCTGCAGACGGCGCCAGGCTGCGGCGACGTCGGGCGCGGTGGGAGACGTCTCCCGCAGGGCGCGGTCGATCAGTTCGGCGTCTGCCTGCAAGCTCTCGATCCGATCGCGGCAGCGGGAGCAGGCGCTCAGGTGATCCTCCCAGTGCGGGTGAAAGGACAGGGGCACCTCCCGGTCCAGGTAGGCCCGCAACTCACCGTCGGCGGGGCAGTCAATGGCTTGCTTGGGCATCGTCTTCGGCCTCCAGTGCCTCATAGGCGAGGCGAAAAGCGTGCTGGGCGCGGGCGAGCAGGGTGCCCACGCTGCCGGGGGCCACATTAGCCTCGGCGGCGACCTCAGCGTAGCTCAGGCCGGAGTGTCGCAGCAGGAGGATGAGCGCCTGTCGCTCGGGCAGTGCCGTCAGCACCTGCCGCACCCGGGCCGCCCGGTCCACTGAATCCTGAGCATCGACGGCCCTGGCCGAGGCATCCTCCGGCACAATGGAGCGCCCCTCACGAGCCTGGCGCCGCCGATTCTGCCGGATGCGGTTGTAGGCCAGGTTGGTGGCCACGGTGACCAGCCAGCCCACGAGATTGGGGTTCTCTCGCCCTAGCGGCGGCCGCCGGTGCAGCCGCAGGAAGGCCTCCTGTGCCACTTCCTCCGCTTCGGCGCGCGTCCCCAGCAGCCGGAAAGCGGTGGCATAGACGCGGCCGTAGCAAGCGCGGAAGACCTGCTCGAAGGCCCGCTCGTCGCCGGCGGCGAGGCGCTCGATCAGCAGTCGGCTATGGAGTGAGTCATCGCTCATGGATACGATCATAGGTCTCGCAAGGTTAACACCGCCAGGGGACGGAAATAGGACGAGTGGGCAGTGAGCAGTGCAGAGTGACCTGTGACACGTGATCAGAGAAGATTCGGAAGGACAGGCACAGGTCTTGCCCCCGCGGGTGATCGCAGCCCGCGAAGGCCCGTTACGTTGTCACGAGGCTCGTGTCACGCGTCACGTACCACCCGTTGTCGCAGGCGCCGCGCCCACCTACACTACATCCACCGTCTGTCCCGGAGCGCGCCCATGGAACCGGTAGGGGCCTTCACCGACTTCGGCGAGGTCATCTCGTCACCCGCGGAGAACCACCTTAGCCGGCGCTACCTGGATTTGGTGTCGCACTGGCTTCCCGTCGCTCGCCGCTACTTCAACCCCTGGCGGGGCCGGCCCCGCTGCGGCCACTTCTTCGGCGGGGTGTACTGGTACGGCCAAGAGACGGGCATGCCTATGGAAGCGTTCGCCGAGGTGGCCTCGTCTCCCGAGTACGACGCTGTCGTCACCGGGATCTCGGCCGACGAAGCCCGGGAGATTGCCTTCCAGAGCCTGCGCTACCTCTGCTTCACTCACGACACCGGCCCGGCCGACTGCATCCGGCCTACTGAGAGTTGGGGCCGGCCGGAGCCGGCGGGCACCAAGTGGGGCGAGCGTGGGCGCGGCTACTTCCCGGAGAGCCAATGCGGCCACACCATCGGTGCCCTGGCCCGCACCGCTGCCTTCCTGCGGGACAGTCTCGGCGACGAGGAGCGAGCCCTTCTGGCCGCGATCGCCGCCGACTATCTGGAGCGCTTCGGAGCCATGGATCCCAAGAACGGTGTCTATGCCGATACCCAGATGGAAGAGAACGCCTGGACGACGGAAGGGCTGACGGCGTCGCTCCTTCTCCTTCCCAACCATCCGGACCGAGAGGCGCTCTGGGAGAAGACGCGTCTGTGGATGTTCCGCACCGCCACTCGCCCCCAGGACGTCCACAACCACTTGCCCTTCGCCGGGGGCAAGACGGTGCGCGACCTCTGCGGCCGCACCTTCACCACCCTCCCCGACGGCACCGCCGAGAACCACTACATGGTGCACCCCGGTTACATGATGAGCGGCGTCACCTTCTCCGGCCTCGTCGCTACCATGCTGCGCCTCTACGGTCAGGACATCCCCGATGAGTTGTGGTGGCACCGCCGCGACATCTACGAACTCCTGAAGGCCTGGGCGGACGACACCGGCGCCATGCACCCCATCCAGGGCATGGACTGGCCCTACCTCTCCTATCCCGGCAACTGCTTCTTCCACGCCGTAGGGTCCGAGCATCTGCGCGATCCGCAGGCTGCCTACTTGGAGCGCCTTGCCCTCGCCGTCGTCGAGCAGGCCATGCCCGCCCACGGGGGGCGGGCGGTGCCGGAGAGCGTCCTGGCTCACTGCCACAGCATCCAGGATCCCGCCATCATGTCCGAGCGGAGCGGCGCTAACCTGGCCCAGTCCTATCTCATTCACCGTCTGGGCGACGGTGGTCCCTCGCCCGAGACCCGCGTTGCTTTCGAGGCCGCCCAGGCGGGCGTGCACGTCTACCCTCATGGCGGGGCCCTGCTGCACCGTCACCCCCACGGCAAGACCAGCCTCGCCTGGCGCAACTGCACCATGGTCCTGCCCAACACCTCCGAGGGCATGCGCCTGGTGGGCCCGGCTTCGGGCACGATGCTGGCCCAGGTGGTGGTTCGAGACCGGCCCGCCTCCACCGTCGAACGGATCCTGCGGGTGCGCGAGATGGAGGACCGGGCGGCGGTGTACTTTGTGGAGGACATCTGCCGGGAGAGCTTGCGACGGTACGTGCTCTTCTTCACCCTTCCCGATGGCCGCTGCCTGACAGCAGAGAAGCTATCCGCCCTGGAGGACGTTACCGTCGAGCGGCTGGAGCAGGGTTTCCTGGAGGTCATGAGCGACCCCTACTTCGGCGATCACCCCGACGGGAAGGGACACCGGAGCCTGCATTGGGCCGGTGGCGAGCGCGACCTGCTCGGCTTCGCGTCTTCCTCACCGGAAGATGACGTTGCCATCGCCCTCGAGGGCGCCTGGCTGAACGTGGACGATCGCTTCGGGCTGGTCTTCGCCGGTAGTGGCGAGGCCGTTTATGTGAATCGCCACTGCTTCCGCCCTTGGCATGCCGTGACGGACACCATCACGCTCAGCCGGCAGAGCGATCCGCGGCACTTCGCTGCCGGCGAGGAGGTGGCGCGTTTGGTCGCTCTCTGGTGCCCGCAGGAGGACCATCTCACCACGGCGCAGCGCCCACTGCCGGCGGTCACCTGGGCCGATGACGGTGTCTCTATCACGGTGGAGGGGTACGAGTGCCTGGCCGACCTCAGCAAGGCGGAGGCCGACCTGCGCGCGGCCGGCGGCATAGTGCCGCTCGGCGCCTTCGAGCCTGCCATCCGTCCGCTTGCTCGCCAATAGCACACACAGCCCCACCATATAGGTGGCATGAAAGCTTGATTAGGGGTTTTGCTGGATACTGCCCCTTGAAGTGGAGTTCGCTGCTGGCTATACTTCCTTCATCGGAATGTGCCTTGCCGATCACTGGAACCGAACCCAGATAACTGGTTGCTGACGAAGGCGTCTACTGCCCCTAGAGACCATCGCTTTCCGTACGACAGCCTACCGGGCTCGCCGGGTACCCTCCGGGGGGAGGGGCGACAATCGGACTCAGCGAGCCTGTGCTGTATGTGCCGACGGTATCCGTCTCACAACCGAGGGAGGTTCACATGTCCGAGAGCAGGTTGACCCGCCGCCAACTTCTGCGTGTGTCCGCCATCGCCACCGGAGCTGCCGTGGCTACTGCCTGCGGTGGAGCGCCCCCCGCTGCCACCACCGCCCCGGCTGAGCCGGCTGCTACCACCGCTCCGGCGGCCCCCGCCGCCACTACCGCCCCGGCTGAGCCGGCTGCCACCACCGCTCCTGCTGCCGAGGCTCCGCCCTCCAAGTACGGTGAGGCCCCCATGCTGGCCGATATGGTCGCCGCCGGCGAGCTTCCGCCGGTAGAGGAACGTCTGCCGCTGGAGCCGCTGGTGACCCCAGTGGTCGAGGAGATCGGTCAGTACGGCGGCATCTGGGACATGGCCGTAACCGGCCAGGCCGACCTCAACGGCGCTCTGGGCTACCTGATCGAGCCCTGGATCCTCTACAACGATGCCGGCGATGCCTGGGCGCCCAACCTGGCCAAGGCAGTGGAGATCAATCCGGAAGGGTCCGAGTTCACCTTCCACATGCGCGAGGGCATGAAGTGGTCTGATGGTGAGCCCTTCACCGCCGACGACGTCATGTTCTGGTATGAGGACCTGGTGCTGGACGACGAGCTCTCGCCGAGCAAGCCGGGCTGGCTCAAGTCCGAGGGCGAGTTGGCAGTGGTCAGCAAGGTGGACGATTACACCTTCAAGGTTACCTTCGCCCAGCCCGCCGGCCTGTTCCTGCCCTACATCGCCTACGTATGGGGCACCCGCGACATGTGGGCCCCGAAGCACTACCTCACGCAGTTCCATCCCAAGTATGCCGATGCCGACGAACTGGCGGCGAAGGTGGCTGATGCCGGTTTCGAGACCTGGGTGCAGCTGATGGGTGACCGGCGCCAGGAGCGGATGAACGCGGATGTCCCGGTCATCTACGCCTGGAAGCTGAAGGAACTCGGCCCACCCTGGGTCTTCGAGCGCAACCCCTACTTCTACAAGGTGGATCCGGAAGGAAATCAGCTTCCGTACATCGACACCGTGCGCGCCAGCGCTGTCGAGAATGCCTCCATGATTTCCATGAAGGCGCTCGCCGGCGAGCTAGGCTACCAAGCCCGCAACATCGCCTTCACCGATATGCCCCTCTACATGGACAACCGGGAGAAGGGCGACTACCGGGTCATCAAGAAGATGGGCGAGAACGTCGGCTACACCGTCTTCCCCAACCAGAACTTCGTGGGCGACGACGGCATGCTCGAGGTGATCAAGGACATCAACTTCCGCAAGGCCCTCAACCTGGCCATCGATCGGGATGAGATCAACGACCTGATCTACCTAGGTGAGCGCACCAGCATTCCGGAGATTTTCCCTCTCCTGGAGGGAGAGACCGAGCTATTCGACCACATCCGCCTGGACGTGGATGCGGCCAACGCCCTGCTCGATGAGGCCGGCTACGAGATGGGGCCCGACGGGGTGCGTCTGCGGCCGGACGGCGAGCCGCTCATCCTCAAGGTGGACGTCTTCTCCGGGCCCGCCAACATGGACCCGGCGGAACTGGTGTCCAACTACTGGGCCGACATAGGCGTGCAAACGTCGCCAGAGGAGATCTCCTACGACCTCTGGTGGCCGCGGATCTACTCGCATGAGTACGCCTTCTGCGGGTACGTGAAGGACGGCCTCCAGAAGCTGGCCTGCTACGTCTACCTGCGCTCCTACGCGGCGGTGGATCACAGCACCTACTGGGCTCCGGCGTGGGGCAACTGGTACATGACCGGCGGCTCGGAGGGCATCGAGCCCGACGTCGAGGATGTCCGTCAGGGACAGCTGCTCTTCGACAAGGCCAAAGTCACGGTCGATACGGACGAGCTGCTGAACATCTTGGCTGAGATCCAGCGTCTGGACCTGAAGAACGTCTGGGAAGTGCTGACGGTGGGCGCCGGCCCCGGCATCACCATCGTCAAGAACAACTTCCGTAACGTTCCAGATTATCAGATCTCCTTGCTGAGCGACTCCGACATGTGGGCGGAGCAGTACTTCATCAAGCAAGCCTAGGCTCTCGACTTACGGCCGACGCTTGACACAGAGAGGGGGCAGAGGACTGTCCGTGAGGACCAGCCTCTGTCCCCACGCCTACCTGGCCTCTCGCCACCTAACCGCGAGCCTATCGCATCTGTGTCAGGCCTCAATCCTTACTGGAGCGGACCTGCATGCTGACCTACATCCTTAGGCGCGTGCTCTACGCCATTCCCACCCTGGTCCTCATCACCATTGTCTCGTTCGCCATTATCGAGCTCCCGCCAGGAGACTACCTCAGCAGCTACGTGGCCCAGCTGGAGGCTCGTGGCGAGAGGGTTAGTGGCGAAGAATTGGACGCGCTCAAGCAACGCTACGGCCTGGGAGCACCCATCTACACGCGGTACTGGAAGTGGGTCACTGGTCTGGTCCGAGGCGACTTCGGCGTTTCCTTCGAGTGGAACCGGCCCGTCTCCGAGCTGATCTATGACCGGCTGGGGCTCACGGCGGCAATCGCGCTCCTGAGCACGGCCTTCATCTGGGCCGTGGCTCTCCCCATCGGCATCTACTCCGCCACCCACCAGTACTCATTGAGCGACTACATCTTCACCTTCTTCGGCTTCCTGGGGGTCGGCATTCCCGACTTCCTCCTGGCGCTGGTCCTGCTGTGGTGGGCGTGGAGCACTTTCGGGGTAAATCTGGGCGGGCTGTACCCCATAGACTACGAGGGCCAGCCCTGGACGTGGGCCAAGGTCTTCGAGGTCTTCAAGCGCATCTGGCTGCCCATGCTCATCATCGGGACCAGCGGCACGGCGGGCATGATCCGCACCATGCGCGCGAACCTGCTAGATGAGCTCCGGCAGCCCTACGTCATCACCGCCCGGGCCAAGGGGCTCAAGGAACGCAACGTCACCCTCAAGTACCCGGTGCGAATCGCTCTCAACCCCTTCATAAGTACCGTCGGTTGGATGCTTCCCGGCCTCATCTCGGGGGCGACCATCGTCTCGATTGTGCTCAGCCTGCCCACCAACGGCCCCATGCTGCTCAAGGCGCTGATGTCGCAGGACATGTATCTGGCGGGGTCGTTTGTCTTCCTGCTGAGCGCCCTTACCGTTGTGGGCACCCTGATTTCCGACATCCTGTTGGTACTAGTCGACCCGCGCATCCGCTATAGCGGCGCGGGATCCCGGTAAGGACGGCGGCCAAAGATGACGGCTAACGCTCACGGCATGCCGGAAGGATCCGTAGTTACCGCCCACGCCGAGACCGAAGACACCATATTCGTTGCGTCCCAATGGCAGTTGATGTGGTGGCGATTCCGCAAGCATCGCTTGGCCAACATAGGCGCGACGGTGGTCATTCTCTTCTACATCGGCGCCATCTTCTGTGAGTTCTGGGCTCCGTACGACCCCAACACCTACGAGCGCAACCTAACCTTCGTGCCTCCCATGAAGGTCTATTTACACTCCGAGGGTCAGTTCCACTGGCCACCCGTAACCTATGGCCTGGTTCGCACCCGCGACCCGGAGACGTACATCATCACCTACGAGGAAGACCGAAGCGTGGCCTATCCGCTTCGCTTCTTCGTCAAGGGCGACTCGTACAGGCTCTGGGGCCTCTTGGACTCGGACAGGCACTTCTTCGGTCTGGGCGGTGGTGAGGACGACCAGCGTGTCTACGTCCTGGGCACTGACCGGCTCGGACGCGACATGTTCTCCCGCATTTTCTTCGGTTCCCGCATCTCGCTCTCCATCGGCCTGCTCGGAGTGTTCATTTCGCTGGTGATTGGCATCATCGCGGGCGGTTTCTCCGGCTACCTGGGCGGAGTCCTGGACGAGATCATGCAGAGGATCATCGAGTTCCTCCGCTCCATTCCCACCATTCCGCTGTGGATGGCACTCAGCGCCGCCTTGCCCCGGGAGTGGAGCACCGTACAGCGCTACTTCGCCATCGTCGTGCTCCTGTCGCTGATCGGGTGGACGGGCCTGGCACGCGTGGTGCGCGGCCGGTTCCTGGCTATCCGCGAGGAGGACTTCGTCATGGCCGCCCGGCTGCAGGGGGCGAACGAGTCGCGCATCGTGTTCCGCCACATGCTCCCCTCCTTCCTCAGCTACATCATTGCCAGCGTGACTCTTTCCATCCCCGGCATGATCCTGGGTGAGACTAGCCTGTCGTTCCTGGGGCTGGGGTTGCGGCCGCCCACCATCAGTTGGGGGGTGCTCCTGCAGGAGGCGCAGAACCTGCAGACGGTGGCGCTCGCCCCCTGGCTGCTCATCCCGGCCCTGTTTGTGGTAGCTGCCATACTCTCCTTCAACTTCATGGGCGACGGACTGCGGGACGCCGCTGACCCCTACTCCCGCTAGCGCTGCGCCCCAGTCGCGTCGGAGCAAGGTCCTGCTGCCTCTAGGCAGGACCTTCCGTTGTGCCCGGCAGAGGTACCGGTTTGTGGCTCGGCCCTTTGATGCTACGATTAGTCCAGTTCTCGCGGCGGCCCGGCCTGGCGCCGCAGCAGGAGGCGATCCGGCTATGGACATCCGACAGGCTTACCTGAAGATGCTCGCCGACGACGTGCCGCTGAACCTCGCGCGATTCGATGAGGCCAGCGGCCGTTTCCTCACCGGGGGCGGCTGGGCCGTCACCAACCAGATGTTGGTCTATCCGCTGGCGCTTCTCTACATTACCGAGAGCCCGGTCAACCCCTACTTCCACGACGAACGCGTCCTCCACCTGATCCAGCGCGGCGGCGACGCCTGGCGCGACTTCCAGAATCCCGACGGCACTGTGGAGTTCATCAAGGTGGACGGCTCCACTTGGGGCGCCCACTACGATTGCTGGTCCATGTACCATTGGCTCGAGACCTACTCCCTGGTGCGGGACCTACTCGGCGCCGAAAGGCGCTCCCGCTGGGAAGAGGGGCTCAACCTGGCCTTCACCGGCATCGACGCCCTGCTGAAGCGCTCCGGGGTGCACAACATCCCCACCTGGCACGCGCAATCCCTCTATCGTGCCGGGCAGGTGTTCGGCCGGCCGGAGTGGATGGAGACCGGGCGGCACATGATCTACCGCGCCGTCGAGGAGCAGACGCCGCAGGGCTACTGGCGGGAGCACCTCGGGCCTACCACGTCCTACAACCTCGTCTACGTCCACGCCATCGGCCTCTACCACCGCCACTCCGGCGACGACGGTGTGCTTGACTGCATCCGCCGCGGCACCGACTTCCACATCCGCTACACCTACCCCGACGGCCGCCCGGTGGAGACCATCGACGGACGGGTGAAGTACCACGAGGCCGTCTCGGCGACGGGCCTGGCTGCCTTCAGCCTCAGCCCGCGCGGCCGCCGCTATGTCCGCCTCTTGGTGGAGAAGATGCTCGCGGAACGGGCGGCGCGCGGCGAGCCGGAAGTCACGTACATCAAGACAGGCGGCAGCGTCAAGATCGCCGCGGCGCAGTTCGGCCTGGTGCCGCACATCGCCAGCGCCTTCATCCATCACCAGGACGGCCCGGAAGAGGAGATTCCCCAGGACCGGGACGAGTACGCCATAGACGACCCCGGCCACGCCCTCATCCACAAGAAGGGCGACTGGTTCTACTGCCTGAGCGGGTTCGTCTGCCCGCCCGCCGAGGGCAACCGCTGGGGTATGGACCGGCAGGCCTTCGTCAGCGTCTGGAACAAGGCTGCCGGCCTGATCATCGGCGGCGGCAACTCCAAGGACCAACCCGAATGGAGCAACTTCGAGTTTCCGGGCGCTGACGGCCCCGTCTACCTGCCCACCGCTGCCACCCTGCATCCGGACGCCGGCGCCGTGACGCTGGACTACGGCGGCCGCAGCGGCACCATCAAGGCGGAGATAGTCGACGCGCGTCATTTGCGCCTGACCCTGTCCGGATCGGCCGAGGCCACGGCGCGCCTGCTGCTCAAGCTCAACCACAAGTCGCCGCTCGCCACGGGCGCGGGCGCGAGCCTGGCGCTGGATGGCGAGACGGTGTGCCTGGGCGGGGCCGACGCAGGCGGTTGGGTCGGCCAGGACGGCTGGAAGGCCCACATCCCCGCTGGCGCCACCATCGAGTGGCCGGTCTATCCGTTCAACCCCTATGCCGCCGATGGCGCCGCTCCCATCCAGGAGGCGGTCGGCATCCTGTCCGCGCCCTTGAGCGCGGGCGAACTGCAGGTGACCTTCGAGGTCGAGGCCTGACGCCATGCATGAACACGACGAAGAGACGGAGCACGTTCACTACCACACCTGGGAAGACATAGATGTCGCCAAGCCTCTCTACCGGGAGACGGTGATCAGCCACCAGAGCACCGCCCTGGCGGCCATCGTCACACCCAACACGCCCGCCTACCAGGCCCAGGCAGCCAAGATCGCCGCTGCCATCCGCGAGCTGGACGGGTCCGAGTTGCCCGTCTACACCGATGCCGACCTGGATCCGTGGGAGCCCCCGGACGGCAACCTGATCGTTCTGGGCAACCTGGTCGACAACCCCTATCTGGCGCCCCTGTACGCCAAACACTACGTCTTCGCCGACCGCTTCTACCCCGGCCGGGGCGGACACGTCCTGCGCACCGTCCACGATCCCTGGGGCTGCGGCCTGAACGCCATCCTGGTGGGCGGCAGCGACATCGGCGGCGTTACCGAGGCGGCCAACCGGTTGGTGCACGCTCTCGAGCTGGACGGCGAGGGCATCTTTGTGCCGCAGTTGCTCGACATCGCCCTCGGGCCGGAGGTACTGGAGCGGGTCCCCGACCTGGGCCTCGAGCCGAACGAGGAGTACGTCGGGCAGCAGATGGCCGAGGCCCACAGAATGCTGGAGACCTCGGCTCACGGCGGCATCACCGAGCCGCTGGGCCATGCCGGCTTCATGTACTACCTCAGCGGCAAGGAGGGCTGGGCCGAGCTCTTCAAGCGCCTGGCCTACCTCATGTATGAGGACTTCCAGAGCGGCCGCGAGCAGTACGGCGGCGCCTGGGGTATGGACGCCGACTTCCGCCTGCACAAGATGATGCCCGCCTGGGACCTGGTGGAAGAGGCGCCCGTCTTCACCGATGAGGACCGACTGCACATAACGCGCGTCTACGCCCAGTTCATCGTCGACTGCATCCCCCACGCCGACGCCGCCGTGCGCGACCGGAAGGTGCGGCATAACCACACCACCTTCGCCGCTCTGGGCCTCATGCTGGCCGCCCAGTACTACGGTAAGTACTACGACCTGCATCAGGCCGACGACTGGCTGTTCATCGCCGACGAGTGCTTCGTGCCGCAGGCGCAGGGCTGGCGGCCGGTAGAAGACAGCAACGGTTACCAGTGGATCACCCTCTACCACATGGCCAAGTACGCCCTGGCCCGGCCGCACCTGGAGTATCTCGCCAGCGGAAACCTGCGCCGCGGCGTGGAGCTGGCGCTGGCATCGCTGGACAACCTCGGCTACCAGTCTTCCTACGGCGACACCCGCGATCCCTTCGGCTGGGAGTCGGAGTGGCCGCTGCTCACGATGGCCGCCTGGTACTATGGAGACGGGCGCTACCAGTGGGTGGCCGAGCATCCGGGGTCTCTCGCTCTGCACGAGCGGCGGCGCGGCGGCGATGGACGCTACCAGTGGGCGCCGGCGCGGGCCAAGAAGGAGCCGCGCGTTATCGGAGTCGGCCCCATCGGCGGGCACAACTCCGGGGTCGAACCGGTCGAGCCGCGCGACGCCATCGGCATCCGCAAGATACCCATGGATCGTCGCTTCTTCCTCTCCACCGGCGGGCCGGACGTCCTGCCCATTGAGCGCTCCTTCGACAAACTCGCCTTCCGCGGCGGCCTCAGCGAGGACGACGAGTACCTACTGCTGGACGGCATCAGCACCGGCGGGCACAAGCACTACGACGGCAACTCGTTCATCCGCCTCACCGCCCTCGGCCGTATCTGGCTGGCCGACTGCGACTACTACTGCTCCACCCCCAACTTCCACAACGGCGTCCTGCCGCTGCGGGACGGCCTCACCACCGAGATCCGCCCCTTCACCGAGTGCGACCTGGTGGCCGACCTGTCCGCCACGGGCTTCACTCGCACGGCCGTGCGAGATTACGCCGGCTGCGACTGGGAGCGGAATGTGCTCTGGCGCAAGGGCCGCTGCTTCCTGGTGGCCGACGTCATGCGGGCCCGTTCTGAGGGTGACTACGACTTCCGCGCCCTCTGGCAGGTCCTGGGCGAAGTGAGCTCGCAGGGCTCGACCCTCACCGTGGCTCAGCAGGATCGCCGGCTGGACATCGCCAACGCTGACGGCGCCGCCCTGTCGCTGAAGGTCGACGAGCTGACCTCGTCCAACTGGAAGCCCTACACCCATGCCGAGCCGCTGGTGCGGGTGCTGCAGCAGAATCGCAACGCCCGGTTGGCAACCGGCGAGTCGGTGACCATCCTCAACCTACTGCGGCCGCGCCTGGCAGGAGAACCACTGCCGGAGATGCGGCGCCTCGGGTCCGGGTCGGTCCTGTTGCGGGACGAGGAAGGCCTGTCGTGGTTGGGCGTGCATCTGCCGGGCGAAGCCTCGGCAGAAATCGGTACCGATGCCGAGGCCTGGTGGGTGGGCGAGATGGGCTTCGCCTTCGCCAACGGCTCCACCCTGCAGTGTGAGGGCCTCTCCGTCCGCGCGGACCGGCCGCTGAGCCTGGAGGTGGACCTGCAGCAGATGGAGGCCGTGGCTCTTGCCGACTACGCCACGCTGCTCACCGTCGACCTGCCCGCGGTGGCGGGAGTGATGGTGAACGGTGTTGAGCGACCCGTTCGAGAGGTGGAGGGGGGCATCAGCTTCAGTGTGCCCGAGGGTCGGCATGTCCTCACCTTCCTCTGCACCGACGACCTCGTCTCGCCCGCCCTGACGCTGGCTCTAGACGCCATGTGGGCGATGGCCGTGCCCGCGGAACCGGTGGCTGCCGAGTCGGAACGACCGACGCAGGCGGCGTTGTGGACGGTGACCGGCGGCGGCGAGTGCACCGCCCTGGCAGCCGTCGCCACCACGGAAGGCGAGCAAGTGCTCTCCGGCGATGCCGATGGGGCCGTGCGTCTCCTCACTGCTGACGGCCGCGTGCTCTGGACGACCCACGTGGACGGAAAGGTCACCGCCGTCGGCAGCGCCGGCTTTGGAGCGGACGGCACGGCACTGATCGTCGGCAGCGGCGCTGGCCTCGTGACGGCGCTGGGCCTCAAGGGCGATCGTCTCTGGCAATTCCGCGTGCCCTACTACAAACGGGACGGCATCGTCCGCGTGCTCCTGCGCGGCGATCTCAACTCCGACGGTCGCGATGAGGTGATCGTGGGCGCGGAGAACTGGCACTACTACGCCCTCGACTATCGCGGCCAGTTCCTGTGGAAGTTCGAAAGCGTTCACGCCAGCACTGCCGGCGCGGTGGCCGACGTGGACGGCGACGGCGCCCTGGAGTTGGTGGCGGGCACGGAGTACTACTGGTGGTCCGGCGTCGGCGCAGACGGCAAGCAGAAGTGGCAGCACAACACTGTCTATGGCCCCGGCGCCTCGGCAGTGGCCACCGTCGCCGACGGGTCGGGCCAGCGCTTGGTGGCCTTCGGCTGCGTCGACGGCACGGTGCAAGTGGTGCGTCCGCCCCAGGAGCAGGGCCCGGACAGACGTGCCGAAGTGGCGTTCGTGCTTCGCACGGGCGACCGGATCACAGGCCTGGTGGGCGGGGAAGCGGAGTTGCTGGTGGCAAGTGCCAACAACAGCGTCTACGCCGTCGCGACGGACGGGAGCGTTCGCTGGCGGGCGCGCCTGTCGGACACCCCGCACTATCTGTGGGCCGAGGGCGCCAGCGTGGTGGTCTTGGCTGATGGCGGCGTTTTGACGGTGCTGGACGGCGCCGGCCAGATCACGCGGACGGCGGATCTGGGCGGCGATGTGCGCCCGGCGGTCTTGCTGGCCGGCGAGGGTCTGGTAGTGGGGGCCCGCCCGGGCGGCAGCCTGCGGGCCTGGAAGCAGTAGAACGCGCCGAATGCTACGTGTCCGGGGGCGGATCCAGGATGGGTCCGCCCCTACTCCGCCACGTGCTCCGATTGAACGTCGCACAGAGTCCATTACGGGTGCCTGCAGGGCCAACCCAACTCCCCTCGTGGTTTCGCGGAGCGCAACCACCGCTCGCGAGTCGGCAGACCGACTCGCTGTCGCCCTTCCGTAATGGGGAAGGGGGAGGTCCAGAATCGCGTCCGAGTGCGGGAGAGGCACTTTCCGGTTCCCCCTTCCCGCGTAGGGAAGAGGAGCAGCCAGGCGAGCAGGGGGTTAGGTCAGTCAGTGAAACGGCCCACCGATCCCGACTTAGTTGGAGAAAACGCCTACTCCCCTCGTCCCTTCGCGCCCTCTTGTCACTCCCACACTCCCTTGTCGTTCCGAGCGCAGCGAGGAATCTACCGCCCGCCATCGGAGGAAGCCCTCCGACACCCACGGGGGTGCACGGCCCGCGCCCGTCCACCGGCGGCTCGCTGCCCGCCGCACTCGCGCACCTCACCCCGTGACCGGCGGGGCGTTCTGCGCTAAGCTTGAACCCGGCGCCGGCGGCGCCCCAAACCAGTAGGCGGAGCCAGACCATGAGAGACGTACGCGTGGCGGCCGTGCAGTTCCAGCACGCCCCCGGCGACAAGCAGGCCAACCTCGACACGGTCACCACCTTCACCCGGCAGGCGGCGCAGCAAGGCGTCGAGATCCTCGTCTTCCCCGAGTGCTGCATCACCGGCTACTGGCACCTGCGGCACCTCTCCCGGGCCGACATCCGCGACCTGGCGGAGCCGGCCTTCGCCGGGCCCACCTCCCAGGCACTGCTCGCCCTCTCCCGCGAGCACGGTCTCACGCTGGGGGCGGGCTTGCTCGAGTTGGGCGACGACGACAACGTCTACAACACCTACGTCATCGCCATGCCCGACGGGCAGCTGCGCCGGCACCGCAAGATCCACGCCTTCATCAGCGCCCACGTGTCCTCCGGCTCGGAGTACACCGTCTTCGACACCCCCCACGGCTGCCGCGTCGGTGTGCTCATCTGCTACGACAACAACATCGGCGAGAATGTGCGCATCACCGCCCTGCAGGGCGCCGAGGTGCTGCTCGCGCCGCATCAGACCGGCGGCTGCGCCCTCAAGGACCCGCACACCATGGGCCGGGTGGAGCGCATCGTCTGGGATCGCCGCCACGAGGATCCGGCCGCCATCGAGGCTGAGTTCCGCGGGCCCAAGGGGCGGGAGTGGCTCATGCGCTGGCTCCCTACTCGCGCCCACGACAACGGCCTATTCCTCGTCTTCGCCAACGGCGTCGGCCCCGACGAAGACGAGGTGCGCACCGGCAACGCCATGGTCCTCGACCCCTACGGCCGCGTTATCGCGGAGACGTGGAAGGCGCGCGATGAGCTGGTCGTGGCGGACCTGGACGCCTCCCTGCGCGACCTGTGCACCGGCCTGCGCTGGATGCGCACCCGCCGGCCGGAGCTCTACGGCCCCATCACCCAGGCAACGGGAAACGAGGCCGACACCAGGTCGCTGCGCTTCACCGCCATGTAGGGGTTGGCCACCGAGGCACGGAGACACAGAGGGGTGATGGATAAGGGGGATGGGAGTGGAGGTCGATCTCCACCAATCACTTTCCCCTAGCTACTTCCCTTTCCTCCGTGTCCTCAGTGAGCTCTGTGGCCAATGCCCCTCTCCCCAAGGAGGCATCGAGTGCGACTGGAAGGCAAGACGGCCATAGTCACCGGCGGCTCACGGGGCATCGGGCGCGGCATCGCGGAACGGCTGGCGGCCGAGGGGGCGCGGGTGGCGGTGATCTACCGTTCCCGCCCCGACGAGGCCGAGAAGGTTGTGGCCGCTATCGAGGCAGGCGGCGGCCGGGCCCACGCCTGGCAGTGCGACGTCACCCGCAAGGCGGAGGTGGACGCCACCATCGCCGCCGTCGCCGATCACTGGGGCGGGCTGGACATCCTGGTCAACAACGCCGGCGGTAAGCTCCAAGCCGCGTCCTTCTTCGACATCACCGAGGAGTTGTGGGACGACTGCCTGGACCTGAACCTCAAGGGTGTGTTCCTCTGCTCCCAGACGGCAGCGCGCCGGATGCGCGAGGCGGGCGGCGGCCGCATCGTCAGCGTCGCCTCCATCTCCTCAATACAGGCCCAGTGGGACCGTGTCCACTATTGCACCGCCAAGGGCGGCCTCATCCAGCTCACGCGCACCATGGCCCTGGAGCTGGCGCAGTTCGGCATCACCGTCAACGCCGTCGGCCCCACCACCATCGAGACGGACGCTACCCGAAGCCGCCTCAACACGCCCGAGCTGGTGCAGGCGGAGCTGGACATGCACCCCCTGGGGCGCCTGGGGCAGCCCGAGGACGTGGCCGCCGGGGTGGTCTTCTTCTGCCTGCCGGAGACGGGCTTCTATACCGGCCAGTTGCTGCTGGCGGAGGGCGGGAACACGTTGGTGCGGTAGGGGGACGGGTGAGGCGTGACCGGTGACTCGTGAGAAGTGACCAGTGATCTGTGATTCGCGATCGGTGACGCGTGACACGAGACGCGTGACTCATTTCCCGTAGTATAGCCCCTTGTGGGCGTCTACCTCGGGCACGGACATCGGAACGGCCACAAGGGCCTATACTACAGAGACGTGCTCGGTGCGGCGGAGTCTCCCAGCCGGCGCAGGCCGGCTTTGCCTATCGGTCGCCCCGCGGCTTCAGCCCGGGGCGACCGCCGGCCCCCAATCAGCCGACACGAGAAGAGCCCGGGGATACCCGGGCTCTCGGTGCGATTGCGACTATGCGCGACGATCCTGCGCTCTACTCCCAGGCCTCCTCGGCGAGGGCGTTCTGGGCGGCGATGCGACCGAAGCATACGGTCGAGGCCACCGCGGTGCCGCTGCCGGGATAGTAGGGGCCGATGAAGCCGCCGGCCACCATTCCGCCCGCGTACAGCCGGGGGATCACCTCGCCGAACACGTCAATGACCTGGGCGCTGGTGTTGATCTTCACGCCGCCGCATGACCCGAGGTTGTACTCGTACACCGGCGTGGCGTAGAAGGGGCCTTCGTCAATGGCCTGCAGCCCGACGGTCTTGCCGAAGAGGTTGTCCTCGCCATTGTCGGCGTCGGTGTTCCACAGCTCGACGGTGGCCTGGAGTTGAGCGGCGTTGATCCCCAGTTGGTTGGCCAGCGCTCGCAGGGTGTTGCCCCGAGTGACGGTGCCGGCAGCGATCTCATCTTCCAGGTCGGTGGTTGAGCCCAAGACGGTAGCCGCCTGCTCCCTGACCTTGTCGTCAAAGATGGCCCAGGCCATGCTCCCTTCCTGCTGGTAGGCGGCCCTGGACTTGTAGGCGTAGTGCCCGTCCTCGTTCACGAAGCGCTGTCCGTGCTTGTTCACCCAGATTCCCGCTACGGCCGCACCGATGCCGGGCTGAGCATAGCCGATGGTGCCGCCCATACCGGCCAAGTCGGCGCCGACGGCCATGGCCATCTTGATGCCGTCGCCGGTGGAGGTGATAGCGGTGGCCTGGCCGCCCTTCTGGATCGCCCACAGCTGCTGGGGAGAGAAGGAGCGCGCCATTTCCTCGTTGCGGTCGAAGCTGGAGGTGGCCAGGATGACAGCCTTTCGAGCCCTCAGGTGAATCTCACCCGCTCTGCTCGCGGCCTTGACGCCGACGACGCCCTTCTCCGGGTCGCGGACAAGAGCCGTGGCCGGTGTCTCGAATCTTATGTCGGCACCGAGCGCTTCGGCCGATGCAGCCAGAGCCAGTCCGTGGACGGCGCCCCCGCGCGGTACCTCCTCGGTAGTGCGCGGAGCGTGAATGCGCAGCGCCTGCATCAGCGCCGGGTCCACTGACGGGATGGGGTTGACACCAGAGAGAGAGGTGTACTCGATACCGTGAGCCTCCAGCCACTCGATGTTATCCGCCGAGTTGTCAACCAACACGCGAACCAGCTCGGGATCCACGATCCCTTCCGCTGCCTGGATGTAGTACTGGTAGTGGTCCTCGTGGGTGTCGTACTCGAAGCCCAGCTCCGCCTGCAGCGGGGTCTCGGAAGCCTGAATGATGCCGCCGGACAGGGCCGTCGTCCCCCCGGTTACACCGGACTTCTCCAGGATGATGGCGGTGCCGCCCGCCTCCAGAATCTCGATGGCCGCCGCCAGACCGGTTCCGCCGGCGCCCACGATCACGACGTCAGTCTCTTCGTCCCACTCCTCGGGGACCGGCGTCTGCGCCCAGGCGGGCGTGGCGCCCCCGAAGATGCCGGCCGCCGCCATCCCGGCGCCGGCTACGGCCGCTCCCTTGAACAGATCACGGCGTCCCAGTGACTTGCTGTCAGTCTTGCGCACCATAGGTATCTCCTTCAGTGACTGGCTGACAATCGACCGACGACTAGGTCCCCGCACGTGCCTCGATTCTCGGTTCACCTCCGCATCTCTGGTTTGGCGACGGTGTCGCAGCGACGAAGCGGCAGGCGTCTGCCTCGCCCTTCCTTCGCCGCACGACAACGGCTCAACCGGACAGGAATACTATACCCTTTTGCTTCCGAAAACGGAAACAGCATGCCTGCCGGGAAAGAGAACCTAACCCCCCGGCCCCCTTCCCTGGGAAGGAAGGGGGAGCCAGAAGGAGCAGTGAGCCAGAAGGAGCTGCCGTGAGAAGGAGCGGGGAGCCGGAGAGCCCCTATCGCATAGTGAGGAGCTCCTTCTGGTTCCCCCTTACCGCGTAGGGAAGGGCGTCGGGCCCAGCACCCGCCTGGCCGCCCTCCCATCTGAGCCCCCCTTCCTTCTTAGGGAAGGGGGGATGGGGGGTTAGGTCACCTACAGCAGCTTGCCCTGTCCGCTCTCCCCCTTCACCCGCGCCGCCTGCTTGAAGGTCACGTTGGTCGGCGGGGCGCTGATGCCCTTGCCCTCCAGCAGTTCGGCGACGGTGAGCACCTGCAGGCGGGGGTAGCTCTCGTTCCAGCCGGGCGAGTGGTAGAAACCGGCCGAGGCCGCCTCTCCTCGCATGGGCTTGGTGGGCTCCTCCAGGCAGATGAGCACGCCCATCTCCGCCTTCTCCCGCTCCGTCACCCCGCGCAGGTCTCGCACTTGGGAGACGTTCACGTGCCCGGCCTTGACCTGGAGGACGATCTGCTTCGTCTTGGCGCCTGCCTCGTCGTGGAAGTAGATGCGCCCGTCAATGCCGCGGTCGGCGCCCTTCTTCTGGTCCGCCGGACGGGCGCCGACCAGGCCGAGGGCCCAGAACTGGAACTGGTAGGGGTCCTCGGCGGCGAGGGCGCGCGCCCCCGCCCCGTCCACCGGCTCGCCGATGGTCTGGTAGGCGGCGGTGATCTCGGGGCCGAACTCGTCGCGCAGGCGCTGCTTGATCAGGGTGACGGCCAGGTGGGTGACGTCAATGCCGATCCAGCGGCGGCCCAGCTTCTGCGCCGCGGCGATGGCGGTGCCGCAGCCGCAGAAGGGGTCCAGCACGACGTCGCCCTCGTTGCTGCTCGCCCGCACGATGCGCTCCAGCAGGGCGACGGGCTTCTGGGTGGGGTAGCCGAGACCTTCACTGGCCTGCGACTGGATTGGCCGAATGTCGGTCCAGGTATCGCCGACAGGCGTACCCTCCTGCTCGTCAAGATAGCGTTTCAGCGCTGGGACGCCACCCGGCTTGCTCTGTACGATCAGCCCCTGCTCGTGGGCCCTATGCATTCGCTCCCGGGTCCAGCGCCAGACCCTGGTGACCCCGAGGAACTCGTAGGTCAGGTTGGGACGGTTCTTGTTCGGATTGGTCAAGTCCGCTAGTCGGTACCGCCGCCCTGTGTCCGGCTCGCTGTAGCGATAGAACTGCTCGACGTACTTGGGATCGTGCGGGGCGTACTCGGGATTCCACGTCCAGGTGCTACCCTTCGAGTATCGGAGGATGACGTCGTGGTTCGAAGCGAACCGCGTGAAGGCAAGCCCCTTGGCGTTGGTGCGCTGCCACACGATCTCGTTGATGAAGTACCGCGGCGAGAACACCGCGTCCATCAGCACCTTCAGGTAGTGGCTCGCCGTCGGGTCGCAGTGCAGGTAGATGCTGCCCGTCGGCTTGAGCACCCGGCGCAGTTCCACCAGGCGGGGGGCCATCATTGAGAGGTAGGCGAGCATGTCCGCCTCCCCCACCATGACGCGAAAGGCCTGCATCGCCTGGGACACGCGCTCCGGCCCCGTCTCCACCACCTCCTGGTAGGCGGCCGCCGCCGCCCGGTCCCAGTGCCAGGTGTCCTCGAAGGCCTGGA
>ERZ747221.954-NODE-954-length-31193-cov-4.785319_pt1 | contig 31193 bp, 32 predicted proteins | sample MGYA00374949_ERZ747221 | MGnify/ENA primary metagenome ERZ747221 (study PRJEB28779, sample SAMN05720172) | bioreactor metagenome | isolation source: Anaerobic biogas reactor | place: USA:Washington, USA | collected 2015-08-08 ... | reverse complement strand
TGTTGGACTACATCAGGCAGCATGGCGACCTGCCTCAGGACGATCCGATCGTGGAGGATGCCGGGCTGAAGCTGTACGCCGATGCCAAGACGGTCGAGATGCTGCGGCGGATCGGGGAGCAGCGAGAGTTCAATTACGGCGAGCTGATCAACCTGCTGCTGGCGCACATGGCGCTGGCGCGGTCCGGCGACTACCTGGCGATCCTGGCGTACCTGGCGCCGACCGACCGTCATCAGGCACTGCTCGACGCGATCCGGGATGAACTGCGGCATGCGACCCGCTGCGCGGTGACGCTCGGCTACGGGTTGAACATCAAAGCGGTCCCGAACATCTTGGATATCGATGTGGGTGTCAGCGTCCAAGCGGTCTACAAAGCCTATTCCAAGACGATCGGCGCCATGGACCTCGTGGATAAGATCGACGATGATTTCGATGCCGGCAAGTTCTTCCTCGCTGAGCTTCCGATGGCTGCGGGGTGGGGTGTTCCGATATCGATCGGAGCGAACCTCAACTTCCCGTACGGGTTGAGCCTCTCTTTGGTTGCAGGGAACATCAATGGCAATTACAAGATGGCTACCTATGGCTCCCTCAATGATTGGGGCGAAGAGGTCTTCAACACACGCTGGAGTGATGATCCAAATGCGTCAGGTGCGGTTTCTGAGTCCGAATGGGCTCTGGAGGTTCCCTGGACGTTGGGCTTCGGCTTCACCTGGGCGCCCACCTTCTTGGGCAACATCATCAAGCCAACCATCGCCATCGATGTAGTGGATGTACTGGCTTTGGGAGGCAATACGGGAGAAGCCCTCACCCGTGCCTTCCTCGAGCAGACCCGGTTGGGTGCCTCGGTCAGGTTGTTGAGTATGTTTGATGTCCGCTATGGCTTGAACCAAGGGTACCAGTCTCTCGGTGTTGGATTCGACCTGTTGGTCTTCCACATCGATGCCGCCTACTACACGCGCGAGTACGGCAAGGACATCGGTGATAAGCCGATCGACGCCCTCTCGCTGCGCTTCTCCATCGGCTCTCGGTAGTGTTGGATCGTCACCCGAATGTGGCCCTCCGTGATGGAGGGCCTTCTATTTGGGGTGACTCTGTTATATCTGAAACAAATTGTAAAGATTTATAGAGTTTTTGTGAAAATATACTGTACTTTGTTACAATTAGCGTGTATAGTCGCAGGTAATAACTAATAACTGGGTGTACACCCTGACCTGCGAGGTTTATTCATGACTAGCTTTGGAATCTGGGGGCTCATTCCCCCCGTGTTGACCATTACCCTGGCCTTCATCACCAAGGACGTGGTGGTCTCACTCTTTCTGGGGATCCTCTCCGGCACTCTGATCGTCGCCGGCGGCAATCCGTTGATGGCCATCATCAATCTGACCGATCTGGTAGCCGGCTCCCTCAACGACGCGTGGAACATCCGCATCTTCCTCTTCTGTGCCCTGCTCGGCGGTCTGGTCGGCATGCTCAGCAAGACCGGAAGCGCCCACGCCTTCGGCAAGTGGGCCGCCGACAAGCTGCATACTCAGAAGGCCAGCCTCCTGATGACCTGGTTCTGCGGTCTCTTGATCTTCATCGACGACTACTTCAACAGCCTTGCGGTGGGGACCATCATGCGCCCCATCACGGACAAGAACAAGGTCCCCCGCGCCCAGCTCGCCTACATCCTCGACTCCACAGCCGCTCCGGTCTGCATCTTGGTGCCGATCTCCAGCTGGGTCATCACGGTCATGTCGATCGTAAAGGGCTCTGAGGGGTTCAGCAGCCTCGGCATCAGCGAGTTCTCCTTCTTCCTGCGCTCCGTGCCGTACAACCTCTATGCACTGCTCACCATCATCATGGTCTTCACCTTGATCTTCACCGGGCGCGACTACGGCCCGATGGCCCGATCCATCGCCTACGCCAAGGAGACCGGCAAGCTCTACAACGAGAGCTATGGCCCCGCTCCCGGTGATCTGGACATGGCCGAAGGATCTGGGACGGCACGCCCCTTCGACATGCTCTTCCCCCTCATCGTGCTGGTCGCCAGCGCCGTCGCCCTCTTCCCCATCACCACCTATCTCTTGGAAATCGATGGCGAGTCCATCAGGACGATTGGCGAAGCCGCCGCCTCGATGAGCCTCGGTGCCGCCTTCAACAACACCGACGCCTCGATGGCCCTCTTCTATTCGGTGATCTTCACCTTGGTGCTCACCTACATCTACTATACGGTGCGCAAGCTCTTCACCATCCGCGCGGCCAGTGAAGCCATCACGGACGGCATCAAGTCGATGGTCCCCGCCCTGATCATCCTCGCCATGGCCTGGACCATCGGTTCAGTCATCAACGAGAGCCCCGCCGATGGCGGCCTCGGCCTAGCGTCCTTCCTCAGTGAAGCGGTCAGCGGCGGCGGATTCCCCATCGCCCTGGTCCCGATCATCGCCTTCACGCTTTCGGCCTTGATCTCCTTCTCCACCGGGACCTCGTGGGGCACCTTCGCCATCATGATCCCGATCGTCATGCCGATCGCCGTCAGTCTTGGCCAGGCCAAGGGCTTCGACGGTACAGCCCTGCTCAATGCGACCTTGATCAGCATCGGAGCGGTCCTCGGCGGCTCGGTCTTCGGTGACCACGCCTCCCCGATCTCCGACACGACGATCCTCTCCTCCACCGGTGCCGGCTGTCCTCACCTCGAGCACGTCGCCACCCAGATGCCCTACGCCCTGACGGCGGCCATCTGTGCCCTCATCGGGTTCATCGTGGGCGGCATCACCCTCAACGCAATCGCCGCATGGGTCGCCACCCTCGCAACCTTTGCCGCAGCCTTGGTCCTTCTGCCCCGCTATTACAAGTAAGAGCGAGGCCATTACCCTCCTTAGCCCGCCGTTTGGCGGGCTTTTTGCTTGCTTGCAGCGGTGGCTCTTCCTATACTGTGGGAGGAGGCAATCATGGATATCGTCGAGATCAGTGGAGTCATCAAGGAGTACGGGTGGGGCAACACCTCCTTCATCGCCGATTTCTTGGCCCTGGAGCGGGATGAAACGCGCCGGGCAGAGCTGTGGTGGGGTACCCACCCCGATGGGCATAGCTGTGTGGTGAAGAGCGGCGAGGCGCTCGGCCCTTTCCTTGCCTCCGATGGAGTACACTGGTACGGTTCAGATCACCTCGCCGTCTATGGACCGAATCTGCCGCTGCTGCTCAAAATCCTGGCCATAGACAAGCCGCTCTCACTGCAGGTCCATCCGACCAAGGAGCAGGCGGAAGCGGGGTGGGAGAGCGAGAGGGCAGAGAGGGAGCGCCTCCCCAAGGAGCTGTGGAACTACAAGGACGCAAACGGCAAGCCGGAGATGGCCTATGTACTGACCCCCACCACATTGATGTGCGGCTTTCGCCCCCTCTCTGAGATCCGCGCTTTTCTCAAGGCGTTGCTACCCACCGCCTACAGCGAGCACTTCTCCTTTCTTGAAACAGAGGGAAGCGCTGAGGATCTGATCCGTAGTCTGATGAAGACGCTCTATACTCTCTCGCCTGAGGAGGTGGGCGTGCTGCTCGGTGAGTATCTGCAGTCGGTAGCCTCTGATCCTACGCTCGCGCGGAGCGAAGATGGAGTCTTCCTCTTTCCCGCCGACATCGTCCTCTCGCTCTCTGAGGAGTATCCCACCGACCCGGGTCTCCTTGCCCCATTTCTGCTCAATGTCCTGCACCTTGAGCGGGGCGAGGCGCTCTACCTCGAGCCGCGGACCCTGCACGCCTATGTGAAGGGCAACCTCATCGAGCTCATGAGCGCCTCGGACAATGTGCTGCGCGGCGGCCTCACCGCCAAGAAGGTCGATGTGCGTGAGCTGCTCAGGGTCATGGACACAAATGAGCGGCAGGTCGACGTCGCCCCCACCGTGGTGGGCAGTTCGGGTCGCCTCCACATCCTCACCCCGACCGAGGACTTCCATTTGATGGTCCTCGAGCGGGGGAGCTACGAAATCACGGACCGGAGGTCCATCGAGCTCCTGCTCGTCGCAGAAGGAGAGGCACTCTTCACCGCTGGTGGAACGGAGATGAAGCTGGAGCAGGGACGTTGTTATGTGGTATCTGCATCGGTCGCCTCATACACCGTGGTCGTCGATGGTCTGGTTTTTGCGTCTGATGTCCCTCGTTGAGGGTTGGAAGAGAACCCTGACGGGAGTATAGTTGGGCATGGATCAGTATCTGTTGTTGTTGCAGAAAGAACTGCGTGAAGCGATGGGGTGTACCGAACCGGCGGCCAGTGCGCTCGCCGGGGCAAAGGCGGCTGAACTCTTGGGTCAGCGGCCGCTTCGTCTGGAGGTGACCACCAGTCGTGACATGGTCAAGAACGCCATGGGGGTCGGCTTGCCGAATTGCTCGCTCAAGGGCATCCAGGCGGCGGTGGCCCTCGGCGCCTGTGGCGGGGATGTACAAGCCGGCCTCTCCATCCTCAGCTCCCTTGATGAGGAGCAGGTGCGCTGTGCCTCATCTATGCCGGTGTCATTGACGCTCGAAACGGAGATTCCCCCGCTCTACATCAAGGTGCGCGCGGTGGGAAACGAGGCGAGCGCGGTTGCCGTCATCAGCGGGGAGCATGATCGCTTCAGCCACTTGGAAATAAATGGTGAAGTGCTGCTCGATCTGCCGGTCGACGCCTGTGGATCGACGCTGGAGGAGGATGATGAGCAATTCATCGGCAATGTCTCCCTCTCCGATATCCTCGCCTGGGTCGATGAAGCGCCGTCTGAGGCGCTAAAGCTGGCCAGGTGGGCAAGACAGACCAACCTCGCCATCGCGGAGCACGGGATGACTCATCCGTACGGACTGTCGGTGGGAACGGTGGCCGCCCAAGGCTTTGAGGGGGTCACCACCCTCCAAGAAGCGTTCGCCTACGCCAGTGCGATGGCGGCGGCGGCCAGCGATGCCCGGATGGCGGGCTGTCCGCTTGCCGTGGTCATCAACAGCGGAAGCGGCAACCAAGGCATCACCTTGACCGTTCCACTGGCCGTGGTCGGTTCGTTCCTCAATGTAGAGGACGATACGCTCGACAAGGCGATGTTGGTAGCCCAACTCGTAGGTCTCTCCTTGACAGCCCGCAAGAACCGCCTCAGCGCCCTCTGCGGGGCTTTCACGGCGGCCATCGGGACAGCCTGTGGCTATGTGTACCTGCTCGGAGGGAGGATCGAAGAGATGGACCGCGCCTTCAACACGATGGTGGGAAACCTGACGGGCATCATCTGCGATGGGGCCAAGGGGACCTGTGCCTTGAAGATCCACAGCTGCGCCGAGGCGGCGGCCTTGGCGGCCAAGCTGGCCATGTGCGGCCTCGCCCCCTCAAGTGAAAGCGGCATCGTCGGGCGGACCAGTGCGGAGAGTCGGGATTTCTTGGAGCGCATCACCCGGGAGGGGATGGAGGAGATCGACAAGACGATCCTCTCCATCATGATGGGAAAGCGGGCATGAACTACGTTGCCCTGGACTTCGAGACCGCCAACGAGTATCCCGGCGGGGCGTGCTCGGTCGGCCTTGCCCGCTTCGACGAGGAGGGGACGCTCCTCGATACCTACTATTCTCTGATCCGTCCCAAGGAGCCGTATTTCGACCCCTCGATGAGTGCGGTGCATCAGCTGGACAGCAACGAATGCCTCGCCGCCGATCAGTTCGACACCATCTGGCCGGCCATGGTGCGCTTTATCGGCCGCGACCTCGTGGTGGCCCACAACGCCGCTTTCGACATCGGGGTGCTCAAGGGGGCGCTCGAGGTCTACGATCTGCAGTGCGACGGCCTCTCCTACCTCTGTACCCTCATCATAGCGCGCAAAATATGGCCGAAGCTGCTCAGTTACAAGCTCAGCTACATCGTCGACTCACTGGAGTTGGAGTACCGCAGTCACTACGCCCTCGATGACGCCATCATGTGCGGCAAAATCTTTTCCAAGCTCTGTCGGGGTCATCTTGATGATCTTCTTTCGCTTCGTAAGTTCCTCATTACCCGGGGCATCGAGGTGAAGACTATCGATCGGCAGAGAAGAGGCGGAGACTTGTTCCTATAAGGGGAGAGAGGGCGGTCGCCCAGAGCCCGATGAGCGCATAGCGAACAAAACTGCCTAGGGCGTAGAACGGGGTGGGGATGAACGCCTTCGCAGCCATGATGGCGAAGATTCCGCCCATCCCGATGAGGTAGCGGACGATTTTCTTGGGCCACGTCCCTTCGGTGGAGAAGTTCACCCGCGTGTTCTCAAAGACAAAGCCGAGGAAGCCGCCGCCTGCGAGGGCGAGGGTCTTCATCAAGTCGGTGAAGGCCACTTCATCGACTTTGTGGAAGTTGAGCAGGACGGCCAGCACCAGGGCGGCGGCGAAGCTGATGATCCCGACGATCGTGTTGACCGTGATGCGCTTCTCCTTGTCGTCGAAGAGCATCGAGAGGGGACGATAGGCGAGCATGCTGATGGAAGCGCCGAGCACCAGGCCTCCGAAGACGTCGTTCGGCCAGTGGACGCCGAGGTAGAGCCTGCTGAGGCCCACCAAGGCGATGAGGACGGCACAGAGGATGGAGACTGCCCGCTTTTGGAAGATCAGGGCCAGCGAGGTATACGAGGAGGCGGCGGTCGTGGTATGGCCGCTGGGGAAGGAGTAGCCGGTGGCGGTCTGCACCCGCTTGCCCTGGATCGACTCCAAGACTTGGAACGGCCTCGGGGCGCGGACGATCGCCTTCAGGATTCCCATGGCGGAGACGCTGTAGAGCGTTGAGCTGAAGAGGATGAAGCCGCTCTTCTTGTTGTAGTTGTAGAAGATGTAGAGGATGAAGGCGATGACGAAGCTCTCCTCCCCGAACATCGTGACGAGGTTGGTGACGGTATCCAACACGGGGTTGGCGATCTTGAGAAAGAATAGCATGATCGACTCTTGCATGGCGTCCTCCTCTCCTGAGTATAGGGGAGCGGCGGGGAGCGTGCAACCTCCCCATTCCCCTCAAATGGCTCTGTCGTACCCCTTTTGCGGGGAGCGGGGAAGCCGATGGCCGACTATGGGCACAGAGGCCTCCCCACGTATATTGCTTTTGTCTCACGATCTGTGCACCAAATCTGTGTGACGAAGAGAATAAATCATTTGAGAGCAGAAGGGGTTCTCATTGCTTGACAAAACTTTTCTGATAGTGTAGCTTCAGTCTTGCTATGAGGGTGTAGCGAAGCTGGTTATCGCGACGGCCTGTCACGCCGTAGATCGCGGGTTCGAGTCCCGTCACTCTCGCTAGGAGCCGCCTTGGAGACAGGGCGGCTTCTTGTTTCCAGGGGGATCGCTGCAGATGAAGATACTGGTGGGCATGAGTGGAGGTATTGACAGCTCGGTCGCCGCTTCCCTGCTCAAGGAGCAGGGCCATGAGGTGATGGGCATCACCATGACCATCTGGAACCGGCGTACCCACCTCGAGCGCCGAGCGGGATCGAGAAGCTGCTTTGCCCCCGATAAGAGCGAGGATATCGCCCAGATCCAGAAGATCTGCAGCGTGATCGGCATCGAGCATACGGTGTTGGAGCTCAGTGACCGCTTCGAGGAGCTGGTGCTCGACAACTTCAAGAGCGAGTACCTGGGTGGGCGGACCCCCAACCCCTGCGTCTGGTGCAACCAACTGATCAAGTTCGGCGCGATGGTCGACTACGCTCGGGAGAGCGGGATCGTCTTCGACAAGTTCGCCACCGGCCACTACGCCCAAATCGGAGCACACAACGGACGGCTCTGCATTGAGCGGGCCGTCGACCGGAGGAAGGACCAGTCCTACTTCCTCTATCGTCTCAGCCAGGAGCAGCTTGGGCGGACGCTCTTTCCCCTCGGCTCCCTGACCAAGGAGGAGGTGCGGGCGATCGAAGCGCTCCTGCCGTTCCATCGCCCTGACCAGAGCGAGAGCCAGGACTTCTACGATGGCGACTACACCGATCTTTTCGACGTGGAGGACCGGGTCGGCAACATCGTGAACCTCAGAGGCGAGGTGCTCGGCACGCACAACGGGATCTTCCACTACACCATTGGACAGCGCAAGGGCTTGGGCGTTTCGAGCTCCCAGCCGCTCTACGTCATCGCCCTGCACCCAGAGCGCAACGAGGTGGTGGTGGGCTTTCGGGAGGAGGCGCTCCAGACGACCGTCGCCGCCACTGATGTGGTGTGGCAGTCGTGTACCTCGGTCGCGGGCGAGGTGGAGGCGAAGTTCCGCTCGATGAGTGAGCTCTTCGAAGCGGTCGCCGAAGGGGAGGGGGACCACATATCCGCCCGATTCCCCTCCTCGGTGCATGGGGCGGCCCCGGGGCAGTCGTTGGTGCTCTACCGTGAGGACCGGATCGTCTGTGGCGGCATCATCACGGCGGCGCAGTAGGTGATGCGCTCACACACCCCACCGTTGGAAACCGATCGTCTGTTGCTCAGGCGGTTCACCCTCGCCGACCTCCCCGCGATCCTCCGGATCTTTGGTGATGAGGAGGTCAACACCTACCTGCCGTGGTATCCGGTTCAGAGCATGGATGAAGCGCGGCTCTTCTATGAAGAGCGGTATGCATCTTTCTATCAAAAGGGCTGGCTCTATCGCTATGCCATCTGCCTCAAGGAGGATGATGAGCCGATCGGATACGTCAACGTGGGCGTTGATGAGGCGCATGACCTTGGATACGGGCTCAGAAGGGAGTTTCAGCATCAGGGCATCGTCACCGAAGCGGCCCGCCGGGTGTTGCATCAGGTGGAGGCGGACGGCCTGCCCTTTGTCACCGCGACCCACGATGTGCAGAATATGCAAAGTGGAGCGGTGATGAAGCGCCTCGGCATGGAGTATGTGTACTCCTACCAGGAGCATTGGCAGCCGAAGGGCAAGTTGGTCACCTTCCGCCTGTATCAGAAGAACTTGCGGGAAGGGGACCGCTCTGTCTATCGCGGGTACTGGGATGCCTCGCCTTTTCGGTGTGTGGAAGCGGGAGTGTAGGCACACGTTGTTGTCTGAAGTGGGCTTTCCGTTTATGATAGGAGCAAGGAGTGTGGTATGAGAGTCATCATTCAAAACGATTATGGGCACTTGTCACTGTGGGCTGCGCGGTATATCGCCCAGCGGATCAGGCGCTTCGCGCCGACGGCAGACCGGCCTTTCGTCCTCGGCCTCCCCACCGGGTCATCCCCGTTGGGCACCTACAAGGAGTTGATCAGGCTCCACAGGGAGGAGTCACTCTCCTTTGAGCATGTGGTGACCTTCAACATGGATGAGTATGTCGGCTTGGGAAGAGATCATGAACAGAGCTACCATACCTTCATGTGGAAGCACTTTTTCAGCCATATCGACATCAAGAAGGAGCATGTCCACATCCCCAACGGCATGGCCCCGGACCTGGAGGCCGAGTGTAAAGCCTACGAGGCGGCCATCGCCTCCTATGGTGGCATCGAGCTCTTCATGGGCGGCATTGGCAGCGATGGACACATCGCCTTCAACGAACCGTTCTCCAGTCTTTCGAGCGTGACCAGGGTCAAGAGCCTCACCTACGACACCAAGGTGATGAACAGCCGCTTCTTTGATGGTGACATCACCAAGGTCCCCTCCCTGGCCCTGACGGTCGGCATCAAGACCCTCCTTGACAGTCGGGAGGTGATGATCCTGGTGAACGGACACAACAAGGCCCGGGCCTTGCAAGAGGCGGTGGAGGGGGGAGTGAGCCACGCGTGGACCTGTACGGCCCTCCAGCTCCACCCCAAGGCGATCATCGTCTGTGACGAGGATGCGTGCGGGGATCTCAAGCTGAGCACCTACCGGTACTTCAAGGACATCGAGGGACCCCACCTCGATGTGGATGCCCTGCTCAACTGAGCAACACACAGGCTCGCCGATTTCGGCGAGCCTGATTCAATATTCCCCTTGCTGTCTCTTTGGGTATGGTCAGAAGACGTAGGAGACGCCGATATAGGGTGAGATCTCGATGCCACTCACCGATACGGTCCCTTCGGTGGGGTTGTTCTTCGTGCCGGCTTTGACATAGCCGACAAGGGGCATCTTGGCGTTTGCCCCGACGTTGAGCACCAACTTGTTCAGCAGCGCATGGTTGTAATCCACGAAGGCGGAGAGGCCGAGGAATGCATGGTTGTCGACCATGTCTGCGCCTCCCTGGGTGTAGTCGAGCAAGCCACCCGTTGCCCTGACGCCCAGGCCCGCCTCAATATAGGAGACATAGGTGACCGGTTGCTGGTAGGCCACGCCCACGCCGAGGTCCATGCCGATGGTGCCCAGGGAGTCGACCTCTTGCCCATCCACCGAGAGGTTCAGCATCTTTCCCGCCCGCACATCATAGCGAAGGCCGAATTTCCCGGTATGCTTGAAAAAGGTGCTGCCGCGCAGTGCCAGACCGATGGTCGTCCCCTCTCGGGTATCCTGAAAGGTGCCTGCATTGAATTTCTGGGTGATCTGCTCATAGGAGTAGAAACCGCCCAATGATGCCGAACTCACGGTCGCAAATACTGCTGTGCTCGATACGAGATAGAGGAGTGTTGCGAGGATGGCGAACTTTTTCATCATGCCCTCCGAAATTCGAATCGATGCCTCTCAAAAGATACCATTCTCAGTATATGCCATTAGGGAATGATGAGCAAGGATGTTCTTGTCCTCCATGCTGTTAGCGGTGGATTCAGGCTGTTCGGATCCCCATCTCGATGGCCACCTTGATGGCCAGCTCGGGCTTGTCGGTCATCACCGAGTCGACGCCCATCTCAAAGAGGCGGCGGATCTCCTCCTCCTCGTTGATGGTCCATACCTGGATGATCGCGCCGCGGCTGTGCATGGTCTCGATGAAAGCCGGTGTAATGGCCTGTATGCCCCATTGGCGTACCGGTACCTGGAAGACGACGGGTTGCTCTTGTTCTCTCTTCGGCAAAACCCTGAGTTTCTGCGCCATGAGGAGCGGGAGGACTTCAAGGGTCGTCAAGGAGGTCTGGATCCGGCTCTCCTTTTTCCTCAGCCGCTTGAGGTTGGAGAGGTGGAAGGAGGCGCCGAGGACCCGCTTCTTGGCCTGTTGTCGATTGAGGACGGCGATGAACTCATCGACGATCCTCACATCCTTGCTCTTCAAATCTACGTTGAAGCGTTGCTCTGGGCAGGCAATGAGCGCTTCCTCGAGCGTGCAGAGCTGTACCCCCGTACCCCTGAAGGGAAAGGTCGCCCCGCCATCGGCTGTGAAGGTATACCCGGCGTCGAGGCGCTTGAGCTCCTCCAGCGTATGATCCTCGATCCTGCCGCTGCCGTTGGTGTTGCGATCGAGGGTCGGGTCGTGCCACACGACGAGCACCCCGTCCTTGGAGAGGTGTACGTCGGTCTCTATGACATCGACGGCCATGCGGTAGGCGCTCTCGAAGGCGGGGAGGGTGTTCTCGGGAAAGTGAGCGCTGTCGCCACGGTGGGCGACGATGCGGGGCATCGGATCGAAGAAAGACTTATACATCGCTGACCTCCTTGTGGCGTCTGATACGCCCCATCTTGGTGAAGATTTTCTCAAAGCGTTGCACCTCACCCTCGGTCAGCGAGGCACGCACCAGCACATCCTTGAGGAATCGGTAGGTCCACACCCCCTCCTGGTCCAGCTTGAAGTACTCGAGCCCCTGGAGGGCATCGGCACACGCCTCGGCCGCCTCCTCGCACCGGCTTTGGGTGACGGGAATCGTTTCAGTGACGTGCGGCTTGATCGAGTTGAAGAGCTCGTAGGTGATGATCTGCACCGCCTGGGAGAGGTTGAGCGAGGGGAAGGATTCGCTGGTGGTGATGGTGCATACCAGGGAGCAGAGGGCGACCTCGTCGTCCGTCAGGCCATCGGACTCCCGTCCGAAGACCAAGGAGACCGGTCCCGCACCGGTGCAACCGATGCGCTCGGCCAACTGGCGTGGGCTGAGGGCGCTGGCTTTGCGGAACTTGCCGCGGCGGCGCGTCATCGCGACGGTGAGGACGCTCTCGGCGAGGGCTTCCTTGAGCGTTGCGTAGCGCTCAGCCTGCTGCCAGACATCGCGGGCGTGGAGCGCCAGCGTCAGCACACGCGTCTCTTCATACTCGCGTTCCCCGACGATGACGAGGTGCGTGATGCCCATCGTCTTCATCGCCCGGCACACCGAGCCGATATTCGCCCCATCTTGGGTATCGACGAGGACAATGCGGATCCTGTCCAGCTGTTCTTGGCACTCCATGGGAAAGTAATATCAGATATTGCACCATTTTCCAAGCTGGTCTATAGTGGTTCCATGGCGGAGAAGAGTACTTCAGGGAATAAGTTCATCCATACAAGCCTCGCGATAATCGTTTCCATCGCCATTCTTTTTGTCCTGAAGGTGAGTAGGGATGTGGCCGTCCCGGTGGTTTTCTCCTTCTTCTGCTTCTTGCTTTTCAGCCCGCTGCTCCGGCGGATGGACAAGCTCCACATCCCCGCCTTCATCTCGGTGACCTTCGTCATGGTGCTTCTCCTGCTGGTTTTCATCCTCGCAGGCTGGTTCATCATCATGACCGTCGACTCCTTGATCCGCCTCATCCCGTTCTACGCCGACAAGGTCGTCTCCCTCGACCGCCTCCTGTCGGTCAAGCTCTCCGCCTTCGTCGACCTGCCCGAAGGGGCGAGCTTTCTGGCGTTGTTGCCGGTGAACTGGTCAAACTTGGCCATCTCGAGCCTCACCTCGATCTCCAATAAGTTCTTCTCCTTCGCCAATGTGGCGATGGTCGTCTACATCTTCGTCCTCTTCTTGTTGCTCGAGCGCCAGTCCATCATCCCCAAGGTGTTGGCGGCCGCCCCCAAGCGCGGCATACGCGTCGCGGTCATGTTTGAACGCATCACCCGCCAGGTCTCCAAGTACCTCCTCTTGAAGGCGGTCATCAGCGCATTCACCGGTTTCTTTTTCTTCTTGACCGCCATGCTCACCGGCTTGGACCTGCCGATATTGTGGGGAGTGCTCGCCTTCATCTTCAACTTCATTCCCTCCATCGGGTCGATCATCGTCACCGCGATGACCATCCTGATGGCCCTCATCCAGTTTGCCCCGGTGTGGAGCAGCGTGATCTGGGTGGCCGTGCTCACCATCAGCACACAGATGATCTTAGGCAATATCATCGACCCGAGGCTCCAGGGAGGACAGCTCAACCTCTCCCCCTTCGTCATCCTCGTCTCGCTCTCCATCTGGGGCTTCATCTGGGGCATCCCGGGCATGTTCATCGCCGTTCCGTTGACCAGTGTCCTGCAGATCGTCTGCGCCAACGTCAAGAGCCTCAAGAGCGTGGCGATCCTCATCTCCAGTGGGAAGAGCTACCAACGCGATAGTGAACGCGAACAGGTCATCGAGCGATACCTGCGCAAGCAACAGCGCAAGCGAAAGAGCCCGGATGAAGTGATTGAACATCCCGACGACGTCGAGGATGAGACAATCTACCGAGGTGATTTCATCCTCCCGGAGAACTTTGGCGAGAAGCGATGACCGATTTCCCCGACCTCGGACCCGATGAGGCCGCATCCTATCTCTGGCCTCCATGCACCGTCGAAGAAGCATCGCTCTCTGAGTTTCAGAGTCGTATCCTCGACTTCTATCACCGTCATGGCAGGACCTTCCCGTGGAGGGAGAGTGGTGATGCGTACCACATCCTCCTCAGCGAGGTGATGCTCCAACAGACGCAGACGAGCCGAGCCCTTCCCAAGTACGAGCTCTTCCTCTCCCTCTGGCCAACCATTGAGGCGCTTGCCGGCGCGACGCTGCTCGACCTCTTGACGGCCTGGAAAGGGCTGGGATACAACCGCAGGGCCCTCTATTTGCATCAGAGTGCCAAGGCATGCGAGGCGTGGGGGTGGAAGTTGCCGAGTGATGAGCATCTGCTCAGGACCCTTCCCGGGGTGGGCAAAGCCACCGCCGCCGCCCTGATGGCCTTTGCCTTTGGAGAGCGGTCCATCTACCTGGAGACCAATATTCGACGTGTGATCATCCACTCCTTCTTCCGCGCCGAGGAGCAGGTCACCGACCGACAGGTCGAGGCGGTGCTCTCCCGCCTGCTCGATGGCATCGATGACTACAGGAGCTGGTACTACGCCCTGATGGATTACGGGGTCCTGCTCAAGGCGCTCTTGCCCAACCCCAACCGAAAGAGTGCCCACTACAGAGGGCAGAGTGCCTTTGAGAACTCCAACCGCCAGATCCGGGGGTTGTTGATCCACCTCCTGAGTGAGGGGGGACCCAAGGATGGGGCGGCCATCGGGACGACGCTGGGCACCTTTGAGTGGGACCGGGTCGTCTCCTGCCTTGAAGCCCTCACTGAGGAGGGCTTTGTCGAGGAGCAGGGAGGCGTGTACGGTATCAGGCGCGTGTAGTGTCCGAGTAGAGGTTGCCACCCATGCCGAAGAGCATCAGGAGGGCACCGAGGAGCAACGGCAGGGCGAAGGCATCGAAGAAGAAGGTGTCGATGACGAGGCTCATCAACACCTGGAATGCGGAGAGCAGGAGCGCTGAGTAGACGGCCGGGATCTTGACCACCACGTAGCTGGTGGTCACCACGACGAAGACGGCGAGCAGCCCTCCGGTGACGAGCAACAGCGGGCTTATTGTGGGGATCTTCCCGATCGCCTCAATGGTCTCTTCCCGCTGCAGCAGCAGGTAGAAGAGCAAGCCGGCGCCGAGTCCTCCGATGAAGTTCTGTTGCGCGGCGCGGATCGGTCCCTTGTACACGGCGAAGGTCGAGTTGAGGATCATCTGTGTCATCGTCAGTACCCCGGCTAGGGCGGAGAGGAGGATGTAGCCGACCTTGAAGGAGCCGCCCTCACCCGATTGCGCCATGATGACGATTCCGAGTGCACAGACGGCCAGGCTCACCACCTTGGTCGGGTTGAGCGTCCGCTTCTTGATCCCCATCCACCCGGTGAGGTCGAAGATGAGCGAGCTCGCCGCTTGGCCGAAGACCGCCGCCGCCATCGCGAGCGAGGCGCCGATGGAGATGATCGTCACGTAGTTGATGTTCAGGATCGCCACACCGAAGAGGCCGTTGAAGTAGAGGTACCACGGCGCTGGTTTGCCAGGGCCCCGGATGGCGGGCCGCTTTCTTCCCACAAGCAGGATGGCTGAGAGCAGGACAAGGCCGATGGTGTGGTTGATGATCAGGGACACCCCCATCGTCGTCGCTTGGCCCAGCAGGGTGTTGGCCACGACCATCACGGCGATCACCATGCCGCTGAGGGCGCTCAATGCTAGATAGAGGGTGAGGTGCATGGCCCATTGTACTTGATTCCGGCTTGCCATGCCAGAGGAAGGTTTCTACAATGGACCCATGCAGAGTCGACCGATCGAAGCGCAGAAGCGCGCCGTGTTTGAGGCGCGGCTGCTGGAAAAAGCCATAGTCCCCAACAGCCTCGGGCGCCTCGGCGAGCTCGCTGTCCGCCTCGCCCTGATCAAGGAAGGCCCCCTCACGGCCCCGATGCACCTGCTCTTTGCCTCCGATCACGGCATCACCGAGGAGGGGGTGACCCACTCTCCGCGGGAGATCACCGCCCAACAGTGCCGCTCCTTCGCCCAAGGCGGTGGGGCCTGCTCGCTCTTCTGCCGCCTCGGCGGCATCGAGCAGCGGGTCATCGATGTCGGGGTCGACTATCTCTTCGACGAGGGAGAAGCGATCATCGACTACAAGGTGAGACGGGGGACACGGAATTTCCTGTATGAGCGTGCCATGACCGAAGCGGAGTGTAGATCGGCGATGGAGGCGGGACGGCGGTGCACCCGGGACGCGATCAGCGATGGCTGTGATGTCATCATCTTCGGTGAGATGGGGGTGGGCAACACCACCAGCGCCAGCGCCATCGCCAGCGCCCTCCTGGACAGGGACCCGAGCCAGGTGACGGGGAAGGGCAGCGGCCTCAGCGATGCGGAGCTGGAGGGCAAGGTGGCAGTGATCAGGCGGGCGTTGACGGTGCACCGCGAGCGATCCCCCCTTGGAGTCCTGGAGGCCTTCGGAGGGTTTGAGATCGCCGCGATCGTCGGCGGAATCCTGGAAGCGGCCGCCAACGGCGTGGTGATCATCATCGATGGGGTGCCGGTCAGCGCCGCTGCCCTCATCGCACAGAGAATCGACAGGGCGGTGACTGACTCTCTGATCTGCGCCCACCGCTCGGCGATGACGGGCCATGACTTGATCTTGGAGGCGCTGGGGTGCCCACCGCCCTTGCTCGACCTCTCCATGCAGCTGGGCGAGGGGACCGGGGCGCTTGCCGCCTGGCCGTTGGTGCGCCTGGCCAGCCATCTGCTCACCGATCTGACGAGCTTTGAGGAAGCGGGGGTCACCGACTCCACCCGCATCCTCCAAGCGCGGGGGTTGCTTTGATGGATGGGCGCATCAGGGTCGGGACGACCAGCTACATCAAACCCGCCGACATCCTTCCCAACGTCCGCTACCTCGCCCCCTTGGTCGATGACATCGAGCTGGTGCTCTTTGAGAGCGCCGAGGCATCGAACCTCCCCGATGAGCGGACCATCGCCGAGCTGGCATCACTTGCCAGAGAACACGACCTCACCTATACGGTGCACTTCCCCTTGGACATCTTCCCCGGCAGCAGGGATGAGGCGGAGCGTGCTGAGGCCGCCATGATGCTCAACGGCATCGTCTCCCTCACCGAGGAGCTCGACCCCTTCGGCTATGTGTTGCACCTCACCCCCGACCACTATGGGGTCTCTCCATCGCACGAGGTGGAGGCGTGGCTCTCATCGCTCGACCGCTCCCTGGAGGAGTTCCTCAAAACGACGGCGATCGACCCTGCGCTCATCTGCGTCGAGACCTTGAGCTATCCCTTTGCGATCGTAGAGGAGCTGGTGAGGCGGTATGGGCTCTCGGTGACCCTTGACATCGGCCACATCTGGTTGATGGGCTACGACAGCGATGAAGCGGTCCGCCACCTCCTTCCCCAAAGCCGGATCTGTCACCTCCACGGGGTGGCGGACGGCACGGACCACCTCGGCCTGGATGCAGGCGACGGGGAAGCCATCGAGCGCTTCCTCCGTTCATTGGTTGAACACACGGAGCGTGACGGCAGAGAGCGGGTGCTGACGCTCGAGATCTTCAGTGAGCGTGAGTTTGAGGCATCGCTCTCGTTTCTGAGAGCGAGTCGTGCTATGATGGGACAAAGCAGTGGAGGGGTCTATGGCAACCATTGATGTGAAGAAGGGTGTGATGCACAGTAAGCCGGCATCGGGTTCGGTAGTGACCTCCAGTGTCGGGGGGATGAAGATCCGCACCCGCCTCAAAAGTCGGGTCACCGTGATCATCGGAGGGGGGCGCAGCGGCAAGAGTTCCTACGCCCAGGACTACGCCCTCGGCGCCTCAGACGGTACGGAGAGTCGTGCCTACATCGCCACCGCCCAACCGATCGATGAGGAGATGAAGGCCCGGATCGCCGCCCACCAGAAGGACCGGGCGGACCGCTTCATCACCGTCGAGGAGCCGCTCGACCTCGCTCGGGCCATCGCTGAGCTCCCCCCATCGGTCGAGGTGTGCATCGTCGACTGCCTGACCGTCTGGCTGGGCAACCTCCTCCACCACAAGGGCATCCCCACCACGCGTTTTCCTGAGATGGATGCGCTCTACGAGGTGCTCGCCAATCCGCCGTGTGAAATCTTGTTGGTGACCAACGAGACCGGCCTTGGCTTGATCCCGGCCGACAGTGAAAGCCGCGCTTTCCGCGACTTGGCCGGGTGGATGAACCAAGACACCGCCGCGCTCGCCCAGAATGTCATCCTCATGGTGGCCGGCCTTCCGCTGGCCCTCAAGGGGGAGGTGCTCTGAGGGTGCGCTCGCTCGCCTTTGCCATCAGGACCCTCACCCGCCTGCCGGTGGGCAGCTCCCCCCTTGAGAGAGAGGAGCGTTCGCTCGTCTGGTACCCCTTCGTGGGAGCGCTCTACGGGGCGGTGTGTGTACTCTTTTCCCGCATCCCGTTTCCCGCCCCCCTGCGCGCCGCCCTGATCATCGCGCTCTCATCGTACCTCAGCCGGGGCTTCCACCTCGATGGATTGGCCGACTTCGCCGATGGGCTTGGCGGTGGATGGACCGCCGAGAGGGCGCTCTCCATCATGCGGGACAGCCATATCGGCGCCTTTGGAGTCCTCGCCTTGATCATCACCCTCCTGGTGCAGTACTCGGCGCTGCAGAGCCTCGCAGACGCGCCGCTGCTGCTCTTCCTCGTCCCGATCTTCTCCCGGACGATGATCACGCTCGCGGCAAGTTTCCTCCCCTATGCCCGAGCGGGGGCGGGCAGTGCGGCAGCCTTGGTGCGGGGGGCCACGTGGTATCACTTCCTCGCCCCGCTTCTGCAGGTCATCACCCTCATCGCCCTGTACACGCTCCGGGGCTTGGCTCTGAGGGCAAGCGTGGGGTTTTTGGCCGCGCTGCTCTCCACCCTTTCTTTGATGCTCATCGCACAAAAGCGCCTCGGCGGGGTGACCGGCGATGTCTTGGGTGCGATCGAGGTCGTCTCAGAGAGTGCTGCGATGGTGGCGCTGCTCATCCCCCTTGCATGAAATGAGCGGGTGGGCAATACTGGGAAAAACGCAAGAGGACAGATGATGATGGATATTGTGTGCTTGGATTTGGAGGGGGTCCTCGTCCCCGAGATTTGGATCAATGTGGCCGAACGCACCGGAATCGAGGCGCTCAGGCGCACCACGCGCGATGAGCCGGACTACGATACACTCATGCGCTCTCGAATCGAGATTCTCGATGCGCATGGCCTCCGCCTCTCCGATATCCAGGCCGTCATCGCACAGATGGGGCCGCTGGAGGGGGCGCGTGAGTTCCTCGATGAGCTGCGCTCCCTCACCCAGGTCCTGATCCTCAGCGACACCTTCAGCGAGTTCGCCAAGCCGCTCATGGAGCAGCTGGGGTGGCCGACGCTCTTCTGCAACAGTCTCGAGGTGGTCAGTGATCGCATCGTCAGCCACCGGATGCGGATCCACAACGGCAAGAAGGCGGCCATCGAGGCGCTGCACACCTTGAACTATCGCACCTTTGCCGCCGGCGACTCCTACAACGACCTCGCGATGATCGAGGCGGCCGACGGCGGTTGCCTCTTTCGCGCCCCCGCTTCGATCCTCGCCGATCACCCCCACCTCGCCCTCACCGAGGAGTACGGCGCTCTGATGGCCCAGATCAAGGAGTTTCTCCTCCCATGAAGCGGGACAAGCCCCTTCTGCCCTCCATCATCCTCTTGGTCTGTGCGATGGTGTTTGGTTTTATCGCGCTCGCCTGGATCGCCGACGCGTCCCTTCTGGTGATGGTATTGGTAGGATTGGTGGTGGTGGCCACATCGGTCATGGTGCTCCGGTTCGCGGTGATATTCGACCGCCAGATGCGACAGAAACGGGGCAAGGATGAGAAGAAGGAGCGCACCGAGTGCTGATCGTCACGTCCGCACAGCAACGACCAGCTTCACCTTCAGTACGCCATCGCGCTGCAGAAGACGATCAAGACCAAGACAGCGCCGGTAATCAACTGGACAACGATGGCCCGCACCGCGCCCCGTCTGGTTTCGGGTTTGTTCAACACGAGGGCGATGATCAATCCTACCACTGGGAAAAAGAAAGTCAGGAAGAACCCTCCCCAGAACGATCCTTCGTCGTACCCCTGGGCCGAAGCGTGGGTGACATACACATTGGTTCTGTTCTCACTCTTTTCCACCGGTTCAGTGCGCTTTTCAACCGCGGGTTTCTCTTCTATGTACACGATGGCCTGACTGTCGTCGAGGTACGCCCACAGCTCATCACCGATGGATACAGTGAATGAAAAGAGGTGTTTGGAAACCTGTTCTCTTCTGCCGGTATCCAACAACACCAAGAAGTATTCATCCTCTTTGCCTATGACTTTGCACTCGTGTTTGTTCTCCATGCTGCATACTCCTTTCTCGCCTATTATACACACATCGCGCACAATATCGCCAGTGAATGAATTCTGCGCCTTCCATTCCCTTTGCAGTCGTGGTAGGATTGGTGTTGGTGGCCGCGTCGGCCATGGTGCTCTGGTTCGCTGTGATATTCGACCGTCAGATGCGACAGAAGAGGAGAGGTGATGAGGAGGCTGACCACGTGTGAGCTGTTGGCGAGCAGGGTATGGACAGAGCGTCGTACCGTGGTCTTCCTCAGTGACTTCGGAACAGCCGATGGCGCGGTCAGTGCAATGCATGGGGTGGCCAATGCGGTCAGCCCGGCCCTCGGTCTCTATGACCTGACCCACGATGTCCCGCAGTTCAATATCTGGGAAGCCTCGTATCGCCTCGCCCAGAGCCTGCCGTACTGGGCAGCCGGCACGGTCTTCGTCTGTGTCGTTGACCCGGGGGTGGGGTCGGACCGCAAGTCCATCGTCGCCCTCACCGAAAGCGGGCATCTCATCGTCACCCCGGACAACGGGACCTTGACTCATATCAGCGACCAGATCGGCCTCCTTGAGGTGCGCACCATCGAGGTGTCGGCCAATCGTCTCGCCGGCAGCCAGAAGAGCCACACCTTCTTTGGTCGTGATGTCTACGCCTATACCGGGGCCCGTCTTGCCGCCGGGGAGATCGCATTCGAGGAGTTGGGACCGACGCTCACCAAGCTGGTGAAGCTGAAGATCGAGCGCCCCCGCCTCGAGGGCGGCTCGCTGATCGGCTCGATCGACATCCTCGATACCCGCTACGGGTCGCTGTGGACCAATATCCCGAGCGACCTCCTCGAAGAGATGGGCGCGAAGTGGGGTGATGACGTGGCCATCACCATCAGCAAGGACGGGCGGGTGGTCTATGGCTATCACCTCAGGCTCTGCAAGGCCTTCACCGAGGTGAAGAAGGGGGAGGCGTTGGTCTATGTCAACAGCCTGCTCAACCTGGCGGTGGCCATCAATCAAGGAAGCTTCGCCGCCGAGTACCGTATCGGTACCGGCGAGGGGTGGAAGATAGTATTTTCGGTGGTATCGTAGGATATCAACCAGATTAGGGGGAAACTAATGAGTACTACAAAGGGAATGAATTCAGTGAAGATGGTGGTGGTCATCGCCATCGGAGCGGCGCTGTATGGCGTCGGTGGCCTCATCGGGGTACCGATTTTCGCCAACACGATGCTCAAGCCTGCGATGGCGATCCTCGCCTTGTTCGCCGCCGTCTATGGCCCGATCGTCGGCCTCTTGGTGGGCTTTCTCGGCCACTGGCTCACCGACCTCTTCGCCGGCTGGGGCGTATGGCCCACCTGGATGCTCGGCAGTGCGATCGTCGGGGTGGTCATCGGCCTCTTCCCCAAGATGAGCAAGCACTGCGTCGATCAGGGAGAGCTGCCCAAGAGCGCCATCACGCTCTTCATCATCCTCTCCTTCCTGGGTAACTTCGTCGGCTACATGATCAGCGCCATCCTTGACTTTTTCATCTTCACCGAGCCGCTTGACAAGGTCGTCACCCAGCAGCTGCTCGTCGCCTTCACCAATACGGTGGTCATCGCCATCCTCGGCACCCTGTTGCTGTATTTGGTGGTGCGGCGGAACAAGAGCAAGCAGAACCTCACCAAAGACACCGACGCATAAGAGAGATGCCTGCAGCTTCGTCTGCAGGCGGTTGCAATGGGCCACCCTCTCATTACGTTCAAGGATTTCAGCTTTACCTACCGCTCCCAAAGCGAGCCGACCCTCAAGGACCTGAACTTCACCATCGAACAAGGTGAAAAGGTCTTGATCGTCGGCCCGTCGGGTAGTGGGAAGTCGACGCTCGGCTACTGCATCAATGCCCTGATCCCCAACGCGTTCGAAGGGACGATAGAAGGGGAGGGGGAGATTTGCGGCTTTGAGGTCGGCAAGAGTTCAATCTACGAGGTCAACAAGAAGGTGGGGACGGTGATGCAGGACACCGATGCCCAGTTCGTCGCCCTCACCGTCGCTGAGGACATCGCCTTCAGCTTGGAGAACCAGTGCACCCGGCAGGACGAGATGCACGACCGCGTCACCGCGATGGCAAAGATCGTCGACATGGAGGCGTTCCTCGCCCAGAGCCCGGCCGACCTCTCGGGAGGGCAGAAACAGCGGGTGTCGCTTGCGGGGGTCCTGGTCGACGATGTCCGTGTCCTGCTCTTCGATGAGCCGCTTGCCAACCTCGACCCGGTCACCGGGAGGCGGGCCATCGCCCTGATCGACGAACTCTCGCGTACCACCGACAAGACGATCATCATCATCGAACATCGCCTCGAGGACGTGTTGGCCGCTCCCGTCGATCGGATCATCGCCATCGATGAGGGGAGGATCGTCGCCGATGCGACGCCACGACAGCTGCTCGGGACCACCACGCTCACCGACCTGGGGATCCGGGAGCCGCTCTATTTGGCGGCCCTGAACCTCGCCGGGTGTCCCATCGCTGAGATTGATGACGTCAGCTGTCTCGATGCCATCCCCCCGGGCTCCTGCGAGGAGCAGGTGAGGGCGTGGCATCGAAGACAGCGCTCTGAGGAGCGGCAAGAGGTGGGGGCGATCCTGCTCGAGACCAAGGCCCTGGGCTTCTCCTACGACGGCATCACCGAGGCGCTTGACGACGTGAGCCTGACGATCCGAAGCGGGGAGATGATCTCGATCCTCGGCTCCAACGGAGCGGGCAAGTCGACGCTCGCCAGTCTCTTGATGGGGGTGCTCACCCCCGACCGTGGAGAGATCATCATGGATGGGGTGGACCTCGCCGGCTACTCGGCAAGCCAGCGCTCCTCGCTCATCGGCTTCGTCATGCAGAACCCCAACCATATGATCAGCTGCGATGTCGTCTACGACGAGGTCGCCTTCGCCCTGCGGCAGCAGGGGTATGGGGAGGAGGAGATCCGCGACCGCGTGATGGACGTGCTCGGCCTCTGTGCGCTGCGCGAGTATCATCGGTGGCCCATCAGTGCCCTCAGCTACGGGCAGAAGAAGCGGGTGACCATCGCCAGCATCCTGGTGACGAACCCGCGCCTCTTGATCCTCGACGAGCCGACGGCGGGCCAGGATTGGCGGCGCTACACCGCCTTGATGGAGTTCCTCGCCGACCTGAACCGGAACCTTGGCCTCACCATCCTCTTCATCACCCACGACATGCACCTCGCCCTGCAGTACACCCATCGCTCGGTGGTCCTCGATGGAGGGCGCCTGATCTGTGACACGCGTACCAGTGAGGTCTTCAGTGATGAGGCGATCCTCCAGGCGGCCAACCTGGAGGTGACCAGCCTCTATCGCCTGGCCAAGCGCTGCGCGATCGAGGACATCCCCTCCTTCATTGAGACCTTCGTCGCTGAGGAAGCGCAGCGTCGGGGGAAGGGGACGACGGTCGCTTCGATCCCGTTCAAGGCGGCTTCCTTGAGCGGTGCGCCGCGGACGAAGAAGAAGAAGCCGGAGAGCAAGGAGGGACGGAAGTTCGGATTCTCCTTGTGCTATGAGGAGGGCGACAGCATCCTCCATCGCCAAGGCGGGGTGACGAAGTTCGTCGCCTTCATCGCGTGGGTCATCTTCTGTCTCACCACCTTCGATATCCGCTTCCTCGTCCCCGCGACGATTTTCTCCTTCGTGTTGCTGAAGATGAGCCGGATCCCACTCTCGAAGTTCAAGCCGTACATCATTGCGATGCTCACCCTCATCGCCTTCAACACCCTCTTCATCTTCCTCTTCTCCCCGGATCAGGGGACGATCTACCTCTCCAGTCGCACCATCCTGCTCGGCTCGCCCGACATGCGCTACGCCCTCTCAGCTGAGACGCTCTTCTACCTCGTGGTCGTGAGCCTCAAGTACTTTGCCATCTTCCCGATGGCGCTGCTCTTCGTCACCGTCACTCACCCGTCGGCGTTCGCCTCCTCACTCAACCGGCTCGGTCTCTCCTACCGCATCAGCTATGCGGTCGCGCTCGCTCTGCGATACCTGCCCGAAGTGACCAAGAACTATCTGCACATCCTCCACGCCCAGATGGCGCGGGGGGTCAGCTTATCGGCAGACGTGCCGCTGAAGAAGCGCTTCTCGTCGTTGGCCCGGGTCCTCTCCCCCCTCGTTCTCTCCTCCCTCGACCGCATCGATGTCATCGCCAATGCGATGGTGCTCCGTGGGTTCGGTCGTCTGAAAGAGCGTACGTGGTACATGGACCGGCGCCTTACCGTAAGCGATTTTTTGACCATGGGAGGCTTTATTCTCCTGCTTGTGGCGAGTCTCTACAGCCGCTTTGTCAAAAATGTCATGTTTTGGTACCCTTTTTAAGACATTATAAAATTCTACACTTGAATACCACGGCTCAGAGCTTGACAGATGGCATTCTTATCCTCATCTTATATGGAACGAAATCATGAGTTCGCTCGATGGTGATTGCAGGAGGTTCGTTGTGTCTGACACGTTTGTACAAGAGATGGAGACGCAGTTGCTTGCAATGCGCAGGGAGTTGCTGGATAAGCTGAGCGAGGACAACAGCGACTTTCGTGAGATGGTCAATGCGATGGGAATCAAGGACAGCATCGATGTAGCGGCCGATGACATCGCGTTTAAGAAGATGGAGGCGATCAACAAGCATGAGGCCACTCGTTTGCGCTCGATCGAGAACGCCCTCTCGCGAATCGCCAACGACAAGTATGGCCTCTGCCTCCGCTGTTCCAAGACAATACCTGAGGAACGGCTGCGGGCCATCCCCTATGCCGTGCTCTGTATCGACTGTAAGAACGCCGAGGAGAGTCCCGGACGGCGATAAGCTCCATCGGTAGAAAAAAACAGGCAGCCTCTGTCCAGGCCGCCTGTTCTTTTTAGTGCTCCTCAGATGAGGAAGGGGTTGCTCCGCTCCTCTTCGATGGTGCTGGTCGGACCATGTCCCGGCAGCACCTGGGTCTGTCCATCGAGGGTCAGCAATCGGCGGCAACTGGCCAAAAGGTCCACCATCGAGCCGCCGCCGAGGTCGGTGCGGCCGATGGAACCGGCGAAGAGGGTATCGCCGGTGAGGACGAACTGCCCAGCCTCGTGGTAAAAGCAGACTCCGCCGGGGGTATGCCCCGCTGTCTTGATGACGGTGAGCTTGCTGTCCTCCAGCTCTTGTCCATCGGTGAGAAAGCCGGTGGGCTCGGGCAGAAGCTTCAAATCCTCGTCATAGAGGGCGAGGAAGCGGCGGTCGAAGCAGACCGACTTCACCTTCTCATACCCGCTCTTCCCCAGATAGGGGGCATCCTCTTCACTGACCAGGACCTCCAGATCGGGATAGCGGACCTTGAGCGGTCCGGCGGCCGTGATATGGTCCCAGTGGGTGTGGGTGAAGAGCATGGCGACCGGCTTGACCTTGCGGCGTTCGATCTCACTGATGATGAGGTCGCTGTCGTTGCCCGGATCGACGATCCAGGCGCTCTGCGTCTCCTCATCCCCGAGGAGGTAGCAGTTGGTTTGATAGGGGCCGGTGACCAGGCGTTGGACGAACATCGGTTACTCCTTGTTCGAATAGGTGATGGAGGCGGTGCGTCCCTTGATCTCCTTGCCGTTGAGCGTGGCGATCGCCTTTTCACAGTTGGGCTCGCTCATGCTGATGAACGAGTATTTGTCGTGGATCCGGATTGAATAGATATCATCCCGTTCAATGGAGAGCTCGTCCTGGAGGATCTGGCTCAGCTCCTTGGTGTAGAGCCGCTTCATCTTGCCGATGTTCAGATAGAGGGTGCGTGCGCCTTCGGGAAGGGGGCGCTCTACGCGCGCCTTTGGGGCCTCAGCGGCCTCTTTTTGGGGTGCGCTCTCGCTCTTGGCCGGCTTCTGTGCGGTGGTCCTGGTCGCGCGCTTCGGGGTGTTCGCCTGGAGAATTTCCCTGAGCAGGTAGGCGGTGAAGTAGCCGCGCAGCATGAAGGGAACGTTCTTTTTGATCAGTTTCTTAAGACTCTCCAGTTCATCGGGGTTTGGGTCAGCCTTGGTTTTGCCACTCAATACCTGAATGGTCCCGATCACAAGGTCTTCGTTTGGCTTGCTCTTGTTGTTTTTATCCATGAGCATGTCTCCTTGGTGGTGTTTTGCCCCCCGCGTGCCAGTGGGGGCTTGGGTAATGGAAATACGGAAGTGGAGATCCCCAAAGCCGGGTCGGCGCTGGACAGAGCGGGTATTCTCCACGCATGAGGGCGGGATTTCTCAATGCTGGCACACACAAGAAAGTCCCCCGCCGTGGGTTGGGAGGAACAGCTGCGTCTGGAATGCAAAATGTCCCATCTCAATACATGCTTCAGGATACTCAACCTCTTCTCTCTTTGTCAAGGAAAGCGAAACTGGGCTCCATACTTTGCCCATCAGCGGGAAGCTGTGGTATCATCGCACTATGGTGAACCCGCAACGAGAGATCGCATACAAGAGACGACAGATCACCACCCATGAGGAGGATCTGGGTTCCTTGTATCGTGAGCTCGGCCAGCTGGGCCTCCAAAGCGAAGACGAGGGATCGGATGCGCTGCTTTTCGAGCAGCGCATCCGTTACCAGGAAGCGCTGGAGGTCTGGCAGGAGGCGGAGCACTCCCGTCAGCAAATCGCCCTCTACCTCAGCCAGATCGAGGACCGCTCGCGCAAGATCGGGGAGATCGAGAGCGACATCAAGAGCCTCTCTGCCGAGGAGGAGCAGCTCTACGCCCAACTTGGGGCCATCGCGTGGGAGATGTACACCTTCGATCGCCTGACGGAGCGGACTCGCGCGCTCTGCGACCCCATCTTCGCCTCGCGCGCACAGAAGATCGAGCGCCTCAACAGCTGGGCGGCCGGCCAGCGCGGCACGCTGATGCGGAAGATCGCACTCTCGCGCCTCCACGCCCTTCGCTCATCCCTGAATGCACTCTTGGAGCAGGCGGGCCGCGCCATCAAGGCGGCGGGGTTGGAGGAGGAGCTCAACCTTGAGCGCTCCGCCCACCTGCTCTCCTCGCTTGCCTCACTGCAAAAGAGGGGAGAGGAGCTGGACGAGGAGCTCGGTCTCCACCAGAGCGCCATGGCGAAGCTGAAGAGCGAGGAGCTCTCGAGCCCGAAAGCAAAGCTCGCCCAGAGTGAAGAGCGATCGGAGGTGGCCAAGGCGGCCTGCCAGGTGCAGGAGCGGGAGTATGGGCGACTGCTCTTTGAACGGAAGGGCGCGCTCCGACAGGAGTGGGAATCACAGCTTCGCCAGATCACGCTGCACAAAAATTGCATTCTCAAGCTCCAGCAGGAGATTCGCCAGCTCTCAAACCAGGTCAAAGCCGAGGAGCTCCAAGCCCAGATCGAGGTCGAGCGACGCAGGATCGCACACCTCAGAGACTCGATGGAGAGTGCGCACCGCCAGATCATCAGCCTCGATGCCTCGATCGCCGAGAAGGAGCGGCGCATCGAAGTGCTGCGTGACGAGGGGAGGGCGCTCATCGATGGCTGACAAGAAACCGACCACCACCTCCTCGATGCGCGTTGCGGTGAAGAGCCGGGAGAAGGTGGCTGAACCTGCACCGCGCAAGAAGCCGACGGTCAGCAGCCGCTCGATGAGCATCTCCATCGGAGGGGCGAAGCGCCCCACCGCCAAAAAGAAGAAACGCATACCGCTTACGATGAGCGAACCACGGGTACTCCTCCCCTTCGCCGCAGCGATGATCGTCCTCTTCTTTGCCATCCTCTTCATCAAGCCCCGTCCTACAGCAGGCGCTCCCCACAGTGATGCGATCGTGGTCACCATCGAGGCGGGGATGAGCGCGACCCAGGTCAGCGCCCGCCTCTTTGAAGCCGGGGTGGTGGACGATGCCTCCCATCTCCTCTCGTACATCGTCGGCGAGGATCTCGCTGCGAAACTCCAGATCGGTTCCTTCGTCATGCATAGGGGCATGGCATATGAAGATGTGGTGGCCACCATCGCTGCCAGGGGCTCCTTGAGCGCCCTGACGGTGAGTCCCGCCCTCACCAATGCGCGTATCGACGCGCTGCTCGTCCAACGCTTCAAGATGGAGCCCGGCTCATTCGAACGGGCGGTCAACGACCTGGTCCACGCCTACGGGCTCGGCTTTGGTGAAGGGTGGCTGCTCAGCGGCAGCTACGAGGTGCATACCGCCACCCCGGCCGTAGATCTCGCACGCCAGATGTACGACGCGATGATCGGGGAAATACAACGGAATCTGGGCTCGCCGCTGCTCTCGCTCTACTCGATCGAGGAGCTCTTGATCATCGCTTCCCTCATCCAGGCGGAGACACAGAATCCCACTGAAATGGCCGGGATCTCAGCGGTGATCCACAACCGCCTCGCCATCGATGAGCCGCTCGGCATCGACGCATCAACCCGCTATGAGATCGGCGATTGGCACTCCCCGATCCCCACCATCGCCTTGGAGACGCAATCGCCGTACAACACCCGGCGTAAAAAGGGCTTGCCCCCCACCGGCATCTGCGCCCCGTCACCGGAGGCGGTCAAGGCCGCCTTCTATCCGGAGGCGAGAGACGACCTCTTCTATCTGCACGGGGTGGACAAGCAGATCCACTATGCCCATACCTACGACGAGCATCGGGAGAACATCAGACGCTATCGCTAGCTTCTTCTCTCCGGTAGAGGAGGTAGGAGTAGGCGACCGGGATGATGACGATGACGGCGGTCACGACGAACAAGAGGGGGAAGGCGGACAACCCGACGAGGATCAAGATGATCAGGATCAGGCTGGAAGCGGACCATACCCAGCCGGCGAGGCGATGGGTCCGGTTCCAGTTCTCCTCGCTTGCCAGCGTCCACGGCACCTTGATGCCGATGGTATAGCTCTGCTTGCACTTCGGCAGGTAGTTGCCGATGATCAAGAAGAGGAAAGAGATGGCCAGTGGGATGACGCGCTCGATTTGGATGGGGACGGCGAGGGCGATGAGGAGGGGCGCCCCATTGGTCAACACGCTGATCGGTGCGAGGATCCAGCGCGAGAGGATAAAGATCCGGCTCCCGGGATTGCGCTTCGGGTCGGTGAGCAGGGCGAACTGCATCACCAGGTTGACGAGCGCCAAGAGGAGGGGGAGGCCGAGGATGGCCATGGGACGACTGGCCCATCCATCCGCGACCCCGTGGGCGTTGAAGTGGATGGCGATCTCCTCGGGGAGTCGATCATAGAGGATCAAGGCGGGTACGATGGGCAGGAGGGTGACGACGGTGGTCCAGAGTGTCGTCCGGTCAAAGATTCTCTTCTTCATCTGCGCCTCCGGTGAACTGACCGACCCAGAGCAGGAGCTGCTCGAAGACCGAGGTGTTCAATTCATAGTAGATATGGTTCTTCTGTCGCTCTTCGCGCACCAAGTCCGCCTTCTTGAGGATCGAGAGATGGTAGGAGACCGTCGCCGCACTGAGATCGCCCAGCTGCGATACGATCTCGCCGGCTGAGAGGCGTCCGCCCTTGAGCAAGATGAGGATGCTGCGTCGCTGATGGTCGCTCACCGCCTTCATCGTCTCAGCTATCCCCATCACTCCCTCCAATTTCGAAAAGCATCTAAATAGATTGTAGGGGAGAGATGCCGGGCGAGTCAAGCGACGGATCAGGGCCAGCTTGAAAGCGTGCTTGAAGAAGGTCTTTGTCCGTACGCCGATCTCCTGCTTCCCGGAGCATCGAGGCGGGACGGATGGCACGGATACGTACAGCTGCCAGAAGAGGCTCAACGACACCTACCAAAGGGTGGGGAAGGGGCACTTCCATGGTCATGATCCGGTTGGTGGATGGAGGGGCCGCCGGGCAGCCCCTCCATGTACTTACAGGGCGAGGCGCAGGATCTTCTCCACATCATCGGCCGTGAAGGTCTCGAATGAACCCAGTCCGGTTTTACCGAGGAGGGCGCTCTGTGCCATGACTCGGATCTTCTCATCGCCGATCTTGGCATCGCTGAGACGAATGGGCATCCCGATCGATCGGTAGAAGTTCTCCAGCTTGTCGATCGCCACCTCGACCATCAGATCCTTGTCGTCGAAGGTGAGGTCGACATCCCAGACGCGGGTTGCGAACTGGACGAATCGGTCGATGTGCTTCTTGTAGACGTACTTCATCCAGGCAGGGAAGACAATCGAGAGCCCTGCTCCGTGGGCCAGGTCGTAGATGCCGCTGATCTCATGCTCGATGTCGTGGCTGGCCCAGTCTCCCACTCTCCCTTGGTCGAGGAGGTTGTTGTGGGCGACGGTCCCGGTCCACATGATCTCGGCGCGGTAGCGGTAGACATCCGGGTGCTTGAGCGCCAACGGCCCATAAGCGATGATGTTGCGCATGGCGCTCTCCAAGAAGCGGTCACTCAAGTCGTTGTGCTGCTCATTGGTGAAGTAGCGCTCGAAGAGGTGGGCGAGGATGTCGGAGACCCCACAACCGGTCTGGTAGGCCGGGAGGGAGTAGTTGGTCTCGGGGTCCATGATGGCGAACCTCGGGATGATGGTCTCGCTGTTGACCGCCCGCTTGAGGTTCTTGTCCCAGTCGGTGATGACGCTTCCCGTCGAGCTCTCAGAGCCGGCCGCCGGGATGGTGAGGACCACGCCCACCGGAATCGCCGCCTTGATGTCGCCGTTGCCCCGCAGATAGTAATCGTCCCAGATGTCCTCATCATCACGGAGCCTGGCACCAAAGGCGATCGCCTTGGCCGAGTCGATGGCGCTGCCGCCGCCGACGGCGAGGATGAAGTCGATCTTCTCCCGCTTGCACACCTCGATCCCCTCCCTGACGAGAGAGAGGCGGGGATTGGGAACCACGCCGGGAAGTTCGACCACGTCAAGATTCGATTCCTGCAGAGAGCGGATCACCTGGTCGTAGACCCCGTTCTTCTTGATCGAGCCACCACCGTAGTGGAAGAGGACTTTTTTTCCGTATGCAGACGCGAGACCTCCGACTTCCTGTATGGTCCCGGCCCCGAATACGATTCGCGCTGGATTGTAATAATTGAAATTCAACATATCTATGTTTCTCCTTGAAATGTTGTGCACTGAATAGTGAGCTACCCAGGTCTCTCTCACGGAGATTCTAAGGGAGTCACCGTCATGAAGGCAAGAGACTGCAGGGCAGTACGTCGTATTGTATCATAATCGATACAAAGTATCTTGTGGTATGAGGAAATCTCACAAAATCGTGCGATCAGCTTCATCCCGCTGAGACCGACTATGGAATCCAGCCGTCGAGGACGGTGGTTTCACTGTGATGCTCTTAAAGAATCGGAATCAATTTGGCCGTATGAATGAGATGGGTGATAATTTTCTGACAGAATCAGATTGAGATCCATCAAGCGCAACCGGTGATGAGCTCATGAAGCAAAA
>ERZ747221.950-NODE-950-length-31234-cov-6.432006_pt1 | contig 31234 bp, 21 predicted proteins | sample MGYA00374949_ERZ747221 | MGnify/ENA primary metagenome ERZ747221 (study PRJEB28779, sample SAMN05720172) | bioreactor metagenome | isolation source: Anaerobic biogas reactor | place: USA:Washington, USA | collected 2015-08-08 ... | reverse complement strand
CCAATGCAACCAAACAACAAATCGCGACGGCTACAAAACTTAAGAGTCAACGTCATGAATTTCGGTTAACGGCGTAGTGTGCCACTGCTTACTTGTTAGCAGTGTGAGCGCTTTGTCCTCGTTCGGGCACTGTCAACAAGTAGACAGTGGCACACGGTGGTTGCTCCTGGCGATCGATCAGAGCCACCCGTCCCTCTTGGCTTGCAGCGACTCACCCGGCAGACTATCATCGCGGTCATTCGTTGACACGCCAACATCGAGGAGTATCCCATGGTAAGAATCACCGGCCTCTTCTTTCTTTTGGTCTGCTTGTCCGCCTGCGGACTCCTCGCTGCGGAGACGCCCCCCAAAGCGCCCGTTCCCGGCGACTCGTTGCGGAACATGCTGGTGATCAACGAAGATAACAGTCATTTCTTTGGATCGCGAAAGCCCGAGGAGATGACGCGCGCCGGACTGCACGCTTTTGTCGACCAATACGCCGGCTCCGCTGTGACTCACCTCTTCCTGAACGCCAACGCCATGCGGGCCAGCTTCCGCAGCAGTTCTCGGGACGCCGTCTGGGACCCGGTCGACGGAAAGGAGCCCGACGGACTCTGGCCGCAAAACGCCAAGCGGCTCCACGAGGCCGGCCTGGACCCCTACCAGGTCTGGATCGATCGCTGCCGAGAGAAGGGCCTGTCGCCCTGGATCTCCATGCGGATGAACGACATTCATTCCGTCGACGAACCCGGCAACTTCATGCACTCGACATTCTGGCGAGCCCACCCCGAGTTCTGGCGTGTTCCCAACGGCTCTGCCAGGCCCTGGCAGAATCGGGCCATGGACTATGCTCACGCCGAAGTTCGAGAACACCAGATGGCCCTAGTCCGGGAACTCGTCGAGCGATACGATCCCGACGGGCTGGAACTCGACTGGATGCGGTTTGGCTATCACCTCACGCCGGGCCACGAGCGAGAGGAGAGCGGCATCCTCACCGAATTCGTCCGCGATGTTCGATCCCTGACCGCGGAGTGGTCCGAGAAACGGGGCCACCCCATCCGGCTCGCCGTTCGCGCACCCGCCCATCCCGATGCCGCTTCCGGGCTGGGGATGGATGCGGTTCTCTGGGCGAAAGAAGGACTGGTGGACCTGATCGTGCCCTGCCCGTTCTGGACGTCGTCCGACTTCGACATCCCGATCGAACTCTGGCATGAACGGCTGGGCGACACGGCCAGGCAAGTCGTGGTCGCACCGGGACTTGAGTTCAACGCACGCCCCTGGCCGGGTGCCCCAGCGGCGGCCAACGATCTGGCCTCCGCCCGAGGCTTTGCCGCTTCGGCCTATGAGCGGGGCGCAGACAGCCTTTACCTGTTCAATTGGATGGATAGCCAGACTCGCCCCGTGGCCGAATCGAAATACGCCCTGCTGTTGCGAGACGGCCTTTCCCGCGAGGTCGTGCAGAACGCTCCGCGCCGACATCCTGTTTGCTTCCGCGATACCGTGCCGGCCCGCTTTCCCAACGGGGCTCAACTGCCGGTCGACGCCGCGGCCGGGGGAGATTTTCAGATTCACGTCGGCACGAGGCCCAAATCGGGAAAGGCCTGGGCTATCGCCGGCCTTGCCCGGCGCGACGGCGTTGCTGAAGCACGCCTCGAAGGTTCGCTCAACGGTCGCGAGTTGGGCCCGGCGGAGAACGTCCCTGATCTGGGCGGATTCGGGGGCGGTACGGTTCGCGCCGTTCGCTTCCCTTGTCCACTTGATGCCGTCAACGAGGGCAACAACAAACTCCAAATCCGCCAGACCGGCGGTGGCCCCTCTCAGCAGATCGTCTGGGTCGAAATACGCTTCGATCCCAAATAGGCATACTCGGCCGGACCAATGGTGAATCAACCGGTCCCGAAGCAGCCTCCTGGTTCTGTCTCTAATTTCTTAGAAATACCACTTGACGAGGGTTCCGAGCCCCGCTAGATTCTAATTCATTCGAAAAGCAAATCGGTGGTCATGAATCTGGTGGGAGGTGCTCATGGCACGGCCTGTCTCTCGGTATCCGACCGAACTCGAGTTGGAGATACTAAAAATCCTCTGGGACCGCGGGCCTCTGCCCACCCGCGACGTCCGCGAGGCCCTGGCCGAGGGGGATGCAGCCCGCGACCTGGCCCATACGTCGGTCGTGACGATCCTCAACATCATGGTGAGGAAGAAGTATCTGCGCCGGACGAAGAGCGGAGCGGCCTACACCTTTCACCCCCTGGTTGAGCGAGAAGACGTGTCTCAGGGCATGCTCGACGACCTCGTCGACCGAGTGTTCGACGGCTCGGCCGCCCATCTCATGGTCAATCTCCTCGAGCGCACCGATCTCGACGCCGACGAGATTCGCCGTCTCCGCCAGCTCATTACCCGCAAGGCCAAGGAGGAAAGGGAATGAACGGACTGCCTTCGTTTGATACGACCTTTTGCGTCCATTCCGCCATGGCCCTGTTGCACTTCCTCTGGCAGGGCTTGCTACTGGCGGTCGTGGCCTGGGCGGCGGCCTGGTGCCTTCGGAACTGGTCGGCGGCCGTCCGTTATCGACTGCATGCCGCCGCGATCCTGCTGATGCCGGTGTGTCTCCCGGTGACATTCATGTTTCTGCAGCAAGAAGAGGTGCGACAGACGCCCGATCTTGTACTCGACTCGCAATCTCCGTCACAACTGTTTGACGTCGTGCTTCCCATAAAGGTCCAGGCCGAGACGCCGCACGCCACGGCAGTGCCTGACACCTCCTCCTCCACGGTCATGGAGGCAGCAACCGTTGCAGCACCGTCGACAAACCTGTCGGCAGGCAATCTCACCCCGGTTGATTCGATTGTCTCCCCGGCGTCTGCCGATCCTGGTACAAGCGTCGATCGCGTTGCTCGCTGGACCACTGCGGCGTACCTGATCGGCGTCGGCCTCATGTTCGCACGCATGCTGCTGGGCTTCGCAGGTACCCGGCGTCTCCGCCGCGATGCACAACGGATCGACGATGCGCGACTTCTCCAGTCGATCGAGCGGCGCGCCCGGCAGTTCCACCTCCGTTCCGCTCCCCTGGTCGCCTACTGCAACCGCGTGGCCGTGCCGGCCCTCGCCGGGCTCTGGCGCCCCATGATCCTGCTTCCCACGTCGCTGGCCACAGGTCTCACGCCTGAGCAGCTCGACCTGGTCGTCATGCACGAGATGGCCCACATCCGCCGTTGGGACAATCTCTGGCTCGTGGTCCAGCGAGTGGTCGAATCGATCCTCTTCTTCCATCCGGCCGTCTGGTACGTTAGCCGCCGCATGTCGCTGGAACGGGAACTGTGCTGCGACGAAATGGTCGTCGGGATGGCCGCCCGGCGGGCCGACTACGCCGAGTCGCTGCTCCGAGTCGTTGAATTGACGGGCGACAAGCAACTCGCCGTTCCCGCCACGGCCACGATGGCGTCCCCCCGCGACGGATCCGCAATCCTCGTTCATCGTCTCATGCGGATTCTGGGTGAGCCCAAGTCGTCGCCCGTTCGGCTGCCGCGACTCTGGCCGACCCTGGGCGTTGCCACCGTGCTCGCCGCTTCGCTCTGCGTTGCCTGGCTGGGCATGCCAAACGCACCGGACGCCGCCGCGGTCGCTGCAGAAGAACCGGCCCAACAAGCAGACGTCGCCGATGCGGAGTCGGCGTGGAAGAACACGACGGCGGCTCTGCCTCCCTTTGCCCTGCTGCCGGGCGCCGGCTACATCGAATTGCTTGAAGTCAACGACCCTTCGGCCACGGACATGCCCGGTTGGGCTCCAAACGGGCGGAGCCTTGGCTCGGAAACGCCGCAGAAAGACGACGCAGGCCGCGCGCCCGCAGTTGCCGAAGGATCAATCTCCCGGCAGTTTCGCTTCGCTGTCCTTCGCAGGGACATGGCCCTGGGATGTACAATCGCAGCAAAGGGCGATTTCGCGTCCGACCGGCTGGACATGAGCGAGCGTATCTTTTCCGTAGAGGAAGAATGGAGTCCCCGCTTCACTCTGCCGTCAGAGATGCAGAAGGTCGATCTGCATGTGGAGGCGATCGGACGGTGGTATGTCTTTCGGATGGTGCGTGCCGAGGACGAGCCCGTTCCGGCCGAAGTCGCCGATGGAATCGAGTTGCGATGGAAGGGCGAAATCCATCGCCCGAGCGTGCAGACCCGTGCTGTGCTGGTCGACAAGGAGGGGCAGGAGATCTCCGCTCCGGCCGAACCAGGACTAAACCGGGAAACTCCGACCGTCTTCAAGTTCCCTGGCATGTCTCTCGATCGGATTCGAAGTTGGCGGCTGGAGCAGCGATACTATCGTATCATCACTTTCCGCGACGTCTCGCTACATGGTGGCCGCTTCACCGATCCGGAAGCGACATCGTTGCCTGATGCCGACTATTGGACCGGTTACCAGAGCATCGACTATACGCGGACGATCTTGATGTCCGCGGAGGTCCGACAAGACATCGTCGTGCGTGTGGAAGACAGTCGGCCGGGCTCGTACAGCCCCGAGGAACTGGAACGAATGCGAATCCGGCGCGACCGGCTCGAGTATGTATATCAGCGAACGCGACGGATACTGGCCGATCGAGTTCCGGAGAATCCGGATCCCGGTTTGAAAGAGTTTCTTGAGGGGAAGCCGATCGCCGAAAGCGAGAAGTGGACGGCCCGGCTCATTGCCCACCATGAGTTGTACAAGCTTCACGCCGAAGCCTTGGACACTCCGGACGACTTCTGGGAGAAATACGCCTCGGACCTCGCGCAACCGAGAAGACTCGGCGTTGCGTGGCAGGCTCGCTGCTACAACCTGGCGAAAGAAGCCGGAGGCGAGTTGGGGCCGGTGGAGCAATTGTTGTACGCCGATCTGACGCCCGACAAAGACGAGGCCTTCATCCGTTCCGCGCAGGGCAACATCCGCTATCTCCAGCGAATCCGTGTCGATCGCGATTGCCTCAAGACATGCCATGCCTCCAGACGGGAAGGTTTCGACGTCACGGACGTGGCTCCAGGCGATCGGCTCAAGGTCGGCGACGTTCTGGCCCTGCTGAGCGTCGAGATCAACCACCTCCGCACCCCGCTCCGGCGAGTCAACCTCGAAGGGGCCTTCCCAACCGGAGAACATGCATCCGCCAAACTCAGCCGCCGGAACGCCCCCGGCCTCGGACCCGTTCCACCCGGCAAAGCACGTATCCGCGGCCGGTTCGTCCACGGCGAGACGGGCAGGTCTCTTGATCTCGCGGAGATCAAGGCCCTTGCAGCAGATACCGCGCCAATGCGCCTCACCGTCGCTGCCCCCTCCGACCGGGAAGCGGGACCGTCGCCGGTTGCCGTGGAATTCGCCGCCGATGGCTCTTATCTTCTCGACGTCGCTCCCGGCGAAGCCACGGTCTCCTTCGCGCCCAATCGTCCTTGGGTCCTCATCGACCGTCCCGACGGCCTGGAAAAGACGTTCTCACTTGTGGAAGGGCAAGACATTCGAATGGACCTTTGGGTTGTTGTGAAACGCGAAGACCCGAGTTCGTGACGTCTGCCAGCTATTGGGAGACTCATTTCGGTGGTGGAATAGGCCTCAGCCGCACGTCGAAGGGGAAAAACGATGAACGGACTGCCTTTGCTCGACTCGACCTTCTGCCTCCATTCCGCCCTGGCCCTGCTCCACTTCCTCTGGCAAGGGCTGCTATTGGCGATACTCGCCTACGTGACGGCCTGGTGCCTTCGGAACCAGTCGGCAGGGGCGCGTTGTCGGGTGCACGTTGCGACCCTTCTGCTGATGCTTGCCTGTCTGCCCGCCAGTTTCGCTGTTCTGCACCGGCAAGAAGCCGGGCGGTCGGCAGCTTTGGCCGCGGGGGGCCCTGGAATCACCGCAGCGGTTGCCTCCGAAAGTCCGTTTTCCATCTCGCGGGCGTCACGGACGTCGGTGGTTACACCGCTTGCGCGCTGGACAACGATCCTCTATCTGCTCGGCGTCACCGGTATGTTCGCGCGGATGTTCCTCGGTCTGGCGGGCATGCGGCGTCTGCGTCGCGACGCCACACCTCTGACCGATGCAGGACTCCTGGAAGCTGTGCGCCGGCATGCGCAGCGTGTTCAACTGCGGCACGTTCCCACCGTTGCCTATTGCCGCCGCGTTGCGGTGCCGGCCCTCGTCGGCCTATGGCGGCCTATGATCGTGCTCCCCACCGTGCTGGCGACCGGCCTCACCCCCGAGCAACTCGAACTGGTCATCGTCCACGAAATGGCCCATATGGAGCCGAACCCCCAGATCTTCAATCCCGCCAGGACGGGCAGTCCACAATTGGCTCCCGTCGGACAGGTGCTCTTGGACAGGATTACCCCTGGCGAAGACGAAGTCTTTCAGCGAACCGACTCGGGCGCCTTGCGGTATCTCAAACGCATACGCGTGGACAGGAGTTGCGTGGCGACTTGCCATGCCTCAAGAGGAAGTGTCTTTAACATCGGCGAACAACAGCACCCCGAGAACCGCCTGAAGTTGGGCGACGTTCTGGCGGTCGTCAGCCTGGAGATCCCGGCCGAGCCATGACGTTTGCATGCAATGGCTATGCGTCGTTTCGGAAACGGATCGCCTCAATGCCGGTCAGGAAGTAAGAAAAGAAAATGAAGGGAAAAGAAAATGATGAGAGGGAAGACATAACTCTTCATTTTCTTTTCCACCATTTTCTTTTCTAGTCTGAAGCTGCCACGCTACTCCCCGTCCATCACCATCACCGCCTTCACGATCGGCTCCGTGCCGTCGATGATGCCCTCCATGGTCTTCTTCGTTTCAGCGTAGGTGAAGGTGTGCGTGATCAGGGCCGAGGCGTCCACCAGGCCGTCGCGCAACAGCCGGTTGGCCACCGGGAAGTTGATCGCCGGCTCGGCAAACGTGGGGATCAGTGAGATCTTGTTGAACACCAGTTCGTTGATATCCACTTCGATCTTGCTCTTCCCTCCGAAGTGCAGCCCGTAGAAGGTGATGATGCCGCCGTACTTGACGATCTTCAACGCGTCGAGCAGGCTCTGGGGCGGCGAGGAGACGATCACCCGGTCGACGCCGTCGGGGAACTTCTTTTTGATCTCGGTCTCCACGTCCTGCGGGCCCACCTCGATCACGTCGTCGCAACCGAGCTTCGGCGCCAGTTCGAGCCGGGCCTTCTCGCACGCGGTCTTGGCGGGCAGGCCGGTGATCGCCACGTAACCGGCCCCGTAGAGCTTGGCGACCCGGGCCGACATGAGACCTAGTGGTCCCGGCCCCAGCACGGCCACGCTGCCGCCCAGCGGGATGTCGGCGTGGAGCACCGACGTGAGCGAAACGGCCAGCGGCTCCGTCAGGCAGGCCGACACGTGGTCCAGGCCCTCATAGCGGTTGAGACTGTTGAATCGTACGGCCATGTAGTCGCCCATGCCGGGCTGGCCGTCGAGGTTGTACATGTTGCGGCAGAACTGGGGCTGCCCGCTCTTGCAGGCCGCACACACGCCGCACATGGTGCAATCCTCGACGATTACGCTGTCGCCGGGCTTCACCGTGGTCACGTTCTTCCCGACCTCGACCACTTCGGCCGAAATCTCGTGCCCCAGCGGCATCGGGTCGGCCTCCCAGTCACGCACGAAGTTGATGTCGGTGCCGCAGACCCCGCAGGCCCGAACCTTCACCAGCACGAAATCCTCCGCCAAAGGAGGAATCTCGCGAGTTCGCTCCTGGATGTCCAGGTATTTCTTGCCGAACAAACCTTTCGCTTGCATCGTTCATACCCCCTGCTTGTTCTATGGTAAGGGGCCACGGAGGCAAATCCGAAATCCGAATCTCGAAATCCGAAACAAGTCCAAATGAACGAAAGCAGAATGACAGAAACGCTATGAGACGTTGTCGGATGAAGTCTCCAACCGTGTGTTTGGAGCATTGTTGCTTTGAGTTTTGAATTCGTTTCGGATTTCGAGATTCGGATTTCGATATTTGTGCGTAGTCCGTGGCCGCACGGTCTATCTACCCCACCCCATAAAGCCTTCCGTCGAATCCCGGTTGCACGTCGTCGTCGGCGTGGACCATGACGGCGTCGAGATCGGCGAAGATCTTCTGGAAGGCGGCCACCACCTTCTCGTTCAACTCCCGGCCGTTGGGCGGATGGATCGAGTGCACGTTCGTGTACGACTCGCACAGCATCTTGGCCACCGGGTAGTCGTTCACGTCGTACTTGTAGGTGACTCCCTGGGCCTCGTTGATGGCCCACGGATAGCCCTTGCCGATCCCGATCCGGCTTTGGAACACATCCTGGGCCAGAACGGGCATCGTCTGCCACTGGCCCACCAGCACGCCCTCTTTGGCCAGTGCCTTCTCGACGGCAATGCGGAAGCGACGCGGCTCGGCGTCGACCCCGGCCGCCTTCGGATCGAACCGCACGGCATAGAACCAGTAGACGTGCTTGCAGCCTTCCGGACAGTGCGGCGGAATCACGCCCGGGATCTTGCCCAACTCGGCTGACAGATACTCCGAATTGGCGATCCGTGTTCCGTTCAACTCGTCGAGATGGGCAAGCTGGCCTCGCGCCAGGGCGGCGGGCAGCTCCTGGTTGCGGTACATGTAGCCGAGGATCGAGGCGTTGTACTTTTGCCGCAGCGTCTTCTCGTTGCACTCGTCGCCGAAGTAGCGAACCAGGTCGCCCTTCCGGAGGACGTCTTCATCGTTGGTGATGTAGAGGCCGCCCTCGCCGCCGCAGAGGTTTTTGAGGTTGTTGAGGCTGAAAGCGCCCACGATGCCCATCGTGCCGCACATTCGACCCTTGTACTTCGCTCCGTGGGCCTGGCAGGCGTCTTCGATCACATGCAGCCCGTGCTTCCGGGCGATTTCCAGAATCGGATCCATGTCGGCCGGGCAGCCCTGGATGTGCACTGGAATAATCGCCTTCGTCCGCTCGGTGATGGCCGCCTCGATCTTGGCCGGATCCATGGTATAGGTCCGCGGCTCGATGTCGACGAACACGGGGATCGCCATCTGGTGCAAGACGCACGAGGCGGTGGCCAGAAAGGTGTAGGACGGGACCAGCACCTCGTCGCCCGGCCCCACATCGACGGCCGCCAGGCCCATGTGGAGGGCCGCCGTCCCGCTGCATGTCGTCAGGCAATACTTGGCGCCGGTGAACGCGGCCCATTCATTCTGGAGCGCCACGGCCTGGGGGCCCGTCGCCCCCGCCACGATTCCACTGTCGAGGACCTCGTTGACAAACCGACGATCGTCGTCCGTCAGAACCGGCCAATTCTTGTAGTCTTCCCGCTTGAGGATGGGGGTGCCGCCGTCGATCGCGAGTTTCTCGGTCATGAAATCTCTCCTTGCCAGGGGGGCGCGTATCGTTCCGCTCACGATGCCGTGAGTCTGACTTCTCAGAACGTAGAGATCAATCCTATCGCTTCCCGGAAGACCGTGCATTCCAAGATAACACAATCTGTATTACAATATTTGGGCACACCCACCAAGTCACCAAGGTCGTCCCATGTCAACCATCCGCCAAGTCGCTCTGCTGATGCGGATCAACAAGGATTACGACCGCCAGATCATCGCGGGCGTATCCCAGTATGCCGGCCAGAACGACTGGAGCGTCTATCTGCAAGACGAACCGCACGAACGCGTTCCCAAGCAGAGCCAGTGGCTGGGCGACGGGATCATCGCCGACCTTGACGACCCGGAGACGACCCGGATCGTGGGCCGGGCGGGGGTCCCGGCGGTCGGCATCGGCGGCTACTCGTACCCCGCCCAATTGCCGTTCGAGATCCCCTACGTCGCCACCGACGACGTGGCCAACGGGCGCCTTGGCGCCGAGCACCTGGTCAATTGCGGCCTGAGACATTTCGCTTTCTGCGGGCTTCCCGCGACGCCCTACAACTCGTGGGCCCGGCACCGCGAGCGCGCCTTTGTTGATGCCCTGCGCGAGGCGGGTTACAATTGCGCCGTCTACCGGGGCCGGCACCGGTCGGCACGCAACTGGGAATCGATGCAGCGAGGGCTGCTCGACTGGCTCGACGGTCAGGAGACGCCGCTCGGGATCATGTGTTGCGACGACCCGCGGGCGCGGCATGTGGTGGAAGCGTGCCGGCGTTCCGGTCGAAGGATTCCGGAAGACGTGGCCGTTCTGGGGGTGGACAACGACCTGCTCATGTGCGAGTTGTGCAATCCGCCCCTTTCCAGTATCCAGCACGGCGCCGTGGAGATCGGCCTGCGGGCCGCCGAGGTGCTGGACCGATTGATGTCGGGGCAAACCGACATGCCCCAGTGGTCGGTTGTTCCGCCCAAGGGAGTGGTGCAGCGCCGTTCCACCGACGTGATGAACTCCCCACACCCAACTGTGACGGAGGCCTTGCGGTTCATCCGCGAGAACGCGGGCGTTCCCATTTCGGTGTCCCAGGTGGCCCGGCACGTTGCCGTGTCGCGGTCGACCTTGGACCGGGAATTCCGCCGTTGTCTCGGGCACACAACCCATGAAGAAATCGAACGTGTGCGGCTCGACGTCGCCAAGCGATTGCTGACCGGCACCGATCAGCCGCTGCGAGTCATTGCACGTCAGGCCGGATATAGCAACGAACAGTACTTCAGTTTTGTCTTTCGCAACGCCTTTCACGTCACGCCCGGCCAGTACCGGGCGGGAAACGACCTGGGCCGAAGCAGAAAACGTACGTGAGTTTCCAACGATGCATAAGCTGGCAATCGCAGTCTGTCTTCTTCTGGCCGTGTCAACTCTCGCAACGGCTTCCGGCAGCGAGAAGGCAGCGAAGCATCCCAATATCGTCCTCGTCTTCATCGACGACATGGGCTGGGGCGATTTTTCCTGTTTCGGCAACCGGGAGGTCGAAACCGAGAACATCGACCGCCTGGCCCGCGAAGGCCTGCGGTTCGAGCAGTTCTACGTCAACTCGCCGATCTGTTCGCCTTCGCGAACCGCAATCTCGACGGGGCAGTATCCCCACCGCTGGAAGATCACGTCGTATCTGGCCCATCGGAGCCTGAACGAAGAGCGCGGAGTGGCCCAGTGGCTGGACCCGAAGGCCCCGATGCTTGCCCGCTTCCTCAACCGGGCGGGCTACGCCACGGGCCATTTCGGCAAGTGGCACATGGGGGGCCAGCGCGACGTGGGCGAAGCGCCCCTGATTGCCGAATACGGCTTCGACGCCTCGCTCACCAATTTCGAAGGGCTTGGCCCTCGAGTCCTGCCGCTCTGCAACGCGTACAACGGAAAGCCGCCGAGAAAACATGCCCTGGGCTCCGACCTGCTCGGCCGCGGGCCGATTACCTGGGAGGACCGCTCCAAGATCACTGCCACGTTCACTTCAGCGGCACTCGAGTTCATCAAGAAGGCCGACTCGTCCGGCCAGCCGTTCTACGTGAATCTGTGGCCCGACGACGTCCATTCGCCTTTCTTCCCACCCAAAGCCCGGCGCGGCGATGCTGCCAAGCACACCCTGTATTCCGGCGTGCTCGACACCATGGACGAACAACTCGGTGTCCTCTTCGATTTCATCCGCAACAGCGAGAGACTCCGCGACAACACGCTCGTCCTCGTCTGCTCCGACAACGGCCCGGAACCCGGAGCCGGATCGGCCGGCCCCTTCCGCGGCACGAAAACCATGCTCTACGAGGGCGGCGTCCGTTCGTCTCTGGTGGTCTGGGGACCCGGAATCCTCAGTCCCGAGAGCGTTGGAAAGGTCAACAAGACTTCGTTTTTCGCGGCCATCGATCTCGTGCCGACTCTGTTGGAGATCTCCGGCGCCGGTTGTCCCGAGGGTGTTGTCTTCGATGGCCAACCTCTCCCGGATGTGCTGCTCGGTAGGTCCGACGAGTCGCGGCAAGGCCTTCTCTTCTTCCGCCGGCCTCCGGACCGTCCCGGTGCACGTGGAGAGGGCAATCTTCCCGATCTGGCCGTCCGCGACGGCGAGTGGAAACTCCTGTGTGAGTACGACGGCTCACAGCCCCAACTGTACAACCTGGCCAATGACCGGGGCGAAACTGAGAGTGTGGCCGGCGACCACCCCGAAATCGTCGCCCGCTTGACCGAAGCCGTCCTCCAATGGCATCAATCCATGCCACCCGACAACGGGGCCGATTTCCTGCCCGAATCGGGAAACCGTTGACCGAGGCTAGTACACGAAACAGCAAGAACCCAACACAGAACCCCGTTGCTATTTCGCTCGAACCTGTCATGCTAGAACAGAAGTAGGTGCCGGGCACCGCACGGTTCCTTGAAGCTGGTAGTTCAAGCAGAAGACGGAGATCAACGATGCTCAGACGACACGATTGCCTTATCGCAAGCTTGCTCCTCAGCCTCGCCTTTGCGGGCGTTGCTGCCGCCGACGACTGGAAACCGGCCGAGTCGAAACTCATGACTCGCTGGGCCAAGGACGTTTCCCCCAAGAATGCGCTGCCGGAGTATCCCCGTCCGCAGATGGTCCGCCCGTCCTGGCAGAATCTCAACGGTCTGTGGGACTATGCCATTACCGCACGGGGAGGTGAGAAGCCCCAGGCGTGGGAAGGTAAGATCCTGGTGCCCTATTGCATCGAGTCGCCCCTGAGCGGCGTCGGCAAACGGGTCAGCCCGGACCAATGGCTCTGGTATCGCCGCGAATTTTCCGCCAAGAAGCCGGCCGAAGGCGGCCGCCTCTTGCTCCACTTCGGGGCGGTTGATTGGAAGGCCATGGTTCACGTCAACGGCAAGCTGGTCGGCGAACACAAGGGGGGCTACGACCCGTTCACGCTGGACATCTCGCCCGCCCTTCAGGACGGCACGAACGAATTGACGGTCGCCGTTTGGGACCCGACCGATGCCGGCTATCAGCCTCGCGGCAAGCAGGTGCTCGAACCGCGGGGTATCTGGTACACGCCGGTCACCGGCATCTGGCAGACGGCCTGGCTCGAATCCGTGCCCGCAACCTACGTCCGATCGCTCAAGATCGTTCCCGACGTCGACGCGTCCGCGGTCAGCGTCACCGTTTTCGGCTCGAACGAAGCCGACGTTCGGATCACCGCCGACGACGGCGGAACGATCGTCGGTAAGGCCTCCGGACGAACCGGATACGCCGTTAGCGTGCCCATCGCGAACCCCAAGCTTTGGTCGCCCGACTCACCCCATCTCTATGACCTTAAGATCGAACTGGTCCAGAACGACTCGGTGACCGACACGGTCCAGTCCTATGCCGGCCTCCGCAAGATCGAAGTGGCCAAGGACGAGGCCGGTGTGAACCGGATGATGCTCAACGGCAAGCCGCTGTTCCAGTACGGCCCGCTCGACCAGGGCTGGTGGCCCGACGGTCTCTACACGGCTGCGACAGACGAAGCTCTCAAGTACGACGTCGAGATCACCAAGGCCTTCGGCTTCAACATGACGCGGAAGCACGTGAAGGTCGAGCCGGAACGCTGGTACTACTGGTGCGACAAGCTCGGCCTGCTCGTCTGGCAGGATATGCCGAGCGGCGACGATCCCGGCCGCAAGAAGGAAGAGCGGCTCGTGTGGATCCGCGAGTGGAACGTGGAAGGTCCCGATCTGGTCCGTGCTGCCGACTCGGCCCAACAGTACAACGTGGAACTGGAGCAGTTGGTCACCGATTTCGGCAACCATCCGTCGATCGTCGTGTGGGTGCCTTTCAACGAGCGCTGGGGACAATTTGAGACCGAGCGCGTCGTCGAATCCGTTCGCCGGCTCGATACCAGCCGCCTGGTCAACAGTGCCAGCGGCGGAAACTACCTGGGCGTGGGCGACGTGCTCGACGTCCACCAGTATCCCGATCCGCTGTTCCCGGGCACCGATCCCTACCAGGCCGTCGTCTGCGGCGAGTTCGGCGGGCTCGGACTTCCGCTGGAAGGCCACACCTTGCTCGACAAGGGCAACTGGGGCTACCGCAGCTACGAGAACCAGGAGGCCCTGACGGCCGCCTACCTCGAAAAAATCGAGATGCTCAAGCCGATGATCAAGAACGGACTCGCGGCCGCGATCTACACGCAGATCACCGACGTCGAGATCGAAGTCAACGGTCTGCTCACGTACGATCGCGAAGTGCGAAAGATGGATCCGAAGGTGATCGGCAAGGCAAACGCCGAGTTGTACAAGCAATAGGGCCGAGTCCCACAAGACGGGGTGGCTGGGGGCGAACAATAACGAGCCCCCATCGCCCTGCAACTCACTGCTATTGCGAGACCGTCGTCTGCGTCTTCCGCTCCGTCACCGGATACCAATCCGCGATACGCTTCGCAAGCCGGGCGACGACGTCAGGGTGCTCGGCCGCCACGTTTGTTTCCTCGCTCGGGTCGGCAAGAAGGTCGAACAGTTGGGGCCCCTTCTCCGTGCGCGGATGGGTGCTCTGGTAGCGGTTCACCTCGCCGTCGTAGGTGAGCAGAAGCTTCCACTTGCCCTCGATGCACCAGCGGTAGAGCAGCGAAGCCTCGGGCTTGGCGATGTCGGCTATGTCGTGGGCGAATCCCTCACCGAAGATTGCATCCCGGTCGATCTTCTTGCCCGACTCCAGATTCGGCAGCAGATTCAATCCCGGTAGATCCCTGGGAATACGAGCGCCCGCTGCCGCCAGGATGGTGGGTACAAGGTCGATGCTGCTGGCCAACTCGGGGCGATCCGCCGGCTTCAGCTTGTCGGGCCACGAGAACATGATCGGCGTGCGGACGCCGCCCTCGTACGGCGTCTGTTTGGACCGCGGCGCGTAACCCGGTTTGTCTGGACTCTGGATCCAGCCGTTGTCGGTCACGTAGACCACCAGCGTGTTCTCGCGAACGCCCTTCTTGTCGAGATACCCGAGCAACTCGCCGCACGTCTCGTCAAACCACTCGCACATGGCATCGTAGCGGGCGATCGGCAGCGGACGGCCTTCCTGTTCGTACTTCTTCAACAACCTCTCCGGCGGGTTGTGGGGCGAATGGGGGAGGAACGGTGCATACCACAGGAAGAACGGCTTCTTCTGTTCTACCGCCATGTCGACGAATTGTGTGACGGGCTCCATTCCTTCACGCCCGATCTTCAACCCGTCGTCGCCGTGGCGCCCGCCCGGCTCCGGGAAGCCTCGCGTCATCCCATGCGTGAAGCCCCCGTGCTGGTAGCTCCCTTCCCACCACTTGCCGCTCTGGTGGCACAGGTAGCCGCGCGCGACCAGCAATTCGGGGAGCGTGTCGAACTGGTCGATGTAGGAGATGAGCTTCGCACGCCGCTCGGCATACAGGTCCGACTTCGGGTCGGCATACTTGGGCGAAGGGTCGTTGCCGGTCACGCCGTGGCGATGGGCGTAGTGCCCGGTGGCCAGCGTCATCAGCGAAGGCCGGCACAAGGCCGTCGGCACATAGCCTCGCCGAAATACAACACTTTGCTCGGCCAAGCGATCCAGATGCGGTGTCCGGATCGCATCATGTCCCATAAACCCGTAGTCCGTCCAGCCTTGATCGTCCGAAAGGATCAGCACGATATTCGGCGTCGCAGCATCGTCGGCAAGACAGGCCTTGCCGAAAACAGCCGGAGCCAAAACAGCAACAAACAGGATTGGCAGGTATCGCATGTCGACCTCACTCTTCCTGGCTATTCGTGCCGATTCTTTAGATTAGTGTTTCCGAAGCAATATCCAACTTACGGTTGCCGCAGCATGAGTTCCTCGATCGCCGCCGCGATCTTCTCCGGTTCCATCTTGCGAACGAGGTATGCGTGCGCTTTGTCCGGCGTCCTGCGCCACTCGTTCGAGCCGTCGTCGTTCACGTGGAGGTAGCCTTCTGTCTCAAGGTCCCAGTAATCCTTCAGCCCACCGTCGAGGCCTCGCACGGCATAAAGCAAGGCCGTCTGATCCCAACTCTCGCGATCCTTCAGGCCGTTGAAGAGTTGATAGGCTCGCCGCACGGGCGAAGTTTCCGACGCCCGTTTCAACTCGGCCCCGGTCATGATCTCCTTGCCGATTTCCCAGCCGCTGAATACGATCGGCGTCGGCCAGTTGCGGATCGCATAGGCGGCCGCGGCGCCGTCGTGGACCAGGTTCGCCTCGCGCCCCTCCGGAATCTTGCCGCCCATGCAGACCCAGACCTTGACCTTCTTCTCGACCAGCGCTCGTCCGTCCAGGCTGCTGTGCTCGTCCGGAGCGGTCCTCAGCAGGTTGGCGAAATTGGCGAGTTGCCCCACGCTGACGATTACGACAGAACCGTCCGGCTCGGCGGCCAGCACCTTGCGGTAGAGCAAGGCTGCATCGGGCGCCTCGTCGGTCGAATTGAGCTTCCTGGGAAACTCCTTGGCAATCGCCTCCGCATACCGCGAGGGCTTGTCGAAGGCCGGTCCCCGTACGACGCCGATCGGAATCTCCGGCCGGCCGAAATACTGATTCAGGGCACTCAGGCAAAGCGGGCTCCACGGGTTTTTGCCCGACAGCCCCATCGCCAGGACCGTCACCTCGCCCTCAGCGGCCAGAGCGTGCAGCACGGCCGCGGTTCCGACGTCATCCACGTCGCCCATCATGTCGGTGTCAAAAACGAGCCGAACCGGTTTGCTTTCCCCGGCGGCAATTCTGGTTCCGGGCAGAACGAGCAAGATAACAACGAAGAAGAACAACAACACGACTCGCTGCATAGGAACACTCCTGGCATTATCTATCGGGCAGGGCCTCGTCGACGGGTACTTGCCATTACACCGTGCCCGGGTTCCCAAGTCAAGAAAACGCCTGCTTGGACTTCTGCCTCGCGACATAGTAGAATCACCGGCTGAATCGTTGCCGACTCGCCTTGAAGAACAGGAATGCCGCCATGACCTCACCGTTTCAACGCTTCTGCACACTGTTTGTCGCTGTTCTCGTGCTAGGCACCGGGACACTGTCGGTTGCCACTGCTGAACCCAACACGCTCACCCTCGAACAACTACGCTCGCAGCGCCGTCAACTCGCCGAGCAGCCGCGGCGGATCATCATGAACAACGACGGCTGCGACGTCCTCTACTACCCGAAGTCGGAGACGCTCACGACGGCGACCTTTCTGGACAAGCGTACCACGGCGCTGGCCGGAACGCACGTCGGCACGATCGCCTATTGCACGATCAGCGCCGGTTTCAGCAATTTCACCCACAACACCAAGGTCGGGACGATTCTGACGCGACAGGGCGCCGACTACGGCCTGGTTCCCGACCGGCGAAACGGAACCCAGGAAATGATCGACGCCGGAACCGACTGCCTCCAGGCCGTGGTCGGCTCTGGACACCAGCACGGCATGGAAGTGTTCTGGTCGATGCGGATGAACGACACCCACGACGCCGCCCACCACCCCGACAAGCCCTACTTCCTCTTCCCGCCGCTCAAAGAGCAGCATCCCGCGTGGCTGGTGGGCAATCCGATCGATCGCACTCCCTACGGGCGCTGGAGTTCGGTCGACTATGCCGTGCCGGAGATCCGCGACCTGGCGTTCCGCTACCTCGAGGAGGTCTGCGACAACTACGACGTCGACGGCGTCGAACTCGACTACTTCCGCCACCTTTGCTACTTCAAGAGCACGGCCATGGGGGGCAAGGCCAGCGAAGAAGAGCGGGCCGTGATGACCGAATTGATGCAGCGGATCCGCACGATGACCGAAGAGCGAGGCATGGAACGGGGACGACCGATTCTCGTTTCGATCCGCGTGCCCGATTCCGTCGACTACTGCCGCGACATGGGCTTCGATATCGAGAAGTGGCTCGCCGACGGACTCGTCGACATCCTCATCACCACCTGCTATTTCCGGCTGAATCCCTGGGAGTACAGCGTCGAACTGGGGCACAAGTACGGCGTGCCGGTCTATCCGTGCCTGAGCGATTCCCGCGTGCGGGGAGAGACACGCTTCCGCCGGGCATCGCTGGAAAGCTATCGGGGCCGGGCTTTGAATGCCTGGAATGCCGGCGCCGACGGGATTCACGTCTTCAACGCCTTCGATCCCAAGGCCGCCATCTGGCGCGAGTTGGGCGATCCGGATTTGCTGCGCACCAAGAACCAGCTCTACTTCGTCCACGTCCGCGACGACCGACCGGAACGGTTCCTGGCCGGAGGCCTGGCCTATCGAACCGTGGAACTGCTGGGACCGTCCCACGAGCGCCAGGTCACTCCGGGAAAGCCCGTTTCCGTGAACCTCGTCGTAGGCGACGACCTGGCGGCCGCCGGCTCACGCGGACATCGTCCGGAGGTGAAACTGCATCTCGAAGCCCCGGCCGTGGCCAACCTGAACCAGTTGGCGGTCGACCTCAACGGCACTAGGTTGACCGACGGTGCGCTGAAGGACGGATGGATTGACTACACGGTTCCTGCCGGCAGCGTGCGTTGCGGCGACAATCGGGTCGAAATCCGTGCCGCCGACACGATCTCCGCCGACAGCCCCTGGAGCATCATCTTTGACGGAAGCAAGAAACCGGGCCGGGCTTGGGCCCGCGACGCGGGTTCCGAACGCACCGTCGAAGAAATCCAGAGCGGAGCGCTCTTGATCGCCGATCGGGGCGAGGCCGGCGGCGATTACCTCTACTACCGGCACCCCTGGGGCACCGACTCCAACGGGAAGGCCGTCATCGAGGCCGAAGCGAAAGTCAAATCGGGATCGAGCTTCGTGATCTTCAGCAACGGCGTGAGCGGCGAGCGCCTCGGCCTCTGGCCCGATCGCATCGAACTGTTCCACAACAAGAAGTTCGCCTACGCCATGGACACCACCGACGATTTCCACCTCTACCGCCTGGAGATCGACGGCCTCAATCTGAAGGTCCTGGTCGACGGCCGGTTGCGGATCGACGCCCCGGGTGTGCTCAAGCCGCGATCGGGGTATACTCGCAACGACGTCTCCTTTGGAGCGGCCAACAGCCCCATGACCGGCGAAACCTACTGGAAAGCGTTCCGCGCCCAGTCCACCGGCCTGGTCTGCCGGGATCTTGTGTTGAGCGTATCGTACGAATAAGGCAAGGAAACCAGCAATGACCGAAAAACGCACCGTCTTCGCCGTGGCGGCCCATCCCGACGATATCGAGTTCAACATGGCCGGCACGTTGACGCTCCTGGCCAGGGCCGGGTTCGAACCGCACATGATGAACCTGTCGCGGAGTAATCTCGACAGCAACGAACTCTCGGAAGCCGAGATCACCCGGATTCGCCGCCGCGAGGCCCTCCGCTCGGCCGAGGTCCTGGGCGCCGAATGCCACGAGCCGATCGCCAACGACCTGATGATCTTTTATGAAGACGGCCTGCTGCGGAAGCTGGCGGCCGTCGTTCGCAAGGTCCGGCCCACCATCGTCCTCTTGCCCTCGCTGACCGACTACATGGAGGACCATACCAACACGGCCCGGTTGGCGATCACGGCCTGTTTCAGCCGCGGCATGGGCCACTACCGCAGCGATCCGCCCACGGAGCCGACCGACCAGGACGTCTATCTCTACCACGCCCAGCCCCACTCCAACCGCGACAACATGCGAAACCTCGTGGTGCCCGAGTTGTACGTCAACATCGACAGCGTGATGGACACCAAACTCAAGATGCTCGGCTGCCACGAGAGTCAGCGCCAGTGGCTCGACGAGACCCAGGGCATCGACGACTACCTGGAGAGCATGCGCCGCTGGGGCCGGGAAATGGCCCAGATGGCGGGCCGCTCCGACTGGCAATGCGCCGAAGGCTTCCGCCGCCACAGCCACGTCGGCTTCTCGGCCCAGGACGGCGATCCGTTGTCGGAGGTGCTGGGAGCCTTGGTTCAGCGTCAATAGAGAAGTTGAGCCGGGAGTCTTCCGAAATCCTTCGGTTCCGGCGTTCAGACGTTTTGACTGGACGTTCGCAGTGCAAGAAAACTTCACAGAACCGCGCTGCTGTGGGGGGGATTGCTTCTCACCCGGTCAGAGATGACTATAATCGGTCTGGCCGGGCAAAGGTGGCTCATCCGACGGCTGATCGCACAGGGGGATATTGCGATGTCGATTGTCGTGAAGTGTGGTTCTTGCGGGAAGACGATCAAGGCTGCAGAGAAGTTTGCCGGGAAACGCGTGAAATGCCCGGGCTGCCAAGCCGTGCTTGCCATTCCGGCCGCGGCGTCTGCTGCACCAACATCGCCAAAAGCGGCCGCACCGGCTTCCCAAGGGGTTGCGGTAGGCCTTGTTGCTGATGGTTTTCCCATCCAGCAGCAGGCCCCAACCGCCCAGCCGGCGGCAGGTTCGCTGGCGGACCTGTTCGACGATGATGTCCCCATTCGTAAGGAGCCGCAGCAGGCTCAGCCCGCGGTTCAGGCACCTGCGACTTGTCCGGGGTGCGGAGCACCCGTTCAGACGGGGGCCGTCTTATGCGTCAATTGCGGGTATGATTTTCGCGTTCAGGCAAAGCGGACACAGCAAATTGGCCAAACAGCGGCCGGCGGAAAGAAGAGACGGAGGAAGAGCAAGGGTGGCGAGTTGCTTGGAGGTCACTCGGAACAAGTCATGCGATTGTTACGCGGGTGCCTTTTCAGTTTCATTGGCGCCTGTGTCGGCGCGTTCATCTGGTACATCGTAGCCAGGTTCACTTTCAGCGAGTGGGCAATCATTTCCTGGGGATTAGGCGGAATGGCCGGAATGGGAATGGCTGTTGGCTACGGTCATGAAGAGATGCTTGGCGGAATCTGTGCCGCTGTGATCGCGTTTCTGGGCATCATCATCGCCAAACTGGCGATCTTCTTCTGGATTCTGGGCCCGTTCCTTATCGCGTTGGGGGGCATGGGCGGCGATGACCTGCCGGAAGAAGAATATGCCGACGAAGAAGTTGTTGCAGGGCAGGAATTCCCCCGCGATGTGGAGGAGACGGAGTCGAGCGACGCGGAGTCGGCTGTTCAGGACGTGGCAGAGGGGCAACCTGCGGACGACATGGAGGCCGACGAGGAGTATGCTGACGAAGAGTATGCCGACGAGGGATCTTCGGAACCAATCGGAGCAGGTAACGTCGCTGTCCTCGGCGCACATCTGTTCTTCATGACGATGTTCGGAATCTACGACATACTCTTCGTGATTCTTGCCTGCGCGACAGCGTTCAAGCTGGGATCCAGCGGGGGACCAGGCGGTTTCTGAACGGGTCGTTTCGGGATTCCGAGAAGCTCCAAGGTAGTTCACGATCCACTAGTGGCTGGCGGTCCCGACGGCTGGTAGAATCGAACTCCGGCCGTCGGCTTGCCGAAGCCGTGGCAGGCTGAAGCCTGAACTCCAACCTTCCCCATCAAGGACCCCACACCATGCAACGCACCGCAACTCTTGTCGCTCTCATCCTGCTCGTCGCAACGGCGACTTCCGCCTTGCAGGCCGCGCAACCTGCCAAGCGCCCGCCCAACCCGGCCTACGCCCAAATCAAGGACGATCCAAGTCTCCCTCGCGTGCTGCTTCTGGGCGATTCGATCTCGATCGGCTACACGGTGGCGGTCCGTGAAGCCCTGGCGGGCAAGGCCAACGTCCATCGTCCGGCCGCCAACTGCGGGCCGACCATCCGGGGCCTCGAAGCCATCGACGAGTGGCTGGGCGACGGCAAGTGGGACGTGATCCACTTCAACTGGGGGCTCCACGACCTCAGGTACAAGGAAGACAAACAGCAGGTCCCCTTGCCCGAGTACGAGAAGAATTTGACGACCCTGGTCGAGCGGCTCAAGAAGACGGGCGCCCAGTTGATCTGGTGCTCGACGACGCCCGTCCCCGAAGGAGTCTCCCCGCCGCGAAAGAACGACGACGTTATCGCCTACAACGCCGTGGCCGCCAAGATCATGAAGGACAACGACGTCGCCGTCGACGACCTCTATTCGTTCGCTCTGCCGAAGCTCGCCGAGATCCAGAAGTCGGCCAACGTCCACTTCTCCGACGAAGGGTCGAAGGTGCTGGCCGGCCAGGTGGCGAAGACGATTGTGGAGGCGTTGGGGGAGAAGAAGTGATCTGTGGACTCCCCTAGCAGGACATCGCCACTCTGAGCAGTCGCTAATAATCGCAACTTTCTGAGGGTTGTTTGTTTGACGCCCAGCCGAAGGCGCCGGCTTCCCTAGTGCGGCCGGCGCCTTCGGCTGGGCGTTAAACGACTGCACTGCAACGGGCTGCTACCGTACCCCCGTCTTGGAGATGGCCACCTCGAGGATGGAATAGACCGGGACCCGCAATTCGGTGTCCTTGTTTTGCGTTTCGAGAATCAGCCCTTCCGGACCTGCCGCTACGACCGTGTAGACGTCGCGAGTCCGCCAGCGGGGATTGATCGTCACCCGATAGGCGTCGCCGGTCCGTTCCATTCCCACGACCTGACCCGGTTCGATCCCGTGGAACAGCCCCGCAGGAGCGACCGGCACAATCGCCTCGGGTTGCGGCTGTGCCGGTGCTTCTGCCTGCTGGGAAGACGCGTACTGGGAAACGACGACGAGGATGGCCGCAACGGCCAACGCGATCGAAATACGTTGCATGACGGTTGTCCTTTCAAATCGTGTCGGTTGGGCTGTCTCCGGCTCCGGCCGCCGGAACCGAAGTTGCCGCTCATCTCCAAAGGAAAGGCTATGCCGGCCCTTGGGGCTGCGTCAAGACTAGGATTTTCGGCGCCGTGGTTTGCATGTCACAAGCCGTCCGGGAATTGACGGCACAGTTGCGAGGTTTCCGGGTCGTAGCCGAACTCGCCGGTCTTTGGCAATTTTGCGCGGAGGGCCAAATTCTGGCGAATTCGGCTACAACGATTTCCCGGGCATCCTCTGCTCGTCAAGCAGTGCCGGCGGGCCTTCAATATTCTCGCTTGGTGATGAGTCCCGGCTGCGGAACCGGGTACTTGCCTCCCTGGTCCGGTTGCAGCGGCGCCGGCGAGTCGGCCGCGAACTTGTCGACGTCTGGTGCGAACTCGTGATCGCACTCGGTCATCTCTTCGTAGGTGACCGTCCGGCCGGTGTGGGCTGCCATCCGCCCCATCGACGTCACCAGGCTGGCAACGGCGCCGCGCGGGGCTTCGTTGTAGGGTTTGTCTTGCCGGATCGCGTCGATCAAGTCGTCCCACTCCAACTGGTAAGGACTCGGCTCGGGCGGCGCCTTCCACACGAGCTTCTCATCGATCGGGTCGTGTCCCGCATAGATTCGGCAGGTGCCGCGGCCGGTCGTGTTGCTGGAAATCGTCCCCAGCCCCTTCGTACCGTGCAGATAACCTCCGAATTCATTCTCGCAGCCCACCATGCAGCGCCCGAACATGAACAGCTTGGTTCCGTCGGCAAACGTGTACTCCACCGAGTAGGTGTCGAAGTTCTGGTCGAGGCTGTCGCCGCGGTAGTGCCGGCCGCCCAGGGCGTGGGCCTTCACCGGCCAGGCGTCCTTGATCCAGCACAGCTCGTCGATGTTGTGGATGTAGAAGTCGCTATAGCAACCCCCGCTCGCCCACAGGAAAGCGTGGAATTTCTGGATCTGATACATCAAGTCGCTGATCCCTTCCGGCTTAGGCGGCGCCAGAAAAGATCCGATGGGCCCATGCAGCCGATAGCACCGCATGGTGATGAGATCGCCGATCTGCCCGTCGCGAATCCGTTGGCACAACTCCTGCCGCGCCTGGCAGTGCCGCCACATCAGGCCCACGGCGACCTTCAGGTTCTTTTCGTCGGCCTTCTTGGCCAGTGCCAGGATCTTCTTGGTCGTCGGGCCGTCGACGGTGACCGGCTTCTCCATGAACACGTTGAGTCCCTTCTCGATCGCATAGGTGAAGTGGACCCAGCGGAAAGCCGGCGGCGTCGCCAGAATCACCACGTCGCCCTTGCGCAGGCAGTCCATCGCCCGGCGATATCCGTCGAAGCCCACAAACCGCCGATCGTCCGGCAGGTCGCACTGCGGGCCGAACTTCCCGGTGATCTGTTGACAACTGGTCGTCAAGCGGGATTCGAACACGTCGGCCATGGCGACAAGCCGCGTCGGCCCGTTCTGCACCGAAAGCGCGTTCGCCGCGGCGCCCGTCCCGCGACCGCCGCACCCGACCAGGGCCAGACGAATCGTGTTGTCTTCCGCCGCGTGGACCCGCGGTACGGACAAGGCGCCGATGGTCGAAACGCCCGCGATACCGCCCGCCTGTTTCAGGAAGCTCCGACGCGACGACGTGTCATTCTTCGGTTCATTATTCATTGGTTCGACTCCTGCGTTCTTGTGGTTTGGTGGCGCCCTGCGGTGCCCGTCCGGCGGCGCTTGACTGCCCGGCATGATACCGGCGCCGGGTCGCAACCGCAATCGAGCGGTATCGCTCGCAGGAGAACTGCAAAGTCGTCTTGTGGCAAGAAAAGTAGCAGGCACTCTCCGAGCGCCGTTCGCGAGAAATCGGGATTTCCGGCAGTTCTGCGGACGGCACGGCGGAGCGTGCCTGCTACTTTGCAGTTCCCGTGTATCGCTCCGGCAACACGAGCAACCGGGCCAGATTGCCAATACTTCAATCCGGGGGTACGATTCAATTGGCCTGCTGCTTTTCTCGAACGTCCGCCTCACGTGGCATAGGAGACACACCATGCCGTCTGCCCGAAGTAGTACCACGCTCGTCAGCCTGCTTCTCGGAGGCCTGTTGGGGGTAGGGGCGGGTTACCTGCTGGCTCGTGCCTCCGAGGGACAGTCGTCGCTCGGTGCGGCAAACCATGCGGCCGAACTGGCCCAGATCCGCGCCGAACTGGACGAACTAAAGGCGCAGCACGCGGCCCCCGCGGCCGACGAGCAGGTAGAACAGTTGCAGGCGATCGTCACCGACATTCTCCTGCGAGGAGACGAATTCTCCCTCCGGGCCGAATTCGCCCGCAGGGCCGACCGTCTTGGCGGGCGAGCGGCCGCCGAGTTCGCCCTCCGCGATGCCGACGGCGACGGGGCCGACGACCTGGAGCAATTGCGGCAGAAGCTGGACGCAATCGTTTCCGGAGCCACGCCCGTCGCCACGGCGAAGAAGGCCGACTCGGCCGGCAACGCCGAGTTCCTCGGGAACCTCGCCCTGACCGATTTTGCCCTGGCCGACCATACTCACCCGACCCTGGCCGGCGACGTGAACCTGCTCGACAACGTTCGTGTGGGAGGTGTCCTGACCGTGGCGGGCAACACGATCGCGTCGGGGGATATGCAGGTCTTCGGCGAGGTCGTGGCCGTGGGCGGCCTCCTGCCCGGCGCGGTCGACGTCGATCCCAAACCGGCCATCGCCGGAATGATCCGATACAACCGCCGTACCGGCGCCCTCGAGTACTGCGACGGAACCCGCTGGAACGAAGTCGCCGTGGTTCAGGTTACCGCCGCAGAAGCCCGTTGAGGGCCAGGTCGACGATCCCGCCGATGAATTGCTGCCGCCCGACGCCGTGCATGGCGGCCAGGCTCATGTAATGGTGAAGGAACTTGAGCATCCCCAGCACGAGCGGCACGGTCTGGAGATCCAGATCCTCGCGGAGTTCGCCGTTATCGATGCCCGTCTTGAGCAGGCATTGCAGGTGCTCGATGGCTTCCTGCATCTCCTGCTGGGCGGCGGGTTGCTCCATCAGCTTGGTCACGATGCGAAACTCCGGATCGTCGGCGAGGATCCGGGTCATTAGCGGGTAGTCCTCAAAGGCCTGGAAACTCGCCTCGATGAGAACGCGAAGCCGCTCGGCCACGCTCATTTCCTGCTCGAAGAGCGTCTGGAACCGGGCCAGCATCTCGTGGTGAAGCTGATGCACCAGTTCCAGGAACAGTTGATCCTTGCTCTTGAAATACAGGTAGAACGTGCCCTTGGCGATTCCCACCTCCCGGACGATGTCGTCGATTACCGCCCGCCGGTAGCCGAACCGGGTGAAGTGCACCCGGGCGGCGTCCAGGATCGCCTGCCGCTGGAGTTGCTTCTTGTCTTCGACGTGAATAATGGACATGTCAGGCTGCGTACTCCACGCTGGGCTCGTCGGCCGATTTGCGGCCCTTGGCGGCCTGGTCTTCGTTGCCCGTTCCGTCCGAGAGGCCGACCAGGGCCAGAAAATCCTCGACAATCATATAAACAGCAGGAACCAGGCTCAGCGTGATACAGGTGGCAAACGCCACCCCGAACGCCAGGGCGACCGCCATGGGAATAATGAACTTGGCTTGAAAACTGGTTTCCGAGATGAGCGGCATCAGGCCCAGGAAGGTCGTCACCGAGGTGAGCAGAATCGGACGGAATCGACTGCGGCAGGAGAGACGAACGGCCTGGCCGGTCTTCATCCCTTCGCGCACGTTGCGATTGACCGCGTCGACCAGCACGATACTGTCGTTGACCACCACGCCCGCCAGAGCCACCAGGCCCAGGAACGAGATGATGCTGAAGGTTTCGCCCAGCAGGATGTGGCCGCCCACGGCGCCCACGAATCCGAAGGGAATCGCAATCGCGATGATGACCGGTTGGAGGTAGGACTTGAAGGCGATGGCCATCAGGGCGTACATACCAAACAGGGCGATGGCGAAACCGATCGCGAGTTCCCGGATGACTCGTTGCTGGTCCTCCATGCCGCCGCCGCGCGACCAGGTGAGACCCGGGAATCGCTTCGGCAAGCTGGCAAGCGGGCCAGCCTCTAAGGCCGCCATGATCTCTTCCGGGTTGGAGACGATATCCCGGTTCAACAGTGCCGTCACGTCGGCGATTCGCTTGCGGTCGCAGCGCCCGATCGAGGCCAGCCCCTGGCCGAAATTGATCCTGGCGACCTCGCCCAGCGGCACTTCGTCGCCCGCCGGGGTGCGGATCCGCATATTCTGCAAATCGGCGATGGACCGCCGCTGGTCTTCCGGATAACGGACCATGACCCGTATATCGTCGCGACCCCGTTGGATTCGCTGGGCCTCTTCGCCGTAGAACGCCTGGCGAACCTGCCGGGCAAGGTCCTGAACGCGAAGTCCGAGCGGCTCGCTTCCGGGCAGCATCTCCAGAGTGATCTCGTTCTGGCGGGAACCCAGCGTGTCGGCAATCTCATACACCCCGGCGAAGCCGTGTAGCTCACGCTTCAACTCATCGACCGCGACGCCAATGTCGTCCAGATTCTTGCTCGTCAGCCGGATGTGAATGTCTTTGGCGTGTTCTCCCTCGTTGGCTTCAAACACAAGCTGTCGCACGCCGGGCACGATCCCGACCAGGTCGCGCCAACGATCGGCGAGGGTCTCGGAGGATAGTCCTCGATCTTGGAGATTCTCGAATTCAATGGCCGCCTCGGCCAGATGCGGTCCGCCCGTGCCGATGTCCAAGGCGCCCGGATCGCGGGCCGTCTTCATCGGCTGGCTTCCCATGGCCACGAACAGATGCTTGAAGACCTTCGTCTGGCTGCCGCCCCCGTCGACCTCCTCCCGCAGTTGCACGGCCGCCTTCTCGATCCGCTGGAGGATCTTGCGGGTGGTGTCGGCCGGAGTGCCATGCGGCAATTCCAGGGTCGCCACCACGATGTCGCCGGGCATGCGAGGGAAAAACGCCACCTTGACCCGTCCGCCCGCTAACAATCCCACCGTAAGAATCAGCATGCCGACGAAAACCGCCACGGTCATGTAGCGCCAGCGGATCGCCAGATCCAGCAGCGGTTGATAAACGCGGCGGATGAAGGCCTGCAGCAATCGATCGACGATCTTCTGGATCTGCTCGAATGCCCAGAACAGCGGCCAAAAGGGAAACAGATACCAAGGCGTTTTCTCATGAGAGAGGTGCGCCGGCAGAATGATCAGCGACTCGAACAGCGACAGCAACAGGCAGGAAACGATCACCATCGGAATGATCCCCCAGATCTTGCCTTCCACGCCCGAAATACCGAACATCGGCAGGAACGCAATCACCGTGGTGAGTACGGAGAAGATCACCGGCGTGGCAACGGCCTTCACACCGGCCACCGAACCTTCCTCGCCCCGCAAGCCCTCCGATTGCTTCTGATGGACGCTCTCCGAAACGACGATGCCGTCGTCGACCAGGATCCCCAGAACGAGAATAAACGCGGCCATCGAGATCATGTTGATCGACACGCCCCCGAACCACAGAACCACGAAGGTGCCGATGAACGACAGCGCCAGGCCCAAGGCGACCCAAAAGGCCAGCCGCAGATCGAGAAACATCCCCAGGCAGATGCACACCAGAACCAGGCCCGAAAGCCCGTTGCGAATCATCAGGTTCTCGCGGTCGCTATAGATCTTGGAGACGTCCATCCAGGTGTCGAGATGGACTCCCGCCGGAAGGCTCGCCCGCCGCGCTTCAATAAAACTGTGAACGGTTGACGCAACGTCCGGCGCATTTTCCTGGGTCGTGGCCTGAACGCTCAGGGTCACGGCGGCGCGGTTGTCGAAGCGGGCCCACCGTTCATCCTCCTCGAATCCGTCGACCACGTCGGCTACGTCCTTCAAGCGAACTCGCGTGCCGTCCGCGGCGGTGAGCAGCACCAGATTCTCGAATTCCTTCTGCCGGTAAGCCTGGGATTCGGTGCGGATGCGAATGTCGCCCGAGTGGGCCCGAATCGACCCGGCCGGCAGATTGAGCGACGAGGCCCGCACCGCCTGGGCCACGTCGTCGAAAGTGATTCCGTGCCGGCGGAGATCGTTTTCGGAAACGTGGATGCCTATTTCGTAAGGCCGTACGCCGCCCAACTTGACCTGCGTGATGCCCGGCAGTGCCAGAAGTTCTTCCCGCACTTCCTCGGCCAGCAGCCGCAACGTCGGCTCGTCGGCCGTTTCGCTCGAGAGCGCCACCGTGATCACCAGCATTCGCAGCGTGAGTTCCTCGATGATCGGCTCTTCCGCGTCTTTCGGAAACGTCGTCACCCCGTCGATACGGCTCTTGACGTCGTTCATCAACTCGCGGGCATTCGCGTCCGTACGCACCTTGACGATCAGCGTGCCCGCCCCTTCCGCGGCCGTAGCATTCAGTTCGTCGATGCCGTCCAGGTCGGCAATCGCCTCTTCGGCCGGCAGCAGAATCCCGTCTTCGACCTCCTGGGGAGTCGCGCCGGGATAGGGCACACGGACGGAAATCATGTCGAGGCTGACAATGGGAAACACCTCACGGCGGACCCCGTTCGCCACCGCCAGGAGTCCCGCCAGCGCGATCATCAGCATCAACAGGTTTGCGGCCACGCGATTCCGCGCGAACCACTCCAAGACACCGTTCAAGGTCTTCTCCTTTAACGTTCCGCCGGCTGCAAACGCGTTGCCAATTCGATCGGTTCCGTCAGGTCGACGACCTTTCCGCCCGCGTCGTTGCCGGCCACCACCGGCTCGACGTCGCCCAGAATCTGCACGACCATTCCCGGCACGACGTTCTCCAACTGCGTTGCGCACACCGCGATCCCGTCGGCCACGTCTCCATGGGCGACGATCCAGTCCCGTTCGTGCCGCAGGGTTTTGATTTGGGCGGGCTGCAATCGCTGCTCCGAATCGACGATGTAGATCTCGCCGCTCGTCGTCACGCACGATTCGGGCAGAAGAATCGCCTCCGCCATGGGCGGACAGCGTATCGTAGCCTCCACGAACATGCCCACGGCCAACGGTTGGCCACCGTTGGCTTGCGTGTCGCTATACGGACCGGAAACCTGGGCCACCAGATAGACCATGCGGCTCCGCGAATCGACGATTGCCTCGCTGCGCACGATATTCCCCTTCCAGCGACGCAAACGGCCCGCAAATTCGGCTTCCAGCAAGACTTCCGGCCCGCTCCCGGGCTTCAGGCTCACGCCGAGGGGCAGACCCAGGAACGCGAAATCGTCGTCATCCACCGGCAGCCGCACCTCGACGACGTCGGTGGCAAAACACGACGCGAGCTTGGTGCCGATCGTGACAAACTGACCTACCTCGACCGATTTCTCCTTGATGCACCCGTCGAAGGGAGCGACGATCTGCGTGTCCGACTCGGCGTTGCGGGCCTCGGCCAACTGGGCCTCCAGTTCCTCGACCGCCGCCACCGCCATTTCCGCCGTCGCCAAGGCCTGCTGGACCGATGCTTCGGTGGTGGCCTGCGATTCGGTGAGCGTTTGCTGCCGTTTGAAATCCTGCTGCGCGTTGAGCAGCTTCGCCTTGGCTGATCGTAGCGATGCTTCAAGCCGGCGGATCCGAATCGCGTAATCTCGCCGATCGATCCGCGCGAGCACCTCACCCTGCTTGAAGAAGCCGCTCTCGTAAAAACACTCGGCCACCCACTCCACCTGGCCCGCCACCCGTGCCGTCAAGGTCGTCTCTCGGCGGGGTTGCACCGTGCCCTGGCTGCGGATCGGAAAACAGACCGTCCGTCGCTCCAGGCGAACCGCGTTCACGGCCGGCCCGGCATCCTTGTACTCCTGTTGCTTGGCCTGCGGCTTGGTGTCGATCAGATACTTGGCGATCCCCACGGTCGCTGCCACCGTGACGATGGGCAACGCCGCCTTCAGCACCAACCCCACGAGTCTCCACCCGTCCCGCATAATGCGCCTCGATCTCTGATTGCCGTCCTTCGAACACAACGTGCGACGCTGCAACAGCTTAACGTCCCGCACTCTGAAATCCTTGCCGGGAACTCAATGTCGTCTGAAGCCAGTCGTCGAAACCGATAGCGCCGCCTGGCGAACGCGTGAGCCGATCGTAGTACTTCGTTCTATCTCTCGCGATCTTGACCACGGGAGTGCCCAGACTTTCTCAAGACACACCCCGTTCCGAAAAGCTCAGATTTGACACTGCGACTCCCTGCCAAAAACACACCGGTTCCACCGCCCGCACAACGCCAGAACCTCTGTTCCACCCCGAAACCTAGCAGAAATGACCAAAAAGTCACTTTCAGTCATTATGTTCAATTCTTCCAACAAGGCAAGGCGAGTTTGCCGAAGATTTTACCGGAACTGCAAAGCTGGGTTCTTGACGTAACTTATTTCTGGATAGAACATTACGTGCATGAGCCGTGGTCAATACGGGCACCGATCCCGGTGCATTCACGCCCGGGAGCGTTTGGAGTACAGGTTTTCCGCCTGTCCGGCTTGGAAAGAAGTGCACCAAGGCCCGCCGCCTAGATGTCCGTTTCGTAAGTTCCTGGCCAGTTAGGCCGCGATTCGGGTGTAAGGGCGCGGCGGGTACAGAAGTCGTTCGTAGGTCTTGGGGCGTGGGCTGAAACCGGCCCGGCCTCGTTTTTGTTGTCGTCGTGTTTTGCTGAACGGCGTGTCGCGGACCAAGGGCTGACCGGTATAGGTCCAACGGTAGGGATGAGCCCAGTGGAGATTGTAGTCGTCGAGGAATTGGCGAAACCGGTTCTCGAAATCTCCCGCTGAACAGAAGCTGCCGCGAGCAAGAAATCGGCGGGCTAGAACACCAAACCACAGTTCCACTTGATTGAGCCAAGATCCGTGCTTTGGGGTGAAATGAAACACATGCTTGTGA
>ERZ747221.949-NODE-949-length-31240-cov-4.368001_pt1 | contig 31240 bp, 23 predicted proteins | sample MGYA00374949_ERZ747221 | MGnify/ENA primary metagenome ERZ747221 (study PRJEB28779, sample SAMN05720172) | bioreactor metagenome | isolation source: Anaerobic biogas reactor | place: USA:Washington, USA | collected 2015-08-08 ... | reverse complement strand
CGCCACACGACGCTTTCGTGCCTCCGAACTGGCCGGCTATATCCAAAAGCCATATCGCCCACACGCGCTGGTGGAAAAAGTATGTGCGGCCATCGACTGGCCGGATTCCACTTAAGTGTTCCACTCCCGGGCTCCAATGGGCTGAAAACCGCTTCAGGGGCCCTGTTCTGCACACACCAGAGTTGACATCCGTTGAACGGGGGGCATTAACTTCCGTGGTGCTCGTACACGGGCACCAGAAAGCGCGCTCTTAGATTAGGCAAATCGAACGGCCGGGCCGCCGTTCGATTTTCCAATGCAGACACACGAAGGAATCGCGCCGGAAAGGGCCGGAAGGTGGTTCCCTGCGCATTGGCGAGGCCGGACGGTGTGATGTTGGTCGCGTGCTCGCTGCGAGCGGGCGCTGCCTTAAGCCCACTCGGTTCATTGGCATTCACGGCATGCAGCCAGTCATCGCAATTGGATTTTTCTACTTGGGAGAGAGTCGATGTGCGAGTGGATACGGTCGATATTCGGCGGCCGCGTGACGCGTCCCATTGGCGCCATGACGGCCTTGTCAGTTCTCGTCCTGGCACTTGGCGGCTGCCAGACGCCGCCCGAAGCGGAAGTGACGTCCTTGGAGCCCAATCACGGCCCAGCGTCCGGCGGCACCCAAGTCACCATACTCGGTAACACTTTGGGGGTACCGCTGGCTGTCACCTTTAACGACGTCGCCGCGACGAATCTGCAGTTGATTCACTCGCACGCACTGACCGTAACCACGCCTCCCGGTGTTCCCGGACCCGCGACGCTCATGCTGCTCTTCGCCGATGGCAGCCTGGTGGTCATTCCCGATGCGTTTACATACGACGAGGAGCCCTTAAGCGCCGCGCGGCGACCGCTGTCCATCACGCACATAGAGCCGGATTCCGGTTCCACCGCCGGCGGCACGGCATTGACCATTAAAGGCACGAATTTCGTACCCGAATCGGTCCTGCTGATCGGCGGTCAACCGGCCCAAAACCTGACTTACCTCGGCGAATCGCTGTTGACGGCGACGACCCCGCCCGGGACCGAGGGCGTGGCCAATGTAGTTCTGAATACCGGTGAAGGACGGTCGGCCACCTACCCGCCCGGCTTCACCTACGTGGCGCAGGACAGTTATAGAACGGCTCCCGCGAGTCTCTTTATTACAGCAGTCGAGCCGCGCCTCGGGCCGCACTATGGCGGAACAATGGTCACCGTGCAGGGCAGCGGCTTCGAAGAGGGGGCGGTGGTAGTGTTCAACGAAACACTGGCCCCGGTGACGACATTCGTCAACCGCACTTACCTGACCGCCGTAACGCCGCCGCATGAGGCGGGAGTGGTCGACGTCTCCGTGGTCCTGTCTGACGGCGCCCGCGCCACACTCGCCGACGGCTACGAGTTCTTGCCGCCAACCAGCCCCAAAATCAGGTCCATTTCGCCCGCGCAGGGCCCGTGCGCAGGAGGCACCGCCGTGGCGATCACCGGTAACGGCTTCCGCCCGGACACGCAGGTATACTTCGGCCTGGATTGCGCCCCGTCAGTTGAGGTCTTCTCGGAGCAAGCCCTAGCGGCCATCACGCCGCCGCACGTCTCGGGCGACGTGGACGTGACTATCCGCAATCCCAATGGCGAAGAGGACATCAGCTATCAGGCATTCTGCTATGTAGACTTGGAAGCTCCGGCCATCCACACGATCGAACCCGACTACGGCCCCGCGGCCGGCGGAACACTGGTGACGATCACCGGTTCGAACTTCCGCCCCGAAGTTGCCGTGCTCTTTGACGGCATCGCAGCGTCCAGTGTCACGTTCATCAACAGTGCGACTGTGACTGCGGTTGCGCCTCCGAATGAGCCGGGCTGGGCCGAGGTCACCCTGATCAACGGAGACGGCAAGCGCGTCAGCGAACCCACGGGTTTCGAATATCTGGCACCCGTGCCGCTTGAGATATACTCGTTCGATCCCGACACAGGCCCGACCGCCGGCGGCACCGTAGTCACGATTCTGGGCCAAGGCTTCGCGCCCGGCGCGGCCGTCCTCTTCGGCAGCCTTCTGGCAAGCGATGTAAACGTGGTCAGCAGCGAGATTATCACAGCCGTCTCTCCTCCGCGGGAGGGCTGCCCGCTGGTGACTCTGACCGTTACCTTGCCGGACGGCCAGAGTTTCACTACGGACGACTGGTTCGAATACGAGGCGGCCCGACCGAGCATCAGCAGCATTTCTCCACCCAGCGGTCCGGAAGGCGGCGGCACCGTGGTGCTGATCACCGGAACCAATCTCGGTTACGTCGAAGGCATCACGTTCGATTGGGATGCCGCCGAGCACTTCGCGGTGCTCAGCGATACGCTGATCCAGGCCGTCACCCCACCGGGATATGGCGCTGCGGTAGTGCGAATATCCGGCGAGTGCGACGAAGTCGGCTACGCCCTGTTTGAATATGTGCCCCCTGACGTCGCCACCATCGGCGGAATCTCCCCAGACCGTGGCCCCGAAGCCGGCGGAACCGTCGTGACCATCACGGGCACAGGTCTGGCCGAGACAGACGATGTGTACTTTGGCGACTACCCGGCCGAGACGTTCTCCGTCTTGAGCGACACCCTGCTGCAGGCGGTTAGCCCGCGGGGCAGCGGAATCGTAGAGGTGGAAGTCTGTACACCCAATGGGACCCCGGAAGCGTTGTTCACGTATATCCCGCCCGACGTTCCGGCCATCTCCAGTATCGAACCCGACTGCGGGCCGGCTGCCGGCGGGACCGTAGTAACCATTTGCGGCTGCAACCTCACGTGCATCAGCGCAGTGAAATTCGACTGGCAGCACGCGGCCGAAATGGTTGTCCTCTGTGATGACTGCATTCAGGTGGTGGCGCCGCCGGGTACGCCCGGAAGAACGGTCGTGGTTACGATCGAAACGTGTAACGGTTGGGCGGAAGGCCTGTATACCTATCTACTGCCTGACGCGCCGGCCGTTACCTGTGTCACCCCATCCTGCGGGCCCGAAGAGGGCGGCACGCCGGTGCTGATAAGCGGCTGTGGTTTCACCGAAGCCGCCAACGTGACTTTCGCTCACGAACGGGCCGATTTTGCGATCATCAACGATGAGCAGATCATCGCCTGGGCCCCGCCCGGAGAAGGCACCGTGCCTCTGGTAGTGGCAACTCCGTACGGCTCGGCCGCCGCGCTGTTCACCTACATACCTGCGGGAACGGCCAGCATCGCCGGCATCGCCCCCGACAGCGGGCCGGAAGCTGGCCGGACGATCGTAACGATCACCGGCACGGCCTTGGGCGAAACTACAGATGTGCTGTTCGACGACGTTCAGGCCCTCGCGTTCACGATCCTGAGCGACACCATGCTGCAGGCGGTGACGCCGCCGGGTACGGGCGTCGCGGTCGTAGTAGTCGAGACTCCATACGGCAATCCGGAAGCGCTGTTCACCTACGTGCCGCGGGGCACGCCCACCATCAGCGGTCTGACTCCACCCAGCGGGCCGGAAGACGGCGGCACGGTCGTGACCATCAGCGGCACAGGCTTGGCCGACGCTGACCGCGTAACGTTCGGCGGCGTCGGCGCGCGCCGTTTCGCCGTGCTCAGCGACAGCTTGATACAGGCTGAAACGCCGGCGGGGTTCGACACGGTTACCGTGCGCGTCGAAACGCCAACCGGCGACGCATACGCCCTGTTCACGTACGTGCCGCCCGGTGTTCCAACCATCGGCAGCGTCTACCCGGATCGTGGGCCGGAAGCCGGCGGAACGGTCGTGACCATTACCGGTACGGGCTTCACCGAGACGCGCAGCGTATACTTCGGCGATTATCCGGCCGAGATGTTCACCGTCCTGAGCGACACGTTACTGCAAGCCGTCACGCCGTCCGGCGCCGGTACTGTGAGAGTTGAGGTCTGCACGGCCGATGCTAGCGCGGAAGCGCTCTATACCTACATTCCGCCCGAGCTACCGGCCATTTCCACGATTGAACCGGCCTGCGGGCCGGCCGGCGGCGGAACCGTCGTGACCATCTGCGGCTGCAACCTCACATGCGTCGTGGACGTGTACTTTGGCTGGCAGTGGGTAACCGGCCACATCGTTGAACTCAGTGACGACTGCATCCAGGTAGTGGCGCCGCCGAATACGCCGGGCACGACCGTCCTGGTCGAAGTGGAAACGTGCCATGGCATCGCGGAGGGGTTATACACGTACCTGTTCCCCGACGCGCCCGCCATCACCAGCGTGACCCCAGCGTACGGACCGGAAGAGGGCGGGACGGCAGTGGTGATTAGCGGCTACGGGTTCACCGGCGCCGAGGACGTAATCTTCGGCTGGGAGCCGGCCGATTTCATCGTGATCAGCGATACCCAGATAGTCGCGTGGTCGCCACCCGGAGTGGGCACGCTGCCGCTGGTAGTCAAAACTCCAACCGGCGACGCGGCGGCGCTGTTCACGTACCTTCTACCCGAAGTTCCGCCGCGAACCGCGATCACTTCCTTAACTCCGTCGAGCGGGCCGGCGGAGGGTGGAACGCCAGTCGTCATCGAGGGCATCGGATTCCACGGCACGAGCGTCGTCAACTTCGGCCCGCGGCCGGCGTATTTTGAGGTGATCAGCGACACCCAGATAGTCGCTAGTTCGCCGCCCGGCTCGGTCGGCCCGGCCGCGGTCGTGGTAGTGTCGTCTAGCGGCGCGGCCGCAGCCATCTACACGTACACGCCATGAGTCCAAGAGGTCAACCATTGACCTGATTGCCTGCAGGGCGGCGGCGTCACAAGCGTCGCCGCCCTCGTGAATTCAAGCCGGGGCGGACCACCATCGATCTTCTAATTTCTATCCCTTGATCCCTCGCCCCCCCAACCGCGCCATTCCGCATTCCGCATTCCGCACTTATCATTCCCCCGCAGACAAGGAGTTTCACAATGAACCAATCCTCGCGACGTGACTTCATCAAGAAAGCCGGATCGCTGGCCGCGGTCGGCGCCGGGACGACGCTGGGCGCTGCATCCGTCAAGGCGGATCAATCGCCGACACCGGCCAACATGCCGCTTACGACGGCTGGCCGTCAAATCATCCCCGGCAGTCCCTATCCCACGTTCTCCCGCGCCGTGCGGCTGGACCGCCTGGTCTTCGTGGCCGGCGTGCTCGGTCAGAAGCCCGGGACGCGGGACCTGGTGTCGGAGGAGTTTGAGCCGCAGTGCCGGCAGGCGCTGGAGAACCTGAAGGCGTCGGTCGAAGCCGCAGGTTCAACTCTCGACAAAGTGCTCAAGTGTAATGTATATCTCACCAGTGCCGCGGACTTCGCCACCTTCAACAAGCTATACGTCGAGTACTTCCCGAAAGACCCGCCGGCCCGTTCCAGCGTAGTGGTAAAAGAGCTGGTCGTTCCGGGCGCCAAGCTGGAAATCGACTGCGTCACCTACGTCTGACCTCGACCGGCATTCGGCGCGGGCCTTCAGGAAGCCATAGCTTCAAGCAGGGCGGTCCCGCGTGCCACTGCTTGAAGCCGCAGCTTTCAAGCAGTGCGAGTGTGTGTGCTACTGCTTGAAAGCGCAGCTTCAAGCAGTGCCGGTCCCCTTCGCCAACTCCGACAGCGCCGCCACCAGCCGATCGACCTCCGCATAGGTGTTATAGACGTGTGTGGAGATCCGCAGCCCGCGCAAGCCATGCTCCGCCACCGGTCGCGAACGAATCCGATATTGTTTCTGCAGCGACTGCGCCCAATCCCGCACGTCGCACCCGCTCCCGGTCGCGGCGAAAGTGATGATCGAAGCTGATGACGCCTCCGCCGCCGGAGTCAAAATCTCGATCCCCGGCACCATTTGTAGCTGCCGCCTGAGGTACAACGCCAGACTGCGGCCGCGCTGCGCCACACGTTCCATCCCGATGCTGTTTAGAAAGTCAACCGCCGCGCCCAGCGCCAGCAGCAGCGCGGTGTTGCGCGTGCCGTACTCAGTAACGTCGGCTTGCGTGCGAAATTCCAGCACTTTGCGATCCAGATCGTACTCGCAATCGGAGTGCGCCCCGACATTCGTCGGCCGCCATAGCTCGCGCGCCCCAGCGCGAATATAGAGCAACCCCGTGCCCTTCGGCCCCAGCAGCCACTTGTGGCCCGACGACACGTAAAAATCGCAGCCCAGGGCGTGCAAATCAACCGGAACCATGCCGACCGCCTGGGCGCCATCCAGCACGCAAATCAGCCCGCGTTCGCGGCATAGCTCGGCAATTTGCCGCGCCGGCAAGCACAGGCCGGTAGTACACAGAATATGACTTACCGCGACGACGCGTGTGCGCGGCGTCAGCGCTGCGGTTATACGCGCCAGCGTGTCGTCACCGCCATCGCCCGGCTCGACCAGATTCACGCGCACGCCAGTGTCCTTGGCCAGCCCCAGCCAGGGCATGGCCCCGCCCGGATGTTCGTGCGTCGTCATCAAGACTTCGTCGCCAGCCCGTAACGACAGGCCGCGCGCAACCAGGTTCATGCCCTCGGTCGAATTGCGCGTGAGCGCCAGCTCCTCCGGCGCGCAGTTGAGGAAGGCGCTCAACTTCTCCCGAACGGCTGCGACGCGCTCATGGCCGGTCTCGGAGTCGTGCTCAAGCGCCGTCGTCTCGCGCAGCAGGGCGTCGATCACCGGCTGCGGCGATGGCCCGAGCCCGCCCGCATTAAAGTAGGCCAGGTCGGCGGCCAGCGGAAACTGCCGGCGAATGTTGCTCCAGAATTGCTCGTCGTCAGAAGCTGGGCCGGCGCGTTGCGCGGGTGGTTCATCGCGCGACGGGGCACGAACGCCCAGCCCAAACGCCGCCGAAGCCACCGCGCCCCCGAGGCACTGCCGCAGGAACTGGCGGCGGTCAGGCTCACCTTGCGTATTTGCCGGCATGACGCACCCAAACCCTACGCTAGCTGAAAGAGGTCGCGCGGACGTAGTGCCGACTTTTACGAGAAGTCGGCGCCTGCGCCAAGGCCGATTTTGCTTCACGATCCCGCGCGGCCGGAACCACCCTGCCACAGGTGCTGCCGGTCAGTACGGTCGGCGCCACGCCTCCGGGAGTACGTAAAGACCCGCTCAGGGCGCCGGCGGAGCGCGGATCGCCCTCCGGAAATACTCAGAAGTCGACGCACAGGCAGGGGTTCGGATCGCACGGAACGCCGTCGCCTTTATACGTGCCGCCGCCGTCCGCGCACTCCATCGGCCGCTGGTAAACGCATTCGGAAGCGTAGCAGCAGGCGCCGCGCACTTCGCCGCACGGCGGCTCCAGCTCGTCGCAGGTGGCAAACGCGCTGAACCGCCAGTGCGGGACACTTATGCAGTCCGAAACCCCTACGTCATCCGCACAGGTTCCAGCCCACTCATCACAGCATGCGCCGTACACGTCCGGGGCAACGACGGCGAACTCCCCGATCGCGAAATCAGCGTCGCTGAAACACGTCAGCGTGATGTTATCCACGTAGCTTCCGCACACGCCGACATAGGTAGCGCCGGCCGAGCCATGCGCCGTAAATGGTTCAGACTCGTACCGATTGTTGACTACGACCGTGAAGGTGTGCACCGTGAAGGGGTTCGGGTCAACGTAGAAGTAAACGTTCGAGGTCCCAGGCGGCATCGTCAGGGTGACAGTAGTGGCACCGTTGCTGTAATAGACGTCGCCAGTGTAGCCATGGCTCCAGCTCGTCCAGCCGGCCCCGATGCGGCGATGGTTCATGGGCACGCTGAGGCCGATTTCGCGCCACTCATAGGGCGTCGGCAACGTGGTTACGTTCACGCCCAACGGGCGCGTATCCGGACCCAGCGGAACCATTCTTCGACCGCACAAGGTCGGCGGCGGCGCGTCAACGCCCGGCGAGAGCACTACGCCGACCGCGGTCATGAAGTCGCAGGGCGGGTCGAACGTGTAAGCGTCGCAGCCAGGGCCCGGGAACTGGTAGCAGTTCCGCCAGGCCTGAAAATCGACCAGGTGTTGTTGCCCATCACCACTTTGTCGGTACTGTCTCATCTGCTCGACGGTCGGCGTGGTGGTGCATGCATCGAGATAATCCACCGGCGCGCCGCCCAGCAGAGCTGACAAGGAAGCGCGGAAGGCCGGGTTATCCAGGTGCGACGGCCAATACAGCAGACCGTCCGGAACCCATAAGCCGCAGGGCGGCGTAAACGCCGTGGCTTCGCAATCCTCGCCCAGCACGCCGGAGAGGAACCGCCCACCGCAGTTGGCCCGCAGCGAAGGAACCGGATTCGTGACGTCGCCCGACTCCGGAGACTCGCAACAGCAGCCCGGATCGCCGCACGGCCGGTCCAACTCGGTGCATTGCTGTCCGCTATGGTGCTGCTGGCTGCAGAGGGCCTCGAACGCGTCGTCGACGCACTCGCCGCTATGGATGTCGCAGCAGGCGCCCGGGTTGCCGCGCAGTTCCGCCTCGCAGAGGCGCAAATCTTGGCTGGGCAGACACTTACGTGCTGAGCCGTCCGGTCCGCGCCCTCTCACAGGCCGCACAACCAGCAATATGCACGCCCCGTGATTGCCGCAGAAGGCCAGCTCCGCGCCAGTATGGCAGTTCCATTCCAGAGGCCGCAACACGCGGCCCGGACCTGCGGACGCTATCTGACGCGGACTTTCAGGCGCGGCGGAAGCTGAGTCCCGAGCCGGCGGATATCAGCCTGAATTTGCCCCTCAGAAGATGACCGTGCAGTTCAAGGAGAACTTGTCCTTCTATATCGCCGCTAATGCACAACTGCGCATCGCCCCCATCAACACGCCGCACCCAACCGCGGCCGCCCGACAGCGGGCCTTCATATTCAAGGTAAATTCGGCGGTGGTCCGCTATACGCTCGGCCGCAATAGCGGCACCCATCCCAATCGGGTTTTCTGAAAGGCGCCACGTGGCCAGGCGCTCTTGACCCGGCACTTCAACCACCAGGTCCCAATGCACGGCGCCCGCCCCCTCCGGTGCTCCTTCCGTAGGCGGACGGTTGGCCGGCTCATGATGTTCCAGCAACGCAAACATGATCTTCAGCATAACACGCCAACTCGCATCACGCCCAGCGCCTGCGGGGCGACGCTCCCTGAGAACCTGACACGCAGCAATCACAACTCTGAGCCCCATTTCATCCGAAATTCACGGGTGATTCAGCGGCCCGCCCCCATAATCGTGCGGTCTCTGCGACCCGTGGTCCGCAAAGCGGACCCTACAAACGAGGGCATTACCATGGCCGACACAACCAGCGACTACCTGTTGCAGCGAATTTACGATTGGGGCGTGCGCCTGATCTACGGCTTTCCCGGCGACGGCATAAACGGTATCCTCGGCGCGCTCGACCGCGCCAAGGACAGAATCCGCTTCATCCAGTCGCGTCACGAGGAACTGGCCGCCTTCTCCGCCTGCGCTCACGCCAAATTTACCGGCCAGGTGGGTGTCTGCATGGCAACGTCGGGGCCGGGCGCCATTCACCTGCTGAACGGCCTCTACGACGCCAAGAAAGACCATCAGCCGGTGGTGGCCATCGTTGGCCAATCGGCCACGTTCGCCTTGGGGGCCGACTTTCAGCAAGAGGTTGACCTGCAAACGCTTTTCAAGGACGTAGCCGACCGTTACGTGGGAGCGGTGCAATCACCCGTTGCCGTGCGCCACGTGGTCGATCAGGCGTTCCGCATCGCGATCGCCGAGCGCACCGTCACGTGCATCATCTTTCCCGCGGATATCCAGGAGCAATCCGCCGTCGAATCTCCGCCCCGCAAACACGGCGCAACCTTCAGCGGAGTCGGCTATCTTCGCCCGGAAGTAGTGCCGCGCGAACGAGATTTGCAGGCCGCCGCGCGTGTCTTGAACGAGGGCGAGAAAGTCGCCATGCTCGTCGGCGCGGGAGCGCTGAACGCCACTGACGAGGTACTTGAAGCGGCGGACATTCTGGGCGCCGGCATCGCCAAAGCGCTGCTGGGCAAGGCCGCCGTGCCGGACGATCTGCCTTTCGTGACCGGCTCCATCGGGCTGCTGGGAACGCGCCCGAGCTGGAACATGATGATGAACTGCGACACGCTGTTCATGATCGGCTCGGGATTTCCGTACTCCGAATTCCTGCCGAAGGAGGGGCAAGCGCGCGGCGTGCAAATCGACATCGAAGGACGGGCGCTCAACCTGCGCTATCCCATGGAAGTACCCTTGCAGGGCGATACTAAGTTGACGCTGCAGAAACTGATCCCCATGCTCCAGCGCAAGCGCGATCGCTCCTGGCGCGACGAAATCGAGGCCGACGTCCAGGAATGGTGGCGCGTAATGGAGACCCGCGCCGCTCTCCCGGCCAACCCCATAAATCCACAGAAGGTCTACTGGGAACTCTCGCGACACCTGCCAGACCGCTGCATCATCACATCCGACTCGGGCTCTTCCGCGAACTGGTTCGCGCGCGACCTGAAGGTGCGCCGCGGAATGATGTGCTCGTTGTCGGGCAACCTCGCGACCATGTGTCCGGCAGTGCCGTATGCGCTGGCCGCGAAGCTCGCCTTCCCGGAGCGGGTCGTCATAGCCTGCGTAGGCGATGGGGCCATGCAGATGTTGGGCAACAACGCCTTGATAACCATCGCCGCCCACTGGCAGGAATGGACCGACCCGCGCCTGATCGTCTGCGTCCTGGACAACCGTGATTTGAACCAGGTTACTTGGGAGCAGCGCGTGCTCGCCGGAGACCCGAAATTCGAGGCCTCGCAGGAGCTGCCGGCGTTCTCGTACGCCGCTTACGCCGCCCAACTCGGGCTAAAAGGCATCCGCGTCGAGCGGCCAACCGAGGTCAGCTCCGCCTGGGACGAAGCCTTCGCCGCAGATCGGCCGGCCGTAGTTGATTTCGTCACCGATCCGGACGTGCCGCCGCTGCCGCCGCACATAACTCTGGAGCAAGCCCGGAATTACGCCTCTTCGATTGTGAAGGGAGATCCGGACCGGATGGGTATGATTCGGCAGTCGTTCCGCCAGTTGGTCGAACCGGTTCTGGCTCGCTGAGCCGCGACGTAAACGTACAAACTGGGACTTCGGGAGGACAGACCCCTCCCATCTGCCCAGGGTAGCACCCATAAGTCTGTGAGTTGAGACTTCGTCTGGAACCGGGTAAGTACTGAAACCCCTCGTAAGTACATGTAGTTACTAGTTCAACGGTCATCTGAAGACTCGCCCGTATTCGCAGCCCCGTGAATGGCAGTTTCCGCGGTCGGCGAGCGGTTATGGCGTTAGCGCTGTGGGCGCGCAAATTTTTTCAAATTTTTTTCCATTTTCATGAGCGCGCGCGGCGCAGTTTACGTTTTATAGGTAGGCGATGCATTTGCGGGTTTTCTGACCGGCGGCACGCCTAACGTAGGTTGAGGAAAGAGGCAGCGCGGCCTTGCCCATCTCAAGACCGCGCATGTCCCGAGTGTTCGGTCCTTGTTTTTCGACCCTGGGCGGGTCACTGGAGGAAGCTATGCGCCTTAACTGGATCAAAGCTGGAGTATGGGTGTGTACATTGTCTGTAGTTTCACTAGCTGTGGCCCAAAGCGGGCTGCCGCCCGATCGGTACGTCCGTTACCGGATTCATTCCGACCCGACGAACACCGAGAGCGCTGTGGTCTGGGACATCATCCTACAGTTGGTGGCCAAACAGCGCAACGAACAGCAAGTGGGCTGGGAAGTGGAAACTATAACCTTTCATCACCTGACGTCCGAGAACGACCCGGTCTCATGGTCCAACGTTGCCCCGCCGGTCAACACACCGGACGGGCTGTGGTGGGTGGAACACCTCGATGCCGACCAGCCGCAGACCGATGAATTCATGCAACCGCCGTTGATAACAGGCGTCGGTCAACCGCTAAGTCCGGGACACGGACAGTTGACCTACAGCGTCGCGGGCGCGACCGATCTGCTCCCGGGACCATATGATCACACCGCCGCGCTGAGTTATAGCTTCTGGGCTGACGATCCGCCCAGCTCGGGCGGAGGAGCAGGAGGAGGAGGCGGAGGCGGAGGAGGATCAGAAGGTGACAACGAGCCTGCGGAGGGAGACAGCTCCCCCGGCACTCCGCCGACGTGATTCGTCGCGTGCTGAAGCGTTCCCGTTCGCTAATCCTCGGAACAGGCTTGGCTTGCAGCGCGCTGCGCCACCCTTTTGGCCAAAAGGTCGCGATTGGCTTGAATTACCTGCAACTCGGGAACCAGCCAACCGTGGGAGACGCCGCGCGCCTGCAGGTTCCGTAATTCGGCTTCGACCTCGTCCAGCATGGCGGCTCCCGCGGCGTCCGCCTCCGGCGTGTCGAACGTGAGGTACCACGTAGCAAACCTAGACTTGGAAAAAATAAACTCAAGCTCCCGCTCGACCTCGTCTGGTCGGGCAAGAAAGAGCCTTTGGCGTATGTCGTAGGACTTCTTGTACCAGTGCCAGGCCTCTGGCATTTGACGCAACTTGCGGCACGCCCTGCCGATTTGCTCATATGCGCGGGCCAGTTCAGACTGGCTGTTCGCGTCGTCCACGTCTGAGGCGCATGCGGACTCCCTGATAGCAATGGCTTGGTGTAGCTCAGATTTCGCCTCTTCGAACTGATTCTGAGCTATGCGAAGCCGCCCATAATTGAAGTGCATCCAAGCGCGCAGGTTAGTCCAGTCACGACTGTCCGCTTGATCTAGAAGGAGTGCACGCGTCTTCTCCAAATACGCTTCCGCCCCAGTCAAATCGTTTGCATCGAGACACACTCGGGAGAGTCGGTCGTAAACCGCGGTTAGATCTTGCCGCCAATCCCCGATGGTCGGATCTACCGTCAGCAGATACTCACCAGCCTCCGCCGCTTTTTCCAGTACCTGTTGCGCCTCCGTCCGTCCAGCGCGCGTGTTGAGCAGCACTCCCCCGAGCCGCAGATATACGCGCAGCATCATATGACGCCGATTGACGTCCACTGGGCGCGCGGCGCTGAGCCAGTTCCGGATCTCTGCACATTCGCGCAGCGCCTCCACAGCATCGCTCTCCCGGCCCATGCTGATAGCTGCATCGCTGTACCGTTCGTACGCCAACGCCAGCAGCGCCTGTCCCGCCTCGGTTTGCAACAGGCCGGAATGCGCGTGAACCAGGTTCAGGGCGGCTTCGGCCTCGGCCAAGGCGGGCCCAAACTCGTTGCGGCGCCAAAGATGGTGACTGAGCTCGATCCGCGCCTCGGCCAGCACCGACGCGAATTCGACCGCGTCCGGGAGAGCTTCCAGTAGTGTCTCCTCAATCTGAATCGCCTGGCGGTAGTGCTCCCGCGGATCATAGCTCACCTCGCCCAGCTTGAAGTGCGCCCGGGCAGCGTCGTGAGCGAATCCCAAGTTCGCAGGGGCGGCGGCGTATTGTTCCTGCGCAATACGCAAGAACGTCTCATAATGCTCAATGGCCTTCTCGTACTCCCGGCGAGCCCGGAAGATGTCACCCTGCCGTTCGTACAACTTGGCCGTCACGTCCGTGAGCGTCTGGTCAGAGGCCGCCAGCGCTTCAAGCGCCGGCAACTCGTCGGCAACCACGTTCAATAGGTTGTTGCTCACCGCGGTACCGCCCGCCAGCGGCCGAATCGATTCGTCTATATCCGTTACCACCTTATCAAATATGGAATGCGCAACGCGGAAACCCTCCCGAGCCTTGTCACGCTGCTCCCGGGCCTCCAGCCACAAACCTGTGGCAACTGCGGCGCTCACAGTCAACGTCAGCAGGACGACCGCGGCCGCCCCGAATAGCCCTCGGTGACGCCGCACCGTCTTCCGCAAGACGTAGAGGCTGTGGTTGGCCCGCGCCGACACCGCCTCGCCCTTCAGGTAACGCTCCAAGTCCTCCGCCAGAGCCGCTGCGGACTGGTATCGCTGCTCCTTGTCCTTGGCCATCGCCTTGCAGATGATCATCTCCAAGTCACGCGACAGCTCGCGCCACCGTCCGTCCGGATCAGCCCGCTGCGCCGTGCGCTGCAATGGCAGCGGGTCGGCGTCCAGAATCTGGAGCTGCAGGCTCGTGCGCCCGCCTTCCTCATAGGGCAATGAGCCGGTCAGGAGCCGATATAGCACGACTCCCAGCGAGTAAATATCCGATCGAACATCCACCAGCTCGTCGCGCCCGCTCACCTGCTCAGGACTCAGGTACGGAAGCGTTCCGATAACCTGGCCCGCAACCGATACACGCGAATGCTGGTCGCCCTCATTACGCCACATGTCCTTGGCCAGCCCGAAATCCAGAATGTGCGGAACTCCATCGACATCAATCAGGATGTTGGCCGGGCTCAGATCGCGGTGAATTATGCCGCGCTGGTGGGCATGGCTTACGGCCCGGCATATCGTAATGAAATACTGGACAATCTCGCGCACCGGCGGCATGTGCAGCAAGACGTAGTCATCGATCGGCAGCCCCTCCACGAACTCCATCGCGCAGTAGTTGCGCGCGCGGACCACCCCGCTCTCATAAACCGTCACTATGTTCGGATGATTGAGGCGCGAACACAGCTCAACTTCTTGCGCGAAACGCCGGCGCTGCCGCTCCGACGCCAATGGGCCGTCCAGCAGCACCTTGATCGCCACGATGCGCTTGGTCGTCCGCTGGGCGGCCTTGTACACGATGCCCTGACCGCCGTACTCCACGCGCTCCAGGATTTCGTAGTTCGGCAGCTCATCCTGAAGGTAAGCCAAATCCTGACTTAAAACCGCCTCAAGAGGCTCTTCTGCCCGTGGGGCGTAGCGCGCCGCGAGGGCCGCCGCCTGTATGGCGCGCAGCGTGCGCAGCCGCTCGCCCAATTCCGGCATCAAATGGGGGTGCTCTTGTTCAAGCCTACTGTCGTCCGCGGCGGTCCGGTTCATGGCCTCGTGAACGATGGCCTGGATGCGCTCTTCGCGCTCGGACGACGCGCTAGGTTGCCGCTGTTTTGGCAGTTTCATCGGCGCCTTCCGCGCCAACCTGGTCCGCCGCTCCCTCTTGTGAACGTGCATCGCTGAAGAACTTGGCGGCGTGACCAAGCCGCTCGCGCAATTCGCGCAAACCATTGAACAACAACGCGCTTATGGCCGGCGCAGACTTCCCCATCCGCGCGGCTATCTCTTTGGGGCCTAACCCCTCGATGTAGCGCATTCTGATTGCCTGCCGCCGATCAGCTCTCAAACGCGCAAGTGCCACCCGCACCGCACGCGACGCCTCTTTCTCCGACATCGCCCGGCTGGGCGTCCTCTCGTGTGAAGCAAGTAATTCGAGCAGTCCGGACGAAAAAGAGCTCTGTTTGCCTGAAACCTGCACACGCCCGCCGCCCCGCTTCTTTGCATGCGCCAGACGTAGGGCGTCCAACAGCTTGCGGTTGACCACGCTGATGATCCAGCGCTCCACCAGCGCGGAGTCCTCGATCCGCAGACCGGCCATTCCCCTAAACGCTGCAATCCACGCTTCTTGCAGAACGTCGTCCGCAAGAATGTTGGCCGCCAGACTCGGCGGGATCCGCTGCGCGACGTACTGGCGGAGCTCAGCCGCGCGCCGCATCAAGTGTTGCTGCAGGAATAATTCTCGCGAGCGCAGGTCGGACATTAATCAACCCGGACTACAACTACTACCCGGCAAAAAGATTCTACAAAAATATTTCCATTTTCTTGAGCGCGCCGAGCGCAGTTTACGTTTTAGTACTTATGGCTCAAGTTCCTCATAGCTCGGAAGCGATTCCACCGGTGATGATACCCGATTGCGGCCCTCCAAACAACGAAATCGCGCGCGTGTCGAACTTGCTCGACTCGGCTGACGCGATTCCGTCCGAGTGCCGATACTCCCGGGGGGCGGGGCTGCCGTCGGCCTTGGGAGCAGGCCTTGTTGAAAAGGAGCTTCGTCAACACAGCGGCCCTTGACTGAAAAGCTGCACTATGGACCGTAGCGACACCCCTAGCTGTCGGATCGCCGCCGAGGCGAAACATGATGATCCGATGCGAATGTGCATCGCCGGGTTCCGGAGCACAATGGAAGCCATCCGTCATCACGAAAGCGCTAGAGGAGGCATGATTCACACCCCGACCCTGTTCCTGCTGGGCGTGGACGTTGCTGTGCGCCACTCACTAGAGGGCCTTGTGGCGCCTGGGGGATGCTCTTTGGAATATCACAGCACCGCACGCAGTTTTCTCGAGGCTTACAACCCCGCCCGCCCCGGTTGCGTGGTCCTTGACATCGCCACCGTAGCTTCTGACGCGCCAGAACTGCAAAAGAAACTCAGCAGCGGCAACCCTCCGCTGCCCATCATCATCCTCGCGGGCGAAGGCCCGTTGCCGCAAATCTCGCGCGGCTTCAGCCTTGGTCCCGTGGATTTTCTGCGAAAACCCGTGGACGCTTCCGAATTGTGCCGCGCCGTGACAAACGCCCTGGCACGCGATCAAGAGGCCCGCTGCCGCATCGGCCTCATCGCCGAATTACGCGCCCGTGCCGCCCAACTCACTCCCCAGGAACAAGAAGTTATGAGACTTATGGTTCAAGGGCTGGCACAAAAGCACATTGCGGCCAAGCTGAAGATCAGCACCAGAACGGTGCAACTCCGCCGCACGGCCGTTATGCGGAAAATGCAGGCCGCTTCGCTCGCGGAATTGGTGCAGTTTCTCCTCATCTTGAATAGCCCGGCCGCCACGCCTGAAACGGCGCCGGCCGACACGACCCAACCTAACCCCTCCTGATCCCGCCCAGCGGACGGTCCACGCTAACCGCACCGCTGGGCCCTTTTTTCCCCGATCCATTTAACTTGTTACGTTGGCGGTCATTTCGACCATCGTTGGTCGAAATCCCAGTCTCTCGAAGAACCCGCGCGCATTTCCGTTGGCCCAGGCCGTCATCAGCACAACGCGCGGCGCACCGCGCGCACGCAGATGTTCGAGCATGCTTCTGACCAGAGCGGTCCCCACCCCAAGCCCGCGCCGGTCGCCCCTGACCATCAAGTCGTGAAATCGGCCGTGAACGCCTAAAAGATCGGGCCAACTCGGACCCTCAATCTGCCCAAACGCGTACCCCACCACCTCTTGTGAACGTCCGGACGACCCTTCTCCGACAAGCTCACATTCGGCCAACAGCACAACCGCACGCGCATCATTCAGCCGCCCTTCGAGAAAGCGGCTGTATCCGGCCTCGAGTTGAGGTGAGAGTATTTCGAACCGCTGCGGGTCGAGACGCTGATGAAAACGGATCAATTCCGCCCCAAGCGCCGCCAGCGCCGGTACATCCGCAACTCGCGCTTCTCGCACTGCAAATCTTCTCTGAGTCATGCCGGCAATTCTAACCCGTATCGGCGCCGAGCAGGACCCGGGCGTGCCGACGGCGCCTCCGGAGCAGAAAAAAAAACGGCCGGCCGCCAGGCCGACCGCGGTTTGGAGGAGGGTCTTGTGCTCTTGTGCAACTGGTTCGCGCACCGCCTCGACTATGCTCACGCTGTCGCGGGCAGGGCGGAAAACTCTCAGCGGTGATAGTGCTTGTGGTGCCCGCCGCTGTAATGCTTGTAGTAGCCACGAACCCCGTAGTAGTACGGGCGTGCGTGGTAATACCGCGCCGGTGCGACGACCGGGGCGTAGTACACCGGCCCGCCGTAAACCGCCGGGTATTCGTAGACGACCGTGGCGGGCGCGGGCACGACAACCGGCGCCGGATAGACGACCGGAGCGTAATAAGCCGGACGACCCCAACTGAAACCGAACCCGAAGCCCCAACCAGCCTCGGCGGGCGCGGCCGCGAGGCCCACACCCAAAAGACCGACTGCCGCCAATCCAATCGTTCGCTTGCTCATTTGTTCACTCCCGATCCGATGATCGCTTCCTCGTTTCGATGGTCTTAACGAGCTTCACATCGGTCAGCATTACTGACACTATATCGTGCGCCAGGTTTGGCAACGGGGCGCAGTGCCCTCGGCGCGCCGCGGTTCGGCCGCTTGCCACCGGCCCTGCTGCCCGATGCAAAAACCTGGCACCGGCATAAGCGACGCGCGTTTTATGAGACCCGAGAACCCGCAAACGGGATACGATGAAACGCTGGCCAAGGCGTGTGGAATACTCGATGGGCGGTCGGCAGGCGTGCCCGAATCGCAGAGGATGATGAGCCATGCCGCAAGAAGTGGTGTGCATTAATGGTCAGGTCGTGCCGGCCGAGCAGGCCGGCATAAGCGTCTTCGACGCGGGCTTCATGCAAGGCGTCGGACTGTTCGAAACGATGCGCGCCTATGGCGGCCGCGTGTTCCGGCTCGAGCGCCACCTGGACCGACTGACGAACTCAGCCAGGGAGCTCGGTTGGACGTTTATCCCGGATCACGAACAGATGACCAATTGTGTCAACGCGGTGCTGGCTGAGATCGGCGGCCCGGACGCCCGCGTGCGACTGACGGTAACGACCGGCTCGCTGCGGGCCGCGGAGGCCGGAGCAGCACGACTGACCATGGTCGCCACGGCCAGCCCCGGCGGAAAATACGCGGACACGTTCTACGAACAGGGGGTCGAGGCCGTCATTTCGCGCTACCGCCAAAGCCGCTTTGACCCACTCGTGGGCTATAAGACCACCAGTTACTTCGGGCGGCTGGCGGCCCTGCGCGAGGCGCACGGCAAAGGCGCCCTGGAAGCGATATGGCTGAACGACCAAGCCCTTGTCGCGGAGGGGGCCATCAGCAACGTTTTCGCGGTGCGCGAGGGCCGGTTGGTCACGCCGCCACTGGCGACGCCCGTTTTGCCGGGCATCACGCGGGCCACGGTGATTGAGTTGGCCGCGGAGGCCGGCATAGCGGTCGACGAAAACGATCTGACGGTCGAGCAGTTGAAGTCGTCGGCCGAGGTCTTTCTCACCAACAGCATGATGGAGATCATGCCGGTGGTGCGGATCGACCCCGACGCGGTGCTCCAGGGGCGGCCGGGCGAGGTCACACGGCGCCTGGCGGCGGCTTATTCTGAACTGGTAGCTCGGGAGTGCGGAAAATGAGCAGAGCGCATACACCACGCGAAGTGCGGAAGACGGGCGCCGCCGAACCCGGCGCAGTCACGGTCGCCACGCTGGCATCGGCGCTGAACGAAATCGCGCCCCTGCACCTGGCTGCCGATTGGGATAACGTCGGCTTACTGGCTGGCCGCCCGGAGTGGCCGGTTACGCGCGTCCTGCTGGCGATCGATCTGACGGATGCGGTGGCGCGGGAGGCGCTCGAGGCCGGCGCCAGCGCGCTGATTCTTTACCATCCGCCGATCTTCAAGGGGATTCGCAATATCACGCCGCAGGCCGAGTGCCCGACTGCGTTTTTGCCGGACCTTTTGGCGGCGCGCATTTCGCTGCTGGCGGTTCACACAGCGCTGGACGCGGCGGTCGGCGGCACGAACGACGTTCTGTTGGATTTCTTCGAACCCGTCTCGCGCCGCCCACTCGAGTTGCACATTGAGGAACGGCGCATGTACAAGCTGGTCGTGTTCGTCTTGCCCAACGAGGTGGATACCCTGCGCCGGGCCCTCTCCGCGGCCGGGGCGGGCGTGATCGGGCACTACACCGAGTGCAGCTACGCCCTTTCAGGGCAAGGCACGTTTCGCGGCGACGAAACCACGCGCCCCACCATCGGTGAGAAGCTGAAGCTGGAGACGGTGGACGAAACGCGGCTGGAAATGGTCGTGCCGCGGGCCCGGCTGGGCGAGGTGGTGCGCGCCCTGTACGCCACGCATTCATACGAGGAGCCGGCGTTCGACCTTTACCCGCTGCACGAGACGCCCGGACGAGCCGGCATCGGCATGGGGCGAGTCGGCATTCTGCCGCGGCCCGAGCGCGGCGACGCGCTGCTGGGCAAGCTGCGACGGCACGTGGACCTCTCCGCGGCGCTGGTCGTCGGCCGGCTCAAACGTTCGTTTCGCAGCGTAACGGCCGCAGCCGGCGCATTTGGCGTGCGGGCGTTCACGGATACCGACTCACTGGTCCTGACGGGCGAGTTCAAGCACCACGACGCTTTGGAGCTGCAGAAGCGCGGCGTGACGGCCGTACACCTGGGGCATTATGCCAGCGAGCGGCCGGCGCTGGAGTCGTTGCGCGCCAGGCTGAGCGAGCGCGTGGCGGGAGTGACGTTCGAAACGGCCCGGGCAGACAAATCGCCGCTATCGCCGGTCCGTTTGGAGTGAAGTGGCGCGCGCCTCGTGGCGCAAAGGCGACGAGGCGCCGGCCATTGGCTGAGCGGTCGGGCGTCGCTCGGCCGCCGATGTATCTGATGTCGCGAGGGTGCCATGCCCAAGCTGCAAGCGCGGGTATGCGAGGGTGCCATGCGAGGGTGCCATGCCCAAGCTGTAAGCGCGGGCATGCCCCCGTCAATTCGCCTCCGCCCGTTCGCTGAGCGGACACCGACCGCAGAAATCCCCCTTATCACTCTATCACTTTATCACTCTGGCGCGCCTACGACACCGTCGATCCCGGCGGGACCGGTTTTTCTGTCGTCAGCAACACGACTTGCGACTTGTCCGGCGTGGACGCGGCCAGCAGCATGCCCTTGCTCTCGAGCCCGCGCATCATCCGTGGCGCGAGATTGGCGACGACGATGATCTGCTTGCCGACGAGCTGCGCCGGGTCGTAGTGCGCCCGGATGCCCGCAACGAGCTGCCGCTGCTCGGACCCGAGGTCCACCTGCAACACGAGCAGCTTGTCAGCATTTGGATGGGCCTCGGCCGCGGTAATCGTGCCGACGCGGAGGTCGAGCTTGAGGAAGTCGTCGAATTGAATGATTTCTTCTGGCATGGCTTTCTTCCTATGTAAAGCTCATGGCGGCCTTGCGCCGTCGCGAGCCGGTTGAAAACGATCTTATCGGCCGCGGGCGAGAGGTGGAATAGCGGGCCGCCGGCCGTGGCGCGGTTCTCGGCGCTGCGGACGACAAGCTATTATGCCCGCGTGAAAACCATCGGCCTGATCGGCGGAATGAGCTGGCAGTCAACTCTGCCGTACTATCGCATCATCAATCAGCGCGTCGCGCAGCGGCTGGGTGGGCTGCACTCGGCCAAATGCGTGCTGTACTCGGTCGACTTCGCCGAGATAGAGGAACTCCAGAGCGCCGGCGACTGGGCTGCGGCCGGGCGGCGAATGGCCGAAGCCGCACAGGCCGTCGAACGGGCCGGGGCCGATTTTCTGGTCCTGTGCACGAACACCATGCACAAAGTAGCCGGCGCGATCGAGGCCGCCGCGCGGATTCCGCTGTTGCACATCGCCGACGCGACCGCCGAGCGAATTCGCGCCGCCGGCTTGCGACGCATCGGGCTGCTGGGAACGCGCTACACGATGGAGGATGACTTTTATCGCGGCCGGCTGGAAAGCAAGTTCGGCCTCGAGGTCGTTATTCCCTCCGACGCGCAGCGCCAACGCGTACACGACATCATCTATGATGGCCTGTGCCGCGGCGACACGACTGGCGCGGCCGAGTTGCAGGATGTCGTTGGTACGCTTAGCCAAAAGGGGGCGCGCGGCGTAATCCTCGGCTGCACCGAACTGGGGCTCGCGATCAAGCCGGAGAGCAGCCCGGTGCCGTTGTTCGATACCGCGGTGATCCATGCCGAAGAAGCCGCGGATTTCGCACTGGCGCCGGCGACAACGACCGGCTAAACAAAAACGACCGTTTGAAAACTGGTCCCGCAATTCCCACAATAGCGGAGAATACAAATACGGCTGATGGAGCGCGCATGCCCGACCTCCTGCTGATTACTGACATTCAAACGCTCGCGGCGGTGCCGCCGGGACCGTTGGCCGGTTCCGCCATGCGTGAGTGGCCATTGATCGAAGACGCGGCCTTGCTTGTTCGTGACGGGCGCATTGCCTGGTTCGGTCCGCAGCGGGAGGCGCCGGCCAAGCACGACGACGAACGGTTAAGCGACGCGCGCCGCCTGTCGGCGGCCGGCGGTTGCGTGATTCCTGGACTGATTGATTGCCATACGCACATTCCTTTTGCCGGCAATCGCAGCAGCGAGTTCGTGCGGCGCCTGGCGGGTGAAACGTATTTATCGATCATGCAGTCCGGCGGTGGTATACGCGTGACGACCGCCGCCGTGCGCCAAGCCAGCCAGCAGCAACTCGTGGATGAAAACCTACCCCGCTTGCGGCGCATGCTGAGCTACGGCGTGACGACGGTGGAGTGCAAGAGCGGCTACGGCCTGTCGCCGGAGCACGAAATCAAGCAGCTAGCCGCCGTGCGCGACCTGGCGGCCCTGCAGCCGATTGAACTCGTTCCGACCTACCTTGGCGCCCACGCGTTGCCGGCCGAATTCGAGGGGCGGAGCGACGAATATATCGAACTCATGAGCACCCCGGAGCTGCTGACGCGAATCGCCCGCGAGAAGCTGGCCCGGTTCTGCGACGTCTTCTGTGATCGCGGCGCGTTCACGGTCGAACAGGCACGCACCATGCTCAGCCGGGCGGCGGCCGCTGGATTGCGGCCCAAACTGCACGCGGACGAGTTGGCCCAGATTGGGGCATCCGGACTGGCGGGCGAATTGCAGGCCGCTTCGGCGGATCACTTGGAACGCATCGACGACGCCGGAGTCACGGCTTTGAAGAGCGGTGGCACCGTGGCGGTAGTGCTTCCCGGCACGTCCTTTTTCCTGGGCATTGAGCATTGTCCCGCACGCCGGCTGATCGAAACCGGCCTGCCGGTCGCGGTCGCGACTGATTTCAACCCCGGCTCGTGCATGATCGAGTCCCTGCCGCTGGTCATGAACATCGCGGCCTGCCAGTTGCGCCTTCGGCCGACGGAGATCGTGGCGGCGTGTACCGCGAACGCGGCCGTGGCGGTGGGAGCGGGCGAGCGTCTGGGGGCGATCGCCGCGGGCTACGAGGCCGACCTGGTCGTGCTTGACGCGCCCACGCTGGATGAGTGGTTCTACGCGGTGGGGCGGCCGCAAGTACGGCAGGTACTTAAACGTGGCCGCGTGGTCTTTTCGGCTACGGGCGAGGAGGCCCCGTAGCGACGGTTGGCGGCAGAGCCACGGGGAGCCGCGCTTGCCGGCAGAAACGGGCGCAAAGTCAAGGCCCGCGGGGGTGTTGCGGGCCTTGAGGAGGAGGAGGAGGAGTTTCGTAAGGTTATAGGCCCCTGCCGGCCTCGTTTCCACAATCTTCCGGATAAATTCTCGTACACCTTCGCGTCCGGCTTTAGGACAAATTGATTCGACAGGAAAACATGCGCCCCACCCTTCTCAGCCGGCCGTAGACCGGGCTTTCACGAGCCCTGGCGGCCGGTAACCGCCATTTTTCTGGGCCTCAGCGGCGATTGCCCTCAGGCCGCAATTTCGGCACCCATTTCGGTCGCGGTTCAACAGCGTTAATATGTGCCAGTCACGGGCGGGGCGTAGCTCAGCCTGGCTAGAGCGCCTGGTTTGGGTCCAGGAGGTCGTGGGTTCAAATCCCGCCGCCCCGAATAGAGCGTGCAGCCGAGGCACCGGCTCCGGTGATCTGCAATTTGCGACTTGGTCGCCTCGGCAACGTTGACCGTCGAAGCGCCTGCGGCCGCTGCAGGCTCAGCGCATCAGTCCTCCCCTTCGAATACCAGGCAGAAAGTTGGGCGTTAGCGCCGTGGGCGAAAAGGCCCAAGGCACTGGCCGCAGACAATCACGCAAGATAGTGCGATCCGCGCCGCGGCTTCACCGCGCCGCTCGATGTTTTTTGATCCGATCCCGCGACCTATCGCCGACGGAGGACGGGCAACGCGCCAAGCGCCAAAAAATTTGTAATCCAGCGGGCTCACGCGCAGATTGGGCACGCTCCGCCGTGTTTATTGGCGGCCGGCATCGCGCCAACCTCGGTGGCTACCAAGTTATCGGACTATGCTGCGAACTTGTACGTCCCCCGCGTGGTCGATTAACATATAATAATCACGCGGCCTGTATAGGCACACGGCTTGCTATGTAATGCGCCGAAGCATGGTTTCCTAAGTGTTTCGCGGCACGGAGAACTACGAAAATGGGGTTGATACACGCTCCCCGTGAAAAGGCGCTGCGAGTTACCTGCGTTCGAAACAGCGGAGCGTTCGGCCGCCGGCTCATGGAAATGGGCCTGATCGAAGGCGCCGTCCTGGCGGTCTTACGCCGAGCGCCGCTGGGTGATCCATTGCACATTAGGCTAGGTGATTACGAGCTGTCCCTGCGCAGCCGTGAGGCGGAACTGATTGACGTATCACCGCTGTGAGCTAGACCCTGACGTGGGCAACGGTCCCGACCGGCCGCAGCCCAGCTCCGCAATCGATTTTGTCCTTGTTTGACCCTTGCACTGGTTGCGGCGAACGAGCGACGCGTGTCTGTTGCTGCGCCGCGACGACCGCCCGCAAGACTGCGACCATCGCCCTGGTCGGCAATCCCAACACCGGAAAAACCGTCCTCTTCAACGCGCTGACCGGCTTCCGCCGCAAGGTGGCCAATTATCCGGGTGTGACGGTGGACATCGGAGAGGCTCCGATCCGCGGCAGCCGCCATGACCTTGAGCTGCTGGACCTGCCGGGCACATACAGCCTGGCGGCCGCCTCACCGGACGAAATGGTCGTGTGCAACGTCCTTTCCGGACGCGTCTCAGGCCGCCCCCAGCCGGACGTGATTCTGGCCGTCGTGGATGCCTCCAACCTGCGGCGCAACCTGTACCTGCTCAGCCAGTTGCTGGATTTTGGCCTGCCGGTTGTGGTTGCGCTCAACATGTTGGACGTGGCCCGCGCTCGCGGCCTTGAGATCGACGTGGGGCGGCTGGCAGAGCGCCTGGGGGTGCGGGTCATCCCGGTAATCGCGACCGACAAGCGCACGCTGCCGCCGTTCATCGCCACGCTTGACGCCGCGTTGGCAGAACTACGGCCACCGCGGCCAGCGCCCCTGCCGAGCGTAATCGAACAGAGTGCCGCGCAACTGGCGGCAAGCAACGGGCAGCTTTCACGCGGCGAAAGTTTGCGCGTTCTGCTGGATCACGAAGGTTATGCCGAACGCGAGTTCCTGGCGCAGGGCGGCTCGGCCGCGGAGCTCGACGCGGCCCGGCGCCTGCTGGAGACAGCGCAAATTGACGGACCTGCGGCGGAGATTCGGGCCCGTTACGCCTGGATCGACAGCGCGCTCGAAGGCGTGGTCGCTCGTTCGCAGCACGGCCGATCCACTTGGTCCAGCCGGCTCGACCGCATCCTGACCCACAAGTTGGGCGGCTTTGCCTTACTGCTGGTCGTGCTGTGCCTGGTCTTCCAATCGATCTTTTATGCCGCCCGCCCACTTATGAGTGCGATCGAAGCGCTCTTTGAATTGGTGGGCGCCCAGGCGGCGCAACTCCTGCCCGAAGGTGTATTCCGCAGTTTGCTGGTCGATGGCGTGATCGGAGGCGTGGGCAGCGTGCTGGTCTTTCTGCCCCAAGTCATGATCCTCTTCGCCCTGATCGCGCTGCTGGAGGATTGCGGCTACATGGCCCGGGCGGCATTCATGGTTGACCGCCTGATGCGCGGCATGGGGCTGAGCGGGTTGTCGTTCATTCCGCTGCTGTCCTCGTTTGCCTGCGCCGTGCCGGCCATCATGAGCACGCGCACTATCGCCGACCGGCGCGAGCGCTGCGTTACGATGCTGGTAATTCCGTTCATGAGCTGCTCGGCCCGGCTGCCGGTGTACCTGGTGATGATTGGCGCCCTGGTGCCGGACATTAACTACTTCGGCGGGCTGATCGGCTTGCCGGCCCTGGTGATGCTGGCGATGTACCTCGTAGGAATCGTGGCGGCGATTCCCGTGGGCTGGCTGCTGCGAAAGACGACCTTCTCCGGGCCTACGTCCGGCTTTCTGCTCGAGCTGCCCAGCTACAAGCTGCCACGCCTGGGAACCGTTTTGCAGCGCGCCTACAGCGGTGGCCGAAGTTTCCTGGTGCGCGCTGGAAGCATCATCCTGGTCCTGAACGTGGTCGTGTGGGCGCTGGCGTACTTTCCGCACGACGCGGCCGCCCGCAGCCTAGTAGAACAGCAGGCCCAGGCCGCCGATTGGGGACCCGAACGGCTGAAGGCTGAACTCGACGCGCAGCAGCTTCGTGATAGCTACCTGGGCCGGCTCGGGCAGGGAATTGAGCCGGTTTTACGGCCGCTGGGTTGGGATTGGCGCATCGGCGTCTCCGTGCTGGCGTCTTTTCCGGCGCGCGAGATGGTAGTCGCCACGCTCGGCACGCTGTTCAACCTGGTCGAATCCTCGGGCGGCGCGGAGAGCTTGCATCAAGCCTTGCAAAGCGCTACGTGGATCGGCACGGACCAGCGCTTGTTCACGCTGCCTGTAGCGTTGTCGATCATGGTGTTCTTCGCGCTGTGCGCCCAATGCGGCAGCACGCTGATAATGATCGGGCGCGAAATGCGTTCAATCGCTTGGCCGGCAGCCTCGTTCTTTGGAATGACGATCCTGGCCTACCTTGCGGCGTGGGGCACGTACGCCGCTGCCCAAGCGGCCGGTCTGTAGCGCCGACTTGCGGACGATGCCCGCGCAGCGGGGCGCGGGGTGGGGCGCGCGGGAGTAGAATCCGGCATGCAAAAGGCGGACGCCCTCATTCTCGGCATCGAGACTTCCTGCGACGAAACCTCGGCCGCGGTCGTGGCCGGCGGGCGGCAGGTGCTCTCCAGCCTGGTCAGCTCGCAGGTGGCGCTGCATGCCAAGTATGGCGGAATCGTGCCTGAACTGGCCTCACGCGCTCACGTCGAGCAGGTGCGGCCCATCGTCGAAGGGGCGCTGGCTGAGGCCGGCGTGCGCTACAGCGATCTGGATGCTATCGCCGTGACGGTCGGCCCCGGGCTGATCGGCTCGCTGCTGATCGGCGTGACCGCGGCCAAGACTTTGAGCCTTGCACAAGGTCTGCCGCTGGTTGCGGTCGATCACATCGAGGCTCACGCCACCAGCGCGGCGCTGACGGCCGACACTCCGCCCTGGCCGGCCGTGGCGCTCGTGGTTAGCGGTGGGCACACCTCGCTGTACCTGGTGCGCGACTTCCTGCGCATCGAGTTGCTGGGACAGACGGTGGACGACGCCGCGGGCGAGGCGTTCGACAAAGTGGCCGCGATTCTCGAATTGGGGTATCCCGGGGGCCCGGTGATCGACGCCCTGGCCCGCGAGGGGATCCCGGCCGCGATCGACTTTCCGCGCCCCTGGATCCGCAAGCCGCACTTTGACTTTTCCTTCAGCGGACTCAAGACGGCCGTGCTCTACCACACGTACGGCGGCCCGCACAAATACGGCAGCGTCGCCCATCTCAGCTGGCGGCAGTTGGCCGACATCGCGGCCAGCTTTCAAGCCGCGCTGGTGGAGACGCTGGTGGCCAAGACAGTTGCGGCGGCTGAGCACGCGGGCGTTTCTACGGTAGTGGTGGGAGGCGGAGTGGCCGCGAACTCGGCCCTGCGCGGGGCATTGAAACAGGCGTGCACTGAACGCGGGCTGACGCTGCACCTGACGCCGCTGGCGTATTGCACGGACAACGCCGCCATGGTTGCGGCGCTGGGCTACCGCCATTGGTTGGCGGGAGAGACGGCGGACCTGGGCTTGGAGCCACGCGCCGGCCTGCAACGCCCGCCGCGCGCGACAACCGCATAGCGGATCAGGCAGGTGCGGGGGATTCCTAGATCGAAGTGTGACGCCATCCAGCGCTGGTAAATGCCGCCGCTTGTTGGAACCTGCGGCGCGGCTTAGACTGGCGTGCGAGTTTTGCGAAGGTACTTACCGGAGCACCGGCATGATTTTCGGCGAAGAAAGCAGCACCCCTCAAAACCAACCGCAACCACAGCAGATCCGCCTCGACTTGTCCGGCATGGAGACCGTGTACGCTAATGCGTTCGCGCTGGCCGGCTCGCCGGATGAGGTGGTGCTGTACGTGGGGGCCAATCTGCCGCTACCCAATATGAAAGAGCCGGTGGTGCGCATCTCGCACCGTGTGACGCTGATCCCGGCCAACGCCAAACGGCTGCTGATCGCACTACAGCAGACCATCAAGGCGCATGAGGAACGTTTCGGTCCGATCGAGCTGCCGCCGCCGCGCCGACCGCCGCAGTAGGCCGGGGTTCGCCGGGGGGCCCGCAGTGATAGAGTGATAAAGTGATAGGGTGATAAAGGGTTGCGCGGATCGCGCCTTTATCACTCTATCACTTTATCACCTTATCGCGTCACCCGGCACAGGCGTTGTACCAGCGTAGACCCTACCGTGGGGGAGGCCGATCTTCGGGGCGCTCCACCGGCAGCACAATGTCCAAACGGGCCCCACCGCCCGGCACGTTGGCGGCGGTCACGGCACCGTGCATGTCGTGCACCAGCCCGTGCACGACGGCCAAACCCAAGCCGGCATTGCCGGACTTGCCGCCGCCCAGCACACCCTTGGTAGTGAAGAAGGGCTCGAACAGATGCTCCATATGCTCCGCACTGATGCCCGGTCCGGTGTCCGCGATGGACAGACAAACGATTTCCGGCCCGAGCGAGGCCAGTGAGACGCGCAGCACGCCGCCCTCCGGCATCGCTTCCAGCGCGTTATTCAGCACGTGATTCAGAACGATGATCATCTGCTCGCGGTCAACCAGGACCTGGGGCAGCGGCTGATAATCAAAACGCAGCTCGACGTGCTGATTCTTTATGCGCTGCTCGTTGCCATGCAGAAAACCCGCCACGATCTCGCTCAGGTCGGCCAGGTCGGAGGCACGGTGGTCCGCCTGCGCGAACGCCAGCAGTTGCCGGGTGATATCGGCGGCCTGCCCGACCGCCTCGGCGGTGCGCTGCGCAGCGCGCCGCATGGCGGTCATGGTGTTCATGTTCATGGCGTATTCGAGGCTGGTCGCAATCGAGCACAGCAGGTTGTTGTAATGATGGGCCACGGCCCCGGCCAGTTTGCCCAGGTAAGCCAGCCGCTCATTGCGTTTCAATTGCCGCTGCAGCCGGCGGCGCTTGGTGATGTCGCGCATCCACAACGAAACGCCGCGGAGCGAACCGTCATGCTCCAACACCGGCGTCGCGAGCACCGCGAAATCCAGGGGGCCGGTCTCGTCGCGACCGAGCTGCGTTTGATACTCGCGCGGCTCGAGCGTAGTGGTCGTATCCAGCAAGAGTTGCTCCAGGCGCGGCCGGTCGCGCTCGGGAAACAGCTCGGCGACGTAAATGCCCGGCGTGCTGGACTGGACCCGCCCGAACAAATCGGCGGCCGCCGAGTTACACGCGATAATCCGTCCATCCGGCTCACAGGCCACGATTGCCAGCCCGACGCTCTCGAAGAGCCCGTGCAGGAACCCGGCGTCCAGATGGCCGACAAGGGCGGCGCGACTATCTGGTGGGCCGGCCATGACTCATCTCCGCTCGGATGAAAACGAAAGTATCATAACGCTCGTCGTTGACCAGTCCCGTAAGGAAGGCCCCGCCAACCATGCCAAACACGTCGGCCTTCTCGCCCGGGCCGACCATAACAAACTCTTCAGTGCTGAGGGGAATTTCAAAAGCGGCCGATCCGTAAGCCCGGCCCTCGCGCCGCCGCCCCGTCGCCCAGCCTCCAGTGGCGTTGTAGGTCAGGGCCGGCGGCAGCTCCTGGCGTATCTCGGGTACGACCATCAGGCGCACGCTGTCGCGCTGCAGCGGGTCCGGCTCGTACGTCAGCCGCAGCACTTTTTGGCTCGCCGGCCAGGTATCGCCGGTCAGAATGCCATCATCGTCGAGGAAGAAGATCGTTTGGTCGCGCGGCGTGGCGTCCAGGTGCAGGCCCAGCGGCACGCCCGGCGGATTGACCATCGGCGGCAGTTCGTACACGCGGCTTTTCTCAGTCGCGTTGAAAATGTCCTTGATGGCGTCCCACCGGGCAATCTGCCCCACGCCCATCCGGACGCCGTTACTGTACAGTCGCACGGCCGTCTCGCTGTCCACGCTGTCCTCGCGTACGAGGTCCCAGACGCGGTTGAGCTGGTCACGGGCGGCGCGTGGCGTTTGCACGTGCAGGATTATGAGTTGCGCATCAATCGGGACGGACAATGGCAGCGTTTGGGCGATTCGGGCGGGTTTGGCGGGAGAAAACGTTGGTCGCGCTTCAGCGATTGGAGCGCTAACGGGATCGGTACAGCCGGCTAGCAGCATACAAGCCAGCGACAGCGTTCGTTGCCGGGCGGATTCGCTCCAACGGGCGCCCAATAGCGGGCGTCGAACACCGACACTCGCGCGACCGTACTGACCGGCTTGTAGTCGGGCTTTAAACAAAAACGTTGCTCCATTGTTATCTTAGCCCATTTGAGGCCCGATGCCTAGTCCCTTGAAATCTCGAAAAGAGGCAGGTCAGGCCGAAACGGACGCCGCTGCCATGACCAGCCGCGTTTATGGGGCGCTGTGCAGTGGCCCTGCGTGATTCAGCGCGGCCACGTCATCGCGCCGCGCCACCTAGAATGAGGCGGAGACCGGTGGATGGCGCGCGTCATTCAAATTGTCGTCCCATCCCACACGACCACGCCGCTGCTGAAGACGCTGCAGCAAAGCGGGCGGATGCTCAGCATTCGTCTCCAACCGGGCGTGTCGCTTGAGCCGCCCGGCGACCTGGTCACGATCCAAGTGAAAAACCGGGAACTGATGCCGACGTTGCGCCTGCTGGATGAACAAGGCGTCGGCCGGGGGCCCGGAACGGTGCTCAGCACCGCTCAGCCGCTTTGCATAATATCGCCAACTGCGGCCGCTGAGCTCCAGAATGACACGAGCGAGTGCAGTTTTGAGGAAATCGAGACGGCCCTAGTCCGCGACACCAGCAGCGACGTCCTGCTGGTAATGGCGATTTCCGGCTTCATCGCGGTTTCCGGTCTTGCGACCGGCGCTTTGCACATCGTGGTCGCGGGAATGTTGATTGCGCCGGGCTTTGAGCCGCTCGTCCGGATCGCGCGGGGCGTCGTGGCGCGCAGCGCCGCCTGGCGGGCGGGCCTGCGCTGCACTGCTCAGGCGTATGCCGCGTTATTTATCGGCGCGGCGATCGCCGCCCTGGTGCTGCGCTTCCACGGAAAACCGTTGCTCAGCGGTTCCGGAGGCTACCTCCCCACGCCGCCGCTGGTCGCGTACTGGACCAACTTGACTCTTTTCAGCGTTCTCGAGGTGATCGTCGCGGCCACGGCGGGGGCATTTCTGGTCGCCACGAACCGTTCGATCCTGACGGCCGGCGTAATGATCGCGCTGGGGCTGATCCCCGCCGCGGCGCTGGTGCCGGCAGCGTTGGTCGAGAGCCAATGGGATCTGGCGGGCCGGGCGTTGCTGCGCTGGGCAGTTGACGCCGCGTTGGTCGTAGTCGTTTCGTTCGTGGTGTTCGGGTGGAAACAACTGCGCGTTCACCGCCGGCAGCCGGCGTATTA
>ERZ747221.938-NODE-938-length-31472-cov-4.616499_pt1 | contig 31472 bp, 25 predicted proteins | sample MGYA00374949_ERZ747221 | MGnify/ENA primary metagenome ERZ747221 (study PRJEB28779, sample SAMN05720172) | bioreactor metagenome | isolation source: Anaerobic biogas reactor | place: USA:Washington, USA | collected 2015-08-08 ... | reverse complement strand
TGCTCTCGCGCAGCGCGGCACTTTGCCAAAACCGAGCGCGCATATCTTGGCAAACTGGCAACCTGCCCTGGGCGCAACCCAAACGCCGCTTTTATCGGTCAAACCGGCAACCGCTTGGCAGACTGGCAAACCGCCTATCCAACCCAAATACGAGGCCTATTAAGACCAGCTCGTCGCCGCGAACAAAAAGCGGCGTTTCTAAACGTGTCCTCCTAAATTGGCTTTGCGCGGCCCGCGCTTCGCGTAGCCGCCCTGCAGCAACCTGGCCCTGCGGGCTCGGATTACGCAGGCGGCTTGGAGCGGGGGGGCCGGTTGCCCTCGCTAGCGCTTCGGGCTCGGATCAAGCAGCCGAGGGTGTTGGCGACATGCCGGGGCTGCACGCCGCAGCTCTGCTCCCTAGATCCCTTAATCCCTAGATCCCTACTTCCGCGTCGGGACGGAGATGTTGATCAGGTAGACGCCGTCGCGCTCGAAGCGGATCAGTTCGATGTCCACCGCGTCGCCGGGAACTACCTGCTCCAGCACCAGGCCGACCTGCTTGAGGCTGGTGGTCGGCATGTTCTCGATCTGGCGAATGATGTCGCCGGGTTCCAGCCCTTTGCGGGCCGGGCTGTTGCGCTCGACCTCCTCCACCATCATGCCGGTCAGCCCGGCCAAGTCATACTGGCGGCGCACGCGGGTAGGTATGGGTGCCAGCTTAATGCCCAAGAGCTTGCGGGCCAGGCTGTCGCCGTCGGGCAGCGGCGTGACCCTTATGGGCACGTCAAAATTCAGCGTTCTTCCGCCGCGTTTGACGGCCAGCTTCATGCTGTCGCCGGGATGCGCGTTCAGAAGATGCACGTAGTAGTCGATGCCGTCCTGAACGGCTTCGCCGTTTACCCGCAAAATTTGATCGTGGACCTTCACGCCCGCATCAGCGGCGGGACTGCCCGGGCGTACCTCCTCCACCTCCGCCCGCGGACCGCTGACGCGCAGCCCCACCTGCACGCGCTCACGGCGCTCCAGGTCGAGCATGACCGGTAGCGTTTCCCAGAGGCGATCAACCGGAATGGCGAAACCGATGTTCTGCGCGTCGCCGCGGATAGCGGTGTTAATTCCGATCAATTCGCAGCTGACGTTCAGGAGCGGCCCGCCCGAGTTACCCGGGTTGATCGACGCATCCGTCTGGATGAGGTTCTTGTAGGCCACGCTATCGTTGAACACGAGGTCGCGCCCCAGCGCACTGACGATGCCCGCGGTCACCGTGTGCTGCAGCCCCAGCGGGTTGCCGATCGCGACCACGGTCTCGCCCACTAGGATGTCGCCAGTGTGCCCCAGTTTCACGCTGGCGAACGGGTGCTGGCCGGAAACCTTCAAAACGGCCAGGTCGTGCTCGGGGTCAACCGCGACAATTTCCGCGGCCTCGCTCTTGCCGTCAGAGAAGGTGACCTGCACGTCAGAAGCCTGCGCCACGACGTGGGCGTTCGTCACGACGTAACCGGCTGGATGGATGACCACTCCCGAGCCGATGCTGTGAACCTTGTGCTGCCGCACGCGCGGGGCGAAGTCGAATATGCTCTCAAACAAACCCAGCGAGCGCACCTGAACCACGCGCGTGGTGCTGATGTTCACGACCGCCTCGCGGCAGCGCTCGAATACGTCGACTACCGGCGAGCGCCGCCGGTCGCCGGATTGGCGATGCTCCGCCGGCGGCGCGGCCCAGGCCGTGGCGGCCCAGGCGCCCAGGACGCCGACGGCCAGAAGCGCTCCAGTCCAGCGGCCCGTAAACACCCGGCGCGTACCGCGACCCCGATAAATCTCGAACAGGCTTGTCATGCCGACTCCTGATGTTTTTCGGCATTCTCAACCAGCGGACGGCCCGTGCAAGCTGCCGCCGTCAAAAAATGGCGGCGCCGGCCGTGCCGAAGGGCCGGGCGGGCCGACGGTTGGCCGTTCGGAACTTGAGGTGGCCATGCCGGGGGCATGCGCTTACAGCTTGGGCATGGCACGCACGCCTTGGGGCATGGCTCCCAGGTCCCGGCATGGTACCACTCCTCGCATGGCCGATCTGTCAGCCGATTTGTCTGCTTCGCTGCTGCCGGCTTCTATTGCCGCCCACCCCGATCTGTGGCATAATCAAGGGTTCGTTGACATCCGTGGGAGAGTTGAATGGGAACGACGCTCGACGCCTTGCTCGAGCTTCAGGATATTGAACTTCAGCTTGTGGATATTCGCCGCCAGCTTGCGCGGAAACAGCGCCTGGTCGAACGCCAAGGCGTCAAGTTGCAAGCCGCTCGGGATCGCTTGGCCGCGGAGCAGGAACGCCTGCGACGCACGCAGATGGAAATCGATTCGATCGATGTGGATCTGAAAGGCCGCCAGGCGCACGTATCCCGCTTGCGCGAGCACCTCAACACGGTCCGGACCAACAAGGAATACGCGGCCGTCCTGGCTGACCTCAATAACGAAAAAGCAGACGCTAACCGCCTTGAGAGCCGCGAACTGGAACTCATGGCCGAAATGGACAAACAGCGCCAGGCCGTGGCCGCGGCAGAGGAGGTCGAACGGGCCGAGGCCGACCGCCTGCGCGATTTTCAAGCCCAGGCCAGCGGAGCCATGGCGACCTTCTCCGACAAGCTGAAAGAGTTGGAGGCGCGGCGCGAGGAATCCATCGCCCAGCTCGAAGGAAGAACCGTCAACCTCTTCGAACGCCTGTCGGAACGGTACGAAGGCGAAGTCCTCGCGAAAATCGAACGCACGCACCCGCGCCGCGACGAATTCATCTGCAGCGGCTGCCACATGAGCATCTCCGCGGAACATTTCAACGCCGCCATGGTCCGCGACGATGTGCAGAGCTGCCCGAATTGCGGCCGTATCCTATATATAGATAAGAGGAAGTGATTCCGTGAGCGGCGCGTGGGCCTGATTATTCACGTTGATGGCGGGGCACGCGGCAATCCCGGCCCGGCTGCGGCCGGAGTTGTGATCCACACCGATGACGGTCAACCGATTCACGAGGCGGGCTACTTCCTCGGCCGCCAGACGAACAACGCCGCCGAGTATCAGGCATTGTTGCGGGCGCTGATGCGCGCCGAAAAGTGCGGCCCGCAGACGCTTTCGATTTACTCCGACAGCGAGTTGCTCGTGCGGCAGGTTACGGGCGAATACGACGTTAAGAGCCCAAAACTTCAGCAGCTCTACGAGCAAGCCCAACTTTTCCTGCTGCGGGCCCCACGCTGGACGCTACGGCATATCAAACGCGAAGAGAACGCACGCGCCGACGAGCTTGTGAATATGGCGCTCGACCGCGAGAGCGACGTGATCGTATTCGATGCAGATTCCACGGCTGCCGCAGGCTCGTCTCAAAATCCCGGCGCCGGAGAGGCGGCAGGAGCGCGAGCCGAAGGTGATCCGGCAAAGTTGCCGTCCTGGGCCGATCCGGGCGCGCGATCCGCTGCCGAGCCGAATGTGCCGGCCTCAGCGGTCGAGGCGCACCGCGTACGCGTGGTGCTGGCCCGCGCTCCAAACATCGATATCTGCCCGGCCGCCGCCTCGCTGCCGCGGGAATTCAGCATAACGGCCACGCTGCCCGCCGGGTTGTGCATCCACGCCGCCCATTCGATCCTGCCGACCGTTCTGGCGATGCTCAATACGGAGCCGCAGGAATTCGCAACCATCCCGACGCTGACGGTGCGCTGCAACCGCCCCGGCTGCGGGGCCGTTTTCCACCTTTCTCCGCTGCGCTCCCCGAACGGCAAGCCATAGGGCGCCGTGCTGGGGCATCACACCGGATTGATGAATGGCGGCTGCCAAACGCGGGTCGCCCCTTGACCGCCGGCGCGCCTGCGGCGATTTTGTGGACATGGATCCCCTAGCTCTCGACCCCTATAGTTTTCAAATGTCGCCGCCGCCGCCGCGGCACGATCCGGCGCCCGGCGCCGACTTTGAAACACTTTGTGCCCATTTCGGCGAAGACCGCATGGCCCAGCGGGGCGCGGTCGCCGTGCCGATATACCAGGCTTCGACGTTCATGTTCCCCGACTCAGCCGCCTGGGAGCAGCGCGAAGCCCCCGACAGTCCGTATTACGAGTACACGCGCGTCGGCAATCCCACCACCGCGGTGCTGGAAGCGAAAATCGCCCGCCTCGAGCACGGCAACTGGGCCCTGGCCTTCGGTTCGGGCATGGGCGCGATCGCTGCCGCCATTAATGCCTGCGTTCACGCCGGCGCCCATGTAGTTGCCAGCGGCACGATTTATTGGCCGACCCGACGCTACTTGCGCGACTACCTGCCGCGGTTCGGCGTCGAGACCACTTTCGTTGATAGCTGCGACCCGGCCGACTTCGAGGCGGCCATCCGGCCGAACACCAGGCTCATGTACCTCGAAAGCCCGACCAGTGGGCTGTTCGAGATGCCGGACGTTGCGCCGATCGCGGCCGCGGCACGCGCGCGTGGAGTGGTCACGGTTTTCGACAACTCGTGGGCGACGCCGTGCTTCCAGACCCCGCTGGACCTGGGCTGTGATCTAGTCGTACACAGCGCCACGAAGTTCATCGGTGGCCACAGCGACGTAGTCGCGGGCCTGGTCGCCGGGCGTGAAGACACCCTTCGCCGCCGGGTTTTCCGGGAGCTGGAGCTGCTCGGCAGCGTGTGCGACCCGTTCGCCGCCTGGCTGCTCATTCGCGGGCTGCGCACGCTGAAGGTGCGCATGGAGCAGCACCAGCGCAGCGGGCTGGCGCTGGCCCGCTTTCTCGAGCAGCACCCGGCCGTCCGCCGCGTGTATCACCCCGGCCTGGAGAGCCATCCGCAGTACGCGATCGGCCGCCGCCAGCTTCGCGGCTACAGCGGGCTGTTCAGTTTTGAGCTGCACGACCAGTCGCGCGAGGCGACGAACCGCTTCATGGACCGCACCCGCCTGTTCACGATCGGCGTGAGCTGGGGCGGCTACGAGAGCCTGGTAATCGGTGGGACGTTTATTTCGAAGGACCCGCAGCAGCCCGCCTGGATCATCCGCCTGCACGTCGGCCTGGAGGCGACCGAAGACCTGATCGCCGATGTCAAGCAGGCGCTGGAGTCGTGACATGCCGCGCCCGAGCAGACCGCGCCGTCCCCGTCCGCCTGATCCGAGCCCGAAGCGCCAGCGCGGGCCGGTTACGAAGCCACGAAGTTCGATTTTCAAATCGAAGCCGACATTTGAGCACCCGCTCGCGGCGCGCTACGCCTCGCGCGAGATGGTCGCGATCTGGAGTCCGCAGCAGCGCTACTCCACCTGGCGCCGCATCTGGGTGGCCGCGGCCGAAGCGGAACGCGAGTTAGGGCTGCCCATTACCGCCGGCCAGATTCGCGCCATGCAGGCCGCGGTGGATGACATCGATTTTGACGCCGTCGCGGAGTACGAGCGTCAAACGCGGCACGATGTAATGGCCCACATTCACGCTTTCGGGGACGCCGCCCCCGCCGCCCGTGGAATCATCCATCTGGGTCTCACGAGTATGGACGTGGTCGACAATGCGGACCTGCTCCTGATGCGCGCCGCGCTCGACTTGCTCCAGCGGCGGCTGGTGGCGGCAATGCGCGTGTTGGCCCCATTTTGCGAGAGTAACGCCGATTTGCCGACGCTGGGCTTCACGCACCTTCAGCCGGCCCAGCTCACGACCGTGGGCAAGCGCGCCACCCTGTGGCTCGACGATCTGCTGCGCGCGACGCAGGCCATCGATCGCGTCCGCCGCAACCTCGCCTGCCGCGGCTTACGCGGTGCGACCGGCACGCAGGCTTCCTTCCTCCAGCTCCTGGGCGACCGGGCGAAGGTTCGCCGGCTGGAGCAGTCTTTCGTTCGCCGCCTGGGGTTCGAGCACTGCTATCCGGTCGTAGGACAAACGTACTCGCGCCAGATCGACGCCGAGGTCCTGGCCGCCCTCGGACTGCTGGCCGGCGCGACGCACAAACTGTGCAACGACATCCGCATTCTCGCCATGCTGAAGGAAATTGAGGAACCCTTCGAGCGCCGGCAGGTCGGCAGTTCCGCCATGCCGTATAAGCGCAACCCGATGCGCTGCGAGCGCGCCACCAGCCTGGCGCGCTACCTAATCAGCCTGATCAGCTCGGCTTATCACACGCATGCGGCGCAGATGCTCGAACGCACGCTGGACGATTCCGCCAACAAGCGCCTCGTCGTCCCCGAGGCCTTCTTGACCGCGGACGCGCTGGCCATCCTGTTGAACAACATTTTTGACGGCTTGGTCGTCTACCCGGCCATGATCGAGGCACACCTGGCGGCCGAACTGCCGTTCATCGCCAGCGAAGAGATTCTGATGGCCGCGGTCGCAGGCGGCGGCGATCGCCAGCAACTACACGAGCGTTTGCGCGAACACAGTCAGGCCGCCGGCGAGGGCGTGAAGCAACTTGGCCGTCCGAACGACCTGCTGGAGCGTCTGAAGGCCGATCCGGCGTTTGTCCACGTGAAATGGTCCGGCCTGCTGAACCCACAGCGCTACGTCGGCCTGGCCCCGCAACAGACGCGCGAGTACTTGAAGCGCATTCTTGGTCCGGCGCTGAAGGGGCTGGACCTCGGGCCGGCGCCCAGCGCTGAACTGCATGTTTGATCAGCGGCGCGGCTGAGTGCTTTTGTTCTACACTCGCTTGCGCATCTCCTCCGCCAGCGCCTTGAAAGCCTCCGTTTCCTTCTTCGTCTGCCGGACGAAGCTGTTCTCCTCCGGCGTACCGAGGACCGCCCGCATTTCCTCTGCATTGCGGAACGTAGCTTGGCGGAAGGGGTTGTCGTAATCCTTCTTGCGGCTGATGTAGACCTGCTGGCAGACGAATTCCTGGATTCGCACCGCCTCGGTTAGCGCCGCGTCCCAGATCTCCGGGGTCAATTCGGTCACCCCAAGCAGCTCGAGTAGCGTCGCCAGCGCGTGTTGCTGTTTGTGCTTTGGATACTCCGCCCACAGCTTGTCGTATGCCGCGTGAACCTCAAACCAGTTACGGTACTTGCCGGCCTTGATCTCGCTCATGAGCCGGGCGCTGTCCGGGCCGCGCATGAGTTGTCCGCCCAGGTTGACCCACTCGCGCTGCCGCGGTCCAGCCAGGTCCTTGCCCATGGTGTCCAAGGTGGCCTGCGGATGGGCGGACAGGTAGGCCACCAGGTTTTTGACCGCGTAGTAGTGGAGCATTTCGCGATAGGCGAGATAGCCCTCGCGCGGCTTCATAATGACCACCTTGCGATCGCTCTTCTCCATGTTCTCGCCGAGCACTTCCAGACCTGCCGTGCGCTGCGGGCTGCTTAGCAGCAGTTCCCGTCCGAGCGCCGCCAGATCCTCAAGGCTGTGTTCGGCCGCGTCCTTTCCATCGGCCCGCAGTCGCGCCCGCGCGGTCCAGATTTCCAGCAGGCGCAGGGCGTCGAAGATTTCCTCGGCGGTATCCGGCGCCAGCGAATCAAACTCAATGTTCTGGGTCTTGGTTTTCCGCGTGTCGCGAACCCGTACTTTCCAAGTAGTCCGGGCCAGAGCATACATGTTGTAGCGCCACCAGAACGCCGGCATCACCTCCAGACACTGCGCGGCCTGATTGTCGTTCACCAGTGCAAATGGCAGCGGGATGTTCAACTCGGCCTGGTAATTGCCCTTGCTCAGCAAGGTGAAGCTGGCAAAGCGGCTGGAGTGCTTCAGCGTCACGCACAGCCCCGGCCAAAAGCCGCGCCCCGCCTCAATCTCGCCGTCGTTGGCGCGGCTGTTGTGGTTTGAGCCCAGCGTGGCCCCGGCCGCCACGTTACTCTGGCCTTTGACCAGCGCGGCCGTCAGAAACGAATTGTTGTGGTGTTGTTCGTGTGCCGGGAACACCAGATTGTGCAGGATTTCGCAGCAGGAAACAGTAGAGTTGCTGCCCAATACAGAGTGAATCAGGCGGGCGCCGTACTTGAGGTTGGAGTTGTCGCACAGCACGAAACGTACCGCCTTGCAACCATAGAAGACGTGGCAGCCCAGGCCGATGATGCCATTGACCAGTTCCACGCCTTCGCCGATCTGCGTGGGCTCGTCGGCGCTGGAGTTGATGGTCAGGTTCTTGAGCTTATTGGCGCCTTTGATGTAACAGCACGGCCCGATCTTTACGTCCTTGATGATGCGGCAGTTCTTGATGACACAGGCGTCGCCCACGGTGCCATAGAAGCCGCGGCGCGAATCGAACTGGTTTTCCGTTATTTGCCGCAGGCGGGCCTGAAGCTCGGCATCGTCACGGTAGCGGGCCCAGAGATAGGCGTCGGCGGTCGTCATCCCGTCAAAGGGGATCACCGCCCGCCCGGACGCCTCGTTCACCAGATCCAGCCAGACGCGCACTTTTTCGTCTTCGCCGTCCTTGACGATGCCGTTGCCGAACTTGGCGTAGTTGGTGGTGTGCATTTCGTCGATGTTCAGCAGCATCACATTCGCGCCCAGAATGAAATGCGCCAAGTGGCGGACGTTGTTGATGGCGCAGTTATCGCCGATGTCGCAATTGATGATCAAGCTGCCGGAAATGCCCACGGGCTTCTGTAGATCATGGTGTTCCAGAATCACGCGCTCCATCCGCCCGATCCGCACCAGGCCGTAAAACTCGCTGTTCTTGATCAGGCGCGGATCGAAGGGGTCGGCCACGAGCATGTGGTCCCAGTCGGCGCAGGTGTTGTTGTTCTTGACCAGCGTCTCGATTTCGTCGGCCCGCAGGTGGCGCCAATAGTCCTTGGGGCGGCCGACTTGCTGGTTTCGTAAGTAATACTCGTCCTGGCCTGCGGGCCGGTACTGCGGCGGAACAAACTCGCGCCCGAACTCCTCCAGCGGCAGTACTTTGACTTCATGCATGCTCTTATCCTCGTGAGCCGAACACCTTGGCTGCTATTCAGCGCGTTACCCGATTTTGCGCCTCATGAACCAATACGATGAACCGTGCGGGGGGTGCAAACTTTCGGTCGCACACGCCGAAGGCATGCCCGCGCTTAGAGCTTGGGCATGGCACCCACGCTCATGGCACCCAAGGGCCCTGCACTCCGTAATTCAGGCAAGGCCGAGCCTCGCACTACGCCACGCGCCCGAAGCTCGAGTCGCCGGCTGGTTATACCACCAATTCGTTGCCGACCTTACGCGCACGCTCCGGCTTGTCCAGGTTTATGCCCAGGGCCAGGCCGACCTCAACCAGCAGATTCCATCCGGTACACAGGTAGACCATGGGCGTAAGCTCGCCCGCCGCCGGCACCTGGATCGTGGGGAACGGCGTAGGGCGGTCGGCGATCGCGATCACCGTCAGGCCCACGCCCTTTACCAGTACTTCCTGGAACTTCTCCACTTCTTCCTGGATCGGGTCGATTACGAACACAACGTCGCTCGGGTCCATGACCTCCTCGACGCCGTGTATGGCGTATGTCCCCTCGAGGAAGTCCGACTTGCGGCGCGTGATCTCGTTTGTCTTGAGCGTCAGCTCTTCCGCCACCCCGTCGTTGTAGCCCGCAAAGTAAATCGTTGTCGCCTTCATCGCCTTCTGTACGATCTGCGGGTCGATAGGCAGCGTCAGGACGTACCGAATCTTCTCCGCCAGGCCGTCCAGGTCAGGGGTCATTTTTCCGCCGGCCACGTGGCACAGTAACGACTGATAAAACAGCGCCTGCTCGACTACGCTCTTGGTCGCCGCCACCGCCTGCTCCCAGCCGCACGTCAGCACAAAAATGTGCTTAACCACCTCTTCGAGCAGCGTCCCGCGGTTGGCGCTCAGCCCGTAGCGGTGCGGATTGCCCGCCTCGGCCAGCTTCCTGGCTAGCAGCACCACCTCTTTGGTGCGGCCGGAGTTTGATGCGCAAAAGACGGCGAATTTGGCGAGATCGTAGTGCGCGGCTTGACGCGACCCGTCGGTGACGACCTGCAAATCCAGGCCCCACGTCAGGGCTTTTCGAATGGCATTCTTGGCCGGCACAATGCGGCTGGAACCCTCGCCGGCCAGCAGCAGCCGGCCGACGCGTTTGATTTCCTGGGCGACCTGTGCCGTCCGGCCGGGATCGAAGCTGGCGACAACGTCCACGGTGTCCATCATTTCCCGAACCAGGGCGAACTTGGAGTACCTTTCTTGCTTCAAGTTCATGCAGTGCTCCTCCGGCGCTCACCGAGCGCCGGCTCCATAGCAGCCGCGGTGACGCCGCGACAATCTGATGTAGCCGGTAATCCGAACAGCTCAGTCTCAGGGGCGCGCGGGCGGCATCCTACACGGGCGTCCTCGATCGTGCGAGCAACGGCGTGGGAAACTCCGGAAACTGCGGCGGGTGTTGCCCGCTGTAAGGGTGGTTAGCGCGCTAGCTAGTCAGGCCGCTACGCCGTATAGTATAAGTTTTGCCAATGGCGCGACGGTTCGGAATCCCTTTTCCGCACGCCGCCCCATTTTTTGACCGAAAAAAAATGCTGCGCGGCGAGTCTTCTTCAGATTGGCGAGACTGGTACGAAAGCCTGCGGGAACGGGCCGATCAGGCCATGTGCACCCGTCTGGAGAGTTGTTTGGAGAAAGTCGGGCCGCACAGCCGCCTGGCCGAAGCCGTACGTTATTCGATGACACTGCCGGGCAAGCGTTTCCGACCCGTGCTGACGCTTGAATCCTGCCGCGTGTGCGGCGGCGACGAAGAGCGGGCCTTGGCCGCCGCGGTGGCCTTGGAGTGCATTCACACCTTCTCGCTGATACACGACGACCTGCCCGCGATGGACGACGATGAGCTGCGGCGCGGCAAGCCCTGTAATCATAAGGTTTACGGCGAGGCCTGCGCGATTCTCGCCGGAGACTGGCTGGCGGTGCAGCCGTTCGCGCTGTTGGCAGCCGAGTATCCGCCCGAACTGGCGGTAGCGCTGCAGCGCACGCTGGCGGCCGGTACGCTGGCGATGATAGAAGGCCAGGCGGCCGACGTGGCCGGAGAGCAGCGTCCCACCGACGCGCAGTTATTGGAATACATCCACCTGCACAAGACAGCGAAGCTGATTGAGACGGCCTGCCGGCTTGGGGCGCTGTGTGCTGGAGCGAGCCCGGCGGCCCTGGAAGCCCTGGGCAACTACGGACGGCGGTTGGGACTGGCCTTTCAAATCGTTGATGATTTACTGGACGCCACCGGCTCCACTGCTACTCTGGGCAAGCGGGCGGGCAAAGACGCCGCTGCCGGCAAACAGACCTATCCGGCGGCGCATGGCCTGGAAGCCAGCCGTGCGGCCGCGCGGCGTGAATACTTGGCGGCCCGCGACGCCTTGCAGATATTCGGCCCGGCGGCCGACCGGCTAAGGCAGTTAGCCGAGTACGTGATCGCGCGCGATCGCTGAGGCGGCAAGAACCACTGAGACGAGGTAGCGTTTTGGGCGACAGAGTACTCGACACAATCAGGTCTCCGGAAGATTTGCGGCAGCTCTCGCTGGAGCAGCTCTCGCAGCTCGCGGAGGAAATCCGCTCACGGATTATCGAGGTCGTCTGCAAGCGCGGCGGGCACCTGGCCAGCAACCTGGGCGTGGTGGAACTGACGCTGGCGCTGCACCGCGTGTTCGATTTTTCCCGCGACCGCCTGCTATGGGACGTGGGACATCAGGCGTACGTCCACAAGTTGGTGACCGGGCGGAATGCGGCGTTCGACTCCCTGCGGCAGGCCGGCGGGATATGCGGCTTCCCCTGCGCGGCGGAGAGCGAGTACGACTTGTTCGACGTGGGGCATGCCGGCACGGCCATCGCGACCGCGGTCGGCATGGCGCGAGCCGATGCCCTGCTGGGGCGCGACGTCCGGGCGGTGGCTCTGGTAGGTGACGCGAGTATCGTCAACGGCACGGCGTTCGAGGGTTTGAACCAGGCGGGCACGCTGAAGCGCCAATTCCTGGTAGTGCTCAACGACAACTCGATGGGCATATCCAAGACGCAGGGCGCGCTAGCCAAGTATTTGGCCCGCTTCCGCGTCAGCAGCCTCTATGAGGAGGTCAAGAGTCAAGTCTCGGCGGCGTTGCCGAAAGTGCCGCTGGTCGGCCAGAGCGTGAAAGACGCCCTGGAGTACCTCAAGGACAGTATCAAGGCCTCCGTTTCGCCGTATCAGATATTCGAGCAAGTGGGCTTCAAGTACGTCGGCCCCGTGGATGGACACGATCTCAAGCATCTGCTGGACATATTGCAGTTGCTGAAGGATGTGCCGCACCCGGTGCTGCTGCATGTACACACGATTAAGGGCCGCGGGTGTACCTGGGCTTCCAAAGACCCCTGCGCCTTTCATAGTCCCGGCAAGCTGGAGGTCGATGGCGATTCGGTGACCGTGGTCAAGAGCGAGCGCAAAAGCTGGACCGCCGCGTTCGCCGAAGCGCTCAAGCAGGTGATCAGCGAGGACCAGCGCGTGCACGCCCTGACCTCCGCTATGCCCGACGGCACCGGTCTGGCCAAGGTGCGCGAAGTGTACCCCGAGAACGTCCTGGACTGCGGCATCGCCGAAGGCTGCACGGTGGACATCGCGGCCGGCATGGCCAAAAGCGGCCTGCACCCGCTGGTGTGCGTGTACTCGACGTTCCTGCAGCGGGCCTTCGACCACATTTTCCAGGAAGTGGCCTTGCAGGGCCTGCCGGTCGGCTTCTGCCTGGATCGCGCCGGACTGGTGGGCGGCGACGGCGCGGTACACCACGGCTATCTCGACATCGCGTACCTGCGCGCTTTCCAGAACATGGTCCTGATGGCGCCGGCCGACGAGCCGGAACTGCTGGCAGCGTTGCGGCTCGGACAGCAGCTTGAGCAGCCCTACACGATTCGTTACCCGCGCGATAGCGTGCCCGATCCGTACGGCGAGGCTCCGCCGTTCCATGTGGGCAAGAGCCGGACGATGCGCGAGGGCGGGGATGCGACGTTACTCGCCTATGGTGCAGTAGTGCAGTCCGCGCTGGAGGCCGCCCAGACGCTTGAAGCGGAGGGCATCGACGTCTGTGTCGTGAACGCGCGCTTCGCCAAACCGATTGATGAGGACATGCTCACGACCGCGATCACGCGCGGCACGCCGGTGTTGACGATCGAAGATCATTCGGTCGCGGGCGGCTTCGGCAGCGCTGTGCTGGAAACTGCTAATCGGCTGGGCTTGCCGACCGATGGAATCATCCGCCTGGGGCTGGCCGAAAACCGGTTCTATCGGCACGGATCGCGCGCCTGGCAACTGGCCGAGGCCGGAATCGACGCCGCCGGCATCGCACTGGCCGTGCGGCGGGCGGTGAAGGCGGCGCGTGAGGCACTCAGCAATGGCGAGCCGGCCCCGCGCGAGCGCAGCTCGACGTAGAGCCGTATGGAAGAATTCACCGCTCAGCATCTGGCCGGTGTGTCGCGCACGTACGCGATACTCATTCCCATGCTGCCGCGCAGCCTGGCGGAGCCGGTCGGCCTGGCGTATTTGCTGATGCGGATAGTCGACACGCTGGAGGATGCGCCGGAGCTGACGCCTGAGCAGCGCCGCGAGCTGTTCGGCGAGCTGCACGTGGCGCTGAGTTCGCCTGAGCCGGTCCCGTCGGGCAACCTGGCCCGGCCCATCGGCGAGAGCGCCAGCGAGCGGGCCCTGATGCAGGATGCCGGCGAAGTACTGGCGCGAATCCGGCGGCTCGAACCGGCCTACCGCCAGGCGTTGGAAGCTTGCGCGCACCAGATGATGAGCGGCGTGTGCCGGCTGCTGACGCGCAGCGCCGAACGCGGGCGGCCCTACCCCGCGATACGCGACGGGGCGGAACTGCGCGAGTACTGCTACTACGTCGCGGGCGTGGTGGGAGAGATGTTGTGCGCCATGATGGCGCATCACCTGCGCTATCCGGCGCTACTGAAATTAAGCGCGGTGGCCGTCGAGTTGGGCATCGGGCTGCAACTGGTCAATATTCTCAAGGACGCTTTGAAAGACGCGGAACAGGGGCGGCGCTATCTACCGATGGCGGAGGAGGGGCCCGTTTCGCCCACGGAAATCTACCGCGCGGTCTTGGCCGAAGCCCGGCAATGCCTGGCGCGCGGCACGGAATTCGTGCTGGCCTTGCCGGTGCAGGCGGCCAGCTTGCGTTCGTTCTGCGGGCTGCCCATCGCCTGGGGCGCGCTGACGCTGGCGCGGGCTGAGCGAGACGCGGGCCGGGCGAAAATCAGCCGCAGCCTGATCCGCGCCTCCATTGCGCGATTCGAGCGCTTGGCGGGAAACGATCAGGCCCTGCGGTGTTGGTTCGGCACCCTGCTCGGCGCCGGTGATAAGGTGAGATAGAGTGATAAAGGACGGCCCGCGGGAATCACTTTATCACCCTATCACTTTATCACTTTATCACTCTCTGTCGTCTCGCCGCTGCCAGTGCAAGTACGCTCCCATGAATTCCGCGCCGAAAAACACTATCAGCGCCGAGTAGTACAGCCACAGCAGCAGCAGCACGAGTGAGCCGGCCGCTCCGTAGGCCGACGCGATGTGGCTTCGCGCCAGCACCAGGCTGATCAACTCCTTGCCGATTGTGAACAGCACCGCGGTCACGCCTGCCCCCAGCCACACGTCCCGCCAGGCCAGCTTCGCGGCCGGTAGCACCCTGAAAATGGCCGCGAACGTAACGGTGAACACGAACAACGAGGAAGCGAAGTTCAGGGCGCGCAGAATCCAGAATGATCCTGCCAGTCGATCCCCGAAAAACTGGATAACCAACTGCGTGCCCATCGAGAGCACGACCGCAAACAGCAAAATGAGCCCAAGCACCAGCAACATGAGGAGCGTCAGCAGCCGGCGGCGCGCGTAGGCGCGGATCGGATTGCCCGGGGGTGGAGGGACGTTCCAAATCCTGTCCATGGCGGCTTGAAGTTGACTGAACGCTCCGGTCGCCCCGAGCACCAGCGTAATCGCCGAAACCACCGTCGCCAGGCCGCGCCCGGGGTCCGTACGGGCTCTGCCGACGATGTTCTCGACCGCGCTGGCCGCCTCCGGCCCGGCCAGGTTCCGAATCTGAGCCACGAGTTGGGCCTGCGCCTCCGACTCCTCCCAGATGTAGCCGGCCATTCCCAAAAAGAGGATGACGATCGGTACGAGCGAAAGGACGGCGTAAAACGCGACCGCGGCGGCCAACTGTAATGCGTCGTCTTTGAAGAAGCACTCGACGGTGGTTCGCATGATCCGGTACGCCGCGCGCATGACCTGCCTTGGGTCGCCCAACGCGTTTAATCAGGCTGAAGAACCGATTCGATGAACCGATTTTAGGCGGCGCGGGTCGGCGAGCGGGGGCGAGGCGGCAGCGACGGCAGAATACGGGCTGCCTGCGGTTCCGCGGCGCGCCGGCCTGGCCGGGGCATGCCCGCGCCGCTACGCGGCTTGGGCATGGCACCCAAGCTTGGGCATGGCGCAACACGGCACGCGGGGGGGCAGCCGAGGGGCGGGTGGGCACGCCGTTTGCATGCGTGATGGCGGGCGCAAGCCTTCGCGGCGCGCGTGGCATTAATAAGGGATTCATGGTATAGAATGTCGGCCTCCAGGTCCGACCTTAGGCTGGCTTGCTTTCGGCCGCGGTTTTCCGAGCGATGACGAGAGGGTTTCGAATCAGAGCTTTATGAGAAAACACATAAAAGACAGCTTGGAGGCAGTGCGGACGATCCTGATCGGGATGGGAATCACGCTGCGCTACTGCTTCGCGCGGACCGTCACGGTGCAGTATCCCGACGTGCCGCCCACGGTTAAACCGCGATTTCGCGGGTTCCATTGGTACGAGATCGAACGTTGCAGCGCCTGCGGCAACTGTGCCCGGGCCTGCCCCGTGGATTGCATCTACATCGAAAAATCCGGGCCGCGGAAAATCGAGAAAGAAACCGGCATTTCGCGCGGCGGCGCCATGACCCGCTACGCGATCGATTATTCCAAGTGCATGTTCTGCGGCCTGTGCACCGAAAACTGCCCCACCGACTGCATACACATGGGCGACCTGCACGACATTTCCGGCTTCACCCGCCGGGACACGGTCGTGGAGTTCACCGAACTCGCCCGGCAGGGACTTCAATCACCGCTGCCGCTGTGGATGAAGAAGAAACGCCTGCCGGCCTGGGCTCAAGCTCTCAAAGAGGCTTGGCAGCGGCGCGCCGAGCCGCGACGTGAGGAAATGCTCAAGGCTCTGACGGAGCAGCCGGTCGCGAAGCCGCCTCCCGCTGCGAAGCCGGCGGCCGAGCCACCGGCCAAGCCGGCGCCTCCGCCGGCCGAATGATGGACCAACGGCAGTGAGACCCAACGGTATGTGTCTTGCTACGACGCTGAACTACGGCGAGTTACGGAGGGCGTGCCCGGGTATGCTTCCAAATTCAAGTGACGGAACGGCGTAATGGTCTTTGCACACGCATCGCTATTGGCTGAGGGCGGCACGGACCTGCTGCAAATCCTGGCGATTTTCGCGGTAGCCGCCTTCTTCTTCGGCTTCGGCGCACTGCTGGTCGGACGGCTGCTGCGCCCGAATCGCCCGAACCCGGACAAGATCACCGCTTACGAATGCGGCGAACTGCCGCTCGGGCCGGGGTGGGTGCAGTTCGATTTGCGGTTTTACGTGGTGGCGCTGGTCTTCCTGGTTTTCGACGTCGAACTGGCCCTGTTCTACCCGTGGGCCGTCGTTTTTGGCGGCGGAGGCACAACCGAGGCCGGAGGCGCCCCGACCGCCGACGCGCTGCACTCGATCCGCTGGGCCGCCATGTGGGACATGTTGTTCTTCTTCGGCGTGATCGTGGTCGGCTTCCTCTTCCTGTGGCGGTTCGGATACCTGGATTGGGTGCGGACCACCAGAACGGCGCGAGCCGAGGCACGGCCGCCGACCACCGAAAACGGAACCAGGACGCTGGACGATGCGCGTTTCCGCCAGACGGTGAACGAGTTCGCGGAGGCGCCCGCGCAGGCTAGGACGTAAACAATATGGGCTGGCTGCAAAACCGCTTCGAAGAAAACTTCGCCATAACCACGGTGGATTGGGCCCTCAACTGGGCCCGCGCCAACAGCATCTGGCCGATGACCTTTGGCCTGGCGTGCTGCGCCATTGAGATGATGGCGACCGCCTCGTCGCGCTGGGACCTGGATCGCTTCGGGGCCGGTGCCTACCGCGCCACCCCGCGCCAATCGGATCTGATGATCGTGGCCGGCACCGTGACCTTCAAAATGGCCTCGCGCATCCGGCGCCTGTACAACCAGATGCCCGATCCGAAGTACGTGCTGGCGATGGGCGCCTGCGCGATCGGCGGCGGCCCCTACTTCAAATACGGTTATCACGTGGTCAAAGGCGTCGACCTGATCGTGCCGGTGGACGTCTACGTGCCGGGCTGCCCGCCGCGCCCGGAGGCGCTGGTTGAGGGTTTGCTCCGTCTGCAGGACAAGATGCGGCAGCAAACCATCGCCAAGCAGGGCGAGGCAGTGTGAACGCGGGGGGTGACTGGACCGGGCCGGCAAAGCCGCCCCTGTGATTGGAACAGACTGTGACACCACAGGAAATAGCAGAGATTCTGAAGCAGCGATTCGGCGATGCGATTACTGAAGTCGCGGCGGAAGCGCTGCATCCGCAAGTGACCGTCGCCGCCGAGCGCTGGCACGAGGTAGCCTGTTTCCTCCGCGATGAACCGCACTTGGCGATGAACATGCTGCGGTGTATCAGCGGGATCGATCGCCATCCGGAGCCGTACATCGACCTGGTGTACGACATCCTCTCCATGCAGCTCGGCAAAGCGAACGGAGAAACCCCCTCGCCGACAGCCGTGTGGGCCAACAACGGCGGAATTTCGATCAAGGTGCGCTTGCCGCGGGACGGGGGGCACGTGTGCAGCGTGACGGATATCTGGCCGGCGGCGGAATGGCACGAGCGCGAAACTTTCGACCTGCTGGGCGTGAGCTTCGATAACCATCCAGACCTGCGGCGGATTCTCTGCCCGGACGATTGGGTCGGCCATCCGCTGCGGAAAGATTACGTGTTCCCAACTGAGTACGAGGGCATTCCGGCGGGCACAGCCGAGGTGACCAAGTGAAGAAGTCACAAAGTCAGCAAGACCTGCCGGTTACAGTGTCCTGTTTTCGGGCGACCGCCAGCCCGCTATTACCTGATCAGGTTAGCACCTTATCACGCGGTCTCGTCGCCAAAGTGTAGACATATGCCAGAAAAGACCTACACCGCCGCTCCCGACCTGCTCGCCGATCTGGACTCCGCCAGCCTGCCCGGCGAACTGCGCACCGAGGAAATGCTGATCAACATGGGGCCGCAGCACCCCAGCACGCACGGCGTGTTGCGCCTGGTCCTGCGGACCGACGGCGAGATGGTGCTGGAAGTGACGCCGCACATGGGCTATCTGCACCGCTGCGCGGAGAAGGTCGGCGAAAACGTCGCGCCGTTCCAGTTCATCCCCATCACCGACCGCCTGGACTACCTGGCGGCGATGAACAACAACCAGGCCTTCAGCATCGCCGTGGAGAAGCTGGCCGGGCTGGAAGTGCCCGAGCGCGGGCGCTACATCCGCATCATCATGGCCGAGCTGAACCGAATTGCGTCGCACCTGGTTTCGTTCGGGACGTTCGGCCTGGAAATGGGCGCCTTTACTCCGTTGCTTTTCGGATTCCGCGAGCGTGAGTACATCCTCGACATGTTCGAGGCGACCTGCGGGGCGCGGCTGACCTATAGCTATATCACGATCGGCGGCCCGAACCAGGATTTGCCCGAAGGCTTCCTCGAGAAACTGGCCTGGTACCTCGATTACCTCGAGCCGAAGGTCGACGAATACAACAACCTGCTGACGTACAACCACATATTCGTAAAGCGGACGGCCGGCGTGGGGGTGATCTCGGCCGAAGACGCGATCGCCTGGGGCCTGACCGGGCCGTGCCTGCGTGGCAGCGGCGTCAAATGGGACCTGCGCAAGTGCGAGCCATACGACATTTATGACCGGTTCGACTTTGATATACCGGTCGGAGTGGACGGCGGCTCGAACGGCATACCCAAGGGCGTGACGGTCGGCGACAGCTGGAACCGCTACTTCGTGCGGATTTCGGAAATCAAGCAGTCGATCCGCATTTTGCGGCAGTGCCTGGAGCAGATTCCCGGCGGCGACTTCCGGACCAAAGTGCCGCGCGTGCTGAAACTTCCGCCCAAGGAAGTGTACTTCGAGGCGGAGGGGGCGCGCGGGCAGGTCGGTTTCCTGATTGTGGGCGACGGAACGCCCATCCCGCGCCGGGTGAAGATCCGCGGCCCCTCGTTCTGCAACCTCTCCATTCTTCCCCATGTCTGCCGCAATGTTTTGCTGGCGGACATCGTGGCGATCGCAGGGAGTATTGATGTGGTTATGGGGGAGGTGGATCGATGACGAACTGCGTCAAGCTGCCACTGAGCGACGGGTTTACATCTGAACACGCCTTACGATCCCGCTGGGGGCCTGATGCGCGGCGGCGGGCGGTGCGATGGTTTGTCGTTGTGGGGCTCGTGGCCTCCGCAGCCGCCTTGTTGCTCGGGTTCGCCGCCACTCGCACGACGGACGGTACGCAGGTCGCGGCCGCGCTCGGCGCGACGGCCGTGGCGGTCACGGCGCTCGCGTGCTTCGCCACAGCGCTGGTGGTTCGATTCGCTGAAGCCGTTGGATGGCTGCTGGCGCGGTTGGCGTTCCTGATTTTCATCGGCGCAGTGGTGGGCACTGTCGTCGTAGCCTGGGTGCCTGCATTGCTATACCAGCATGTCGACGCCATTGGTCCGCCGGGAACGCTGACGGTCGACAACCTACAAGCGTCCTTGGGGGACGGTGCGGCGGCGCGCCTGGCGGCCTACGGCCTGTGGCCACTGCAGTTCCGCCTGACGCGTGACATTATCACCATGGTCGGCGCCATCGGCTTCGTGTCGATCTTCGCCTCGTTCGCCATTTGGTGGGAGCGCAAGGTCGCCGGCCGCATTCAAAGCCGCCTGGGCCCGATGCGCGTCGGCGGCTGGCACGGCTGGGCGCAATCCATCGCGGATGGCCTGAAGCTGGTTCAGAAGGAAGATATTTGCCTGGAAGGGGCGGATCGCAGACTGTTCTTCCTGGCGCCCTACATCGTCTTCGTCCCGGCCTTGACGATTTTTCTGGCATTGCCGTTCAGCGCCGCCTGGGTCGGGCGCGATCTGGATGTCGGGCTGATCCTCATCTTTGCCATGCTGGGCGTCGGAGTGGTCGGCGTGCTGCTGGGCGGATGGGCCTCGAACGACAAGTGGAGCATGTTCGGCGCGATGCGCGAAGCTTGCCAGATGATCTCTTACGAGATCCCGCTAGGCTTCTCGCTGCTCGTGCCCCTCATGATCGCCGGCACGATCCGCCTGACCACCATCGGCGACCTGCAGGCCGGCGGCTTCTGGACCTGGCTGGCTTTCTCCAACCCCTTTGCCTTCGTGGCCGCCGTGATTTTCTTCATTGCGACGCTGGCGAGCTGCAAGCGCGCCCCGTTCGACCTGCCCGAGGCAGAAAGCGAATTGGTGGCCGGCTACATGACCGAATACAGCGGCTTCCGCTGGGCGTTGTTTATGTTCGCCGAGTACGCGGAAATGTTCGCGGTCGGGGCGCTGGGCGCAATCCTGTTCTTCGGCGCCTGGCACTCGCCGCTGCCGGCCTCCTGGGGCGCGGAACTGGCACACGGGGCGATCTGGCAGCAAGCCCTGCACGGCCTCCTGTTCAGCGGGCCGCTCTGGCTTATCGCCAAGGGCTTCTTCTTCGTCTTCGTCCAGATTTGGCTGCGCTGGACGCTGCCGCGCATCCGCATCGATCAGGTGATGTACACCTGCATCCAGGTATTGTTGCCCCTGGCACTGGTGATTCTGCTGGGCAACACGTTCTGGGGCCTATGGGTGCGAAACGGCAGCGGCTTGGCAATCGGCGCCAATGTCGTTCTCAGCGCGCTCGGCGTCATTCTGATGGCCGGCTTCGTCTGGTTTGTCGCATACGGATTCCTGAACCGCCGGGCCCTGGTCGGCACACTGGCGGTCGATCATTTGCCGGGAGCATAGGATGACCGCTTCGGGCTGGGAAACTTTGGCCTTCTACCTGGTGGCGGCGCTGGTGGCCGGCTCGGCGCTGGGCTGCGTCATCGCGACCAACATCGTCCGCATGGCCTCCTGCCTGCTGGGCACGCTGGGCGGCGTGGCGTTGCTGTACTTCCTGCTGGCGGCGAACTTCCTGGGCGTGATTCAGCTCGTGGTTTACGCGGGCGGCACGCTCATCGTGATCGTCTTCGGCGTCATGCTGACCAGCCGGGCGTACGGCATCAAGCTGCGGCCAAAACGCATCGAAGCCGTGGCCGGGCTGGTTGTCTGTGCGGCGTTGCTGGCGGGGTTGGTGGGAATCCTGGCGACGACGCAATGGCATGCCGCCGATAGCCCGGCCCTGGCCTCCGGACAAGCAAGCGACGACGTCGCCGCTTTCGGCAAGCAGCTCCTCGGCCCGTACCTGGTGCCGTTTGAACTGGTCAGTGTGCTGCTGCTGGCGGTGATGATCGGTGCGGCGTACCTCGCCCAGCCGGCCAGGCGGGAAGCGGAGTAAAAAACAGAATGCAAGGTGCGAAATTCAAAATGCAGGGTCGCGAAGCTTCATTCCGCAGTTTGCATTTTGAATTCAAGCTGAGCACACGGAGCTTAGACCTACGATGCTAACGGTCAGCCTGACCCACTACCTCGTCCTGGCCGCCTTCCTCTTATGCTGCGGCCTGTACGTGATGACCACTAAGAGGAACGCGGTCGGAATCCTGATCGGGGCCGAACTGGTGCTGAACGCCGCCGGGTTGAACATGGTGGCGTTCTCGCGCTACGGCATCGGCGGGATTGACGGGCAGATTGGGACGTTGTTCGTGATCGTGCTGGCGGCGGCCGAGGCGGCCATCGCGATCGCAATATTAGTGAACTATTACCGGGTGCTGGCGACGATCGACGTCGACCAGGCCGACGCGTTGAAAGGATAGTTGTCAGTTGTCAGTTCTTGGTTGTCCGTTGCGCCGGAGGTCCATTCGCGGGGCAAGCGTCCAGGCGCGCGAACTGACACCTGACCGCTGAAACCGAGAGCGCCAATGTCGAACATCGAACTACTGCTTGTGGCCGGCGTCCTGATTCCGCTGGGCGGCTTTGTGCTGCTGGCGCTATTCGGCAGCCGGCTGGGCAAGCCGCTGGCGGGCTGGGTGGCGGTCGCGGCAATCGCGACGAGCTGCTGCCTCAGTACGGCGGCGCTGGTGCAGTGGCAAGGAATGGATTCCGCGGCCCGCTTGGCGGCGCGAACCGGACCCTACCTGTGGGCGCACCTGGGCGGCGTCCCGCTCACCTTCGGCGTCAACCTCGACAGCCTGACGCTGATCATGTTCTTCATGGTCAGCTTCATCTCGACCTGGATTTTCGTGTTCAGCGTCGGCTACATGGCCGGCCACAGTGACGAAATCGACAAGGTCAGCAAGTTCCACCGCTTCTTCACCTACCTCTGCCTGTTCTGCTTCAGCATGCTGCTGCTGGTCATCGCCGACAGCCTGCTGCTGCTCTTCATCGCGTGGGAACTGGTGGGCCTGTGCTCGTACCTGCTGATCGGCTTCTATTTCCACAAGAAGAGCGCCAGCAACGCTGCGATAAAGGCGTTTGTCACTAACCGCGTGGGTGATTTCGCCTTTATTATCGGGATCAGCCTGGTTTATCTGTTCCTGCACAATCTTTCGCTCAAGGGCGCGGCCGAGGCCTTCCATCAGCAATGGGAAATCGGCGGCCCGCTGTTCACCAAGACGTTCCTGGGCCTGAACCTGGCGACCTGGATGGGCATGCTGCTCTTCTGCGGCGCGATTGGCAAAAGCGCCCAATTCCCGCTGCACGTGTGGTTGCCGGATGCGATGGAAGGCCCGACGCCCGTCTCGGCGTTGATCCACGCGGCAACAATGGTGGCCGCCGGCGTCTATCTGACGGCCCGCATCTTCGTGCTGCTGACGCCCGAAGCGCAGCTCTTCGTCGCGATCATCGGCTGCATAACCCTGACACTGGCTGCCCTGGTCGCCATCGTGCAAACCGACATCAAGAAGGTGCTGGCATACAGCACCATCAGCCAGCTCGGCTACATGATGCTCGGTATGGGCGTGGGCGCCTGGATCGCGGCCCTCTTCCACCTGCTGACGCACGCCTTCTTCAAGGCCCTGATGTTCCTCGGCTCCGGCCAGGTCATCGAAGGCACGCACCACGAGCAGGACATCCGCAGATTCGGCGGCCTGCGCCGCAAGATGCCGGTGACCTGCTGGACCTTCTTCATCGGCGTGCTAGCGATTTCCGGCGCCGGCATCCCGATGCTGCACTTTGGCCTCGGCGGCTACTTCAGCAAGGATGAAATTCTCGCCGTCGCGTGGCACCGGGCTTTTGGACGCGAACACGCGCTGCATGAGGAACACTCAAGAGCGGAGCCGGGGCATGTCACCCCGGAGTACGCCACTGCGGTTCAGTCGTGGCAAATGCAGCCCGCGGCGCAGGTGAAGCTGGCTGCGTATACAGAGCCGGGCGCCGCGCCCGGTGAACCCGCCGGCATCTCTTTCGGAGCCGCCCCAGTTCACGTTCGTCCCGCTGCGCACGTTGAGAAAGCCGGTCCGGACTGGCTCTGGGTGCTGCTCTTCGTCGTGCCGGTTGCGATGGCGTATATCACGCCCTTCTACATGATGCGCGTCTGGTGGCTGACCTTCATGGGCAAGCCGCGCGACCAGCACGTGCACGAGCACGCACACGAAAGTGCCCTCATGTACGTGCCGCTGATCGTCTTGGCTATCGGCACCGTCTTCGCCAGCTATTGGCTTTTCCGCCCGATGGTGGCCGAGGCGATCCCGCAGCCGTTCCTGACCGCGGCGTTCGACGGCGTCGCCGCCAACGCGGCAAGTGCGCACGGTGCACTGATCGACCATGACGCGCACGCCGCTATGGCCAGAATCGTCGGCTTTGCCTTCTTGTTCGCGTTCGCGTTTGCGATCGCTATGTACTGGCAAGGCCTGACGTTCGCCAGCCGCATTGCCGGGGGCCTGCGGCCGGTACACACGCTCTTGATGAAGAAATTCTACTTTGACGAAGCGTACGGCCTGGTGCTGATCGGCGGCACCATGGCTCTCAAAGGCCTCGCGTACGCGTTCGACAAATACGTCGTGGACGGCCTGGTCAACCTGTCGGCCTGGGTCACCGAGCGTATCTCACGCTTCAGCGGCGTGGTGCTCGACGCCGGCCTGGTCGACGGCCTGGTCAACCTGGTCGGCCGCGGAACATACGGCATCGGCGGCGTCGTGCGGGCGCCGCAGTCCGGCAGGATTCGGAATTACGTCCTCTATGCGGCCGGCGGCGTAGCGCTGGTCGCGATCAGCATGGCCCTCTGGGCATGCAGAGGTAGTTAGGAAGAAGTTGTTAGTTGTTAGTTATTAGTATTGGCGATCGGATGACTTTCGGCGATCGGATGATCGCCCTGAAATCGGACGATTTCTCAATACTAACCACTAATAACTAATAACTTCTGCAGTATAGCGGGTCGCGCCCGCTGGTGTGAGAGCGAGGAACCATCCGTGGAATACGGCAACCTCCTGAACTGGATCATCTTCATCCCGTCCATCGCGGCCGTGCTTTGCCTGATCGTGCCCAGCACGCGGGCCGTTAAGGCGCTGGCCGTGCTCGGCAGCGGTCTGACGCTGCTGCTGTCGCTCGCCCTCTTCGGCCACTTCGCCTGGTGGAGCGGCGAGGGGCCCGGCGAGATCTTCGGCAGCGGCTACGGGCAGAAGCTGTACGAGGTCACCAAGCTGACGTGGATCAATCTCGGCAGCGGCGACAACAAGTCCGCCATCGAGTACTTCGTCGGCGTGGACGGCCTGAGCTTTCCGCTGATTATCCTGACGACCGTCGTCAGCTTCCTGGCCTGCCTGGCAAGCTGGAACATAGAGCACTGGAAGATCAACAAGGGCATCCGCGGCTACTTCACGCTGTTCCTGCTGCTCGAAACCGGCATGCTGGGCGTGTTCTGCGCGCTGGACTTCTTCCTGTTCTACATCTTCTGGGAAGTGATGCTCCTGCCGATGTACTTCCTCATCGGCGTCTGGGGCGGCCCGCGCAAGGAATACGCCGCGATCAAGTTCTTCATCTACACCCTGGTCGGCAGCGTGCTGATGCTGGTTGTCCTGCTGGCGTTCTACTTCTACGCCCCGGCCGGCATGCGCACCTTCAACCTGATCGAGATGGCCAATAATTCGGCCATTCAGTCGGCCTTCGGCAGCGCCACGTTCATGGGGCTGCGCTTCGCCCCCTTCATGTTCGTGCTGCTGTACATCGGCTTCGCCATCAAGGTGCCGGTGTTCCCGTTCCATACGTGGTTGCCCGACGCCCACGTCGAGGCCCCCACCCCGATCAGCATGATCCTGGCGGGCGTGCTGCTGAAGATGGGCGCCTACGGCCTGATGCGTATCAGCTACCCGATCCTGCCGCAGGCCGGCGTCTGGGCCGCATACGGCCTGGCCCTGCTTGGCGTAATCAACATCATTTACGGCGCTTTGTGCGCCATGGCTCAAACCGACTTCAAGCGCCTGGTCGCGTACAGCTCGATCAGCCACATGGGCTACGTTCTGCTCGGCTTGGCCATCATGACGCCCGGCGGCTGGGAAGGCGCGATGTTCCAAGTCATCGCCCACGGCATTTCCAGCCCGATGTGCTTCTTCCTGGTCGGCGTCATTTACGACCGCGCTCACCATCGCGAGATCAACCGCTTCGGCGGCCTGTGGCTGAGCATGCCCGTTTACGGCTCGCTGGCCACGCTGGGCTTCTTCGCCTCGCTCGGCCTGCCGGCTTTGTGCGGCTTCATCGGCGAATTCTGGGTGCTGGTGGCGACCTTCTCGGCCAGCCAGTGGACCTGGGCCAAGCCAGTGGCGGTGGTGGCCGCGACCGGCGTGGTTCTGACCGCCTGTTACATCCTGTGGATGATGCAGCGCGTTTACCTTGGCCCGCGCCGCCCGGAATACGAGGGTTACCCGGACGCCTCCGCCCGCGAAATCGCGGTGCTGGTCCCGTTCGCGGCCCTGGCGATTCTGCTGGGCATCCTGCCGCAGCAGAGCCTCTTTAACTTCATGAACGGCACACTGAACCAGATAACGGAACTCTTTACCCGGCACGGCGGAACGATCGTCAGCGCCATGAATCATTTGCCGTAAGGAATGCAGCCGCAGAAAGACAGACCCGGAGTCGGATAACGTAATGAACCTATTACTTGCGAATGCCTGGTTGCCGACGTTCAGCGACTTGCGGCTGTTCAGCCCTGAGCTGGTGTTAGTCGCGGCCATCGCGGCGTTGCTGCTGGCGCCGCTCGTCCTTGGGCGCAGCGCTTACGTCGCCGCCCTGATCGCCATGGCCGGCGCGTTCGCCGGACTGCTGGCTACCGGCCAGGTGGCGGTGAGCGTAGCCGCCGCGGGTCAGGCGGACATGGCCGCGCCCGGCGCCTACCCCATGCTGATCGCCGATGGCTTCAGCGTCTTCTTCAAGCTTTTCCTGCTGCTTTTGCTGGTGCTGGTGATCTGGCTTTGGACTGTCGGCGCGAGCAGCCGGGAGATGAACGCTTACGAGCCAGCGCCGCGCGCCGGCTGGCCCGGTCAGCCGGATGTTCCGGGCGCCATCGGCTCGCCCGAGTTCTTCGTGCTGCTTCTGGCCAGCGCGCTGGGCATGATGCTCATGGTCGGCACGCTGAATCTCCTGGTCATGATCGTCGCCATGGAGACCGCGTCGTTGCCGAGCTACGCCATGGCCGCCAGCAACCGCCGCTCGCGCCTGGGCGCCGAAGCCGGGCTGAAATACGTAATGTTCGGCGCGGCGGCCGCAGCCATCATGGTTTACGGCGTATCACTGCTCTACGGGCAATTCGGAACGTTCGATCTAGGCAGGATCGCCGAGCAGACTGCCGGCGGGACCGCGGATGCCGTCGGCCACGGCGGGCCGGCGCTACCGGTGTTCTGGCTGGGTCTGGCGGCAATCGGCGCGGGTATCGCGTTCAAGATTGCCGCCTTCCCGATGCACTACTGGTGCCCGGACGTCTTCGAAGGCGCGCCAGTTGAGGTCACCACCTGGCTCAGCATCGCCAGCAAGGCCGCAGGCTTGGGGCTGTTGCTGCGAATCGTTACTACGTTCGGCAGCGGCTTCGACCAGCCGCAACATTTGCTGCAGCCGTTGGCGCTGGCGGTGGGCGTCCTCGCGGCCATCACCTGCACCATCGGCAATCTGGCGGCGCTGCGGCAGGAGAGCGTTAAGCGCATACTGGCATACTCCTCGATCGCACACGCCGGCTACATGATGATGGCCGCCGCGATTATCGTCGGCGGGACGACCCTGGCCGCCGAGGGCGTGAACATCGCAGTCGCGGCCGTGATTTCCTACCTTTTCGTGTACGTCATCATGAACGTCGGCGCTTTCGGTGCGACGGCCTTGGTGGCCTGGCATTGTGGCAGCGACCACCTGTCCGCGTTCACCGGCCTGGGGCGGCGCGCGCCGTGGCTGGCGCTGCCCATGGCGATCTGCCTCTTCTCACTGGTGGGACTGCCGCCGCTGGGCGGTTTTGCGGCCAAGTGGTTCCTGCTGGTGGCGCTCGGGCGCAGCGCCGCGGCCCAGCCGTGGCTGTGGGTCCTGGTGGGAGTGGCGGTGCTGAATACCGCCATCAGTCTGTACTACTACGTGCGGATCATCCGCCAGATGTACCTGACCGACGACGCGGTTCAACCGAAGCTGCGGCTGCCAATCGGCGGCCTGGCAATTATCAACGCTTGCGCGATCATGCTATTGCTGCTCGGGACGTGGTGGTTCAGCGGACTGGGCGACCGGGGCCAGAAGCTGGGGTCAAACCTGTACGAACCAATCGCCACCCGCGTGCAACAGCCGCCCGTGGCGCAGGCGCAGACAGCCCAGCCGTAACGTCGTTTCCAAGCCCTTGTGTTGGGCTGTCAGCCGTTCCTGCGGGACTGAAGCTATGGTTGGCCACCCGTGTTCGACCAGCCCCTACGGGGACTGAACGAGCGTCTTGACGTTCACGTTGGCCTTCAAGTATTGTGCAATATCCCCGCCGCCCCTCCTGGCAGTCCCCTAAAAATTGGCAACCGATGCGTTGAGTACTGGCGACCGGCGCTTTCGGCTAGTCCGTCAGGAACACCGCCGCCGAGACCACCGTCGTCCACAGGCCGTTCTTGTCCCCTTCGGCCGTCTGAACTACGGCGCGCGTCTGCACGATCTGCGCGCTCATCCTGTAGACTTCGCGACGGGCGTCGTAGTCCGCGTCGGGATCGAAATCGATCCCCAGCGTCGTCGCGAGCATGCTGGCCGCCATGTCCTCGACAAAGTCGGCCGTTTTCTTTTCGGTCATGCCAAAGCCGTGATGCTCCGAGATGTAGCCGAACTGCTCGCCTTTGGCCGGGACCGCCAAACCGATGCCGGCCGAGACGAGCCGGTTGGGTTCATTCGTCCGCTCTTCCGCCATGACCACGAAAACGATCTGCCCCGCGGTCAGGCGCGCCAGCCCAGCTTTGCGCGAAACGATCTTGCAGCCGGGCGGAAAAATGCTGGAAACTTTAACCAGGTTGAACTGGGCGATACCCGCATCGCGCAGGGCCGCCTCGAATGACTCTAAATTGTGACGATGCTTCCCCACCCCGCGCGTGAAGAACAGGCTGTTCGGAAGTATCAGCACCGGCATGCTCCTCTCTGGCGGTCCGCCGCCGCTTCCGGCGGACTACGTCCGATTCGCTTTTCGCCTCGGAACGGACGGAAAACGCGGGATTATAAAACGTGACCAGCGAGAATCAATGCGTGGCGACCGAGAAATTCATCGTTACCAAACCGCGCCGGCCGCCACTGGCCGCGCCGCAATTCGTTTTGAAAACTTCAGACCGGTGGAGCCTGGGCCCGGCGCAGACGCCGGAGCCCTAGAAAAGTTGGGAGCTGCTCCGCGGTGCATCCGCGGGGTGAAAGAAGCCCTGCAGGGGCAAGGCCGGAGGCGCTGAGCGCCCCCGGCCTTGTTCGTTGCGCGGCAGATTGCCCATAATGCACTTTCGAGCGTCCTTCGTGCCGCCCGGCTGTTTATGCCCTGCTGGGTGCCGGCGAACATCGATAACCTCAACGCCCCTGAGGTTTACCAGTGCCACGGCCTCGCGCGGAACAAACCTGCCAACGGCTCGTGCTGATCGGCCCGCGCGGCAGCGGCAAGAGCACCGTCGGACGCCTGCTGGCGCAAGCCCTGCAATGGGACTTCGTCGACACCGACAGCCTGGTCGAAGCCGCGGCCGGCCGCACTATAGCGGAGATATTCGCCTTTTCCGGCGAGCCGGCCTTTCGCGAATTGGAAACCCAAGCCCTCAAGCAGGTTCTCGCCCGCCAGCGCTGCGTTATTAGCGTCGGCGGCGGCGCCGTCGCAAGCCGCGAAAACCGCGCCCGTCTGGAAAGCGCCGGGCGCTGCGTCTGCCTGATGGCCAGTCCCGAGGAGCTGCAGCGGCGCCTGGACGCCGATCCCGCCGGCCGATCCCGCCGGCCGCCGCTCACGCAAACTCCGGGCCTGGAAGAAATGCGCCAAGTACTTGCACAGCGGCGGCCTTTCTACGAGGCTTTGGCGCAACAAATGGTCGACACCGACGGCCGCACGCCACAGGACGTGGCCGGCGAGATATTGGCCCGTCTGAGTGCCTGGCCGGCCGTGACGGAAGGATGATGACGCTCGACCTGACGATGGGCATTTTTGTCTGGCTGCTCGGGCTGTGCGTGGGCAGCTTCCTCAACGTCGTGATCTATCGCTGGCCGCGCGACCTCTCGATCCGCAGGCCTGCTCGCTCGTTCTGCCCGCACTGCGGCGCGGCCATCGCCTGGTACGACAACATTCCGGTCTTGAGCTGGCTTATGCTGGCCGCCCGTTGCCGTCATTGCCGCGCACCGATCTCCGTGCAGTACCCGCTGGTTGAAGCCGCTACCGGGCTCACTTTCGTGCTCGTGTACTACCTGCTGTTCATCGCCGGCACACGCCTGCCCCCGGCTGACCACCTGCAACAGCCGGCCGATTGGCCGCTGTTGGCCGCATGGCTGGTGCTGGCCGCCGCACTCATCGCCTGCGCCGCCATGGACCTGGTGTGGTACATGGTGGATATCCGGATTACGTATGTGGCCATGGTGGCCGGCTTGGTGCTGTATGCCATGTGGCGGGGCGACCAGGTCTTTGAGCCCATCGCCCCGACGGCCTCCGGCGCGGCCGCCTTGGCTGCACTGATCGTCGGCGCCATCACCGCCTGGCTGGCGAACCGCCGCGCGCCAGATATCGATTTTCCCGTGGCTGAACAACCGGAGGCCAGTGAGCAGACGCCGCCGGCCGCGCGCCGCGCCGAATTGACGGCCGGGCGGCTCGCGACCGTTGTCTTGGTCGTGCTGGCGATTTGGGCCTTCTCGGAGATCGCTCTGCATCGGCACGCACCGGGGCTATTGGCCGTACTGCCTGACGGCGAAATCGTTTGGGACAGTGCCCCAGGCAAACAGATCGGCGGCCTGGCCCCACAATTACTCGCACCCGCCACGCTCATCACGCTCTTCGCCGTGCTGGTTCTGGCAGGTGGGCAACCACGCCGCATGGATGCGGAAGTCGAAGACGCGCTCGAACATGAGCGCACTCAAGCCCGTGCCCAAGTGTTGCGCGAACTGGCCTGGCTGATTCCGGCCTTGGCCGCCGCGCTCGGCACGTTCGCCATCCTCGTATGGTTTCCGCCCATCGGCCAGGCCTGGCGCCAAGCTGCCGAGTGGTCGGTCGGTCCCGGCAGTCAGCCCCTGGCCGGGTTGGCGTACTCCGCGTTCGGCCTCATGGTCGGTGCTGCCGCCGGCTGGCTCCTGCGAATCGTATTTACCCTGATCTTCGGCCGTGAAGCGCTCGGCTCTGGAGACATCTACATCCTGGCCGCGGCCGGCGCGGCTGGCGGCTGGGACATCGTCCTGCTCGGACTACTACTGGCGGTAGGCATCGCCCTGGCCGCCTACGCTATCAGCCTGCTGCTCAAACGCACGCTGACGATCCCCTTCGGTCCCTGGCTGGCGCTGGGGTTCGTGGCCGCGTTATGGCAAAACCAGCGTGCCGCGTTGCACGCACAAGAGTACTACGAGGCCATCCGCTACGCGTGGACGCACCAGGCGAGCGTCTGTTGGCTAGGGGCCGGACTGATGTTGATCGGCTCGGCCGCCGCAATCGCCGCAGCCCGCCTGGTCCGCCGCGTCCTCGAATCCCGCGCTTGATGTTCGGCTCGAGGGCGACAAAGTGAACCAGGGCGGCGGAGGGGACCGTGAAGCAACCTGGAATTAATTAAGCGGGGGTGCCGGCTTCTTTGGAGCGCTCTGCCCAGGTGCGGACGTCTTGCGCGAACGCACCGAACCCGGCTGGGAAATGCCGCTCCAGTTCGCCGATCTGCGCAGCTACGCGACGGGCTTCCTCCACCGCCCGACTCGTTTCCAGAGCGAGCTGCGGTCGGTCGGTCCCGTAGACGGCCTGCTTCAGCTTGCGGATATGCACGGGCG
>ERZ747221.930-NODE-930-length-31589-cov-6.387440_pt1 | contig 31589 bp, 25 predicted proteins | sample MGYA00374949_ERZ747221 | MGnify/ENA primary metagenome ERZ747221 (study PRJEB28779, sample SAMN05720172) | bioreactor metagenome | isolation source: Anaerobic biogas reactor | place: USA:Washington, USA | collected 2015-08-08 ... | reverse complement strand
CGCGAGGTCCCATGGATCGAACGCTGGTGATACTTCCACATTAAAGGAACAGAAGAGAAGAGGCACCGGTACTCTGAGCTGACAGGAGACGTTGCCTCACCCATAACCCAAGCACTTGGAGTGTCTGTCAAACTGGAGCCACCTCAGACGGCTACGGCGAAAGCGAGAACATCCCCGTGACGCACACGCGATCGGTCTTCTTCGTCGACGGCCGCTACTGGGTGATCTTCGATCGCGCCCGGCCGGCAGACGACCGCGAACACCTCTACGAATCCATCTTCATGCTCGACGCCCCCGACGCGGCGGCCGAGGGAAACCGCGTCGTCACCAAGCGCAGCGGGACCAATCTTGCGATCATCGCAGCCGCTGTGGACGGTCAGACGGCTGACGTGGTTCAGGGCCAGATGGAGCCGGTCTGCCGCGGCTGGAAGCGCGGCGGCGAAACGGTTCAGCCGAATCCGACGGCGGTCTTCGCTCAGCGAAGGCGGGGGCCGGCAACGTTTGCCCTCTTGCTCTATCCGATCGCCAAGGGGGAACTGGTTCCCCAAGCGGACATCGAATTTGCATCCGTCGAGGGGGGTGTCGATCCAGTAGCGGTGCGTGTCATGTTGCCCGGCGACAGCCAGCGGATCCTCGTTGATCAGTTGGGGGAAGGGGAGGTCGTCGTCGAAGGGGCGGGGAGGATCTCGACTCCCGGGATGCGGTGAAGGATCCGGGCGGCCGGACAAGAGATTTCGCTCAGGTGCCCTCGAACGTCATCGGAGTGTTTTCACGTCGCGCGAAATCGATTGCGCCACGCCCGGGGGCGGAGACGGGAGTGCAGCCGATTGGTCGGGCAAGGGGGCCTCCGTGGGTGCAGGCGTGCCGGGCCCCTCGAACATCGGGTCCTGGCCGGCCTGGAGACGGGTCTGCCAGCCGCCGCCGACCGCCTTGTAGACGGCGATCAGGTTGAGGGCGACCTTGCCGCGAGTTGCGGCCAGGTTGTCCTGTTGCTGGACCAGGGCCCGCTGGGTGTCGAGCACACGCTGGTAATCGGCGAACCCCTGCTCGTATTGGAGCATGGCCAGTTCCGTGGCCTTTTCGGTCTCCTGGACGCCTTCGGCGAGGAGTTGAACGCGGACCTTCTCCTTGAGGAAGGCGACGATTCCGTCCTCCACTTCTTTGTTGGCATTCAGCACGGTGTTCTGGTATTGAAGCACCAGTTGGCAGAAGCGTGCGTCCTGGACGAGGATGTTGTTCTGGATCCGCCCGTAGTTGAGGATGTTCCACTGGAAGCCCGGGCCGATGGAACCGGCGATGCTCTCCCAGGCATTCAGGTCCTTGAACTGCTCGGCGTTGAAGGCGATGTTTCCGCTGATGGCGATGTGGGGATAGAACTCGGCGGTGGCGATGCCGATCTGCGCACATTGGGCGGCCGCTTCGCGCTCGGCGCGGCGGATATCGGGCCGGCGGGTCAGCAATTCGGCGGGGATTCCCACGACGATCTCGGGCGGGACGGCCGGAATCGCCTTGGGGCCCTTGTCGAGGATCGCCAGATGTTGGGGCGGCAGCCCTAAGAGGATGCAGAGCCCGGTTTCCGCTTTGCGATGCCCTTCCTCCAGGGCGGGAATCAACGATCGCGTGGCGGCGAGGGCCGATTTGGCCTGGTGCAAGTCGAGTTCGCTCACGACGCCCTGGTCGAAGCGATGCTGGATGATGCGGAGGGTATGCTCCTGCAGTTCCACGTTCTTGCGGGCCAAGGCCAGCCGTTCTTCGGTGGTGCGGAGCTGGAGATAGGCGGAGGCCACTTCAGCCTGGATCATGACGAGCATGTCGTCGTAGTTTTCCACCTGCGCGTCGAGGTTCGCGTCGGCCGACTCGATGCCGCGGCGAATGCGGCCCCAGATGTCGAGTTCCCAGGCGGCATCGAATCCGACGGCCCAGTCGTCGAAATGTTTGCGGATCGGAAATTCGCCGAAGGGAAAGGCGGTTTCGCTCATCTCGTTGCGGGTGTAGCTGCCGACCATCTGTTGTTGCTGGGGGAATAGATAGCCGGTGGCGATGCCTCGCTGGGCCCTGGCCTCGATGATCCTCTGGCCGACGAGCTTGAGGGTGAGATTCTCGCGATAGGCCGAGTCAACCAACTGGTTGAGGACGGGATCCTGGAATACGGCCCACCAGTAACCGTAGTCGATCGGTTCGCTGACAACGCTTTGGTCGGCATTGTCGATCCACTGATCCGCCACCGGCGCGGCGGGCGTGCAGTAGTCGGGTCCGACCTCGAAACCGTTTTGCCACCATTGGCGGGTGCTGTTGCACCCGGCTATCGCCAGGCTCGCCCCCAGGACGGCGGTGGCCAGGCAGAGATGCAGGCCAATCGGTCGGTGCACACATCGATCGGAGCCCCAGCAGAGAGCATCAGACCTATTACCCATGCGGTTCAGCCGTCTGGTGGATATCACTTGACCCTCCTGGTCAGCAATCTGGGCATTCGTGTGCAACTCGGCAAAATGGGATTCATGAGTATCGTCGGTAGAATCGGGACATCCCAATTACGAATCCTGGGTCCACTTCCGGTTGTGAGGGGGCGGGCGGCCGGGCAATCGCCACGACCCGAAAACCCGGCTCAGTTCGAAGATTCTCGCTGGAAACTTGCCCAGGTTGACTGATTGATCTTGACGATGACTGCTCAGTCACGTAATTTTAATACACAGTCACTCGACGATTTGTGTCGGGCTCAGCTTCAGCGAACTCAGGGCAGCGGAGGCAGATGATGCCGAATCTCATGGCACGGAGGAAGACGCTCGTCGATTCGATGATGCGTGATGCGATCTACCAGGGGGCGGTGGCCGTCCTCGCGGAGCACGGCCTGAGCGGGGCCACCATGGATCGGGTGGCGGCGGCGGCAGGCGTGGCAAAAGGTAGTCTTTACAACTACTTTCGCAGCAAGGACGAGCTGCTCACGTTCGTCCACGAAAAGACGATTCAGCCGCTGATCGAAGCGAACGAGGCGATTGCGGCGAGCGACCACTCGGTGGCGGAGAAGATCGAAGCGATGACCAGGGGCTGGTACCGGTACGTTTGTGAGCACCGGGCCACATTTCAGATCCTGGTAGCGAATATGAATGTGGAGGGGGTGCTGCGCGAGGCCAGCATCCGGAGCCAAAAGGCATCGATTGACGTGATTGCGGGAATCATCCAACAGGGGGTCGAGTCGGGCGAGTTTCGTCCTCTCAACGCAAAGTACGTCGCGGAGACGTTGCTCGCGGCCGCCAAGGGTGGGCTGGAGGCGGAATTCCTGGAGGGATCGCAACGGTCTGAGGATGAAACGACCGAGACGCTGGTCGCCGTGTTCTTGCACGGCCTGTGTGCAAATTAGGGGGGCGGAGGAACATGTGGCCTGTGGAATGACGGGGTGAGTTTACAGCACGATCGGGATTCACAGAGGATTCTGGAGCGATGAAGAGAGTGGGACGAATTGTGGTGGGTGCCATAGCGCTTGCCGGATTTTGCGCACTGGCGGCTGGAGCGATCCTCACGTCCAAACACGGCCAGGCGAAGGAGGACGGCCGGCCCGCGGAAGAAGACGGAGGTTCGACGTCCAAAGTTCCCGTCGTGGCGACTCCCGTCCGGGAGATGGTTTTCGAGAGCCGGGTGGTCGTGTCGGGGAATGTGGAGGCGAAACGCTTTGCGCTGGTATCGGCCAGGATTCCCGGCTCGCTGGACGCGGTGTTCGTCGACGAGGGAGACGTCGTGGAAACAGGCAAGACCCGGCTCTTCCAGACGGATTCGGTGAAACTCTCGAAGGCGGTCGAGCTCGCGAGTCAGCAACTCACGGTGGCCGAGTGTTCGGTTCGTGAGAAGCAAGCCAACCTGGAACAGTCGATTGCCCAGAATGATCAGGCGGCGAAGGACCTGGAGCGCTATCGGGAACTGGCCAGGAAGAACGCCGTTTCCGCCCAGATGTTCGAACAGCAGGGCACCCAGGTGAGGCAAGCCGAGGCGATGGTCAAGCACAAGCGGGCATTGATTGCTCTGGCAGAAGCCGAATTGGAGCAGGCCCGCCTGTCGCTCAAGATCGCCGAGAAGGATCTGGCCGATTCGCTGGTCGTGGCGCCGATCGACGGGCGCGTTTCCGAGCGGATGAAGGAGCCCGGCGAGATGGCGGCTGCCGGCACGCCGGTTGTGAAGATCGAGGATCTGAGCGTTCTGGAGGTATCGGTCTATGCCCCGGAGGAATTCTACAGCCAGGTGGAGCCGGGCAAGACGCAGATGCGAATTCGCGTGGGCAACACCGATTTGGGAAGCCGTCCGGTGAGCTACAAGAGCCCCACGGTTCACACCAAATTGCGGACGTTTGAGGTGAAGGGGATCATCGAGAACCCTCCCCAGGGAGTCGTTCCGGGCTGTCTGGCCGAGATTGCGATCGTCCTGGACAGCCGGTCCGGGGTCGGAGTCCCGACGGCGGCCATTCAACAACGGAGCAATCGCGCGGTGGTTTTTGCCGTGGACGGAGACCGCGTCCAGATGGTTCCCGTCGAGGCGGGACGGGAAATGGAGGGCTGGACCGAGATTCAGTCCGGCCCGTTGCCGGCGGGCGCGGCGGTGGTCACGCTCGGACAGACCTTGATCGAAGACGGCACGGCCGTGTCGCTCGTCAAGGAGGGCAAGGAATGATCTTGTCCGATTTTTCGGTCCGCCGCCCGGTGGCGATGGGCTGCCTGATCATCGGGCTGACCTTGCTGGGGCTGAACGCCTATCGCAAGATGGGGCTGGAGCTCATGCCCAAGGCGGACATGCCGTTCGTGACCGTGATCACGATCTATCCGGGAGCGGCTCCCGAGGAACTGGAGATCGACGTCGCCAAGCGGATCGAAGACGCCGTGGTCTCGATCGACGGGCTCAAGCACGTGAGTTCCACGTGCATGGAGAACGTGTGCCAGACGCTGCTGGAGTTTCAGATGGACGTCGACGTGGACGTGGCGGGGGTGGACGTCCGCGAGAAGCTCGACCTGATTCGCTCGGACTTTCCGGCCGACGTGGAAGACCCGATCATCCAGAAGTTCGACATCAACGCCAAGCCGATCGTCAACCTGGCGTTGACCGGCGAGGCGCCGCTCGACGAATTGTACGACTATGCCGACAATACGCTGAGCGACCGGCTCACGGTGATTTCCGGCGTGGCCGAGGTCCAGTTGATCGGCGGCGCCGAGCGTGAAATTCACGTGGAGTTGGCCCGTGAAAAGCTGGCCGCTCGCGGCCTGACCAGCATGAACGTGGTCCAGGCGATCCAGAACGCCGTGCGGACGATTCCTTCGGGGCGGCTGCGCGACAGCGGGTCGGAGTACTCGGTGAAGTTCGATGCCGACTACGACCGCGCGGCCGACCTGGCCGATCTGGAAGTGGCCAACGAGAGCGGACAGCGCTGCCGCATCCGCGACATCGGCAAAGTGCGGATGGCCACCGAGGAACTCCGCCAGGCGGCGACGATCGACGGCCGTGCCTGCATCGCCGTCAAAGTGGTCAAGAAGGCCGACGCCAATGCGGTCAAGGTGGCCAACTCGGTGCGCGCCGTCATGGCCGACCTGAATGCGCAACTGCCCGGCGGGATGGAACTGGTCTGGGTCGACGACGACGGCCGGTTCATCGAGGCCAACAACGTGGACGCCTGGGTCAACGTGTTCCAGGGAATCGTGCTCACGGCGGCGATCCTGTTTCTGTTTCTCTACAACGTCCGCGCCCTGTTCGTGGTGGCGGTTTCGATGCCGCTGACGATCGTGATCGGCCTGTTCTTCATGCAGGCCGTCGGCTACACGTTGAACATCTCGACGTTGATCTCCATCGGCATGTCGGTGGGCGTGCTGGTCACCAACTCGATCGTGGTCCTGGAAGCCGTCGACAAGCGGCTGAACGAGTCGGGGGATCCCAAGGAGTCCGCCCGGCTCGGAGCCAAAGAGGCCTTCATTGCGGTGCTGGCCAGCGCCGGAACAAATGTGGTCGTGCTGTTTCCGCTGACGGTCATGTCGAGCAAGATCGGCATGTTCATCGGCCCCTTGGCGATGACCATGTTCATCATGACGGTCGTTTCCCTGTTCATCTCGTTCACGTTGACGCCCATGCTGTGTTCGCTGATCCTGAAGCCGCGGGTGGAAGGCTCACGCTCGCTTCTGGCGCGGATGCAGCGCGGTTGGGATTGGGGATTTGATCGCGTGGTGGGCGGTTACCGCGGGCTGCTCGAGTTCACCGAACGCCGCCGCTGGGCGGCCGTGCTCGTGCTGCTGGCCGTCGCGGCGATGCTCGTCCATTCCTTCAAGGTTGCCGGCGCGTTGGGAAGCAGCGCCTTCGCTCAGATCGATATGGGACGCGTCTACGTGCGGCTCGAGTTCCCCACACGCTACAGCCTGGAGGAAACGATTCGGCGAACGGAGCAGTTGGAGTCCCGATTGAAGGACGTTCCCGAACTGAAGCACATTCTCACGACGGTCGGCAAGGTGGAAGCGATTCTGGGACAGTCGAGTGAAGGCGTGTACCTGGCCCAAGTCCTGATGAAGTTCTCGGAGCGAGACGAACGGGAACTGACGATCGCCGAAATCATGAGGGTGATTCGCGATCGTGTGTCGAATTATCCGGGGGCACTGGTCTCCGTGAGTCTCCCCTCGGTGATCGGCGGACAGTCGACGCCGGTCGAACTGGAGATTGCCGGCACCGAGTTGGATACTCTGGACGGCCTGGCGCTGAAGTGTCTCGATTTCTCCGAAGCCATTCCCGGCTTCCTCGATCCGGACACGACGGTTCGGCCGGGCAAGCCGGAGATTCGCATCGAACCGCGGCGGGCCGTGCTGAGCGACCTGAATGCCCCGGCGGTCGGATTGGGCATGACGTTGCGGGCGAACCTGGAAGGAATCGAGGCGGGTACCTACAAGGAGAATGCACGCAATTACGACATCGTCGTCAAACTGACCGAGGAAGAGGGTAAGGAGCAGGTCGGAAACTTCATGTTTCCGGGTTCGAGCGGGCGTCCCACGTTGTTGGCCAGCTACGGTAAGGTGGTTGAGACGGAGATTCCCATTCAGATCACGCGGAAGAATAAACAGCGGATCGCAAAACTCACCTCCCAATTGGATCAGAGCCTGCCCTTGGGAACGGCCGTCGAGAAGCTGAGCGCAGCGATCGACGAGAAGGGCAATCTGCCGCCGGGTTACCAATACGCCTTTGCCGGCGAGTACGAACTCATGAACGAGGCCCAGGCCGATCTCGGCGAGGCGGGGATCATCTCCCTCGTACTCGTCGTGCTCACGCTGGCGGCGATTCTCGAATCGTTTCGCCAGCCGGCCTTGATCCTGATCACCGTTCCGTTGGCCCTGATCGGCACGTTCTGGGCCCTGGCATTCGGCGGCGAGAGTATCAGTATCTTCGTGATCATGGGCGTGGTGATCATGATCGGCATTGTGGTGAACAACGCGATTCTGATCATGGACCAGTTCAACGTCCACGTGGCCGAGGGAGTCCCCCGCCACAAAGCGATGATTGCGGCCTCGTGCGAGCGGTTCCGCCCGATCGTGATGATCACGCTGGCGGCCGTGCTGGGAATGCTGCCGCTGGCCCTGGGCCGCGGCATCGGGGCAGAAATGCGAAACGGGGTCGGCATCGCGTCGGCCGGAGGCATCCTGGTGTCGGGCATCCTGACGATGTTGGTCGTTCCGATTCTCTACGACCTGTTCACCCGGGGGAAGCGGTCGGCTTCCAACGGCCACCAAGCGACGGAACTCTGATATGTTGGTAAGCGTTGAACCGTGGTCGAAAGCGACTCATGACGAGAGCGCTATTGAATTCGTGGCGGTCCAGTTGGAGCATTTCGGATTCATGCTCTCGCGAGAACAAGCGGAGGAATATTGCCGCAAGTTGAGCGAACTCCGTGAAGGGGGCGCCTGTCACACGGGCGAAGGCGACCTGTTGTTTGTGGATATCGACACGACGACGTACGACGCGCCGCTGGTGATCCTGGCCACGGCGCCCGACAGTCCCCATACCGGCTGGTTCTGCGATATCTCCGAGCCGGCCGCCGATGAGCTTTATCAGAAACTGAAGGAGCGGCTTCGGGACCGCGACGGCGAGTCAAGCTGCGTCGAGACTTGATGGAATTGCGACAACCATGGATGTGCATCGCAGTCTTCTGTTCGTCGTGTTCATGTCGGCTTCCGCCGGCTGGTGCGTGCCCCCCTGCTCGGCTCTGGGCGGCGACGAGTTCGGCCGGTTGCCCGAAGTGGAAGCCGACCTCTATGCGGCGTCTTACCAGCCCGCTTCTCTCCCCGCGGAAACGTCGCCGGACGACGCGTCGTCGGCGTGGCAATGGCATATCCGCCCGCAAGGTTTCGTCTACGGCACCTACTGGGCGAGCGCCTCGGAACCGCGCATGGCGGTTCATCTGATCGACGAGCGGCACGACGGGACCCTATTGGATTCTTACGTCGGCGGGCGTTTCGGGGTTTTGCGTTTCGGTCCCAAGGACCGGCCGGAGGGATTCCAGGTGGACGTTCTCGGCGGCGCGAAGCTGCGGCAGAACTGGGGGGATCTCGACGTTCTGGCCACGGATTACCGCTACGACATCCTCGGCACCTACGGAGCCGGGCCCCACCGTTTCAAGTTCGGCTTCTATCACGTCAGTTCCCACGCGGGCGACGAGTTCCTGCTCGAGCATCCCGGTTTCGATCGTCTCAACTTCTTCCGCGACACGCTGGCGGCCGGTTACTCGTACTATCCGATCCCGCAGGCGCGGTTCTACGCCGAGGCGGGTTGGGCTCTCGATCACGAGATTTCCGAGCCGTGGGAGTTTCAGTTCGGCATCGACTTGGGCCCGCGAAACCGGACCGGTGTGGGCGGCGCTCCATTTCTGGCGATGAACGTTCATCTGCGCGAAGAGCTCGACTTCGGCGGCAACGTGGCCGTGCAGGTAGGATGGGGCTGGCGTGGCGACGACGCGTTTGACGGCTTTTTGCGGACGGGCGTCCACTTCTACGAAGGCGCCAGCCCGCAGTTCTCCTTCTACGCGGAGCACGAGCGCCAGATTGGCTGGGGTATCTGGTACGACTATTGACCCGAGGCAAGCGGAGGCATCCCGATGAACGATTTCGTCCAGGTAACGACCACGACCGAGCGTGAGGAGGATGCCCGGCAGATCGCCGACCTGCTGGTTGAGAGACGTCTGGCGGCATGCGTGCAGATCGTGGGGCCGATCTCGAGCGTCTACCGCTGGCAGGGCAAGGTCGAGTCGGCCCGGGAGTGGCAGTGCCTGGTGAAGACGCGTCACGATCTGCTCGACGACGTGTCGGATGCGATTCGGGAGATCCATCCTTACGAGGTCCCCGAGATCATTGCCGTGCCGATCGTGGCCGGAAGCCGCGAGTACCTGACCTGGCTCGAGGAGCAGACTAGCCCCAGTTGACGAAGAAATAGGTCAAGTGGAAAAAGACCGGGGCTGAGAAGCAGAGTGAATCGATGCGGTCGAGCACTCCGCCGTGACCCTCGATCAGGGTCCCGTAATCTTTGACGCCGCGGTCCCGTTTGATGGCCGACATGGTCAGGCCTCCGCCGAAGGCCGTCAGCGAAACGACGAAAGAGGCGAAGGCTGCCTGCCACCAGTGGGCGAAAGGAGTTACGCCCGACAGCGCGGCCCCAATGAGCGTCACCGTGGCGGCGCTGCCCAGCAGGCCTTCCCAGGTCCGCGCCGGGCTGATGCTGGGGACGATGGGATGCCGGCTCGGAATCTGCGACCACAGATACTGGCAGGCGTCGGCCAACTGAACGATGAGCACGAAGAAGAACAGCAGGCGGCGCTTCCGGCCGACGGCCTGGTGGGGCAGGTTGATCTCCGCTTGGGCCGCCTCGGCAAGGTTCTCGATCTGGATCATTTCAGAAACGGATTCCTCTTCGTAGGCGGGGGGCACTTCTGCAACCTCACCCTCATCAGTGCCGATAGCGGGCTGGATCGCCGGCGTCTCTTCGGGCGGGAGTTCCAGGGTCAGGAGTGCCGGGGCGTAGCTGAGGCAGTAGACGCAGATCAGCAAGCCCGCCTGGATCTTGGCCGTCCGTTCGAGGAATCGTTTGGAATCTCCCGAGAAGGCAATCCGGGCGGGAATGAGCAGGAAGGCGTATACAGGAATGAAGATGCTGTAGATGTCGTAGGCGGTGATGTTCAGGGGCCGCTCGAACCATTCCCGTCCGGCAAGCATCAGGAAGACATACTGGAGCGGCGTGCAAATGAAAAACACCCAGAACAGGGCCCGGTGATCGGCCGGACGGGTGGGCGTGAGGGTGATGAACTCTCGCAGGGCCCAAAACGAGATCATCAGGAACAGCAGGATGGAAAGCATCGGCCCCGCCAGTAGTGCTCCGGCCAGGGGGGCAAACAGCAGCCACCAGGCCCAGACTCGCAGGCGAAAGGTCTCGATGATGGCCGGATCGAGTCCCAAATCGGTACGCCGCTTGAGATAGCGCACCACGGCCGTGGCGATGCCCAACATCACCAGCACGCCGCCAAAGAGTCCCAACGTCAGCACATCCATTGACGATTCCGCCTTATGATTCCTTCAGCCGGATCACCGCTTCGCGGGCACGAGCAAGGAACTTCACCTTCGGTTCCTTCCGTTCCAGCCACATGGGTGGTCCGAAGGTCACGCAGGTCAACATCGGCACGGGAAGCACTTCTCCGCGCGGAAGGATGCGGTTCATGTTGTCGATATGAACCGGAATCAACTCCAGGTCCGGGCGCTTCTTGCTCAGATAGTATAGTCCGCTCTTGAATTCACCGATATCGGGCCCCAACGATCGCCCCCCTTCAGGGAACACAATCAAGGAATAGCGATGGCCGATCTCGCGGATCATCAGATCCACGGGACTCTCGTGGACCTTGATCTCGGTGCGGTCGATCAGCAGGGCGTTGAAGACCTCTCTCGAGAGATAGCGCCGGATAGGCCCCCCCATCCAGTAGTCCTTGGCGGCAACGGGACGAGTCAGGGCTCGCACATCGGGTGGAAGAGCCGACCAAAGAACCACCGCATCGAGGTGGCTGGTGTGGTTGGCGAAGTAGACTCGCTGGCACGGATCCGGATGGCAGTCGATCCAGCGCACACTGGCCCCGCTAAGGAACCGTGCGACCAATGCCAGAATGCCACCCGCGATGTTCGTTTCCATGTCGCCGCAACTAACGGACTCCCGACCCGCTGAATATCCAAACCCCCCATCCTAGCTTGGATTCAGAACGAGGCCTAGCAGCCCGCTGAAAAAGCCCAGTTGGGCTATTCTGTCGGGGCTTTTGCTTTTTCGGCGTCGTTTCTCCAGCGATATTGGTCGGCGAACTTCCTTGCATTGAGAGTTTCCTGACCGTCATCCTTCTGCACAACATACGTCAGGTACTCCCCAAGTTGGGTTGATCCCGTGTAGTTCCCGTCGGGTGAGATGATGGCGTACTTGCCGTCGGGGAGCCACAGAACAGTACGGACTGCACTTCCCCCTTGCGTTTCCTGCATACGGACGATGCTGGGACCCGTGGCGACCGACAGGGCTCCGTCAGGTGTGAAGAGGTGACTGCCGATCGTCCGCAGCCAGGATCCCGTGCCCTTCTCCACGTCCCAGACGCAGGTCTCCGCAGGACTTCCCGAAAGTAGGCTCTTGCCGTCCGTTGCCCAACCCAACGCGGTGATCGGCCGGGTGTGATTCCCGGCGCGCAGTCGCTGTTTCGGTTCGTTCGATTCCGCGGTCAAGACAACAATCTGGCGTTCTTCCTGATTTCCGCCGGTCACGGCCAATAGGCCCTTCTGTTCGGACCAAGCCATTCGGCGCGGCGACTCGCTCGATTCCGGGAAAGACCAGATGTCGTTCAAACCGGCAGCATCGAGCAAGGCGACGCTCTTCGGCGATCCGACCGCCAGGGCACTGCCGCCGGATACCCAGACCACGCATTCGGCTTCGTAGGGATGTTGGCGGTCGAACTGCCCGGTCTTGCCGTTCCAGAGTCGCAATTCGTCGCCGACCGTGGCGATCAACGCACCGTCGGGGGACCAGGCGAGATCGTCGATTCGCTCTTTGCCTCCCAGCCTGAACTGCCAGAGTTCGTCGCCCGAACGGGCGTCCAAGACGGTTGTCGCGGGTTCTCGCCGCTGCGATCGGCTCCAACCTTCCGTCGTCACGGCCAGCATCGACGCATCCGGGCTGTAGACCAGCCTCTTGACTGCGCCGTTCTTGTTGAAGCGGCCAAGGACCTCTCCGCTCTCCGTCGCGACGAGCCGGATCAGGCCGTCTTCGCTGCCGCAGGCAATGGTCTTTCCGTCGGGAGAAGACGCCAAGGCGCTCGGCACGCTGGGCGACACGGGCAATTCCGCCACGACTCCGCCCAAGTCGGCCGATTCGCAGAAGCGGACGCTGCCGTTCTGGCCAAGAAAGACCGGTTTGTCCGCCGGCCCGGTCCGGATCAGCAACCCGTCGCCCGTGTCGACTTCTTTTTCGAGCGTACCCCGGGTGAGGTCGTAATAACGAGTCTTTCCGTCAGAATTGGTGCCGGTCGCGACGATCGTGGGGGCGGATGCCAACCAGACCAGGCTCTGATCCCTGCCGGGATGCTGCGGCAGATCGCCCAGTTTCTCGCCGGTTTCGACATTCCAGAGAGCAATGCCGCTGTTACCCACCTCGCTGCTGGAGGCAATCATGCTGGCACAAGGGGACCAGGCCAGAGCGGAGACCATATCATTCGTCGGTATGGTCGACACGGTTCGACCCGTGACCTCCCAGATGGAGATACTCCGATCGCCGCCGCCGGCGGCGACTTTCGATCCGTCGGGAGCGAAGGCGACGGCCCGAAGCCTGTCTCGGGCTCCTTCCAGCGACGCCAAGGGTTTGTTCGCCTTGAAGTCCCACAGCATCACGACGTCGTGAGCATCCTGGTCCGGGCTCTTGTCGACGTAGGCCAGGACCGTTCCATCGGGAGACCAGGCCAGCGAACCGGCCGCCAAAGACCGGGTGCTCAAATCATCGGGCAGCACGGTGCCGTTGTCGACATCCCAGATCATGAGGATGCCGCTCTGGTATGCCGCCGCCAGGTAGGAACCACCCGGGGCCCAGGCGAGCGCCCGGACCGCTCCGTCTCGGCCGGGATAGATCAAAATCGAACGCAAGGAACCGTTGCCGAGATCCCAAATGCGAATGGCCCCTTCGCCGCTTCCGGTGGCGAGGGCTTTTCCTCCGGGGGCAACGGAGGCGCAGAGAACGGGCGTGCGAGGACCCACCGTTTCCAGGGTCCAGGTTGTGAGCCCCTCGATTTCGGCCGGTTTCGTCACCAGCGCTTCTTCTCCCAGCGCTCCACGGACAATGGGCGGGCGTCCGGGGGGCAGACGCAGGGCAACTGCGTCCGGAACCTTGGCGACCTCCCGGTCCAGGGGGACGTCCCAATCGAGCCGTCCCGTGACCGCCAAATTCGGCCCCGTCGATTGGCCCCTGCTGAACCACCAGGCGGCGGTGTAGGCGCTGACGATCGCGATCAGCAGACCGGACAGGACAAAGATGGCGATCCAAAGCCCCCATTGGGGTTTCGGGGGGGGCGGCATGACGTAGAAGTTCGAGTATTGACTCCGCGACGCGCTATGCGTCGAAGAACCGCCCGCCGAACCCAAACCGGGACCACGACGTTTGCGGCGGGGTGCCGTCGCCGAGCTCCCCCTCTCTTCTCCGTCTCCAGACGTTGCCTCGGCGGTCGGTTGCGGCATGGGCGCCGTTTCGGCGGCTTGCCAGGCCTTTTCGATCATCTCCGGAAGATTCGCGCCCGCACACAGCGGATAGAGCGATTCTGCCAGATCGCTCGGCCTCTGAAATCGCTCATCGGGATCCTTGGCCAGCATCTGTTCGAGAACGGCCACGACCTTCTTCGGCAAGTCGGGACGGAACTCCTGGATCGCCGGCGGAGTCTCCTTGCGGTGCGCCATCATCTTGTCGAACGAGCTCGAATACTGCACGCCGCCGAAGGGAGGCTGGCCCGCCAGGATCTTGTAGAACGTGCAGCCCAGGCTGTAGAGATCCGCTCGAATATCGACCGAATGGGTATCGGCGACCTGCTCCGGCGCCATGTAGTCGGCCGTTCCCATGGGCTGCCCGGCGGTGGTCAGTTCCACGTTCGACTGTTTGTCGATGTGGAACCGGGCCAGGCCGAGGTCCAACACCTTGGCAATGCCGCTTGCCGTGACCATCACGTTCGAAGGCTTGATGTCGCGATGAACCAGCCCCTTTTCATAGGCGCATTGGAGCCCCATCGCTGCCTGCCGGATGATCTCGCAGGAGTTGGCTACCCCCAGCGGGCCGAGAAGATCGACCAGTTCCGTGAGGTCGAACCCGTCGATCAGTTCCATGGCCAGGTACTGCACGCCCTCCACCTCGCCCGCATCGGTCGCACGAACGATATTGGGATGGTCGAGTTTGCCGACGGCAGCCATTTCCCTCTCGAACCGGGCTACCGCGCGCTGATCCGTGTTGCGTCCCTTCGGAAGCACCTTCAACGCCACCTCGCGTCCGAGCCTGGTATGGACGGCTCGGTACACGGTGCCCATACCCCCGTGGCTCAACTCCTCGACCAGCCGGTAGTCTCCCATCTGACCGAGGATCGGTTCTTCCTCTTCCTCGGAAGTGGACACGGTTTCAGCGGGCGTGGCCGCGGTCGCATCGGCAAAACCGCCTCCCAACGCAATCGCTCGTGTGATCGCTTCCTGGCAGCCGGCTTCCTGCGAGTAGCGATCGAGCGGAGCCGGTTGCCGGCAGAGATCGACGATCCTGTCGGTCGAGCTCTCGACCTCCGAGAGCGAGGCCTCGCAACGTTCGCACTGTTCCAGGTGCCTCAGAATCGCGTCCGCGTCCGCTTCGGCGATCTCGCCCAAAGCAAAGCTGGCAAGTTCTTCGCGGGTCGGACATCCAATACCACTCATGGCCATCACCTTAGGTAAAGCAGGCGGACGAAAAGCGACCCACCAGGCAGACGCCCAGCGAGGCCGTCCCTTCGCTTGCCCACAACCAAGTTCCTTGTCTGAAAACCGGTCCAGAGAAGAGGCACCGGTACTCCGCTTCGAAGTACCGGTGCCTCTTCTCTGGTAGCCGTTCTTCAAACACAACACGCAACGCTGCAATAACTTAAGGCCATCGCAGGCCAACAACTTCGTCAAGAACAAAACGGCCTTCAAGTTTAGTGGCAAAAGAGGGATTAGACCGTTGATGAGAGTGCGAAACCTCTCGCGGCAGCAACATGCCCTCTATAAGAATAAACGAAAGGGCGCAACGCGGGTGGTGCCGAAATCACCTAAAGATGGGGCGTGCGGCGATCAGAATCGGGTTTCCGGCCTCCGCCAGCGGACGGTTAGGGCTGCTTTTCGGGAGTTGCAGTCGGAGCCGCTTCGCCCGCTTTGGGAGGCGCCGCCCCCGGACGACGCTGGGCCCAGGCCTGCCAACGTTGGACGGACGGCCGACGTTCCAATTCGGACTTTTCCGGCCGGTAGTAGAAGCCCAACTTCGTGATTCGATTGAGATTGCTGAAGCTCAGCACTCGAATTGCGAGAGAGCCGTCCTCGAGATTCCGAACGAGTCTCTGGGCGTCGTCTGGAGAGAGTTCCTGGACGTCGAACTTCCACAGCAACTCGTACAACTCGTCGCCCCGGCCTCCGAACTTGGTGCCCATCGCCGTCCGCACCGCCTGAGCGACCGGCGGGCTTCTGCGGATCGAATCGCGGAGCAGATCGATGAGTTCGGGCCATTCGGAATAACTCTCCGGATCGTTCAGCACCTCGACGACCGGCTGGAAATCGCCGATCCAACTGAGAGACTCTCGCGCCAGTCCCCGCACTTCCTTGCGGCGATGGTAGGCGTTTTCGCGCAAGATCAGATCGGCCGGCTTCTCGAAATCGAAGGCCCGATTGAGCATCCCGCTGGCCTGCCGGTCGAGTTTGCTGGTCAAATCCGTTTCGACCCACTCCGGCGTTCCGCCGGCTAAGGCGGCAATATCGGCTCCGGTCAATAGATCGACCGTCTTGGGACTATCAACCAAAGCTGCAGCGTCTCCGCCAATCGACCAGGAAAACTGGCCGGAGACACCCCAAAGCCGCGCCGTTGTCGCGGCCGGCCGAGTCAGCGGATCCTGAATCGGGCCGTCGGCACGCCCCACCTCAACCGCCACCAGCGAGGTCGAGTCGGCCAGAGTCAGAATGCCGGCCACGTCGCCGACGCGCAGCATGGCCGTTACCGGCCCCGTTTCGCCGGCCGGGGCGAAGACCATCCGGCCGATGGGAACTCCGAGATGCGGAGGACTGTTCTCGTCAAAGGGCAACAAGTGCAGTTCTCCTCCGTCGACCATCTCCACATGGAGCTTTCCGTCGACCAGAAGGACCGGTCGCGACGTCGGCAACGAGACAACCCGCTGCCCGATTCGCAGCGGTTTCGTGTTCGCAATTCGGTAGAACGGCTGGCCGTCGCCCTCGGTTACCAGAGCCATTTCTTCGGCCGTAAAGAGCTGGGCAACCTCCCGACCTTGGACGGGAGCCTCCGGTACCATGGGCTCGACTCCGGCCGGTTCCTGGTCGCTCGGCAAACCGGCGGGAACCGGCGCCGCCGCGACTTGGCCCGGATCGGTGGCCGGGCCGGGCGGCAGAACCATTGGTTCCACGGGAGTTGTCGGAAGAGGCGTTCCAGACGGAGCCGTGTTTGTCGGCGTGGGAGCCGGCACCGGCGTCACCGGGACCACCGACTCCGACACGGGCTGCGGCGCCGTGGCGGCTTCCGGAGGCACTATCTCCGGTCCAGGCGGCTCAGCCACCGTGCCCTCCGTAGGAGCGGGGCTGACTGCCACAACGGCACCCGGATCCGCCTCCCGCGGCGCTTCTACTGACTCCGGCACAACAGGTGTGGAACCTTCGGAAGGCACGCTGGTGGGAACGGCCGGTTCTTGAGCTTCGTCCGACTGGTTCGGCAGCGGGGGCTGAGACGGGGTGTGGATCGCCACCTGATCATCGGAATGGAGCGGTTGTTCTCCCCGGCCCAGAAAACGGTCCAATCCGCCGGAAGTCCACAAGAATCCGGCAATCACCAGAACGATCGCGGCGCCCACCAGCCATTGAAGCAGCCTTCGACGACGACGGGCAGCCAGCAGGTACTCAGGGACCGCTGGTTGCCGGTGTCTTTCAATCTGGATCGGTGGAGTCTCGATTCGCCCACTTTCGCCTTCCGCTTCTGCCTTTTCGCTTTCCACGTAGGTGTGGCTGGCTGCCGTCTCGGGGAGGTTATACATCCGCACGCGGCCCTCCGGACGGACCTCGGCCGGTTCGCCGAGCACAAGCGTGAGGATCTGGTGGCATGCCGCCACCTCGGCCAACTCGACCTCGGAATCGAGGCAGACCTTTTCGAAATCGGTAACGCGGTCGCTGGGGAGGGTGTTGTCCAGATACTCGGCAACCGTATTGGGATCGAGGGCCGCCTTGCGGTCGATCACTTCAGGAGCCCCCAGCTTCGCACGCCGGGATACGTCGCGAATCCGGTGCAGGAGTCCCGAGGCGAATTCGCTTTCCTCGATCTTCTGCCCGATGATTCGAGCCGATTCAGGATCGAGGAGATCGTCCATATAGGCCAGCAGATTTCGCAGCGTCAGTCGCATGGCTCTTACTCTCAATTACCTTCGCAGAAAGGCCGTTCGTGTCACGTCTATCTGATTAGTGGCGGTCGGCGGGAAAATCCGTGCAAAGAAATCAGCCGGTTTCTCGGTTTTCCGGCATGTCGTCACCGTAACTCGCAGCAGCGAAAGGTGTTGAAGAGATGGCTGAGGGGCAGAAATTGTCCTCGCAGCTCAGGGGGATGGCGCCGAGACGTGGAGCTGAGAGAATCTGGCATCCGCGCGGCCATCTGAAGTGTTATACAGTCTCTGTACGGCACTTCTGCGCATGGAGCGCGCATGTTTGTGAAGGTTGGGTTGCGGGCTTGCCCCGCTTTAGAGAATTTCCAGATTCTTCCGGCCCAAACCCCAAGATCCTCAGCTCGCGGGCGAAGTACAACCTAGTCGGGGCAATAGACCCTCGACGCGGAGCTGCGTTCGGCCACCGCCTTCCATACAACACGATCGCCGGTGGTCGTTGAATCGGCTCCAAACCAACAAGGGGCAGGGCCGCCGTTCCCGGACAAGGGCGTCTGACCAGTTCTACGCCCCCACCGGATGGCTCTTCTTGACGTCAAGGTGCACAGGCTTGAATTCTGTGAGTTTCGGCAACCGAGCGCTTCGCGCTGCGCGATCCACAAGTTAATTCGACAGACACAACCGTTTATTGGATGGGGAACTCAATGATGTCACGATCTCGACTGATCGGGGCCGCTCTGCTTATGGCGGCCGTTCTCACTGCCCATGTTTCTGCGGCCGACGACTTGCCGCCGGCCAGCCAGTGGCTGCCCGCAGGGGCACTTCTCGCCGTCGAAGTCTCCGGAACCGCCGACGTGCTCGACCTGGCACTCAGCGACGGCATGATCGACACCGTTTCCGCCATGCCCCCACTGCAACAGAAGAAACAAGACGGCGGGCTCGATCAGTTCAAGACAATCGTGGGCTACTTCGAGGCGAACCTGGGAACCGATTGGAAGACGGCCGCCAGGACCCTGCTCGGCGGAGGCGTGACTCTGGCCCTCTACCCCGACAAGACGGTTCTCCTCATCGTCGACAGCAAAGACGCCGCCTTGCTCGAAGAGCTTCGCGAGTTCACGACCACGGTCGCCAAGGGCGAGGCGGCCAAGAAAGGGAACGCCGACAGCATCCGTTCCGGCGAATACCGCGGCGCGACTGGCTGGACCTTCGGCGATAAGGAGGCCCACGCGGTCGTCGGCAACCGGCTGATCGTGGCCAACAAGTCGGATGCTCTCAAGAGGGTGGTCGACTTGCGGGAAGACGGCGGAGCCGCCCTGGCCGATCAAGCCGAATACAAGGCGGCCAAGGCGGCCGCCGGCCCCAAGGCCGACGCCTTCCTCATGGTCAACATGGGTGCGCTCAAGCAGGTGCCGAACGTTCAGAAGGGCCTGGACAACGTCGGCAACCCCGTGGGCAGCCTGCTTCTCGCCGGTGTCGCCGACTCCTTGCGGGCGGCGAACCTGCTCACCCTGGCCTTGGACGTCGACGGCGACACGATCTCGCTTGCCGCCGTGAGCGACGGCAAAGTCGACGCGGCGAAGAGTTCCGTGGCCTTCGCCAAAACCGACGGCGGAGCCTTGCCCAACCTCAAGGTGCCCGGTTTCCTGGCCGGCTTCAGTTTCTGCCGCGACTTGCACAGCTTCTACGCGGCCAAGGACGACCTGTTCCCCGAACGAACGGGCGGGTTGATCTTCTTCGAGAACATGATGGGCATCTTCTTCTCGGGTCGCGACCTGGCCGACGACGTCCTGTCGGAGACGGAACCGGAGATCCGCGTGCTTGCGGCCCGGCAGAAATACGACGAGGAGATCGGCACACCCAAAACGCAGATCCCGGCTTTTGCCGCCGTCTTGCGGATGAAGAACCCCGAGAAGTTCTCGCTCGTGATGGAGGAGGCATGGCAGAAGGCCGTCGGGCTGGTCAACTTCACTCGCGGCCAGAAGGCCGAGCCGGGCCTGATCATCGATCGCCCGACCCATGGCGACACGCAGTTCACGGTGGCCCGATTCGCTGCTCCGAAGGTCGAGGAACGAACCGACGCGGACGTACGGTTCAATTTCAACCCGGCCCTGGCCATGCCCGACGGCTACCTGATTCTCAGTTCGACGGAGGGCTTGGCCCGCGACCTGATTGATGCCGTGAAGAAGGAAGCCTCGGAAACGCTGGCCGGCATCGACGAAGTTCACAGCCTTGCGGAAGTCGACGGAACGAGCGTGGCGACGATCCTCCTCGCCAATCGCGAGCAGTTGGTCCGCAACAACATGATCGAGGAGGGCAACTCTCGCGATCAGGCCGAGATGGCGATCGACTCCTTGGTGGCGATCGTCAGCCACCTGGGCCGGACGAAGTTCGAGATCCGCAACGAGTCGGGTGCCACCCAGGCACGTTTTGTCATCGAGCTGAAACTTGCAGCCAAGTAGGGCCTGATCATGACTCCTTCGTCAGAAGCGCTAGCGCGTGCCGCGAATGATCCCGCCTGGGCTTGGGCACGCTACGAACCCGGCGCAGAACGGCCCTGGGACGCTCGCTTGGCCGCCCATCTGCTGCGTCGGGCAGGATTCGGGCCGAACCGCTCCGAAATCGATCAGGCCGCCGGCGACGGTCCACAGAAAACGATCGACCGCCTGCTCCAGCCGGACGGCGATCCGGCGGAGTTCGAGGAGATGTTCGCCGAATACGAACGGGCGGCGGAGGGCTCCGTCGAGTCCCTCCGCGCCTGGTGGCTGCGGCGGATGATCCAGACTCCGTATCCCTTGCTCGAAAAGCTGACGCTCTTCTGGCACGGGCATTTTGCCGTGAGCCAGGCCGAGGTGGGTCGCGCGCCGATGCTGCAGCGCCACGTGCAGTTGCTCCGCGAGCAGGCTCTGGGCGATTTCCGTTCGTTGCTCAAGGCCGTCATGCTCGACCCGGCCACGCTCGTGTGTCTGAAGGCCGAAAAGAGCCGCAAGGCCACGCCGCCCACAGCACTCGCCCGCACGCTGCTCGCCCGGTTCACGGTCGGCGAAGGCAACTTCTCCGAGTCGGACGTAACCGAAACGGCCCGCGCCTTCACCGGCTGGTTCGTGAATCGTAACAGTCGCGAGTTCTACCCGCGGGAATTCGACGACGGCGAGAAAACCGTCTTCGGCAAGAAGGGTAACTTCACGGCCGAAGAGGTGCTCGACGTGATCGCCGATCAGCGAGCCACGTCGCAGACGATCGTCCGCAAGCTCTATCGGCAGTTCGTCTCCGAAGTCGACGAACCGGGCGACGCCCTGCTCGATACGCTGGTCGATTCGTTCGCGAAGACGGGGAACGTGCTGGGCACGATCGAAACGGTGTTGCGATCGAACCTGTTCTTCTCCCCGGCGGCCTATCGCTGCCGGGTCAAGTCGCCGGTCGAATATGCCGTGGGACTGGTGCGGGCCTTCGAAGGCCGGGTGGCCACGGACCGGCTCGGCCGGGCCCTGGCGGACCTGGGCCAGGGCCTCTACAACCCGCCCACGTCGGCCGGTTGGCCCGACGGATTAGCCTGGCTCAACGACGCGACCGTCGTGGGACGACACAACCTCGCCTGGCAACTCCTGCAGCAGCCGGGCGACAACAAGTACCGGCTCGACGCAGCAACCTACGCTCGGCAACATGGAAAACAGGATGCCGTCGCCGCACGAGAGCTGTTCCTCGATCTGCTGCTCCAGTCGGACGCGCCGGACGCCGCAGCCGTGAGCGCGGCGGGAATTGAAGACGCGGCACGCCTCGTCGCCTGCCTGCCCGAATACCAACCGGCGTAAACAGGTCGTTTAACCGGCAGCCGCAGGTGAGGACATTTCACCTTAGTTCCAACGCCCATATAATCGGCTGGGATGCGAGATCGCAACCCCATGCGGAGAACGTAACCATGCCCACTTCACGGCGAGACTTTCTCAAGGCAGCGGCAGGTGTACCGGCCGTCCTGTCGCTCGGTTCGGTGGCCCCCGCGTTTCTCCAGCGGGCCGCGGCGGCCGATCCGACGCCCGGAGCCGATCGTGTGCTGGTCGTCGTCGAGCTATCCGGCGGCAACGACGGGCTCAACACGGTTGTACCCTACGACAACGACGAATACGGGCGCAACCGCAACACGCTGCGCATGACCAAACGCGACGTGATCCCGATCGGCTCTGACCTGGGCTTGCACCCCCAGATGCCCGAAATGAAGCGGCTTCTGGACGACGGCCGCCTGGGCATCGTCCAGGGCGTCGGTTACCCCAACCCGCATGGTGGGCATCCCGAATCGATGCGGGTGTGGCAAACGGGCCGGCTCGATGCGGAGTTCTGCCAGACCGGTTGGCTGGGCCGCGCCGTGGATGTCATATCGAACAAAGACGCAACGGACCATATCGCCCCCTGCCGGGGCGCCTTTGTGGGCGTCTTCCCACGTCCGCTCACCGTCAACGCCGCCGGCACGGTCGTGCCCTCCGTACGCTCCATCGAGGATTGGAAACTCCGTGCCAAAGCGGCGCCGGTGGACGTTCCTCAGGATGCGTCGCCCTTGCTGCAGGAGGTCGGACGCCGAACGCAATCCGCTCAGGCTCATGCCGCGACCGTCGACGAGGTCATCCGTTCCGGTGAGCGGCGCGAGTATCCCGACACTCCCTTGGGCGCCAACCTGCGGATCATGGCCCAACTGATCGAGGCCAACGTCGGCGTGCGGATCCTCAACACCGACGCGGGCGGCGGCGGCGATATCGGCGGGTACGACAACCACGCCGGACAGAAGGACAACCACGCGGCCTTGCTCCGGCAACTTTCCCAAGGCGTGGCCGCCTTTGTCGACGACCTGAACGGACGCGGCTTGCTCGACCGGGTCGTGCTGATCACCACGTCCGAGTTCGGCCGCACGATCCAGGAGAACGGACGCCGCGGCACCGACCACGGTTCCGCCGCCCCCATGCTCCTGGCCGGCGGCCGGGTCCGCCCCGGCCTCATCGGCGAACACCCCAGCATGACCGAAACCGAAAACAACGGTCCCAAGCACCACACCGACTTCCGCCGCGTCTACGCCGCCCTGCTCGACCAGTGGCTGGGAATCGACAGCCAGGTGGTGCTCGGGCAGAAATTCGAGCCGATCAAGGTGCTGGCGTAGGAGCCCATTCGAACACGCTCAATAGCGCTCCGTGATTCCGGTATCCCACTGTGTGTTTCCGGAATGGCACTCCGTGAATTCCGGAATGCCACTCCGTGATTTCCAGAGGAATTCGCGGGTTCTTTCAACCGTCATTCCCGCGGAGGCGGGAATCCAGTGCTGTTCGTCGAGCGCTGTCCGCAGAGCTCGGAAGTCCCGATTTCCCGCGGACGACGCTCGGAGAGTGCCTGCCGCCTTTCTTGCCACAACAGGACTTTGCAGCTCTCCTGCCGCGATCAGCTAATGCGTTGCCTATTCAGAGCTTGGGTGCTACACTCACCGGCATAGGAGGGCGCGTTGGTGTACAGCGGGGCACCCAGTTGACGGATTGGGGCTATGCACCTTATGCGAAGTTCTGATAAAGGAGCACGAGGTGAAAAGATTCCGGTCTTGGGTTCCGGCCGTACTCCTTTCCTCTTCCGTCCTTATCGGATGCTCCGAGGAGCATGCCCCGGACGCTCCGGCTGACGAGTCCACAACTCAGAACCTGATAGTGCAGCCCAACTCCTCCCCGCCAAGCGACCGGGAGATACGCGTCTCGATCGATTCTGATGGACGTTACACGGTGGAAGGTCAAGAATGTGATAGCAACTTGCTGGAGGACAGATTCAGGAGCCTGATGGGGACGGCCAAGAACCCTTCCGTACATGTTTCTTGTGGCAGCGATTCCGAATTCAAGTTGGTGCAGCAGGTGATAGATCCTGCGATGCGTCTGCAGATGTGGACCATTCGCCTTCAGACTTCGCCGGACCAGGAGCCTGCTGATCTGTCGCGGACATGCGCCGGGCCTTGGCACATACCGGTGTTGCATATCCGTGTGTTTCCGCAACGCCTGACCGTCAACGGGGTCGAGTCAAATCTGTCCTCACTTGACGCATTGCTCCGTAACAACCCTGAGGGGTCGGAGTGTGTGGCATTTGTACGGCCGCAAGAGGGGGCGAAAGTCGGCCAGGTTTATTCGGTGCTCCGCACGTGCGCGACAAACGCCGTTGAATTCGGATTGTTCGCGGAAGATGATGACCTGCTCGCGACAGAGCGGGTGCCTTGATGAATATGCACGATTTCCAGGCGTTTGCCAAACTTGGTTCGAAACCATGTCTGACGTTATCTTCCTTTCCACCCATTTTCCTTTCTCAACGGATTGACCTCATAGGACCACCAGCCCAATGCCCATGAAACACCATCACATATCGCTCGGCCTCTTCGCTTCGCTCCTTCCCGCGTTCGCGTTCGCCTCCGATGTGGCCTCCGTCTTCGAACCGGTTCAGGAGAAGTCGCACACGGAAACAATCCGCGCCAGCCAGGCGGACTACACCATCGACGTGGGCGGCACGGTCGACATGGACAACACCACGACCCGACTCTACGAAAAGTTCCAGATCGCCTTCCAGAACAATCTGTCGCTCACGATCGCCAATACGGGCGATACGATCGTCAAGAATCCTTTCCATTGACGGTGCGGTAGCAGCCGCCCGCCTCAGTCCCGGGGCGGATCGATGCCGAAGTCCTGGATCGTCAGCAGCGATTGGAGGCGATAGCCGCGGCCCTCGAAGGCCTCTCGGCCGCCTTCCATGCGGTCGATGATGGCGATCACGCCGGCAACCTTCATTCCGAAGGCCTCCACCCGTTCGATCGCCTTGAGCGACGAGCCGCCTGTGGTCACCACGTCTTCGACGATCACCACCTCGTCGCCCGGCTGAACGGGGCCCTCGACGAACTGGTTGGTCCCGTGGCCCTTCGATTCCTTGCGAACCATGAACCCGCGGATCGGGGTGCCCCGGACGGCCGACATGGTGATCACGGCCGCCGTGATCGGGTCGGCCCCGATGGCCATGCCGCCGATAGCGTCGGGCAGCTTGTCCGTCGCGAGAAGATCGAGAATCCCCTCGGCCACGAGTCGCACGCCCTCGCCGTCGAGCGTGACCTGCTTGCCGTCGAGGTAGTACTTGGCTTTCTTGCCGGAGGCCAAGGTGAAATCGCCGAATTTCAGGGCCTTTTCACGAATGGCGGCAACGAGGGCTTGCTTGTCGTACACGGGGAATCTCCTGAACAGCGGCCGAGACCTGCCAATGGTATCGCCAGGATACCCCGTGTTTTAAACGGGAGAAAGGGGGTGCGTCGACGTAGGTTGGCTCTCCTGAGCCGACCACAAGAACCGCTAGAAGACTCGGCTCTGGAGAGCCAAGCCACCCTCTCCTCCGTCATTCCCGCGCAGGCGGGAATCCAGACACTCGGCGAACGACACTAGATTCCCGCCTGCGCGGGAATGACGACTAGAGGTACCCAGGAACTCCGCCGGGAATCACGCAACGCCATTTAGCGCTGGATAACCACGCGAGACCCCAGCGAGAGTATGTCGAACACGTCGTCGGCGTCCCGTTCTCCGAGACGTACGGCCCCCGGACCACCGGTCTGCCCGATGGTTGCCGGATCGTTGGTGCCGTGGATGGCAACCGGGCCTCCCAGCCCGATGCGGCGATTGCCCAGCGGGTTGAGCGGGTCGCCTGCGTCGAAGACCCGGCCGGCGGGGCTGTAGTAGGCGGGTTCACGGTTCTTCTCCATGACCAGAAAGTTACCTTCCAGGTTGGGTTCGTCCGCTCCCACTCCGATGTCGAATCGACCGGCGTACAGATCCTGAAGCCAGAGTTCCATCTTGTGGTCCTGCAGTCGGATAACGGCCCGGAACGGTCCGCGAACCACCTTGAGTTCCTGGCCCGGCTGAAGATGCATGGGGTCCGCGACGCCGTTGATCTTGGCAAGCAGTTCCGGGGGCACGTTGTACTTCTCGGCAATCTGCACCAGCGTCTCGCCGGCCTGGACCGTGTAGGCCGGTTCAAGATGGTGCTGGCGCGAGTAGATGGCTGTGCCGGCCACCTGGTCGAGGAGTTCGGTCAGGGCCTTGGCTTCCGCAGCGGTCTGACTCGGGTCTCCGTAGCGGGCGCTGAGAATCGCCAAAGTCTCTCGAAATCGACCTTGGTCGAGATCGCGTCGCGCCCCGGCCAGAAACTCGGCGAACTCGGGACGAATCTCCGTGCTGGCAGGCCCGCGAATCTCGGCCAACCCGCGGGGCGTCATATCGCCGGGCAGCGGCGGCGCCGAGTTTCCTCCGAAATCAGGCGACGGAGGATCGACCGGAGGTGGTGCCGCACCGATCAGGCTCGATTCAGGAGGCAAGGGCGGCGGCAACGGACCGCCGGACGGGAGTGGGGGCATCTCCGATGGAGCCGCGGGCAGGGGCGCGTTCAGATCGGAAGAGATCTCCGGCGGCATGGGCGCTGGACTGAACGGCGGAGCGGGAGCCCTTTCCGAAAAGGCCCGGTAGGGCGACAATTCCTCGGAGCGGCTCTGCACCGGCGGTGCTCCCGGCGTGGGAAAACCGCCCGGGCCGCCCAATGCGTAATCGGCAGCCCCGCTGCCGTCGCTGCCCGGAAGGCTGATCTGCGGCGGGCCTGCCGACCAGTCTTCAGGCACCTCGGGCGGCGTTTGAACCGGCCCCTTGTTGATCGACACATACACACCGTAGGCCACGATCCCCAGAACGGCGACCATGAGCATTGTCTTGAGCGAGTTCATCGTCGTCCTCCTTGACGATTCCTTGTTGACGCCTGCACAACCAATCCGCCAGGGCAACCAACGGAAGCCCGGCTTCTTGCAGCCCCCCTGGGTGGCCGTGAGCATTTTCAAAGCAGACATCAATAACTCTGCGAAGGATCCCCTCCCGTGACTGACTACCGCGACTTCGAGCAACCCGGCGATGAACTGAACGACTGGGAATATCCTGACGAAGAAGATTCGGACGACGAGTCGGAGACCATTCCTTGTCCCCACTGCGGCGCCGACATCTACGAGGATGCCGTCCAGTGCCCGATCTGCGGCCAATACGTCGCTCCGGGCGCCCGAAACTTGTGGGCCAGTCGTTCCGCCTGGTGGGTCCTCCTTGGACTTCTGGGTACGGGAGCAGTCCTTTGGGTCTTGCTTACCGGCGCGCCCTAGGAACCGTTTGCTGGGGTCAACGGGGCATCACGGCTCGGCGACACAACGGCAAGCGGCGCCAATAATAGGTGAAACCGCCGATCGCCGCTACCTCACTTGGCCGCGATTTGCCGTGCATGCATCGCTAGTACGGCGATACGCCAATATGCTTGGGCAAGCCAGCGCAAACGAACATTCTTCAGGAGTATCCCATGTCTCCTCGAAACACGATCACCGCCCTGGTCGCCGCCATCGCCCTCCTGGCCGTGGCAGTGCCGGGCATCGGCGCCGAAAGGCCAGATTTCCTGATGGTCATCGCCGACGACGCCACCTTCCGCGATCTGCCGCTCTGGGGCGGTCAGAATGTGAAGATGCCCAATCTGGACCGGCTCGCCTCCGAAGGACTGGTGTTCGACCAGGCCTACCTGACGATCGCCATGTGCCAGCCGTGCCGGTCGGAACTGTACACGGGCCTCTACCCGGTCCGCAACGGGGCATGCTGGAACCATTCGGCGTCCAAGCCCGACACGAAGAGCATCTGCCACCACCTGGGCGACCTGGGGTACCGGGTGGGGATCGCCGGCAAAACGCACATCGTGCCCCAATCGAGCTTCCCCTTCGAAATGGTCGACGGCTATCAGCGCAACTGCGTGGCCCCGACAGCCGACCATGACCCCACGGCGATCCGGGAGTTCATGGCCCGCGATGCCGAGCAACCCTTCTGCCTGGTCGTCGGGCTGGTCGTGCCCCACGTCGTGTGGACGGTGGGTGATCCCAGCCATTTCGATCGCAAGGCCCTGAAGCTGCCCCCCAACCTGGCCGACCTGCCGCAAACCCGTGAAGACTTCGCCAAGTACCTGGCCGAAATCGAGTACCTCGACATGCAGATCGGCGAGATCCTCCAGACCCTTGAAAGCACGGGCAAGTCCAAGGAGACTCTGGTGCTGTTCACTTCCGAACAAGGCGCCCAATTCCCCGGCTGCAAGTGGACCAACTGGGACGTCGGAGTCCACACCGGCGTCGTGGTCCGCTGGCCCGGCAAGGTGGCGCCGGGCAATCGCACCGGCGCCATGATCCAGTATGCCGACGTGCTCCCCACGCTGATCGAAGCGGCCGGCGGCACAGTGGACCCATCCGACTTCGACGGCAGCAGTTTCCTGCCGGTCCTGCTGGGGCGGAACGACACCCATCGCCGCTACGGCTACGCCATGCACAACAACGTGCCCGAGGGCCCCCCCTATCCGATCCGTTTGATTTCCGACGGCCGGTTCCGCTACATTCGCAATCTGACCCCCGAGGCGACCTACATCGAGCGACACGTCATGGGCGTCCAGGAGCACAACCCCTACTGGGCCAGGTGGATGTACATGTCGGGCGAGAACCGGCAGGCCTACGACCTCATCCACCGCTACATGCACCGCCCGGCGGAGCACCTCTACCACACGTCGGAAGATCCCTACGAAATGACCAACCTGGCGAACGATCCGCACTATGCGGAGGTCAAGGCCCGGCTGAGCGCCGAGTTGGATCGCTGGATGGAGTCGCAGGCCGACCCGGGAGCGGCGCTGGACACCAAGGAAGCGTTGCAGGCGGTGAGGCGGGCGGTGGCCGAGTCCGGTAAGACCAAGAGAACCGGCAAGTGAGAGGCCCCCGATAAGAGACGAGTGGGCACTTGCCGTGACGCGCGAGATCTCGACCTCACAACGCGCAAGGACTCAGTAGACTTCGTCATGGGTCCCGACTGCCAACAACAGAATCGCTTCCGCGTTCTCGTCTCGCCCGATCTCGAATAGAATCCGCAGATCGTATCCAGCACTGCACGTCCAGACTCCCTCGAGATCGCCCTTGAGCTTGTGTGTCCTGAGCCGAGTGTCAAACACGTCGGCGGACATCATTTCCAGGGTAGTCGCGATTTCGTCGGCAGCTTGTGGGCGTCGCTTGACGTGCCGCTTTGCCGCCCGAATGAAAGCAGTCGTGCGAATCAGTTCACGGCGCATCGCGAATCTCATCCATGATGTCGGCCACTGTTGCCTTGACCGACCGGCCCGACTGATGCTCGTTACGTGCCTCGGCGACTTCGCGCACAAGCCGGGCACGATTTCGTTGGGCAACGCGGCGTCGAAGAATGTCGATGAGCGACTCCTGCTCATCAAGGGTCAATTCATCGGCAGCATCAACTATTTCTGCGAAATTGGCCATGGGCGGCTCCATCAAATTTGATTGTTGCCAGACGTCCAAGAGCCCACTGCTGCTCATCTAGCGGACCGACGCAAGTAGTATAGCCCCAACCGAGCACCAAGTACAAGATCTGCCTACCATCCCAGCCTTTGAGGGAGGCAACGTCACCTGCCTTCCAGACTCCCGTGCAGCGCCCGGAACCCACCGGATCTAATCGTGCACCATCTCCGTCTTCGGCGCTTCCACAACCGCGTCGGGCTGGATGTCGAGATCGAAACCTTCGAGCTTGAGGCTGTAGGCAAACGTGCAGGGAGCATTCCCGGCGTTCACGGCCGACGCGTCGACCACGAGCTGTTTCTTCGCGTTGACTTCAAAAGGCAGCGCTGCGTCGCGGCCCAGCAGCGTAACCTTGGCGCCGTCGCCCGCCTTGTTGACCCGGACGGCCGTCAAGGTGAGCTTCTCCGTCGGCAACCCGAGCAGGATCGCATAGAGCATCTTGCCGCACTTCGACTGAGTGTAGCGGATGTCCTTCGCTGTGAACTTGACCTGGTCCTGCTTGATCTTCCCCAGCCCGCGGCCGCGATCGAACAACTGGGGACCTTCGCCGTGGAACTTCCACGGACGGGTGGCATAGATCGCCTCACCGTTGACCTTGAGCCAGTCGCCGATCGCCTTGAGTTGCTCGCGCTGATCCTCGAGAAAGGTCCCGTCGGCCTTGGGGGCGACGTTCAAGAGCAACACCCCGTTCTTCGCCACAATGTCGATCAATTCATGGACCAGCTCCTCGCTCGTCTTGAGTTGGAGCCCCTCAACATAGCACCATGAATTCGTGGCCACCGAGTCGTCGGTCTGCCAGAGCTGCTTGCCCATGCCGGTCATCTTCCCCCGTTCGATGTCGAGGGCCCCGACGCCTTCGGGCAAATGCGTCCCCTTGCGGGTGATGATGACCGGCTTGCCCCAGGTCGCCTCGTGGTTGTAGTAATAGGCCGCCATCCGCTGCTTGTAGTCGTCGGGGATCTTGGCCAGCCCGAAGTCGAACCAGATCTGGTCCGGCTGGTAGGCGTCGATCACCTCCTTGAGCTTGATGATCCAACGGTCCAGCGCGACCTTCTCGTCGTCGAACTTGCCGTACAGATCGCCGTAGGCCGGATCGGCCGTGTCGGCGCCTTCGACCACCGGGTAGTAGCCCTGGATGTTGAAACCGTGGTGGAACGAGGTGATGATCTTGATGCCCCGTTTGCGGAGGGCCTTGACCAGTTCGCCGGTGATATCCCGTTTGGGACCCGTGTCCTTGGCGTTCCAGCGGTTCACCCGGCTGGCCCACATCGAGTAGCCGTCGTGATGTTCGGCCACGGGGCCCGCGAATTTCGCACCGGCCAACTCGTAGAGTTCGGCCCACGCCTCGGCGTCAAACTTCTCGGCCGTGAACATGGGGATGAAGTCCTTGTAGCCGAACTTGGAGAGCGGCCCCCAGGTGGCGAGGTGGTGCTCGTGAACGGCCCCTTTCGGCTCGTACATCCGCCGCGGATACCACTCGTTGCCGAAGGCCGGCACGCTATAGACGCCCCAGTGGGCATAGATCCCCAGCTTGGAGTCCTGGAACCACTCGGGAATCTCGTGCTTCGTGAGCGAATCCCAATTGGTTTCCCACCGGCCGGCGGCATTGACCTTGTCGATCTCGGCAAGTTGCTTAGCCATGTAGGCATCGTCGGCGGATGCAGACGAGGTGATTGCGAGGGCCGCAATGAATGTCAGAACTGCAAGAAGCGTGACGGTCTTTCTGGAAGGGCGATGCATGGCGTGATCCTTGAGATGGTGGTGTGGATATGGCTTATGTCGGACTGCCCCAAACCAGGCAGTGCCGGCCTTATCGTATGGTCAATCTGCGGGACGATAGGAACCGACTCGACGTCGGTCGCGTCGCCGCATTCGAGAATCGTCATGTTGGGCAGCACGCGCATCAGGGCCACGTCGTCGACGGCCTGGTGCGTGGCCCCGCCCGGCGTCGTGATGCCCGGCAGAAATCCGATCAGGCGGACCGGCAGATTGGGATAGGCGATCGACATGGCCACCTGGTCGAAAGGCCGGCGGCAGATGAAGACGGCAAAGGTGTGGATGTAGGGAAAGAAACCCTCGCGGGCCAGCCCGGCGGCAAAACTCATCATGTTCTGCTCGGCCATGCCGACCGAAAAGAACCGGTCCGGGTAGGTGTCGCGAAAGTCGTCGGCCTCGCACGACGACGTCAAGTCGGCCGACAACACGAGCACCTCGGGCCTATCTTTCGCCCACCGGATCAGGTTCCGGGCGTGGGGCCGTTTGACGAATTCCATGGCGGTTCCTTCAATACGCAAGTATCAACTGCCTTATCCGTGACCGCCTGTTTGCAGACGGGCCGGGTCCAAGTATTCTACGCGGAAAGCCGGCGACATGCAGCGCCTGTGGCGGCGGGTTAGACGATACTCCGGCCGGCGCCTGCGGCTGGGCGTTAAACAAGACTTTTGCACTGGTTGGTTCCTGGGGTTATCCGACGGGGAGGCGGTCGCCGAGGCCGTCGGAGTGGTGTCGGCCGGCGAGGAGTTCGGTGGCGAGGCGGAGGGCCATCTCGAGGGCGTCGGGGCCGTCGTCGTGGTCGGCGACGGG
>ERZ747221.925-NODE-925-length-31634-cov-5.958361_pt1 | contig 31634 bp, 29 predicted proteins | sample MGYA00374949_ERZ747221 | MGnify/ENA primary metagenome ERZ747221 (study PRJEB28779, sample SAMN05720172) | bioreactor metagenome | isolation source: Anaerobic biogas reactor | place: USA:Washington, USA | collected 2015-08-08 ... | reverse complement strand
TTGATCAGATCGACGGTATCCTTGACCGGCCTGCCGTCGATCGCCACGACGACGTCCCCTGGCCGCAGCCCGCCCTCGTCCGCCGGCCCGCCGCGCTGCAGGCGGAGCAGGACGGCGCCCTCGCGCTCGTCCACGCCGAGTCGCCGTGCCAGCACCGGGGTGAGGGTCAGCGCCTCGACCCCGAGCCAGCCACGCTCCACGCGGCCGTTGGTGATGAGCTGCGTCATCACCTCCATGGCGGTGTGCGAGGGGATCGCGAAGCCGATCCCCAGCGAGCCGCCGCTTGGCGAGAGAATGGCGGTGTTGATGCCGACCAGCCGACCGGCCGCATCGACCAGCGCGCCACCGGAGTTGCCCGGATTGATGGCCGCGTCGGTCTGGATGAAGTTCTCGAAGGTGTTGATGCCGAGCTGGCTGCGGCCGAGCGCGGAGACGATGCCCATCGTCACCGTCTGCCCGACCCCGAAGGGGTTCCCGATGGCGAGGACGACGTCACCCAGGCGCAGTCGCGTGGGCGTCACCTCACCCCACAGCCCCACGCTTGCAGAGGGTTGTGCCGACAAAACGAAAGCGGGCAGCATGGCAAACAGGTGAAGCATCGGACGACTCCGGCCCTACTTTGGATGGGTCTTCTCGTGGATCTCGCGGACTTGACGAGGGGTGAGTTCGTTCTCCTGGGCATCTGCGGGCGTGGAGCCGGGCAGCGGCGGCACCGGTACGAGCCGGTAATCGCGGCCGTCGCGAACCCACGTGGAATAGCCGCCGGCAGTGAATATTCGCATGAAGTCATCGAGGCTCGTATCACATTGCTGGGCTCTCAAGGAACGTTCTTCGCTTACCGTTGGGTCGCGTTTCAGGGAAACACCCGTCTTGCGGGTCGCCAGGGCGAAGACTTCGTCGAGAGGGGTCGGGTCCGGGAAGGCGAAAACAAGTCGCCGCACATAGAGCCGCTCGTCATGGACGAACTCTTCCCACCGATCGGACGGATGTTGCAGCATGATTCCAAGGGCCTTTCGGAACAGCTTGCCGTTCTCGATGTCTTCGGGATTAGGGTTCTCGATGCGCAGCCGATGGTAGTGGCGTCCGAGCGCCCAACGCATCGTGGAGTGGTAGGCGCTGTCGGGAACACCGGTGAGGACCTCTGCGACCTTGCGTGGCACTTCTTGCGAATTGAGCCACAGTTCGCCGCGCTGCAGGAAGAAGAGTATCTTCTCGTTGTTGAGTTGTTTCCACACTTCGGCGTCCACGCCCTTTGGCTCGTCAACCCGGATTCGGATTCTGTTGGACTCGAACATTTCCCGTTTGGGAAACAACGGGTACTTCACGAATATCTCGTACTCGCCGGATTCCGGAAATGCCAGCGTTGAAATGGCGCCTCCGTTCGACGACAGGCTGAAGTGATGCAACACACGCAGGGGATAGTACTTCGATTCTCCGGGCGGCAAGGCGATCGTGTTGGGGACCACTGACGGAATTGCTCGCCCGCCGATTGTGAACTGGTCTGCGACTGCGCCAGGATGCGCGAGGAAGATCTGGATCTGGTTGTCGAGTATGTCGATCCAAGCCGGTAGATCTGCGCCACCAGTGTTTTCGACTCTTACCTCGAGAATCACCGTTTCGCCGACCACGTAGTGACGCTTGTCCGATTCAAGTTCAATCGCCAATTTCGTCGCCGCGTCTAGGCTGTCTAACAAACCTGTGTGAAGCGCCACGGCGAGGAAGGCAGCAGGCGTCGAGACTCGCATTCTGTATTCTCCTGAAACGGATCATCATGGCAAGGGAAGGCCCAAAGGCTTTCTGCTGCTCCGGATCTTGTCGAGATACTCGTCAGTGTAGACGCAGGGCTGTCCTTGATCACGCAAGGTGACAGGCTCCGTCCAGCAATCATTGCCGACCGCATGGCCAACTTCATGGACCACCGTATCCGCCTGACTATCACCGGTGTCGTAGATCGACTCAATATAGATATAACACCCCCCTGCTGTTGAGTCGGTCTCTCCAAGAATAACATCGGTCTCACTCTCGGGATCATTGTCATTCGCGTATGGCCCCTGAAAAGCACCGAGGACATACGCGACCCAATACGGCACCGCATTGAGAGTCACAGAATCCCAGCCTCGCACATCATGCATGTCGGGGATAACAGAATTCAGATTTGCCTTGAAGGGAGTGTTGTCGTTACTATCTCCTACATCAAACGCGACTTCAACGAACGCCTCCTGCATGGCGGCGTACAACTGTGACGTATCCGGCATAGGCACGTCCTGTCCGTTCGTCAAATGGTCATCATCACTCAATTCAGCAAGCCCCGACGCGGGGGGTGGCGACAGCCCCTTCAAGACAACAGCCGTCGACCCTGTACAACTCAGAACCAGATAGGAAGTCGCTGCCGAATCGGTGAGCACCCCCCCTACGAAATGGCCAAGATCATCCTGAGTTAGCACGGGGTCGAATGTCACGTTGTATCCATTGTTGCCATTATCCTCGGCACGGCTGATATTGCACGAGACGGTATTTCCCGTCACTGCTCCCATGGAATCGACTTCCACGTGCAAGCGGCGCCAGACGGTAAGCAGACGGGTTGCCATCATGCCATCAATGCTATAGGCATCCGTCAAGGTGGGCTCACCTTCGTTGTGGATCAGGTCGAAGTTCTCTTCGTGGTAGACCGAACCGTACGGATCGTCGGAAACGGCAAATACCTCGGTCAGATCGGTTGGCCGAGCGCCAGCGACGACACGGAAATTGTTGCCCGGTTGGATCCAGCCGATTTCGAACGGAACACGGATGGTGCCGTTTGCGTCCGTAACTTCTGATTCGGGGAGGTCCGCGCCCATGAGGAGTGCATCTTGAGAAATCCCAGGTACACTCCCCGTCGTTGCACGATTGTCGCCCGGGTCGTATCTGTGTTCATCAGGGCGAAGGGGATTCGGTGGCGCGGGATCATCGTCGATGGGAGCATCAGCCGCGCTCGGATCGTCCACATCAAACCACTTCAGCGCGACAGGTATCCCAGCCAACTGCGGCGCCACTTGCACTCGTACATCTACGATCGGCCGCGCGGGACCACCGGGGGTAGCTGCGTCGGGGTACGCGAGGACTCCAAAGCCACCTGTATCATACAACTCGGCGGCGGACGACGCAGTGTCATGCGTCATCCACTGGATCCCCACGATCTCCGCCACCACCTTCCGTACGGGCGGATCCATTCGCATGGAAACCTGTGGAAAACTCACGTAAGGCGCCACGGCCCACTCGCCTACCCCCGGTTTCCCCTCCGCCGGATCCAGGCCGCTGGAACTCGCGAAGCCGGTCCACGTCGCAGAGGGATCGTTGCGGTCTTCCCATGCAGTTGCCACCCAGTCGACGGAATCAACGGCGACGCCGGGCGGAGCCACTTGGGCTGTCCAACGCATCGTATCGTGAGACCACGATACCTCCGGATGGGGAACGCCGACCCAGATGCCGCCGCCCAACTGACGCTCCGCCGTGCAGCCCGTCACGTCAACGGCCCACACCTCGAACGTCGTTTCCGCGCACTCACCCGGTCGGTCCGTGGCACGGACGGTAATCTCGGCAACTCCGGTTGACCCGGTGAAACTGAGCGTCAGGATCCCGGTTCCTCCGTTAATGCTGGTGCCCACCACCGACGAATTACTGTTCGCCACTACGGCGTAGGTGAGCTGCTGATCCGTATCGTCCAAATCGTCGAAGTGGTTCCACAGCGAAACCTGCTCGGTCGTGACCGCATCGCGGGCCCAATGCCAAACGTCGTCGATCGGCTCTGCCGTCGGCGCCTCGTTCATCACGTACAAGGTCACGACGGCAGGACCGCTCTCGTCGATGCCGTCGTCGAGCGTGTACCAGAACGCGTCGGTGCCCGCGAATCCGGCGTCCGGAACATACGTGAACGTCCCGTCACTATCCCAGGTGAGTTGGCCGTTGGCAGGCCCGTCTTTCACGTCCAGGGCCACGTCCCACATGAAATGGTCGTTGTCGCTGTCGTTCCATTTCAGGCCGTACTCCGGATCGGTCACTTCCAGGGTCGTGTCGTGGGTGATGTAGTAGTCGTCGTCGTACGGGCAAGGAGCGAAGTTGGTGATCGATATCGAAACCAGGGCGTCGCTCGAGCCCTGCGGGTTGGTGATCCTGTAGGTGAAGTCGTCGGAACCGGCCCAGTTCTCCGGCGGCTCGTAGCGGAACCCGCCGCCCGGCGAGAACCAGACGAGTTGCCCGGCAGTGGGGTAGGTTACCACACTGGCTGTCCCCGGTTCGTCGCCCAAGTCGTCGTTCCAGAGCACGCCGGGGGCCCCGTCAATGATTGGGCAGTCGTGGCCGCCGGAGTAGTTGTCGTCGTAGGCCGCCGGCTCGCGGCCGCCGCCACTGCCTCCGGATCCTCCGCTGCCACCACTTCCGCCCGATCCCCCACTACCGCCGCTTCCCCCGCTTCCGCCACTCCCCCCGCTGTCGCCCATCGTCATCAGCAGAAGATTCCCATCGTCTCCTTCCCCCGCCCCGGGGGCTTGCGCCGGTGCCGCCAGCCGAAGCGGGCGGATCGTTCCGTGTTCCCGGGCCGACGGGCTGGCCGATGCCGAGCCTTCTGTGTCGCCTTCCGCTGATTGTGGACTGCCACCGGCGGCCACCGGTATGGACCAGTAATGCGATCCCCAGGATGCCTGCGGATTCACCCCGCTTGGCACGAAGCCCGACCGCATATAGGAGAACTGCCCCGACGCCAACGCGGCCGCCAGGTCGTCGAGCAGCGGCGACCGCTCGACGAGCCTGCTCGTATCGGCAGACGTCCCGAGAACCGAATCGACCGCCCCCGAGACCATTTCCACCGCCCGTTCCCTGGCGGCGGCAAGGCGGTCTGGGGAAACCGCCGGCGCAGCACCGCCCCCGGCCGACGACGTCCAGAAGCTCACGCACAGGTGCCCCGCTGCGTCGGGCGGAGCGATGGTCCGCGGAACGTGAAACGTCTGATCCCCCAAGTAGGCCGCCTCGATCAGGTGCCACATCGGGTCCCCCGATCGGATTCGCTCCGTGTCCGACTTGCTCCGCTGGCCGAATCCGAACCAAGCGGCCCCAACCATCAAGGCCGCGATTCCCCCGCCGGGGGCCGCTCGCACTTCGAGCAATTCAGGCCCATGCAACTTGCGCCCCCCCCCCCGCAACGTGCGCATACTACTCCGCTGCCGCCGGACCACCATGGCGATACCCCCTGATAGACTTGGCTTGGTAACAAGACACGCAAACGAACCACGCGCTGGCCGTGAATCTACCGCGCCGTGCGGATGTGTCAAGCAGTTTGTTCCCAAAATATTGACCCTACCAAAAGACCCCCAGGCAGAGGGAATCTCTTGCCTTCTCCAATTGAGCTCGCGATGATGGTTGTGCCCGGTGCAAATACGGACAGTGCCCTGGTTAAATGAACTCTGAATCAATTCAAACCATGACAGCGACATGAGCGGCAAGCGGCGTCTGTTATTCGCCTCGTACCACTGCTGCGTCGATCCGTCCAGCGGTGCGGCCGTGTCGGCCCGCGAACTGCTCGGAATGCTTGCACGCAACGGGTGGGACGTTCGGACCTACTGCGGACCGCTCTTGGACTTCGAGCAGGCGGAGGATGTGCGGCAGATCCTGGCCGACCAGCAACTCGAAGTTCACGAAACCAGCGTTTGGGTTCAATGCGTGCCGGTGGCCCTGTTGACGTTCGATGACGGTCCCGTGCGATCGACCGTTCTTCTGCCTCCGGATCCTCAGCGCCGACCGCCGTCGATGGAGAGTGGAAGCGTCTTTCTCGGCGGCTTCGGCGAGCTCGTCGAGCGCTGGCGGCCGGACATCCTGCTGACCTACGGCGGACATTGGCTTGCCGGGCCCATGTTCGACGAGGCCCGGCGGCACGGCGTTCGGATTGTCTTCTGGTTGCGCAACTTCGCCTACCGCGACCGGAAGTTGTTCCTATCAGTGGACAGGGCGATCGTGCCGTCTGAGTGTTCCGCCACGCATTACCTGCAGACCTTGGGACTGGATACGACCGTCATCCCGCCGCCGCTAAGCTGGGAACGGATCGTGTGCGACCGATTGCGCGGCAGCCGCTATGTCACCTTCGTCAACCCCCAGCCGCACAAAGGCGTGTTCGTTTTGGCTCGCATCGCCGAACAGTTGTTTCGCCGCCGGCCCGATATCCGGCTGCTGATTGTCGAGGGGCGATCGGGCGTGGAATGGCTCGAACGGACCGGGCTCGACCTGAGCGGGTTGACCAATCTGAGCGTGATGAACAACACGCCCGACGCCCGCGACTTCTATCAGGTCAGCCGCGTGGTTCTGATGCCGTCGCTCTGGCGGGAGTCGTTCGGACGCGTCGCCGCCGAGGCCATGATCAACGGCATCCCGGTGCTGGCATCGAATCGCGGTGCGCTGCCCGAAGTGGTGGGGGATGCGGGTTTTCTGTTCGACATTCCGGACTGCTACACGCCCGAGACACGCAAGGTCTCTACGGCTGAAGAGGTTGCTCCGTGGGTCGAGACGATCATCCGCCTTTGGGACGACGACGAGTTTTACACCGAAGCGAGCCGCCGCTGCCGCGACCGGGCCGAAATGTGGCGCCCGGAGGTGCTGCTGCCCCGTTACGAATATGTCTTCGAGAGCCTGCTGGCGGGTCGATAGAATCGAGCCGAAGTTGGTGAGGGATTCCTCGTTTCAAAGCGGCTTGGCCGTACGATCCCCGCGATTGACCCGCTCACGTGCTCAGGTCCGTATCCTCCCACGCCGTACCGGCCGACAGGCACCACGTCAGCGAGTGACGCCGCTCGTGCACGACCCCGCCGTGCATGACGGGATGAAAGCCCTTCGGCACGGTGTCCTCGCCCGTCTGGGCACTCCGCACGGCGTTGTGGGCGCAGTAGAACCGATCCTCCATTGCGTTCACCTCGGAGGCCGATCGAAGCTTCGATTTCTGCACCAGTCCCTCGACCGTCCCGTCCAGACCGCCCAGGAACTCGAACAACATCCGGTGGACGATCGCATGGTCAATTTGCGACGCTTCAATCGTCGGTTCGGCGTCAAACCCCAATACCCACGCCAGGGCCCACATGTTCTCCAACCTCCACCCCACCGAACCGCCGTGCTCGTTCCTCGCCTTTTTGCGAGACAGCGACATGCAAGCTGCCTCATTCTTCGTCAGCCATTTGCCGAGCTTGTTCCTTTTCAGGTGTTTCTGCAGGGCCTTCGTCGGGATTGCGTCCTCTGGAGCCGACGCCCACATGAACAAGGCTCCCAGAGCCATCAGCCTCCCGGCCACCTCGCTCACCGGCCGAACCTTGCGAGTCATGTCCGGCAGCGGCAACCAATCAGCCGGAGAAAACCCTCGGTCCTTCAGAAACGCCATTGCCCGCGCCCGAACCGCCTCCGCCTCCGGTCCGCCACCCTTGGCCGGCAGCCTCCAATCCGGCCTCGGTTCGATCGTTCTCAGCTTATCGACCAGGCCTGGCGGAAGCACTACGCAATCGCTTGTCTCCGGATTCAACAACAGCCCGCATCCCTGGGGAAGCGGCTTCACAAGATCGACTCCGTCGACCACGAACCCTGGGATGGAGCCACCGCCGTCGAACATTTCGGGCATGGCGGCCGCGAACTGTTGCGCATGGGCCATCGACTCAAACGCAACCACCACCGGAAAGTCGTCGATCTCGGCCATCATCGGCGTGACCGCCCCACTCCCGGATTCATCCTTCACCTGGATTAGCGTGAACTGCAGTCCATGGATGAACTTCGCGGCCTCACCCGCATTCTGCTTCTCAACCGCCTCCGCCAGACTCTCACAGGAGTCCTCGGCCTCCTCCGCATACCGAGGCGGCGCCTCAGGAATCAACAGTACCTGTCCGCAAGCGGGACACTTCACCCGTTTCCCGAACAGCTTCTCTTTCGCCTTTAACTTCTTCTGACAACCAGGACAAGGAACGATCAGTTCCATGAGGGCACCTCTCTTCGTCGGCAGAGAACGATCAGTGCGAAGCGATGGGCGTGGATCGTCAGGCCACCACGCCCATCGCTACGCTCTGAGCGTGCCACCCAGTAAACAATCCGGGGTGGTTCTCCCCTCGGTCAAGGCCGGATCGGAGAAGCTTTGCCTTTTGGGTCAGAGTATGACCCTTGACGCGACCTGAGTCAACAGTCGCCCCCCAACGTCTCTTGCCACGTTATAGGCCCTCGCCCCGCCCCAACGCGATCGCATAGGCGGTGGCGTGTGTGTGGCAGTGCGAGATCGAGACGAGCAGCTTGGTCACCCCGAGCCGTTCCACCACCTCTTTCGTCCCCCCGCGAACCGCCACCACCGGACGCCCCCCCGGCTCGTTGCGGATCTCAATGTCGCGCCAACTGATTCCGCGGATCCACCCGGTGCCGAGCGCCTTGAGAATCGCCTCCTTGGCGGCCCAGCGGCCCGTGTAGTGCTGGGTGGCCTGCTTGCGATTCTGGCAGTAGCGGATCTCCTCGTCGGTGTAAACGCGATTGATGAACAGGTCGCCATGCCGCTCGATCATTCGCGCGATCCGCAGGCATTCCGTAATGTCGGTTCCGATTCCAATGACGTCCATGGGAGTTGTCGGGGAGCAGGGTTCAGGGTTCGGGGGTCAGGGTTCGGGGCTCGGCGTGGAGCAAACCGTCTAGCCGGGAGCGATCGTTGGGGGGGATCCAGACTTGCTGGACGGTCCGGCGGCCTTTCGGCAACTCCCAGGATAGCTCCAGTCCGGCCGGTCCGCATCCGCCCTGGCAATGGACGAGGCGATAGGCGGCATCCTGGGCGTCGTCGGGAGGCTCGAGCCCCACGGCGGCCGCCAGGTCGGCGGCAGTCGCGGCCGGAAGACGGCCGCGGCGAACGGTGGAGAACCAGGTGCGGCACCGATCGCAGTAAGGCTGCCGCGCGGCCGGCACAATCACGAGCAGGGTGGCGGCGAGGGTGAGGCATCCGTCGAGAGCCCAACTGGCCCAGGCCCAGAGGTCTCGTGCCACGATCCGGCCGGCGATCGGCCGCCCCCGGATTGCCTGCCATCGCAGATACTCCAGCACGCCGGAGGCCGGCTTGGGGGGCGTGCCCCGCACCAAATCGGGATGGGCCCGAGCGGCGATCTGGAATTGAGCCGCCTGGCGCTGGGCGGTTTCCTTCTGTTCCTGGTAGCTGAAGTAGTGTTGTCCGAACACCGCCACGGCGCAGGAAAGTACCGCTCCCGCCAGGATAGTGCCTCTGCCCGCCACGTGAACCAGCCGCGTCAGCCCGGCCAGAGTGACTCCGATCGCCAGTCCGACGAGAATCGGGAACAGACCGAGCGGGGCGAAGTGCTTCTGGACGCCATAGGCCAACCAGGCCGCGGCCGCCCCGTGGATCAAGCAGAGCGGCAGCCACAACGCCAGGTGCGCCGCATGGAAGCTCGCCCGCGGCGGTTCTCCGGCAGCAACATGCGATTCCGCAGGCGGTTCACTCATGCCAGTTCACGTCGGGATGCTGTTTCCCTGGCGCCCCTCACTTCACGCCGCAAGCCTGCTGGGCTCGCAGGAGCACCTCGGCTGCCTTCCTGCGGGCTCTGGAGGCTCCGTCGGCGAGAATCTCACGGACGCGCTGGGGGTGAGCCTCGAGGTCCTTTCGCCGCGCCCGGGCCTCGGCGAAGTAGGTCTCCGCCTCGTCGGCCAGGGCCTTCTTCACCTCGCCGTAGCCGAATCCGCCGCGGCGGTACTTGGCCGCCATTTCCTCCCGCTTCGCATCGTCGGCAAATAGGGAGTAGAGCTGATAGAGGTGATCGTCGCCGGGCTCCTTCGGCTCTTCCATGGGACGCGAGTCGGTGACGATCCGCATGATCTTCTTTCGCTGCGTCTTGGGATCCTCGAAGATCTCCAGCGTGTTGTTGTAGCTCTTCGACATCTTCTCGCCGTCGACGCCGGGCACCTTCGCCGAGGCTTCGAGCAACTTCGCCTTCGGCATCACGAAGGTCTCGCCGTACTGGTGGTTGAAACTGCCGGCAAGATCGCGGCAGACCTCGATGTGCTGCACCTGATCTTCGCCCACCGGAACCGTGTCGGAATCGTAGGCCAGGATGTCGGCGGCCATCAACACCGGGTAGGCGAACAGCCCTGCGTCGGCGGTCAGCCCCCGGGCTTTCTTGTCCTTGTAGGCGTGGCACCGTTCCAGCAGGCCCATGGGCGTGCCGGTCAGCAGCAGCCAGCACAGTTCCGAAACCTCGGGCACGTCGGACTGGACGAACAGCGTCGCCTTCTCGGGGTCCAGTCCCAGGGCCAGCAGGTCGACGGCCGCCTCCAGCGTCAATTGCGAGAGATCGTCGCGGCTGCGAACCGTGTTCAGGGCGTGCAGGTTGGCCATGAAGTAGAAGGCCTCTTCGGCCTGGTCCTGCAGGTCGATGTACTGTCGGATGGCCCCGAAGTAGTTGCCCCAATGAAATCGTCCGGTCGGCTGAATCCCTGAAAGCACGCGCATCGTTTAGGCCATATCCAACAAAAAGAAGGTGTAAATCTCCGCCATCATCGGGCGGGATGCTGTAAGGTTCCAATTACCTCGGACACGCTATCAGCCCCCAAGGCTCGCAAGGCCTCTGGAAGCTGGTCAAGGATCTCCATGGTGACCGACGGGCGGTAGAAGCTCGCCGTTCCTACTTGGATGGCGCTCGCCCCGGCCACCAGAAACTCCATGCAGTCGTCGACTGAGGCGATCCCGCCGATGCCCACGATCGGTATGTCGACGGCCTGGGCGACCTGGTAGACGATCCGCAGCGCGATCGGCTTGATGGCCGGTCCGCTGAGCCCGCCCAGCACATTGCCCAGTCGCGGTCGCCGCCGCCGCCAGTCGACGGCCATGCCGAGGCAGGTGTTGATCAGGGCCACGGCGTCGGCGCCGCCATCGGCCGCCGCCTGGGCGATGGCCGGCACGCTGGTCACATTGGGGGTCAGCTTGGCCAGAACCGGCAGGTCGCACACGCCGCGGACTCCACGGACGACCTTCTCGCACATGGACGGATCCGTGCCAAAGTCGACGCCCCCCGAGACATTCGGGCAGGAGACGTTCAGTTCCAGGGCGGCGACCCCTGCCACCCGACCAAGCCGTTCGGCCAGGTAGACGAAGTCGTCGTAGCTCTTCCCGGCCACGCTCACAATGATCGCCGTATCGAGCGAGGCGAGAAAGGGGAACTGGTTTTGGAGGAAGGCGTCGAGGCCGTCGTTGTCCAGTCCGATCGAGTTGAGTAGTCCCGCTGTGGTTTCAACGGTCCGCGGCGGTGGATTCCCCGCACGAGGATCGCGGGTGATCGTCTTGGGGACGATTCCGCCGAGACGGCCGAGTTCCACCATGCCCGCCATCTCGCGAGCGTAGCCAAAGGTGCCGGACGCGACCATGACCGGATTCTTCAGAGCAAGTCGTCCCAGTTGAACCTGCAAATCCATTTCAGTATCGCGTACCGCTCAGTAGGGTGTGTATTGGGTGGCACGCTCAGAGCGTAGCGATGGGCGTGGATGGTCGGGTCACCACGCCCATCGCTACGCTCTGAGCGTGCCACCCATGAAAAATCCGGGCTAATCGCCAATGTACCTTGCGACGGACGGAGCGGCAACGCCCGGCCAGCGGCCCCCGCCGCCACGGCCGAGTCGTCCACTTGCGCTGGTGCGCAGGCTGGAGTGTTCTATCGGCGGCTCGAAAACAGCCGGGCAAGAAACAGACACGGACACACGTCGGCACACTTCCCGTCCCGAAATGGGAAAGCGAGCCGGCGGCGTCCGCCTCATTGTTTTCCTGAAGGGAAGCCTCCGACACGAGCCGCGCAGGGTGCGCAGGTCCGGCGGCAACGCCGGCCTGTCACGCGGGCGAATCGGCGACTACCTTCGTCGGCAGACCTAGATGATACCGCCGTGCGTCCTGTAAGGCGTGCAGTGATCCGGCTGATCGAGGAACCACGTTCGCTCCCACTCGTCAAGAAGCAATCGCTGGTTCTCCGACGTGTAGATCAGTTCCTGAACTCGACGAGTCGGGTCGCCTGAGTAGCCCGGAATGATACAGCCGGTTGTCACGCTGGTCAGAATTCCCAAAACGGCGGCCAGCAGCAACTTACGCATCGTCAAACTCCTCCGTGAACTTATCCGCATACGCGAATCCGGTCGCGCAGCGCCTGAACTTCGGCCAACCGATGTCGGTATGCCTGCGGAAGCCCCCGTAGCACCTGGGGGTGTCTGCACGGCGCCGAGTGTATTGTTTGCGCGGGAAGAGCTTTTGCTGACCGGGTTTGGGTCGAAAGGTCCGGAAAGCTAGCGAATTGTCCGGTCGGGGTCGAGGTCAAAACCGGCTATACGTGGAACGCACAGCAACCCCGTCGGGATCATTCGCTTCCTGGGTCATCACCGAGACAGGGATGCTAGTCGCTTCCCAGGTCCGGATCGTAAAGCGTTGGAGTGGCGTGGTTTTCGGGGAAAGAACGGGCCGCAGCGGCTGCCGCTTGGGCTTCTGCCGCGGCTCGCTGCTCCAGTTCCCGGACCCGTTGTTCCATCTCCTTGCCCGGCTTGAACGTAACGACGAACTTCTCGGGGACGAACACCTTGTCACCGGTTCGCGGATTGCGGGCCTTCCGAGGCGCTCGACGCTTGACCTCGAAGACTCCGAAGTTGCGAAGCTCGATCCGCCCGTCTTCGACAAGGGTCTCGACGATCGCGTCGAACGTTTTCTGGACGATTTCCTTGGTTTTCAGTTGGGTGAGCCCAATCTCCTCGGAAATAGTTCGGACGATCTCTTTCTTGGTCACGACTCGCGTCTCCGATTCGCTGGTTGCCCGGGCCGTATCACCAATCCGTCTCACTGCCCAGTATCGCTCCAAGTGTAGATGCCATAACGACTAGAGTCAAGATCAATCCGCAAGCTTCAGACAACTTACGTCTGAGCGGCGAAGCTCCAGTCAGCCGGCGATCAGTTGGGCCGACGTTGGATAAGTTCTTGATGTCAAAGATCTTAGCTCGCCGGTACTGTTTCCGGGAGCCGACGCGGCGACACAAATCTTTGCACGATTAAGACTTGCGCTTACAACCTTCCCATCCAACGCCCCCAAGGGTGACATCGCTGCGCACACCCTAGTTGCCATTGGATGATCACTGCCTCCGAGTATCGGCATTACAATCGGCAGACTTTACTTAACCGGCAAATTTCGAATTTCCGGTATCTGTGGAATGCCTGCGAGAGGAGGATCGCTGGTCAACCCCCGCTGTGGAGTTGGATGCGCGGCGGCTTCGAGGGCTACACGCGAATGACCTGCATTCGGGCCAGAATCTCCTCTGCCGGAACCAACGGCCCCTTCCCGCATCCAGGGCAATCGCGACAGGTCTCTTCCCAGTCTTCACGCGTGCTCACGGTGGAATCCCAGAACGGCCAGGTCCGGCACTGGCGGGGGCGGGCCTCGTAGGCCAGACAGCGTCTTTGCTGGGGGTCGAACATGACACAATCCCCATTGTCGTATTCGCCCAGGCTGCGACGTACTCCGATCCGCCGAACATAGGTCGCCTCGAACTGCTCGGGCGAGAGCCCCACGACGCGGGCCAAGGCACGAATCTCTTCGCCGTTCACCCAGACAAAGCCCGGAGCCCCGGTACAGCAGTCGCCACAGCCGGTGCATTCAAATCGCAGACCGTTCTCGAACCAGAGTTTCTCACTCATGTGACGACCAGGTCCTTTCCTCGCCGGGTAAGCAACTCGCCGACCCCAGGCATCAATCCGTAGGCGAACGCCAGCAGCTTGATCGGATGGATTGTGGGCTTCGTCGTTCCTTGTTCCATCTGCATCTTGCAGGCGCTGCATTCGGTGGTCCACGCCTGGAAGTCGGCCTCCCTCACGCGGTGAAGCAAGCCGCGTGCAATCCTCAGGCTTGCACGATAGTTGACGCTCTTCAGGCCGAACGTCCCCGCCATGCCGGAGCAACCCTCTTCGCAGCGCTGCAAGGACAACCCGGGTATGAGCCTCAGGAGGTTCTCGCCGGGCGAACCCACATTCAAGGCCTTCAAGCGGCAAGGCATGTGGTATCCCAGCGAAACGTTGAGGGGTCTGAAGTCGAGTTGCAGCTTCCCGACCGTATGCATTTTCCAGAGATAAGAGCAGACCTCGGAGGCGTTTCGGGCGACGAGACCGGCATCCTCGTCGTCGAGCAATTGGGGGTACTCGCGTTGGAGGCAGACGGCCGCGGCCGGTTCGGAGGCGATCACGTGATAGCCTTGGCGAACGGCTTCGGCCAGGATCGCCACGTTCTTCCTGGCGAAACGCCGTGCGATGTCGAGGGCCCCCTCGGTGATCGCGGCCATTCCCGCCTGCTTCTGCCCCTGTGGCACATACACCGACACGCCGTTGTGTTTGAGAACGGCGACCGTGGCTTCTGCCAATTGGGGATCGTGATAGTTTGCGTAGAGATCGACGAAATAAGCGACCTTTCGTTCATTCGTGCGAGTGGGCCGGGCAAGATGGCGGCGCGCCGCACGGTGGAGGAAGTTCCGAGAGGTCACTCGCGGCAATTTGCGTCCCTGGGCGATTCCAAGGCACTTCTCGATGACCCACCGGCACCTGCGATTGGCGATCGCCCAATTGGCCAAGGGACTCACCTTGCTGGCCAGACTCGATGCAAGGTCGAGCCTCGCAGCCACCCAGTCGCGCAACTTCAGTCCGTGGGCGGCCACGTAGGCCCCCTTCCCCGCAACCATGAGCTGCGGTATGTCCACACCGGCGGGACACTCGCTTGGACACATGTGGCAGTGAATGCACAAATCGGCAATCGACTTGAACTCGTCACCCGTCAGGCTCTCCAAGGCCAACCCGCCCGTCAGGACCGCATGGATCAAGTTGGCCTTGGCCCGCGGCGAAGCCTCTTCGGAAGGGTTGACGCGGAAGAGCGGGCACATCCGTCCCCCCGGCGCCTGGCTGCGGCAGTCGCCGCAGGTATTGCACAGAGCCACCGCGTCGGTGACCTGGGCCGGATCCCAGTTGAGCTGTAGTTCGAGAAGGTCCCGAAGTCCTCCCTGCTCTTCGTCGGAGTCCTCGCTGTTGTCGACCACCGATACGGCAGGCCGCAGATTGTGCCACACTTCCTCCGGCCTGGATCCCACGACCTTGCCCGGATTGAGAATCCCCTCGGGATCGAACAGCCCCTTGACCTGTCGGAAGACGTCGTCGAGTTGACCGTACTGCCCTCGAAGGTAGGCCGATCGACTCAATCCCGAGGCTCGCTCGGCGCCGATTGTTCCTCCGGCGTCGGCAACCTCCTGGTAGAGGGCGTCGGCCAACCGTCCTACGATTCCCGACTGCGTACACTGGGTCTGATCGAGGAACGGCCGGATGATGAGCTGCCCTTGCGCTGCGTGTCCTACGATCGACGCCGTGATCTCGTGCCGCTTGAGGACGTTCTGGACCCGGACCAGAAACTCGGGAAGTGCCTCCGGGGCCACCGCAACGTCGTCGATGACCGGCAGTGGGCGCACCGCCCCTTTCATCCGATACCAGGTGGGACGGACCTTCCGAGCCAGAGCCCAATAGGTTTCCATCTCGTCGCGATCCACGGCCCGCCGGGCCCCGAAGGCCAGGCGGCGTTGGTCCCAGAGGTCGTCGGTCAATGACCGCAAACGTTCACCCACTTCGTGCCGATCGTCCCCGTCCAACTCCACCAGCAAGGCCGCTTCGGTATTCTCGGGAATCAGGGCCTCGAAACGGTCGTCGATCTCGCGGGCCAGGCTCAGGTGCCGCCGATCCATCAGTTCGCAGGCACTCGCATCGTAGTCTCGCACCAGCAGGGCTGCTTTGGCCGCACTGTCGAGACTGGAGAACATCAGGAGGGCAACGCCGCGGAAGGCCGGCAGAGCCTGCGTCGCCAGACGGGCCTCCGTGATGACGGCCAATGTGCCTTCCGAGCCGGCGATCAGCGCCGACAGATTGAGCGTTTCGTCGTCCAGGACGTCCCACAACCGGTAGCCCGCCCGATTGACCGCCGTCTTGGGACGGTTACGCCGGATAACGTCTTCTTTCGCCCGGATCAACCTGCTGAGCATTTGAACAATCTGCCGCTTGCGAGGATGGGCACCGGAGGCCTTGCCGTCGTCGAGCGGCTCGCGACCCACCTCGAGAATCTGGCCGTCGGCCAGGACGACCTGTAAACCGAGGATGTGCCGCGAAGGGGAGCCGTAGCGGAGCCACCGACTTCCCGCTCCGTCCACCGCGAGCAAGCTGCCCACCGTCGTCGTTTCCGTCACTCCCGGATCGGGGCCAAACGTACGACCGAACCGTTGCAGGTGGTCGTTGAGCCGCTCGTGGACAATACCCGGCTGCACTCGCACCATGCGATCGTCGACGAAAACGATGCGTCGCAGGTAACGGGAACAATCGAGCACCAGCCCCCCACCCAACGCCCCGCCGGAAGTCCCCGTTCCGCTGCCTCGCACATGGACCGGAATGCCCTTCGCCGAGGCGTATTCGAGGCACGCCGACACGTCCGTCACCGTTCGCGGCCTGACCACACCCAGCGGACGGACCTGGTAGATGCTGGCGTCGCCCGCATAGAGCTGAAGAAAGATATCGTCGCACCGCACGTCGCCGGTAACTCGCCCGCGAAGGTCTGCCTGAATCCGCTCTCGCTGCTGATCGAGTTGGGGCATGGCTGGCTTGACTTCTTCAACGGGCTGCTCGGCTGAGGCAACTATGTGTTTCACGCATAGCCGCCTCAACGCCCTGCTAACGATCTCCGTAGATCAACGTCATGATCTCAGAACGGGTCGTCGGCCTGGTCCGGAAGGCCCCCTTCATCGCCGATGTCACGCAGATCGCCCCCGGCTTCTTGACCCCGCGCACCGTCATGCACGTGTGGACGGCCTCAATCACCACGGCGACCCCCTTCACCTGCAATTCCTCTTCCAACAACCGGGCGATCTCCTCCGTCATCCGTTCCTGAACCTGCGGGCGACGCGCAACACCCTCCACCACGCGAGCCAGCTTGCTCAGGCCCACGACGCGTCCGCCGGGCAGGTAGCCGATGTGGGCCTTGCCCATGAAGGGCATCATGTGGTGCTCGCACATGCTGTTGAAACTGATGTCGCGAACCAGCACGACCTCGTCGTACTTTTCCGTGAAGAACTTGCGGAGATGGACACGCGGATCTTCGTGCAGTCCCCCGAACAACTCCGCATACATCCGCGCCACGCGAGCCGGCGTCTCCCGGAGCCCTTCGCGATCGGGATCCTCGCCTACCGCGAATAGAATCTCTCGGACCGCCCGCTCGATACGCTCCAGATCCACACCGCCAACCGGCGGTGCCTCCACGTCGTCCACTTCCGCCAGCAGGCTCCCGTCGAACCGGTCGCCGTCCTTTCCGCTTGTCGCCATGCGCATGTTCTCCAGTCTTGCCGACCAAAACTGCAATCCACAAATGGATCGCCGTTCGGCACCAACCCCAATGATAGGTGGGTCGCTCGATCACGGTCAAGGGGCCGTCTGGTACCCCCGCGCAGCGTCATGGCCTTGCGTGATTCCCGGAGAAGGCCGAGGATCCCTTGAGCCGTCATTCCCGCGCAGGCGGGAATCCAGACCGTTTGCCGAGTGCCTGGATTCCCGCCTTCGCGGGAATGACGGAAGGGAGTGCGGGAATGACACACGGGACGGCCACCTCGGAACCGTGCTTGTGGCAATCGCGCAAGACGATCTAGTTCCGACTCGGCAACGGCGGAAAAGGCAGCTCGCCCCGGCCGTCGGGACGCGTGTCGGAACTCAAGGCTGCCAGACGCTTGACCAGAATCTCCGCCCGGCAGACCACGTTGGTTTCACCCAATAGGATCAGCTTCTCCGCCAGGTCGACGTCCAGAAGATAGGCGATCAAGTCCGTCAGCGTTCCCAGCGGAACCTCGCGCTCGAGCAACTCGTCGAGTTGCTGCCTCGACTCCGGGACGAACGGCAGAAGGTGTCCCATCGCCAGGCGCAACCTCTCCATCAAGCGGTGAATCCGAGGAACATCTTCGTCCGCGTAGCGATCGGGACGGAGAATTGCCCGGGCGCTGCGAAATGACTTGGGCGTAGCCAGTTCCTGGACAATCTCCATCCGTGATACGCCCGCCAGGAGAATGTTGTACGAGCCGTCCTCCAACTCGTGGTTCACGACCACGCGACCCAGGCACGCGTGCGGCGAGATCGCCGGACTGCCGTGGTAATCGTCTTCCCAACCCGGAATCAGCGTCGCCATCGCGATCATCCGATCGTCTTCGAGCGATTCGTGCAACAGATCGCAGTAGCGCGGTTCGAAGATATGGAGGGGTTGGACCACATGGGGAAACAACACAAGATTCGGCAAGGGAAAGATCCGTACCGTTCCCGAGAAGTCTTTGGGCGAGAATGAGAACTGCTCGTGATCGGTCATGTCGCTTGTCCCAGGCGATCCTCTCGCGGACCGAAAGTGCCGAAGTGACCAATTGGACGATTCGGCTTCTGTTGCCGACAATCCGCCTCGGCCACCCGCCGTCAGGCAAATCCCTTTTCAAGGATAGCTCATGCTTCCGCCTGGCGGCGGCTGCAACCGGATCTTCGGGCGGGCCTCCAAGTCCCCCGGGCCGTCCGACCGGGCCGGCAGGTTCGCGTTGAAGCACTGCCGCACGGCTTGCAGGAGGGCGTCGACATCCAATCCGCGGTGTTGCGGACGGTACGGCTGCAGGTAGGCCGCCGAACTGTCCACCAGCTTGCGCGATCCCACCAGATTGCCGTTCTCCAGGTGGTAGAGGGCCACCGCCGCTTGAATCAGGCCCTGGTAGAATCGCCGGTCTTCGCCCGACTCGGCAATCCACAGTTCCTCCCAGACCTCGTGGCTGTCGAAGTACTCGCCTCGGTTGAAATGCTCGATTCCGTTGAGGTACAGCGAAGGGTACTGTTCGGTCGCCATGCGCCGATCCTTCCTCAAGACTGGACCGTGTATTCAGCGTGATGGGCTGCAACAACCGATAGGCACATTTCACTCGCGTGCCCTGAGCCGGCCATCCCGACGAGGGATTATAGGAACGAGTCACAGACTCGGCCAACTCGTTTCCGCGGCCCTTGACATGCCGTCCCCCGCATTTGACAATCCCATTTGGTGTGGATTCCTGACCAGTCCCCGGCACCACGGCTCCCTCTGATGGCTTGCACTGCGGAAGACAAACAGCATGCCCGGCAAATCGTCCGTCGGCTGGCGCGACACTATCCGGATGCAACCTGCTCGCTCGACTTCTCCGCCCCGCTGGAATTGCTGGTCGCCACGATTCTGTCGGCCCAGTGCACCGACGAACGTGTGAACCTCGTCACCAAACAACTGTTCAAGAAGTACCGTTCGGCCGCCGATTATGCCACGGCTGCACCGGCCGATCTCGAGCGAGACATCCAGAGCACCGGGTTCTTTCGCAACAAGGCCAAGAGCCTGCGGACCTGCTGCCAGAAGCTCCTGGACGAGCACGGCGGAACCGTGCCGCAGGATCTGGAGGCCCTGGTCCAGCTCCCCGGAATCGGGCGCAAGACGGCCAACGTGATTCTCGGTACGGCCTTCAAGATCCCCTCGGGAGTGGTCGTCGACACCCATGTGGGGCGGCTCAGCCGCCGCCTCGGACTCACCGCCCAGAAGGACGCCGTCAAGGTCGAGAACGACCTGATCGAGCGGATTCCGAAGAAGGAATGGATTGCCTTCAGCCATCGAATGATCCAACTCGGACGGCAATACTGCATGGCCCGAAAGCCCAATTGCGGCGATTGTCCCCTCGCGCAGGTCTGTCCGAAGATAGGAGTTGGAGAGTCCAGGTAGAACCGTCAGCCTCGAACCGACAAGACACGCGATGATCCTTTCCGGCGAAGAGATTCGAGCCCAGCTCGGCACCAACATCGTCATCGACCCGTTCGACGAAGCCCGACTGAATCCCAACAGTTACAATCTCACGCTTCACAACGAGTTGATGATCTACGAGGAGGTGGAGCTCGATATGCGCAAGCCGAATCGCGTTCGCCGTTTCGCCATTCCGGCCGAGGGGCTCGTCATCCAGCCCCATCAACTCTACCTGGGCCGCACGGTCGAACGAACGGAGACCCGCAACTTCGTTCCCATGATCGAGGGCCGTTCGTCGATCGGGCGATTGGGGTTATTCGTGCATGTGACGGCCGGTTTCGGCGACGTGGGGTTCCGCGGGTTCTGGACCCTGGAGATGTTCGCCATTCAGCCCGTCCGCATCTATCCCGGCGTGCCCATCTGCCAGATCTTCTATCACGAGATTCGCGGGGCGATCACCGAGTACAACAGCGACAAGTACCAGGACAACACCGACATCCAGCCCAGCCTGCTGTTCAAAGAACTCGACCCCACCCGCCGCCACGACCCCCAGATGAAACTCCCCTTCGGCATGGAACAGCCGGGGAACTGAGAGATTGAGCGACCGTGTGGGCGAATGCCTCCGGGAATCCGGCAACGCCATTTGGCTCCTGACTGCTCCCTGCTTCCCTTCTTCCTGAACCCCGAACCCTGAACCCTCAAACGTACTTCTTCATCACCCGATCCACCAGTCCCGGTGAGACCCGGTTCATTCCGCACAGAACCTTGCCCCAGAAATAGGGGACGATCTCCCGCTTCCCCGCCCGCATGGCCGCCACCGTTTGCCTGGCCACGTGCTCGGCCGTCACCGGGCGGTGTTCCGGCCAGCCCGGTTCGCTCGTCCGATCGAGCACCTGGTCGAAGAACTCCGTTTGCGTCGTGCCGGGGCTTACGACCAGCACGTCGATTCCGTCGGCCGCAAGCTCGGTACGGATCGCTTCGCTGAAGCCGTGTACTGCGAACTTGCTGGCGCAATACTCGCTGTTGTGCGGCACCGCTCGCCGTCCGAGGATCGAACTGACGTTGACGATGATCGGCTGCCGCCCTCGCTTGAGATGGGGCAGGGCAAGCCGAGTCATTTCGACCGGGGCAAAGAAATTGACTTCCATCACTTGCCGCAGCCGCTCGGGCGCTGCATCCTCAAAACGCCCCAGCGTCCCCACGCCGGCGTTGTTTACCAGGAAGTCAAGGCCGCCGAACTCGTTGACGGCACAATTTACTACCCGCTCTCGTACTTCCGGCGACGAGACGTCGCCAACCACGTGCAGCATCTTCCCGGCCAGCGACCGCGACTGCTCAACGAGTTCTGCAAGCCGCTCCTCGCGTCGGGCCGTCACCACTACCGACGCCCCTTGCCGGCACAGCTCCAGCGCGATCGCCCTTCCAATCCCGCTGGAAGCCCCGGTAACGATCCCTCGACTCCCTTCAATCTCTCGCTTCGCCATCACCCGAACCCGTTCTAAATGCTGTTTCCAGTTCGTGGGGTCGCACGATTGCGCCTTCGCGCTCGAGCCGTCCCGACAATCGCTGGGGGATCCGGCAGTGGATCACGACGTGCGAGTTGTTGAACGTCCGCGACAGCACTTCGCCGTGTGCCGCCAGGTAGGCCATCAGCCGGCCGTTCTCGACTCCGGTTTCCACGTCGACGTCGACGAAACTTCGGCTCAGGGCGTCGCTCACCGCCATGGCCAGGGCGTCCAGGCCCTCGCCGCCGCGAGCGCTGACGGGGATGCCGTGCGGGTACCGGTTGAGCAGCCCGTCCACACGGGCTCGGTCGGGCAGGGCATCGATCTTGTTGAGCACCAGCAGCGTGTCCTTGGCCTCGATCCCGATCTCCTCCAAAACATGGTAGGCCGCACTGATCTGGTTGGCGGCCTCGGGGCTCGAAGCGTCGGCCACGTGCAACAGCAGATCGGCTTGTCTGGCCTCTTCGAGGGTGGCCTTGAAGCTGGCGATCAGGTGGTGGGGCAGGTCGCGCACGAAACCCACGGTGTCGCTGAGCAGGACGGGGCCCCAGCCCGGCAACTGCCAGCGCCGCGTGCGAGTATCGAGCGTGGCGAACAAGGCGTCCTTGGCCAGCACGTCGGAACCCGTCAGCGCGTTGAGCAGCGTGCTCTTGCCGGCGTTGGTATAGCCCACCAGCGAAACGGTCATGGAATCGCGGCGAGCGGCCACTTCTCGCTCCCGCCGCCGATGGATCGCGTCGAGCTGAGCGCGCAGATCGGTGATCCGCTTCTGCACCAGACGCCGGTCGACCTCCAATTGCTTCTCACCGGGGCCGCGCAGGCCGACGCCCCCCATCTTCTGCCGAGAAAGGTGGGTCCACATGCGCTTCAGCCGCGGCAAGGAGTACTCGAGCTGCGCCAGTTCGACCGCCAGGCGTGCTTCATAGGTTTGTGCACGGGCTGCGAAAATGTCGAGAATCAGCTCCGTACGGTCGATCACCTTCACGCCCAACGCCTTCTCCAGATTGCGAGTCTGGGCAGGGTGGAGATCGTTGTCGAAGATGACCACGTCGGCATCCGTCATCTCGACCATCCCGCGCAGCTCGTCCACCTTGCCGCTTCCGAGGTAGGTGGCTGGGTCGGGCTTCTCTCGCCGCTGACTCATACGTCCGACGACCGTGGTGCCTGCCGTCTCGGCCAGACCTTCCAGCTCCTCGAGCGCATGGCCGTTCCACGCCTGATCCTTCAGTGTCACCTCGACCAGGAACGCCGCCTCGCTGGCGACCGTGTCGACGCGGTTCATTTCCTTCGGTTGACTCACACCATATCCCCACAGAACAGATGACAGTAACTCTCGTACCGGCGATCGTCGATGCGGCCGTCGGCAACCGCGTTCTTCACCGCACAATCCTCCTCGTGCGTGTGGGTGCAGTCCGGGTATCGGCACAGGCTGACATAAGGGCGGACGTCGCGATAGAACGAAGCCACCTCCTCCGGGATCACGTCCCAGAGCTGGAACTGCCGAATCCCGGGCGTATCGACCACGTAGCCGCCGAAACTCAACGGCAGAAGTTGCGCCGTGGTCGTCGTGTGACGGCCCTTCTGCGTCTCGTGGCTGACCTCCGAGACAGGCAGGTCGAGCTGGCCGTCGACGGCGTTGAGAAGCGACGATTTGCCCACGCCGCTCTGCCCGGCGACAACGCTCTCGCGCCCGACCATGCACCGCCGCAACCGCTCGATGCCGAAGCCCGTCTCGGCACTGACCAGCAGGACTCGATATCCCATGCGACTGTAGACACCCACCAGCGGCTGAAGTTCGGCACGATCTATCAGATCGACCTTGTTGATGCAGATCACGGGCGTCACCGCCGCCTTCTCCGAGGCGATCAGCATTCGATCGATGAGGTTGGGCTTGAGACGCGGTTCCGCCGCACTGGTAATGATGAGCACCTGGTCCACATTGGTGACCAGGATCTGTTGCCTGCCCCGTGTGGCCCGGCACAAGCTCCCGTGTCGCGGCTCGACCCGCTCGATGATCCCCTCCGGCACGCCGCTCCCCGGCACGCTGCGGAACCGCACCCGATCTCCGGCGGCCACCACGTGACGCTGATCGGTGCTGAGCGTCTTAAGCAAACGCCGCACGGCGCACGTGTAGACCCCCCCGGCAGATTCGTCGAGCACCCGGCAACTCAGACCGTGAACGCTCAACACTCGCCCCGCCCGGCACGATTCGTCGATTTCCAGATGGACGCTCAGGTGAGGTTCGGCGCCGCCGGTGATCTCTTCCCCCACGACCGTTCGCCGCCGGCTCAGGTCCCCTTTGCCGCTCACCCGCTCGCCCTGAAGGGGATCTTCCTCCTGGAATCCGTGCTCGTCGAACTGGCGCGTCCAGTTCTTCCCACGCGCCTTCTGGGATCGATTCTTGCGAAACTCGGTACGAACCTTCCGACTTTTCTTGCTCATCAAGTTAATCGGCTATCCGGCCTCAGATTGGCGGCGACGCTCCAAGCCTGCTCGTTCGAGCAGCGTCTGACCGAAAACGTCCTCTTCCTCGCCTTCAGGGGGAGGCGGCCCGCAGGCGCCATTCTGAGAAGGCGAGTATCGAATCTCGTACTTGTGACTCGCCAAAGCCAACAGGTCTCCCGGCATCAACCGCTTCCTGTCGATCCGGCCTCCGTTCACCCGCGTCCCGTTGCGACTGTCCGTGTCGCTCACCAACCAGTAGCCGTCCTCCAATTCCAGCCGGCAATGTCGGGCAGACACATTGGCAAATCGGAGGACCACGTCGCATGCTTCACCGCGGCCGACCACAAGGGTCTTCCGCAGAAGAGGGATGGGGTCGCCTCCGCCGACGGGAATCAACTCGCCATACATCGAGGGGCACTCGCTTGACAAACCTTCAAAAACGGCCCTCCCAATCCATGACCTGAATCCTGAGACGTCCCCTGGCAGGTCGCCTCATTCGGGAAAGCCAATCGTTCACTGTTCCGCGGCACGATGTTGAGTGCGGGCCGGCAAGCCCATACGATAAAAGGCGTACCCCCCTCAGTCTTCAGTGTAGATCGGTCCCACCTTTAACGTCAACTCCGATGCACGCGCACCCGCCTCCCCAACCACCCGAGTGGGCATCCCAGGGCCTGCATTTCCATGCGCTGAGCCATTTTCTGCGACGCAGGTTCGGCAGGCGGGTGTGGAAGATCAGTGTCGACGCCGGCCTGAGTTGCCCGAACCTCGACGGTACCCTTGCGACCGAGGGTTGCATCTTCTGCGACATGCGCAGCTTCAGCCCAAGCCGCCGGCAGGGCGCGGCCGGTCGTTCCATCACGAAACAGATCGCCGAGGGAGTGAGCCACCTCGGGCGCCGCCACGGAGATTCTGCCGACACGTTCATTGCCTACTTCCAGCCGGCCACAAACACCTATGGCCCGATCGATCGACTTCTACCACTGTGGCGGGAATCGCTCGCCTACTCGGGTATGGTCGGCCTGATCGTCGGAACAAGACCGGATTGCGTGAGCGACCAGGCCCTCGACGCGCTGGCGGGACTCGCAACCGACACCTGGGTTTCCGTCGAACTTGGCCTCCAGTCGATTCATCAGCATTCGCTCGATTGGCTCCGCCGGGCGCACGACTTCTCTTGTTTTGAGGACGCAGTTGTCCGTGCCCGCAGCCGCGGCCTGCACGTGGGAGCCCACCTGATGCTCGGCCTTCCGGGCGAGACCCGGGATGAGATGTTGGAGACGGCAAAACAGATGGCTCGCCTTCAAGTCGATTCCGTGAAACTCCACAATCTGTACGTCGTCCGCGACACTCCGCTGGCGGCGCTCTGGGAGCGAGGCGATTTCCGGCTTCCGGACCGCGACGAGTATGTGCAGATTCTCGTAGACTTCCTGGAATACCTACCCCCCGAGTGTGTGATCGATCGCATTGCGGGCGATGCCCCCCCTCAGTTCCTCCTTGCACCCGAATGGTGCCAACACAAGGCAGCGCTCAGGCGATCCGTCGACCAGGAATTTCGACGCAGAGGCACCAGGCAAGGCAGTCGTTGGCATCCGCCCCATTGATCCTTCCGATCGCCAGCCCGATAATCGTGGGTGAGGCTTGGAGTGGACCGGATGGTCGCCGGCCGGACGTCCACCGGAGGCTGATGCGTTGGCCTCGGACGCCGGCGGGAGGAAAGTCCGGGCTCCGCAGGGCAGGGCGATGGGTAACTCCCACCGGCCGTGAGGCCAGGGAAAGTGCAACAGAAAGCAAACCGCCTCGCCGGCTTGTCCGGCAGGTAAGGGTGAAACGGTGAGGTAAGAGCTCACCAGCAGGCCGGGTGACCGGTCTGGCTCGGCAAACCCCGCCCGGAGCAAGATCAAGCAGGGGGAAAAGAGCAGCCCTCCTCCTAAGAGGGGAAGGTGTCCTCGCGCGGCTCGGCCCGGGCCGCCAGTGACCCCCGGGTAGATCGCTGAAGGGCTCGAGCAATCGAGTTCTTAGATAAATGACCATCCCTCGCTCGACCCCCTCGGTCGAGCGAGGACAGAACCCGGCTTATAGGTCCACTCCAGTCTCTTCTGATCGGGAACGGTTCGGTGATCGAGCCCTGCCGGTCGGCGTCCGAGCGGCTCATTGATAGCCAAGCCAGTGTGCCCATCGGCACGTTTTGGCGAGATCGACCCGCGGGTGGTTTCTGGCTAGCTCTCGTCGGGTACTAATTCCTTGTCGATCATCCGCAGGAGTTTGGAGATGCACAGCTTGTTCATACTCGTACGGTGTTCGTAAGCCTCTTCGCGTAGGAGATCGTGGAGGCTCTTCGGCAAGCGGACAGTGACAACCCGGATCGGCTCGCCGTCCTCGGCAGAAGGCGAGCTTCCTTCGCGAAGCTTGGCCAGCATCTGCTGGATGGTGCTGTAGGTCTCCGTCTGTTCGAATTCCTCCATTTCGACCCTGGTTGTATACGCCTTCCGGACTATGCCCGACACCCCGAGTACCTCCCGAAAGAAGGTCACCCAATCTGGCTTTTTGGTGAAGAGTTGGTAGGCTCTCTGAAAGACTTCGCGTTCCTTTTCCGTCTCCATTTGATTGCCAAGATCCGTCATGAGTGACTCCTGAGATTGATCGACGAGTGGGTCTAGGATGGCTGGCTTCCGTGTCGCCAGCTCGCCGCAATCTTATATCGAAGCTATAAATGACTTCACTGCAAGCACTTATGAATACGCATAGTTTTCGGGCATGGCTGCCTGTTATTGGGCACGTGGTTGACTGCCCGATTCTTGTGCAGACTATCGGTTCACATTTCCCAGAGTGTCCAGTTCATTTCTGCCCTGAATGGGTGACAAACCGCGTTTCCTGCCCACCGAATCCACCTTTTTTGACGCGTCTTCCTAGTTCAACTAGAATGAAACTGTTCAAGCATCGCCGAGGTCTTCGTGCGACTGCTTTTCTTGCTCTCTTCTCGCCATCCACCCAATGACCAGTTCGGCGTCGTCGCATCACTCAAGAGAGTATCCCTCTGTGCCGGGGAATGAGTCGGGTTCGACCACTCGAAAGACGAGCGGAGAACCGATCCCGTCCGCCGACAGCCAACAGACTGTCATCTCTCATCGCCCCCCGATTGCGGCCGCTGTCCAGAATGCAGGTGACGCTCCCTCTTGGCAGTTGCCGACGACCATCCTTGGAAAACGCTTGGGTGACATCGAACTCGTCGAGCACATCGGTGGAGGGGGGATGGGGCAGGTCTATCGAGGGGAGGACAAGAGGCTGGGCCGTGAGGTCGCGGTCAAGATCCTCGCTCGAGATCAATCGGCCGAACCGGACGCCGTTCGCCGGTTTTTGAACGAGGCAAGATCGGCCGCTCGGCTGAACCATCAGAATATTGCCCAGGTTTACTCGGCTGGCGAATCGGAAGATCACCCCTACATCGTCTTCGAGTTTGTCCAGGGCGTGAACCTGCGCGCGATGATCGAAGAGCAAGGCCCGTTGACCCTTGAGGAGGCCTTGAGCTATACCCTCCAGATTGCCGACGCGCTGGCCCACGCGGCAGAACGCAGGATCGTTCACCGTGACGTCAAACCCTCGAACGTACTGATTGCTCCCAACGGCCAGGCCAAGCTGATCGATCTTGGCCTTGCCCGTTTGAACAGTCCGGGGGAGCCGGACGGCGATTTGACGGCGAGCGGAGTGACTCTAGGGACCTTTGACTACATCTCCCCGGAGCAGGCCCGAGATCCCCGCAATGCGGATTCCCGGAGCGACATCTATTCACTTGGCTGCACGCTATTCTTCATGCTCACGGGCCGCCCTCCTTTTCCGGAGGGGACCGTTCTTCAGAAGCTTCTCCAGCACCAGGGCGATGAGCCACCTGACGTATGCCAGTTTCGCCCCGATCTGCCCGACGAGGCGAGTCAGGTTCTCGCGAAAATGATGGCCAAAGACCCGCGTCGCCGCTACCCCGATTCGGCGAGGCTCATGGAGGCCCTGTTGACTCTCGCCGACCTGATCGGACTGCGGCCCGCCGGCCCAGCCCACGCCATTTGGCTCCCCCCCCAAGAGTCTCGCATCTCGACCCTCCATCGGCAGACGCCCTGGCTGGCCCCCACCGTGTCCTTGGCATGTCTGGTGTTTGCCCTGCACCTCTTCTGGGCCAGCCGGGAAACGTCCGGGAACATGCAAGACTTCCTGGACCTGAATGGTCAGACCGTTGCGGCCCAGGCGAATCCGGACGATGCCCCGACCAATCCGCCGACATCTCCTGCCTCCCCGTCCGACGGATCCCTCGGCGGTACCCCACCCGGCAGTCCGAACGGAGCATCGACCCAGACGGTTGAAGACGCGGCTCCCACCTCGCCGCCCCCGTTCCTTCAAGCGTCGGTCTCGCCGGTTCCCTCCCTTCGTCAGAGCCTGCTGAAACCGACTGGTCCGCCTAATCCGCGTTCCGCCTTGCCTTCTCCGTCGCTGGCGGTGTCTTACGTTCCCGGCGCACCGGCACAAGGCCTGTCGGTGCGGTCCATGTTGGGACCGGTGTCCGGCGGTCTCTCGCCTCCGACTGCCCTTCCGCCCAGCACTCAGAGTGTTTCCGCGCCGGTCGGACCGGCAGAGCCGCTGATCCCCTTGATCGTCACCGCGGACCCCCAGAACGACAACGAGTACAGGACTCTCGAGGCGGCACTGGCTTCAAACCAGGAGGCCAAGCTGATCGAATTGCGGTATAGCGGGCGCACCGTCGAGAGCCCTTTCACCGTCTCCGGTCGCCAGTTGACGATCCGCGCCGGTTCTGGGTTCAGCCCCGTGCTGGCTTTTGAACCGCGAGGAACCGATCCGGTACTCTGCCCTCGCGACATGATCCAAGTAAGTGACGCCGTTCTGGTGATCGAGAAGATCGCCCTCGAACTGAACGTTCCTCGCGACATGCCTTCCGAATCGTGGTCGCTGTTCCGGATGTTGACGGGAGGCCGCATACGCCTCGATGCATGTTCACTCAGGATTCGCAACGCCTCCGACACCTTGCAGTCCTATCATCAAAATGCTGCATTCTTCCGGATTGCTCCTGAAGAGCCCCGCCTGATCCCGTCGCCCGAGCCGCTTCGCGCCGAACGCGAACCGGATATCGAGCTACGGAATTCCATGGCCTGCGGTGAGGCCGGCCTGATTCGCGTATCGGAGAGCAGTCCGTTGCGAATCAAGTGGCAAAACGGCTTGCTGGCGACGACGGAGCCTGCACTCTCCGTCGGCGGAAGCGGCCGCAAACCGAATCCCGGCGCGAGAATGAGCATCGAGTGGCGGGAGGTGACCGCAGTGACGGGCAACAGCCTGGTTCGACTCACTTTGGCCCCCCATCGACCCCATCTTGTACCGTTGGACTTCTCAGGCCTATCGGCTTGCGTCCTGAGCAGCCGCCAGTACCCTCTGATTCAGGTGACCGGCGCGACCGAGATTTCGGAGCTCCGAAACCAGCTCGTGTGGACCTCTGAGTCCAACGTCTTTCAAGAGAGTAGAACGCCGCTCCTTGTTAGCGATGGTCTCGGGGCGGTGGTCCAGGACGACGAACTGGCCGCAGCGATGGGGCTTCCCACATCGCCCACGATCCTCAAGTGGCAATCAACGTCAACCGACCGCCCGATGCAGGCCATGGAATGCAGCGATTTCAGACTGAATCTCGCGGATAGCAAGATCCCCGAGACCACGCCCCCTCCGGGCTTTCGCGCCGACCCAACGCCGGGCCCACCCGCCCCGCTCCAGCCCCCAACGGAACGCCCCGAAACGCTGTGAAACGGTGCCCCGTCACCCCGGTTGACAGCCCCCCCCACCTAGCGTATGATCCTTTCGGCCGGGCGATTAGCTCAGTTGGCTAGAGCGCCACGTTTACACCGTGGATGTCGGGGGTTCAAGTCCCTCATCGCCCACTTCAGAGAGCCGTTGTCACGAGTTGACGGCGGTTTTTTTCTTGTGACGGCGTAAGGTGTTACATCTTCTGGCTCGGCTTCGGATTCCTCCTCGATCCCAGACGCCTTCTTGCCAGGAAATGACCCCAATGTACCCGAATTGTCGGTGATAGGTCCAAGCAATGGTCCAAGCAAACTGAGGGGCAAACCATCCGTCCCGTTTGCACTTACGTCGATTGCCTCTGTTTTCCGCCCGCTATCCAGAGGTAGGGCGGGAAGGGCATTCAATGCCTCGTGAACATCCAAGAGCATCGGGTCAGTGTAGACGTTCATGGTGAGATTGATCGAGGAATGTCTCATCGCAGCCTGTGCGGTCCGAGGAGACACTCTGGCTTTGCTGAGCAGCGTCCCGAACGTCGTTCTCAAGGCGTGGACGTCGATTGTCCGGCCGCGTTCGTCGGTCTCGTCGATCTTCCACTTGCCGGGGGCCACTTCGACCCGGCGAGCAACGCCGGCGGCTATAAGATCTCCGTCAAGGATTCGGATCAATCCTGCCGGCACGTCAAACACCGGAGTGGCGGCCGGCAGCCTGGGCACCGTCCCGGACGAAGCCCCGCAGCCGGCTTCGCTGCAGGCGGACGACAAAATCCACACGTAACTCCATCAGCAAGCAGACCATGAAGTACGAGCAGTAGTAGCGATCGGCCAACACGACGTCGCCACGACGGAGACGATCGAGGAGTTCGCGAAACAGGGCGGGCTCGCCGTTTTCCTTTCCCTGGTACGGACCGATGGCCATGTCGCTGACCATCGCCGTGGCCGGCGACAAGAGCACGACGATGCGTGCGATAGGAAAACCAAGCCCTTCCTTCTGAACGCCGTGTTGTGGATAGCCGGCCTGATTCGCTTCAGTGTCCGGCATACTCACCGTCGAACCATCCACCAACTTCACATGCCGCCCGTGCCACAGCCACGAGCGAGGCACGGCAGACTCGCATCCATCCGCTACCTCGCACGTCAAGCGGTGGAGCACTTTCTCGGAAAGCTTCGACCGCGATCGGCAATACACGCCTGTGTCATCGGACGGTGGCTTCTTGCCCAACGCGACCAAGAGCACAACAACGCGAGCCACCGCCGCTGCCAACTGCGGGCTTCCTCTTTGTACAAAACCTGCGACAGAAAGGCCCACAAGGTCAACGGAGGTGTATAGATGGCGTCTTCGTCTTGGGCAAAGCCAGCCTCCTCTTCGTCGAACGCCCGCTGAATCGCCTCTTCCGGAAGCACGTCGGCGAAAGCCAGACTCTCCGACTGCATGAACGAGGACAAGGCCAGACGAAACCGGCTGGGAAGTTGAGAGACTTGGCGATAAAATGCCATGAGACGTTCCTTGGTCAAAAAGGAAGGCCCCACGGCAAAGGAAGGTCCCGTACGACAGTAGGATAGACCAGGGAAGGCTCTCCGTACAAGATCAATCGTTGTTCCGTCACCTTGGCCGCCTGTCGGCACCGCAAGGAATTACCGGCTCGGAGACGTGCCCACGTAGAAACTATGCATCCTCGGCTTCTTTACCATCCGGCAGCCCTCGCCGTAACTCGTTGCATACCAACCGACAGTGCCATTCGTGACAGCCACCTTTTGTGCGAAGCACCGGGCACCGACCGAAGGTCGGTCGGGCCGTTCCGGCAAGACGTGGCTGTCACCTATTTCCGGGAATCGCGCACGGCCGAAATCGCAACAAAAGCAGACGAAATAGAGGGTTCCCCTCGCCGGCCCAGTCATTAGAATGAAACCAAGTCAAGTCGGCTTTCTCAGAAAAGGAAATCAGCACAAGTTCCCAACATGACCTTCGAGCGACGGAGATTGCTCTTCCATATCGGGAGGTGAAGTCAAATGTTCGCCAGTCTGCTCGCCTTCATGAGTTCCTGGGTCGGCATCCTTGTTCTTCTGGC
>ERZ747221.919-NODE-919-length-31692-cov-6.670188_pt1 | contig 31692 bp, 19 predicted proteins | sample MGYA00374949_ERZ747221 | MGnify/ENA primary metagenome ERZ747221 (study PRJEB28779, sample SAMN05720172) | bioreactor metagenome | isolation source: Anaerobic biogas reactor | place: USA:Washington, USA | collected 2015-08-08 ... | reverse complement strand
CGGCACGTGATTGGAGAGGATTACGTGCGTCCAACCACGTGCAGACAAGGCATCCAGCACTGGTAGCACGTCATCGAACAGTCGCCAGAGATCGAGATTTAGGTACACGGCGCGGAATCGGCGCGCCACGGTTCGCGCACGCGCCTCATCCAGTCCGGCAGCCTGGCACGCCTGCTCCAAAACCGGGTAGAGCGCCTCCCACCACGCCTCGGCAGACGTCAGATGAGGGTGAGGTCGATCCGGCTCATGCCAGGGGAATCCAGTTTGTATGGAAGGCCGGAGTTGTTCGAGTGTGACCGGATAATCCGGCAACACCAGGCCAATCGTCTCCAACAGCGAAGCTGTCCACGCTCCACCGTCACGGTAGCCCAATGTCCCGTCGAAGTCCCAAATCAAGTAGCGCTTCGTTTTCCTCGTCAAGTTATTCCGATGCGGGAAGTTGCTTGCGAATGATGTCTACCAAATCATTGGTGGAGTGGGAAGTGTGCTGCTCGCAGGCCAGTGTCACCACTTCGCTATGCTGCGCGTCCAGGCAAATGAACGGGATGCCCGGTTGCTTTTGCAATAGCGGAACGATCAACTTGGAAAGCTCAATAACGGGGGTGTCGAGATCGAAAATAACCAGGTCGGGGGCGATCGTCTTCAGATGTTGTCCAACATTGGCAATCGTCGTATCAACTCGGATCACGTCCAATCCGTTTTTCTCCGTCAGACTGGCCTCTACACCATCGATCAACAGTGTGTCACCATAGAGAACCACGAGTCGTTTCTCGTCCATAAGCAGCTCCTTTGATAACCTGATAGGTTTGACGGACGACATGCAAGACTTCTTTCACCACCATAAATCACGACACAGCAGGAGATAAAAGATAAGGTTATTATACAGAGGTTGTAAAAATAATGCAAATTGCGTTTCGCGCTACACCAAGGATTACTGATCACCAATCATACACCACAGCTAAAACGTGCCCGTCCGACGATGTGACCTGAGCCGTTATCCCGCCGGGATAGGCCGTCTGTACGGCCGCCAGTTCGCTAAACCGTTCTTCAACGAATACAAATCGCGCCGGACGGTTGACCATCCCCGGCATCTCACCAGGCGACACGTCCACGCCGGGTTGGTCGCGCAGTAGAAAGGCTATACTGCCAAAATCCCAATACAACGCAGGGGGGCCGAAGAAGTAGACGGTCGGCTGACCGCATGATTCTGATGTGGTCGCGCACGCTAGATGGGGATATCGCAGGGCAAAGTGCGCAAAGGCGGTGGCGACCTCCGCCGTGGGGTTACCATAGGTCCGGCGCGGCGTGTAAATGCCGAAATAAAAGCCCAGGTTGAACAGCGCCATCGTGACCAGGAGCGCCCACAAGAGTACCCGCACACCGTCAGACCACGTCAGCGCGCCGGGCGAGGCGTTTGGTGGCAACGCGGTCGTCCATCGCCGCGTCACCAGTTGCCAGAGCGCTTCCACCCCGAACGCAGCCAGAAGCGCCACCGCCGGAATCAACAACAAACCCCGCTGGCTGCTTGGCGGGTTTTCGGTCAAGCCCCAGGCCATCACCAGCGTAGACACATACCACAACAACGTCACCACGCGGGAAGGCCAACGCACGCGCACCAGCGCCGCTACTATCCCCACGATCATGAACGCCCCGGTGATAAAGTCCACCAGCGGCAGTTGTGGAAAATACCAGAAAGTCGGATCGAACGTGAAATGGAAGGCCGTTGCCGACTTCCATAATTGTTGCAGCAGCAGCGCAAACGCCGACTTGCCGGTAATCACGACTTCCCGTTCCAACCATCCAGAAGCGAAAATGCTCACGGCGTTGTATCGCTCTGTCAAGGCCGAGGGGTGTATGGTGTACCAGCCAAGCAACGGCAACACAACGACCAGCCAACCGCCCGCGAACAGCGCCAGCCCCTGCCAATGCCGGACCAAAAAACGCGGTTCGACCAGCATGCGCCACACAATAATCAGGCCAAGCAACATCGTTACCCAGCGCGCGCCAAAATAGCCGTACCACCCCATCCCCGCCACCAGACCAGCAAGGCCCCAAACGCAGGAGGTGAGCGTGTGCGGAGCTTCATCGGTGGTAACGCGGCGGCCTGGCTGTATCGCCAGCCACATCAACCAAAGTGCCAATGTCCCGATGAGCGGATCGAAGATTTGATTGGAAGCCAGACGGCTATAGTGGATATGATAGTGCGAAAAAGCGAGCAGCAGCGCCGCGAACCAACCAATACGCCGCCCGCCGAGCGTTCGGGCCAACAAAAAAGTCGTCAACACGGTGAGCGTCCCCGCCAGCACCGAAGGCATCCGCCCTCCCGCGATGGTGGCACCGAAAATCCGCATACCCACGCCATACACCAGAAACGACATCGTAGGGACCGAATACCAGCCGGTGGCAAAGGGATTTCCGAGCGGGCGTTCGATCAACCGCAAGCCATCCAACAACTGAGTCCCCTCGTCACCGCCGAGATTAGCGGGAATTCGCCCCAGGGCCACAACCCGCACCAAAAACGCGGCAAGCAGCAATGCCATCAATCCATATCGCTCCAGCACGGGAAAACCGGCGCCAGCAACACGCGTGCGGGGCAATAGGGGAATAAGCAAGGTCACAGCAAAGTAAATGACAGCGAGGAGCCACCAGAGGAAAAGCGTGGCAAAGTCGTGAGGGACAGACTCCCGGCGCGCCGCCAACGCAATCGCTGCCGCCACGAGGAGCGCAAGCACTCTGACCCACCCAGCGACAGTGCGCGGTACAAGCTGTTCTGGATGGATCCAGAGGCTTTTTTCGGGTGCAATGGCCCGCGCTAACCGCCACACCAGCGCCACAGCAGCAAGCCCCAACAACAAAAAGGCGTCCCACACGTAACGGTGGGACGCCAAAAAGTATGTCGCAGCCAGAAGCAGAACAAACGCCAGCGCGTCAAATCCCATAGCTTTTATCTGCCCAGATCAACGGGAAAGACATCCCAAACGTCAGGCGCGACAGAGTTGGGCAATCTGGTCCACCGTAGTGCGCGCGTGATGGCGCATCAGTCCCAAAGGCGCGGACCCGCGCACAGCAACGCCCATAATGGCATTGACCTCCACGCTCAGCGCGTAAAGCATATAGTCGCCTCCCGCGATACTCTGCTCGAAGCGAACCTGTTCGCGCCCCAAAATGCGCGCGACCTCGGCGGAGGTCCGCCAGCCGTGGATAATCGCCCGTGAGATTGACTCGGCCTCGCCTTGATCCAAGCCCCCCACCCAGGTCAACAACCCGCCACCAAACGTCAACAACACCGCGTCAGCCCCCACATCATCAAGCAGGACGTTCATCGCCTGCTCGACCTCTACTCGGTGCGAGACGAAGGCGTCGTAGGAAATGCCATATCCCTCCTCCTCACCAGGAGGGACAAGCTGCGCTTCGGCAATGACCGGTTTAGGCGTTTCTTGAACGGTTGAGGGGGGAGGTGAAGGTACAGGCGCAGGCGCAGGCGGGACAGCCGGCTTAGGCGCTTCCGCCGCGCGTGGTCTGATCTCGACGACCGGATCGACGTCAATCTCCGGTCCGAAGATGTTATCATCCAACAGTGGGACGGACGGTTCGGCAATTTCCTCCGGCGCAATTGCTGCATCCGCGACTGTGATTGGCGGCGTCACCGCCGGTTTCTCAGGAGCGGTGCCATCCACCGATGCGCTAAGGGCCGCTTCAATCAGGCCGGGGAGTTCAGGTAAAAAGAAGGGCTTAGGCAGCACCCCTTGCACGGCAAGCGTCGCGGCATGAGGGGAAAGGGTTTCGCCCATCAGCGGTATCAACATCAACCGCATCGACGCATCCGTCTCCCGGAGCGTCTGTGCCAACTCGATCGCATCTGGGTTAGCCAGCGCCATATCCAGAATCGCGAGATCAATGTGCTGCCGCCGGGCCAACATCAGCGCGTCCGCGCCGCGCAAACACATATCGATATCGTACCCTTCGCGTTTTAGTTCCTCGGACAACAGAATCGCAAAAGGCTCATTAGGATCCACAACCAGTATATGCATAGCATCTTTCCTCAAACATTGCAGTGATTCGCAATCGCACTTCATAACTCATAATTCGCGTGACCCGTATTGTAATAGCGGCGCAGGAAAAGGCAAATTGCGTGGTAGAATGGGTTTTATGGAGATGATGTGATGAAACGATGCACAACCCCCACCATGCGCTACAGCCGGCTGATTCTGCTGTTGATTACACTATTGCTCGCACCGCGCTGCGCGTCACCCACCCCGCCACCGATCACGCCGGACATCGTCGCCGAGTATCTCCAAGCCGCCGCCGGTCATATCGCCGCCGGAGAATACACCGCTGCCGAAACTGCCTACCGCAAAGCTATCCAAGCTACCCCCAACGACCCCCAGCCAGCGTTAGAACTGGCACATCTATACATGACGTGGCAACGACCACGGGAAGGATTATCCGCACTCTACACGGCGCGCCGCTGTGGCGCATCTTCACAAGAGACCGCTGTCTTGCGTCTGGAACTGTTGGCACTGGCGGGGAACTGGTCCCAAGTCGCCACCGAAGCGACCGAGCGCCTGCGCGCGTATCCAAGCGATGGCAAGGCGCTCAAATTGCTCACCGAAGCCTACATGCAGGATTACCAGTGCAGCGCGGCAACGACCATCGCACAACGCTGGCATGAAACCGCACCCGACGACCGCGACGCAACGTTCATCTGGGGCGTGCTCTCTTCAAACTTCTCTCTGTTGTGTGAAACCGACACGCGCCTGGGCGAAACAGCAGTGTGTGCCCAGACCGGCGAGGGGTCAAATCCCGATACGGAGCTGGCGACCGCGCTCATCCGTAATGGAAACTGGCCGCTGGCAGCCTGTGTGCTCACCCGAGCCGCCGCACACAGCACAGCTACTGCCGAAACACGTGCCTGGCTCGGCGAAGCCCTAACGCAAGTGGGACGACCGGGAGAAGCAGAAAAACACCTTATCAGCGCAACCACGCTCGCGCCAGAAATGCCACTCGGTTGGTTGCTTCTGGGGACGTACTACCTTGGCCAACAGAAAACTGACGCCGCGCGGGAGAGCCTGCTCAACGTGCTCACCCTCGATCCGCACAACCCCGCGCTGTACCTGGCGTTGGCCGAAGCGACGGCCCAGGCCGGACACTACGACGAGGTCGAAGCGTGGATCGCTGCCGCCCTGGACAACGCGCCCGCCGACGCAGACGTCGCCAAAGCCGCAGCGCGCTTCTACCTGGAACGCTATCTCATCCACGCCACGTACCCCCTACACGCCATCGAGAGCGCCATCCAACTCGCGCCAGACGACGGTGAGGCGCAGATGCTGCTGGGACAGTTCCGGCTGATAGCTGGAGACAACGCCGGAGCGCTGGATGCATTGAACGCCGCAATCGAATTGGACTCGACCCTGGGAGAGGCTCACTACCTGCGCGGCCGGGCGCTTCAGGCTGCCGGAGAACAGGCTGAGGCGCAGGAAGCCTTCGTCCGCGCCGCCGACCTGGGCTACTGGCCGTAATCCGCTGTCGACCATCCACCGGCACATCTTATACCTCGTGACTACCGCCGATTGAACAGCCGATCCAGGACATAATCGACAGCCAGGAAGAGCAATACAGCCATCAACAAGAATCCCCACCAGGGCATATGAACGTACACTACAATGCGCAGCTTCTCCCAAATCATCCAGAGCGTAATCACCAGCGCAATGGCGGTCAGTGCGCTTCCTACTCGTCTACGCATAAGCACCTCCAGATTAGTGGTTAAGTGTATCACACCACAGGATAAAAGCATCCTGCCCATCCGAGGCAGACAAGCGAGCGTCGTCAGGCAGATAGAGCGACACATACAGCGTATACTCGCCGGGCAAAAGCGTCGCGGGGATGGCGATCTCCCGCGTTTCGACGAGGACTTCACCAACAGCCCAACCGGTCGTCGGCCGTGTCCAGTTGACCGGTTCGCCCTCGCTTTGCGCCACCACACGACCATCTTCCCCAACAAAATGGACAGAGACGCGGTACGCATCTCCCATCTCCGTCACAGCTTGCCACGCCAACCGCACAGACAGGGTTTCACCGGGAACGGGCGCTGCTGGCTCGAGCGTATACCCAATCAGGCGCACAGCACCGCCGAAGACGACATCCGCCTGCACAAGGCCAGACGGGGCACGCCAGACCCGCGTGGGCGCATCGATATCGATGGGGACCTCGGCCAGCACGCGATCGCAGCCGGGCAGGTAGATAATCAGGCGGTAGGCGCCACTCTCCACCCCGCCTGGCAAGCGGATGAGGGGACGCCCCACCCAACGTTCGCCGTCAGCCCAGCGGTCCGTAGGCCACCACACTGCCGAAAGCGGCAATTGCCAGGTGCGCGCCACGTCCCCAGTGGGATCCAGCAGCAGCACTTCGACCTCGAGAGATGCAGGGGGCGTTTCGATGGCTTCCCACACCCAACGCAGGCCCACAATTTCGCCCGGCGCAGCGCTGTGCCGATCCGCCGAAAGCGTCCATAGTCCTAGCGTGTCGCAGCGATGTAGAATAGCCTCCACGGGGACTTCAAGCGCTCGCAAATCGGGGCGTGTCTCTGGCGGCGTTACCGTTAAAGTGCCCAACGTCAACTCCGGGCCGAGCGGGTTGCCATCGGCATCCAGGACGGAGGCCGGTGACAATATTTGCTCATCGAACAAGCTCACGACGACGGTATACGTGCCCGGCGGGGTACCGGGAAACACCTCAACGATGTGCGGATCGTAGGCGTACTGCCCAGGCAGCCACTTCGTCGTGGGCGGCGTCGGTTCGTAGCCACGCGGATGCAGCGCCCCGGCGGGACTCCAACGCTGCCCGTCCGCACCAATCAACAGGATGACAGAATGATATTCTACCACCGGGATATCGCGAGCCTGCCACAACAAATCGATTTGCACTTCACCATCGGCGGGGAATTCGGCGGTGGCGATGTCGTAGCCCAGGAGTGTCAACCCACCGGAAAAAGACTGTGACAATCGCCGAGAAACTTCAGGTAGTTTGCCCGCCGCCAGACGAGAGTAGCGCAGAGGATTTACAGTCCCATCTACGACCAGTAACTTGAACGCGAGCAGAAGAAGAGCCAGTGCCGCCAGCGCCCAAGGAATGACGAAAGGCGAACGGGCGATGGTAACCAGATCGCGTGGCCTACCTGCGTCAATCGAAGGGACGGTGTCGTCGGTAAAGGGTTGGGGCCGCCACATTGCCAAACCGAACAACAGCAGTCCGAGCGCCGGGACGATCCCTGCCACTGCCCACGCGGGCGTCATCCCAAAGTACACATCGAGCATATGCCGGCCTTCAGGCACGGCGAAGGTTAACAGACCAGTCCGCGCCTCGGGCGCAGTCACCACCGGCGTGCCATCGATTTCCACCTGCCAACCGGGAAAGTAGAAACCCAGCCAACGCGCGCGAAAGGCTGTTGGCGTTTCAAGGATGATTGTCGCCCGCAGGGGATAATAGTCCGCTGCCAACACGCGTGCGCCTTCCGGCAATGCGCTCGCGTCCAGGCGCTCCGGTTCTGCACCACGCGCGAAGGCGTCAGCGATGCCCGTATTGGACGGATAATCTTCCACCCAGATGGGGAAATAGCTACCCTCAGGATCAACACCCATCCAGCCCTGCTGCTCGTAAGCGTAGAGATCGGTCATTGTGGGATATGACGCCATCGCGCAGAACCCCTTCGGCGGGTACGTGTTGGGCCAGGCAAAAAGGGAAAGCATGGTAAGGGTAAAGTAGAAAGTCAAAGGGTAGACAGCAGACGGTAGACGGAAGGAAGGAGGATGGGCGGTGGAGGGATGCGAGATGAAGGCAGCGGCGGCGAGGAAGGAGACGGGGAGCAGGGCACGGCCCACCAACTGCCAGGGAAACTGGATGTAGGCCAGCATCGGGAAGGCCTCCCACAACCACACAGAACCGGAACTGCTCATCCACAGGTAGCCGAGCGCCGCCATTGTAAAGAAGACTATGGATGCACGGATTTCGTTGGCACGCGCATTTGTTGGACCGCCTGGCTCCTCAGCAGTGTCTGCGCGCGCGCGCCGCCAGCCAATGATCACGCCCATAACCGCCAGTACCGTCTGGACAAGGCCGAGCGGCACGCGCATCGGTGGATTGAGAAAGTCAGGATCGTAAGGCGTGGGCAGGGTAAAAAGCATCTCGCGCCAGGTGGCGAAATTATAGTGGAAGTCATTGTTGCGCACGGTGCGCGATAGGTACGACTGCACCGTGGATTGCTCCATCAGCGCGGGGAACCAGAACCAGGCAGTAAGCATCGCCGCCAGCAGGACCACCACAAACGCCCAGGGCCACGCCCTACGCGCACGATACACCCACGCCAGTACAATCACGTAACCGCCAGGCAGCGGCGCAAAGAGTAGAGAGGAAATGCTGTGGCTCAAGAACAACGCCGCTGCCAACAACACCGACGCAACAAACGGGCCACGACCGCCACCAAGGATAACGCGGCGAAGGGTCACCATTAGCCAAGGGAGCAGCGCCAGGGCCACAGATTCGGGCATATTGCCACGACGCAGCGCATCCAGTAGCAGATACGGACCCAAGCCATACACCAGCGCCGCAATCCAGGCGGCTCGTTCGCCAAAGAGATCGCGCACCCAGGCGTAAGCCCCCCAGGCAGCAGCCGTTAAGCTGCCCGCATAAAGCAGACCAAGCACGAGTGGTAGCGCGAGGCCGGTCTGGTGAAGCAGCGCGCCGGCGATGTAGGGCAGCGGCTCGCGAAACGTGAAGAAAGGATAGCCGTATCCCAGCGCCAGGTTGGGCATCCAACGCGAGAAGATCCACCCCTGTCGCCACGCTGCATCGATAGCAGTGATACGATAGTAATGCAGGTCGTTATCGTGGGTACAGGGAAGCGCAGTTCCACTCAGCAACGGCAACAGCGCCGGAAGCAGGAAGAACAGCAGCACCATCAGATGCCACGGAGGGGCCAAAGTTCGTGTCCTCATCGAGGAAATTTTACCATAAATCGAGGGGTTGCACATCGAAAACGCGGTGAGACGCAATCGTCTCACCGCGCCGGGTGACTAATCAATCCATATCGTACAAGATCAAGGGTTCCTGCGTGATTCTCGATAGACGTACCACACGCGCTGAAACACCGTAATCCAGGTGAGGATCGCCATCACGATCAGCATCGGGCGTATCCAGCCAATAATCAAGCCCGCGCCCAACACTACCACGCGCTCGAGTCGCGTCAGAATACCGACTTTGCAATCGTAGCCGATGCCCTCAGCACGCGCGCGGGTGTAGCTGACCATCACGCTGCCCAAGAGAATGACAAAGATCAGATAAATCTCCAATGTCGCGTTCTGGCGCAGGAGCCAGAAGAGCAGTCCAAAGAGCAACGCGCCCTCGGAAAGGCGATCGAGCGTCGAATCAAGAAACGCCCCAAAGCGGCTCTTCGCCCCGGAGACTCGCGCCAGCGCACCATCCAACGAGTCCACCGACGACGCGAGCAACAAGAACACACCGCCCAACACCAAACGCCCCGAGGCAAGAATCAGGCCCGAAACAAGGTTGAGGAGAAATCCTAAAAGCGTCACCGCGTTGGGATGCAGTCCCAACCTCTCCAGAATCCGCGCGATCGGATATGTGATAAAAGTTGCTTGCGCGCGCAAGCAATCAGTCAACGAATCATACTGCTTAACCTTTGAGCGTTCCATCTATCTTCCCCTTGTAGTCTTTATCCGACAAAGATATCCCTAACAACGCTTCCATAGTATGCACCAATTCCTGAAACGCTGCCGGTTGTAGCCGATAACACACTTCACGTCCTACCCGCTCCGCAGTGACAAACCCGACCTGTCGCAACTGCGTCAAGTGCCAGGAGAGCAACGGCTGGCTGACCCGCAACACGCCCTCCAAATCTCTGACGTTCGATTCACGCTCCGCCAGCGCAGCCAGAATGCGTAATCGCAGTACCGAATGAAGTGCCTGGAAGCCCTTCGTCAGGCGACGGAGTTCTTTGTCAGATATACGACTCTCGATCATCGTGCCCAATCCATAAATAACTGTTTATATGTTATTCACATCCTAACGCGAAAGGGTAATTTGTCAATGGGTCTACGGATACGCATACTTCTAACTCTTCAGGTTAGATACATTGCCTAAAATGGCGGATTTATAGTATAATAGGACTGTTACTGTTGAAGAGTCATCCACAAACCATAACGGCGCTTGCTACCCGCCGGTACATGCATAAGGGAGATAGCTCTATGAAAGCTCAAACGCTGATCAAGCAATGGTTATCGTCACCAGCCCATCGTTTGGTACACATCTTTCTCATTGCGCTACTCGGACTTGGCGTGTTCTGGTGGGCGATGCATGGACAACCGGTAAAGGCGGATCCGGCCCTCATCTACGTGCGACCTGATGGTGACAACAACACCTGCAATGGCGAATACAATGCCCCTGTCACTGCCGCACCCAATTGCGCCGTTCGAACGATTGGACAAGGGGTATTTTCTGTCACCGTGGGGGGAGCGGTGTCAGTAACGCCAGGCGTTTATACAGAAACCGTCACCGTGAATAAAACGCTTACCCTGCAAGGCGCGAACCCGCCAGACGGTCCCGACGCAGCCACAGTTGCCGGCAGGATTAACGTCACAGGGGCGGGTACAGGCGTGACCGTCAGACACTTACGCATTATTCCCGGAGCTGTTAATGGTGATGCCGCAGCAGTCTCTGTCAGCGCTAGCAACGTCACGATTTCGGAGAATCTCATCGATGGCATAACCGGTAATGGCACCGGTACGGTCAAGGGGATTCACCTTTACAGTGGCATCCTCCCCGGAATTACGAACATCACTGTGTTGACCAATACGATCCAAAATGTGGTTAACACAGGGAGAGGCGCAGATGGAATCATGGTGCAAGGTGTGATAACCGACGTGACGCTTATGGCAAACACCGTTCAAACCATTACCTCTGACGGCTGGGCCTACGGGATCGAAGTTGCCCCGACCGCTTCAGCGTCTGCCAACCCGCCCGCAAATGTCACAGTCCAACAAAACACCATCAGCAACGTGAACGCCAGCCTCTATCCAGGCGTGGGAGCCATCATCGATACCACGGATGCAACCCCCGCGGACGCCAGCCAGGTGACGATCTTCGGTAACACCTTCTCCAACTTACTCGTGCCGCTGGCTAACAAAGATATCACGCACACGCTTAATGCCTCGGGCAACTATTTGGGCGATACAGATGCCACTACGCTCGCACAAGTCATTTCACCAGCGCTTGTGGGACGCATCGATTACACACCATGGCTTGCTAATGCGACGGATGCAGCGCCAGGAACGCCCGGCTTCCAGGGAGACTTCTCCACCCTGTGGGTAGGCCCGCACAATGAACAGACCGGCACAGTCGGACGGATTCAAGAAGGCATAGATTTAGTCACGACGGGCGGGATGGTCCATATAGCGGCGGGAACGTATACCGAGTTGGTTACTGTGACCAAGTCTGTTACCCTCGTGGGTGAGCCAGATGTCGTAATTCAACCAAGCGAAAACATCCTCGACTTCAGCTCAAATCATAATGGCACTGTCATCTGGATTCAAGCTCCTGACGTAACCATTCGTGATGTACACATCGACGGAGACAACCCCGGCATCACCGGCGGCTATCCCTACGGTGGCGCCGACATCAACGCTTCACGCGGCATTTACATGGGCGGAACGCCCGGCAATTTCGACCGTGCGCACATCGAGAACGTCACCATGCGCAACCTTGGGCGTGGCATCAACTTTTACGGCGGGCAAGATCACAGGCTGCTCAACAATGTCGCGTCTAACCTGGGCGGACCAGACGACGGTAATTATGGGTACGGGATTTTGTTACACGGCGATAGTTCGGCGTTGATCTCTGATAACGCGATCAGTCAAACTTTGGTCGCCGGTATCTTTATGCAAAACAATCACAGTACCAACCATACTGACATTCGCCTCAACACAGTCAACGACGCGCGCATCGGCCTGGGTTGGAATATGCTCTATGGTGGTGGCAGCGGATTGGTCGAGGATAACACCGTCACCGACGCAGAAATGGGGATGCAGGTCACGTCAATTACCAACGGTCACCTGGAAGTGCGCGACAACACATTTACGATTCCCACCGGCAATGACGAGGTGGGTTTCCTGGTATGGAACACGCGCCCGCAAACCATCCTGATCGCCGGCAATACGGTGAATGGCAGCGATACAGGCGTTCTCGTGGAGGACGTCAATCCTACCTTCGGCCCGAGCCAGGCGCACGCGCAGCTTACCGGCAATCTATTCGATGGCGCGACCACAGCCATCGAAGTGTCCAGCAACAGCATCACGCAAAGCATCAGCCTGACGGCGACCAACAACGTCATCAGCAACGTTGCGACAGGCCTGAGCCTCACCGGCACAGTCGCCATCGACCACGTCACGTTCGCCGGCAACACGCTGGATCATCTGACTACAGTGTTTAGCGTTTCCACGACAGGCGATTTCTACGCTTACGCCAACAACATTACCACCTTTGATGCCGGGATCGTCGATCCGATAGCGGAGCTCAACGCCCGTCATAACTGGTGGGGCACGCACAGCGTGCAACCGAACGGAGTGAATCCTGATAGCTGGAATTACCGCCTTGGCGCGCCCGTTGACACATGGGGCATAGGGACGTTAGGCGACGCAACCCTAACCAGCGCCGATGGTAGCGGCCAAGGCATCATCGTCAACCACGGATACAGCGTCGCGCCTTTCGGCCAGGCAACGTTACCCTATGGCGGCCCACCCTGTTCTGATGACTACGACTTTTTCGTCCTCGACGCCGACGGTTCATGGGCGGTAAACGTTCCATTGACGACTAGCGTAGCAGGATGTGAAGTGGATGGCCAGACCCTCTACCGCTTCACCTTGACAGACGATGGCTGGCCCGACACCGGTTGTACCGGCGTTGACTGCTGGTTGACCCCGCCGGGTGTGACCCGCAACGGCGATATCCTCGCGGTCACCGTGGACGCCGACGCATTCTTGCAGGGCACGCCATTTGTCGCCGGGAACGGCCAGGCCAACCTCGTCGTCAGCAAGGAGAACTTCCGCACGGTTGTCCAGCCCGGTGAGACATTAGCCTACCTCATCACTATCACCAACACCGGCAATGTCCCGGCGACAGTTTCCGTCACCGACACGCTGCCTGCTAACACCTCCTTTCTAATCGCGTCCAACGGGGGGACTAACGGATCCGGCATCGTCACCTGGCCTGCATTCCCCCTCGACAGCGGCGCCAGCGCCACCCGCCTTGTCGTCGCCACCGTGGGCGAAAGCTTCCTCGCCGGCGTGGACACCATCACCAACACTGTCACCGCCACAACGCCCAACGAAGCAGACGCAACCAACAACACCGCCTGGGATATCGACCCAATCAATGCAGCGCCAGACCTTACGCTCAGTAAAAGCGATGGCGGCGCGGATGCCAGACCCGGTGAAACGCTGGTCTACACGCTCACCTACGCCAACACCGGCAGCCAGGGCGCGACCGGCGTCGTCATCACAGAGACCCTGCCCGCGTACACCACCTTCGCCGCTTCTGCCGGTTGGACGGGAAGCGGAACAACCTATACATACACCGTCGGAAACCTGCCTGCCGGGACCGGCGGAAATGTCACCTTCGCCGTAACCGTCACGATGCCGCTTGAGGCAGGTGTCACGCACATCCACAATACGGCCACCATCGCCGATGACGGCAGCAACAGCGCCGATGTCATCAGCCGCACCACAACCCTCGCCACGCCCGTCAGCGCCACGCCCGACCTGGAAATCAGCAAAACCAACGGCGTCGATGCCGTCACGCCCGGCAACACGCTGACCTACCAGATCGTCGTCACCAACACCGGCGATCAGGAGGCCGCCAGTGTCGTTGTGACCGACTATCTGCCCACGCACACAACTCTTGACTCTGCTTCGGATGGCTGGAGCATGAGCGCGCCTGGCGTTGTTACCTGGCCGCCCTTTGCATTGGCTGGCGGCAACACGAGCACCACGCTCGCCGTCACGCTCACCGTCCCCAATCCCTTCCCGGGGACGACCAACTTTATAACCAACACAGCCATGGCCACCACCGATGGTATAACCGCGACTGCGCAAGATGGCGATCCGATTACTGCTGCGCCCCTCTTGACGCTGAGCAAGAGCAACGACGTGACCACCGTAACGCCCGGCAGCACGCTGATCTACCGTCTGGTCATCACCAACAGCGGCGACCAACTCGCCGCCGGCATCGTGCTGACCGACACGCTGCCCGATCATACAGACTTCGTCCTGGCCTCGCACGACGGCACGGAAGAGAACGACGTCGTCACCTGGCCGGCCTTCGACTTGCCCGGTGGCGGAGTCAGCACGACACGCCTACTTGTCGTCAATGTGGATAATCCCCTGCCTGCCGGCGTGACCACCATCGCCAACACGGCGGCGTTACACGACAATAGCGGCCTTACCGCCAACGCGCCCGATGTGGATAACGTGGATGCCAACCCCAACTTCATCCTCACCAAGACCAGCGCCGTCACCACCACCACACCCGGCGAGACGCTCAACTACACGATCACGATTACGAACACAGGCAACCAGGACGCAACCGGCGTCATCATCAGCGACACGCTGCCCGCCGACGTCACTTTCACCGCTGGCAACGCCTCCGATGGCGGCATCTTGAGCGCACCCGGCATCGTCACCTGGCCCGCTTTCAACCTTGCCAGCGGTGCCAGCGCGACACGCCACCTCACCGTCACCGTAAACCATACGCTCCCGGCTGGTCTTGAACTGCTTATTAACACTGTTGATGCTATCGACGGCCGAGGATACACGGCGACAAACCAACACGTAGACATTGTAGATGCCGCGCCCGACCTGGCGATTAGCAAAACTGATGGAGGCCTTTCTGCAATCCCCGGTGAGGTGCTTGTATACACCCTGAATTATGCGAACCTGGGCGACCAGGATGCCGCCGGCGTCGTCATTACCGAGACTGTGCCCGCCTACACGACCTTTGACGCGACCGGGAACCCCGGCTGGACGTGCGTTAACGGCGCGCCTGCCGGAACAACATGTACATACGACGCCGGCGACTTGCCTGCAAACGACTCCGGCAACGTCACGTTCTCCGTGCGTATCGCCCAACCGCTGCCCGCGAGCGCAACAATCATCTCCAACACAGCAGCTATCACCGATGATGGCACAGGCGGTGAAGACGCCAACCTGAACAACAACGTCACCACCATCACCACCGCCGCCTTTGCTGCACCCACTCTCGTGGCCAGCAAGGACGATGGCCGCGCATCTGCCCAACCCGGCGACACGCTGAGTTACCTCATTACCATCACGAACACCGGCGATCTGGAGGCCACGGGAATCCGCATCACCGACACGCTGCCGCTGCATACGATGTTCGTCGCCGCTTCGGATAGTGGGTACACTACAACTTCTGGCATTGTCGCCTGGCCGCCCTTCAACCTGCCCGGCGGCGGCGGCAGCGTCACCCGTCTCGTCATCGTGACCGTGGACGATCCCTTGCCTGCCGGGGTGACGAGCATCGCCAACACCGTCACCGCCATCGCCCCAGATCAAACGATGCCGATCGAGATGCAGGATGTCGATACCGTCATCGCCGCGACCGATCTGTCGCTCACCAAGCACGCCGCTGCTACCGCCGTCGAACCAGGTGACGTGCTCGCCTACACGCTCACCTACGCGAACATCGGCAATCAAGAAGCCACCGGTATCGTCATCACAGAAACCGTGCCCGCATATACAACGTTCGATCCTGCCGCCAGCCATCCTAACTGGAATTGTATGGGCGCGACCTGCTCGTATGCCATTGATAGCTTGCCGGGAGGAGTTACACACAACATCACTTTCACTGTGAATGTCGTCGATTCCCTACCCACAGGTATCACGCAAATCGTAAACACCGCTGGCATCGCCGACGACGGTGAAGATACCAACCTGGCAAACAACACTGCGAGCACGGTCACACCCATCATCGCCGCGCCGGATCTCACGCTCGCCAAGAGCGACGGCGGCGTGACCACCATACCGGGGGCGGTGCTCGCCTACACGCTCACCTACGCCAACGTCGGCAACCAGGAAGCTACTAGCGTCGTCATCGCCGAGACTGTACCAGCGCACACTATGTTCAACACTACCAGCAGCAGTCCTGGCTGGAGTTGCACTGACGGTGCACCGGCTGGAACGATCTGCACCAACGCTATCGGCAGTCTGCCAGCTGGCGACTCCGCTGCCAGACAGTTCGCCGTGAACGTCGTCAACCCTCTTCCCGCCGGGGTGACGCAGATCGACAACACGGCCACCATCGCCGACGACGGCAACAACGGCGCGGATCCCACACCGCTGAACAACACCGCGGCTACTGTCACACCCGTCGAGGCCACGCCCGACCTGGAAATCAGCAAATCCGACGGTGTAAGCAGCGTCGATCCCGGTGATATTCTCACCTACCAAATCGTTATCGCCAATACTGGCAACCAGAACGCGACCGGCGTCCGTGTCACCGACAATCTCCCGGAGAACACGGTCTTCGTCACGGCCTCCGATAGCGGCAGCCAAACCATGCCCGGCATCGTCACATGGCCAGAGTTCGCCTTGGCTGGTGGCACGAGCGTCACCCGCAGCGTCACCGTCGAAGTCCCCGATCCGTTCCCGGCGGATACGAACCTTATCACCAACAGCATCACCGTGGCCGATGACGGCATGAATGGTCCCGATCCCACGCCGGGGAACAACACCGCTACGGATGTGGATACCCTCTCCGCCGCCGCGATCCTGCTGATGGTCAAAGATGATGGGATCATCACCGTCACGCCGGGCAGCACGCTCGTCTACAGCCTGATTATCAGCAACACCGGCAGCCAACTCGCCACCGGCATCCGGCTCACCGACACGCTCCCTGCAAACACGACGTTCTACATTGCCTCGGATAACGGCAGCCAAACCGCGCCGGGCGTCGTCACCTGGCCCGCCTTCAACCTGCCCGGCAGCACCAGTACTACGCGCCTGCTCGTTGTGACCGTGGACAACCCCCTACCCGTCGGCGTGACCGCCATCACCAACACGGCCACGCTGAGCGACAATCAAGGTCACATGTTGGAGGCCGAGGATGTCGATGGGGTGGACGCCAACCCGCTCCTCGCCCTCGCCAAGACCAATGCCGTTGAGTCCGTCGCACCCGGCATGACGCTCGCCTACACGCTCACGCTCAGCAATAACGGTAACCAGGAGGCCACCGGTATCCTCATTACCGACACCCTGCCCGCAAACGTCACCCTCGTCGCGGCTTCCGACGGCGGCTACAGCAGCAGTCCGGGTATCATCGCCTGGCCTCCCTTCAACCTCGCAGGCGGCGGCGCCAACGTGACGCGCCAGCTCACTGTCGCCGTCGATGCTACGCTCCCGGCCGGCGTCGAGATCCTCGTCAACACCGCGCGCGCCGTCGAGGATCGCGGCTACACGGCCGCCGCGCAGCATGCGGACCTCGTTGTGGCGGCACCGGACCTAGCGATCAACAAGACAGATGGCGGCACTGCCCCACGGCCCGGCGACACATCAGTATACACGCTTGCATACATCAACACGGGCGATCAGGGCGCTACTGGCGTCCTCATCGCCGAGACCGTGCCCGCGCACACAACCTTCGATGCTGCCGCCAGCAGCGCCGGCTGGACATGCGCTGACGGCGCACCCGCAGGGACATCCTGCACGTACCCTGTCGGCAATCTGTCGGCGAACGCCTCCAATACCGTCGCTTTCGCCGTGCGCGTCGTCACCCCGCTGCCTGTCAACGCCACGCAAACCGGGAACACGGCCTCCATCGCGGATGACGGCAGTAACGGCGCGGATACCGAACCGTCGAACAACGCGGCGAGCCTGATTACCCCCATCGACGCGACTATCGATTTACTCATTACCAAAGATGACGGCGGCATTACGGTAGAACCGGGCGAGACCATCGTCTACACGCTGACCTACGCCAACAGCGGCGATCAGATTGCGGGCGGCGTAATCATCACGGAGACCGTGCCCACACTCACCACGTTCAACCAAACCGCCAGCAGCCCCGGCTGGACGTGCGTGGACGGCGCGCCCGCCGGAACGGTGTGCGCCTACGCGCTCGGCGATATCATCGAAGGCGGCACGCTGTATTTTGCCGTGGACGTCGTCCTGCCGTTCCCCATCGATGTGAGCGAAATCACCAACCAGGTGGTTATCGGCGCCGACGCCAACAACATCCCAGATGCTAACCCGGACAACAACACCGCCACGGCAACCACACCCATCATCACCCGGCCCGATCTCATCGTTGGGAAAGACGATGGTTTCAGCGTCGTGCTGCCGGATCAACAATTCACCTACGTTATCACGATCACCAACGTAGGGACGCAAAACGCGACCAACGTTCTGATCACCGATACGCTGCCCGCCCACGTTGTTTTTGCCAGCGCTTCAGATGGCGGGACACAGAGCCGTCCCGGCATCGTTACCTGGCCCGTCATCCCGCAAGTGGCGCTGGATGAAGTCATCACGCGCACGCTCAGGGTAGTGGCCGACAGTGCGTTGCCGGCCGGCGTGTCGCACATCACCAACACCGTCACCGTAGGTGATGACGGGACGCATGGCCTGGACCTGAATCCCGCCGATAACACAGCCATCGATGTAAACGCCGTCGGCGCGATGCCGGATCTCGTCCTCGACAAAACGGTAGACCGCGCCGTCATCCATCCGCAAGGCCCCTTGGTCTATACAGTTCAAGTCCAAAACACCGGCTCACAGGGCGCGACAGGAGTCAACATTGTCGACCATTTGCCGCCAGATACACACTTCGTCAACGCATCAGATGGCGGGATTGAGAGCACGCCGGGCGTTGTCACCTGGCCGAGCATCACACTCAACGTGGGACAGCAGAGCGTGCGCACATTGACCGTACAGGCGGCGGCAAGCCTGCCAGAGGGTCATATACTCACGAACACCGCCACCATATCCGATGACGGCATAAACGGAGAGGATCCCACGCCAGAAAACAACGTCGATACGGCCAGCAGTCGCATCAAATGGCCCATTATCTACCTGCCGCTCGTGCTACGCAACTACAGTGTTGGCCCGGATCTCATCGTCGAGGATGTCAATTTCGGTGAGAACCACATCGCGATCACCATCAGGAATCAGGGTAAGTTGCCAGTGCCCGCACCTGAGGGCTTCTGGATCGATTTGTATGTCAATCCCTCGCCTGCGCCCACCCAGGTCAACCAACTATGGGATCCGATATCCCCCTACGGCGCAGCCTGGGGTGTAGACCGCGATGCCCTGCCCATTCCTCCCAACGAGACGTATATCATCTATCTGTACGACAAATTCCACAAACCTGCCTACACCCGTCTACCGGCGGCGCTCAGGGCTGGAGATGTGATCTACGTACAGGTAGACTCCTACAATGGAGCGACGAACTATGGTGTGGTACTGGAAGACCACGAAATAAGCGGAATCGCGTACAACAACATCTACAGCGTGGTCCTCACGGAAACCTATCCAATGAATCCGGGCATAATGATGCAGAGTGTTCCGGAACCTCCAGAGTCTGATGCCCTGCCGGAGAGACCCTAGCGCGTATGCCAATTCATCTCTTGTCCGAAGATGTCGCCGCCCGTATCGCCGCGGGCGAGGTAGTCGAGCGTCCAGCCTCCGTCGTCAAAGAACTAGTGGAAAACAGTCTGGACGCGGGCGCAACCCGCGTGGAGGTGGAGACGCGCGGCGGCGGGCGCACGTTAATCCGTGTGCGCGATAACGGCGCGGGTATTCCTGCAGTGGAGGTAGAACTGGCGTTCCGCCGCCACGCCACGAGCAAGCTGGAAAGCGCCACCGATCTGGAGATCATTGCCACGTTGGGGTTTCGCGGCGAGGCACTGGCGAGCATCGCCTCGGTGAGCCGGGTGACGTGCCTCACCCGCCACACCGCAGAGGAGGCCGGAACGCGTCTGAGGATCGAGGGGGGTGAAATCGCCGCGCGCGCCACGGTGGGACGTCCATACGGGACGGAGTTGCTGATCGAAGACCTCTTCTACAACGTGCCCGCGCGACGCAAGTTTCTGCAATCCGAGCGGACCGAGCGCAATCACATCGATGCCTTTCTCACGCGCTACGCCATCGCCTACCCGCACGTCGCGTTCACGCTGGTTCACGATGGACGAGAGATTCTCGCTACATCGGGCAACGGCAGCGCGCAGGAGGCCCTGCTCAACGTCTACGGGATGGATCTGGGCACCAGCTTGCTGGAAATTCCGTGTGAGGACAGCGCCCACGCGACGACAGACGATATCCAGGTATGCGGCTTCGTCGGCCCGACAAACGTGCATCGCGCCAACCGGGGCTACATTACACTGTTTGTCAATGGGCGCTGGATACAGGATCTGCGACTGACCTACGCCATCATCCAGGCGTACCACACACTGCTGCCGGTGAAACGCTACCCCGTCGCCTTCGTCAGTGTGACATTGCCTGTGGAAGACGTGGATGTAAACGTGCATCCGGCTAAAACGGAAGTGCGCTTCCGCGACGGCGACGCCGTATTTCGCGCGGTGCAGCGCACCGTCCGCGCCACGGTGATTGAGGAAGCCCCGGCAGCGACCACCTGGGAAACGCCCCGGGTGGGGTCGGTTGAAGATGTCGCACCTTCGGATATGACAACGCGCGCTCGTCTCGCCGCATTGACCCCTGCGGCTCGGCAGATCGCTTCTTCCCCAACAGAAATACCCACGGAAACAGCGCCATTCGAGAGTGCAGCGCCCACGCCGGCGTTTGTCACAGGCACACTGCTCGCGTCGCCTGAAGGGACCGGATCGGGTCTCGCTAAGCCAGGGGCATCGACTGCCGCCGCCTCTCCCACACTTCCGCCATTGCGCGTCATCGGCCAAGCGGCGACGATGGTCATTATCGCCGAAGGCCCGGAGGGGATTTATCTGATCGACCAGCATGCTGCACACGAACGCATCCTCTACGAACGCCTGATTACAGCGTGGATGCAGGGGCAGGTAGCCGTCCAGCCGCTGCTGGAGCCAGAATCCGTGTCTTTGCCCGTCGCCGAGGCCGCCTATCTGGAAGAACTGCTGCCTGCACTGTTCGCCTTGGGGATGGAAGTGGAGCCATTTGGGGCGGGAACGTTCCTGGTACGATCAATGCCTGCGCTGCTCGCCAATTTATCTCCAGCTGTTTTGTTGGCTGATATTGCCGCCAGCACTGAAGAGTCGCCTATCCATACTGCGTTGGAGGAGATGATTGTGCGCCGCATCTGCAAACGCGCCGCGATCAAAGCCGGACAGGCGCTCTCGCGCGAGGAGATGGAGCGCCTGGTACGCGATCTGGAACACACATCCAACCCGCGCACCTGCCCGCATGGACGCCCCACCATCGTACAGATCGGGGTCGAGCAGCTTATCCATCAATTCGGACGTGGTTAGTCCTGAAATCAAGCGCGGATTCACATAGATGTTCGCTGATCACAATTTATCTGCATGAGTCTGCGAAAAACCAGCGTCCTTGTACGACGCCAATCCTTGTCTCTTTTTACGGAACAGATATAATAAAGCCTGCATGGAAACTCGCACACGGTGGAGGAAGTACTGTGGCACTATCAACTGACGATCAACAACACATCGAAGAACTGACTATAAAACTGGTGGAGCACTACACCTTCAAACGCCCGCCCCTCCAGATCGAAAAGGTGCTTTCAACCCCCCCTGAGGGTCTGAGTAGCGTGGATATCAGCGATATGTCGCTCGTCTTTGGGATTGGCGAACATCGCTATGAATACCGCATGGCGATGGCGCGCCTGCTCTACCGTGAAATCTGCCGCGCCAGCGCTAATTGGGAGCAGCAGTACCCTTACAGTAACGACGCCGCCAAGTATTTCGCCGCGAGTTTTCTCGTCCCCACGCAATGGCTGCTTAAAGCAGCTCGACGGCCCTTGATCAACCTACAGCAACTCAGTGAGGATTTTCAAGTGCCGGAGTACGCCATCGCCAACCGACTGGTACAGTTGGGGAAACGGGTCAAGGGAATGTCGTAGCGGAGCCTGTCGCATAAAGTATGCATGCGGGCCTGTGCTAAGCCCGCCGCACTTCGATGATTTGCCTGCCCATCCACGCCCACTGCCGGCGAAACTCGTCAAGCTGTTGCCACATCATCCCATCGGCACGCGCGATGAAGGGATCGACGAAGCCCAGCCCCCACTTAGGATCCCACGCAACGAGAACTTTGTAGTGCGACCAGCCTTCCCATGTACGCCCCACAAAACGCAACGGCTCTCCCACGATTACCAACGTGAGGCAGTTCTGGTACAGGTTAGCAAACAACCGCTTTAGGGATGTTCCCACGCGCCAGCGAGCGCGCAATCCCAGTCGGCGCAACGACACGACAGTCCCCCACGGCAACGTGGCCCAACCGGGGATGCGCTCTGGGAAACCACGATGATTCAGTTCTTCCGCCAGCGCCGCCGCATCCACCAAAGGCATCCCATATAGCGCGTTGGTGACCATCGCCACACAATATGGGCCACAGTCGTTTGTATCCCCTTGGTGAACGTGGTAACGCGCCACAGGAAATGCCAGTTCGATGCTCACTTCAGGAATCTGCACCCTCATTCACGCCTTCCCGTCCGATCACCCACGCGCTCAAGGCGCACAACACGCCCAGATGCAAATGGACATTGTTCACCAGGATATTGTCCACTAAGTTATGCACGGTAAAGTGCATCCACCCACCGAGCAGGCCAAGCGCCAGGCCACGTGCCAGACCCGTTGTACGACGCGATGTACGCCAGAGGCCCACAAAGATGCTGCCAAGCAGCACAAGATAAGCGCCCAGGCCCAGAACGCCGACTTCGGCCAACAGATTGAGGTAATAATTATGCGCGTGCCCCAGGGCATACGGCCAATTGATGAGCCGGTGCGCAGGGTAAGCCGCCTCGTAGCAGCCGAAGCCCACACCGAGCCAAAAATGTTCGCGCCACATCGACAGGGCCGCTTGCCAGTGCGCCATGCGTTCAATAACGGCATAATTCGCGTCATTGATACCTACCCCGCGCACGTCTTCGAAGCGCGCATATTCGAGGAAACCAGTCAGCCGGGAGGCAATCGACGGGTGCAACCACCCGGCAGCGTATAGTCCCAATCCACCAACCACGATCACCACTGCCAGCGCCAATCCCCATACACTGCGGCGCGGCAAACTAACGGCGATGACAAACAGCGCCGCCGCGAAACCCATCCATCCGCCGCGCGACCAGGATGCCAGCAGGCCCGCCGCAACCGCCGCAAACGCAAACAACAACAAACCGAATCTGTAATTGATGACTGGAGATTGGCGATTCGTGATTCGCCATTTGCCATTCGTCACCCATTCCCACACTACGACGGCGACGAGTCCGGCCAGAAGCCCGCCAATGAGACCCAAAAAACCGGCGTAGGGGTTGGGCTGCTGAAAAGTGCCGTAGGCGCGATAAAATTGCGCGTCGATCGCAAAATGTTCCGGTAGATCATCAGCAAGACCGAACTGCCACAGGCCAATAAGCGCCTGGAACACTGCGCCAACAGCGAGTAGCGCAACCACCAACGGCACACGCCGTCGTCCCTCTTTGCCGCGCAGCCGGTCATAAACCAGCAAAAACATTAGCACGATCTGTCCCCATTTGCCCCACTCCAAAAATCCAACCCACAGATCGGCAGGTCGCCATAACGAGGGCAACACCGCGCCCATAAAGCCAAGTAACGGTAGCAGTAACGGCGGCAGTGGGATATGGACATCGCGGCGCAGCAATCCACGCACAATCCAAATGCCCGCTGTTATGAGAAAAACCGTCTGTCCGATTACCGCAGGAACCTGCGGCAACTCCATACGCAACCATGCCCACAACGGCCCCAGAAAAAGCGCCATGCCGACGCCCACAAGCGGTTCCCACATACTGGCTACAAAAGTAAAAGCCAACGTCGTCAATAACAGACAGTTCACCAACGAAAGCCGCGACAGGAGCACGCCCCACACCATACCGGCCAACGCCAGCGCCGCCGGGAGCGCCCACACGGGGAGTGCGTCGCGCCGCAAGCGCCCTAACCCGAATATTCCGTCCATGTCACCAACTTGAGCGCCTCATCGTAGACAAACTTCGCCTGGAAGACACCCGCCTCCATCTGCAACACGCGCGGGGCGAAAATCATATCCGCCTGCGGGATCGGCACGTCATTCAAATATGTCGACACCGGCATCCAGGCAAAATCGCCCTCCCGCAGGTCGGGCTGCACGACGCCGGAGAACATTCGCGTGGTATAAATGAAGAGCATCCAGTTCCACTCCGGCAACGGGGAAACCTCCGTGCAAAAACCACGCAGGCGCAAATCGTCTACGACCAGGCCGGTTTCCTCCACTAGCTCGCGGCGTGCCGTCTCGTGCGGCGACTCGCCCATCTCGACCTTACCACCCGGCGCGATCCACAGCCCGAGATTCGGTTCCTTGTTGCGCCGCATCACCAGCACCTCGTCGCCACGGCGCACGTAGACCAGCACGCTGAGGACGTAAGCCGGTATCACGCCAGCCCCAACTTCACACGGAAGTAATCCGCCGTCTTGCGCAGCCCCTCCTCCACCGGCACACGCGGCTCCCACCCCAACGCCGTCTGCGCCTTGCCGATGTCGGGACAGCGCTGCTTGGGATCGTCGGCAGTTCGTTCGTCGGTGGGATGAACGAAGGTGATTTCGGACGCGCTCCCGGTGACTTGCAGCGTCAACCGGGCAAACTCGAGAATCGTCAGCTCAACAGGATTGCCGAGGTTTACCGGGCCTTCAATATCTGCCGCCATCAGGCGCACAATGCCCTCCACCAGATCGTCTACGTAGCCGAACGAACGCGTGCGCGAGCCATCGCCATAGACCGTCAGCGGCTCGCCACGCAGCGCCTGGCAGATAAAATTCGGCACCACACGCCCATCGTCGGCGCGCATGCGCGGCCCGTAGGTGTTGAAGATGCGCACGATGCGGGTATCCACGTGGTGATAGCGGTGATAGGCCATCGTCAACGCCTCGGCGAAGCGCTTGCTCTCGTCGTAGACACCACGCGGCCCCACTGGATTGACGTTGCCCCAATAGGTCTCTTCCTGCGGATGAATCAACGGATCGCCGTAGACCTCGGAGGTGGAAGCCAGCAGGAACTTCGCCTGTTTAGCCAGCGCCAGTCCCAATGTGTTGTGCGTCCCCAACGCCCCCACCTTGAGTGTCTGAATAGGATAGTTCAAATAGTCCACCGGGCTTGGCAACGAAGCCAGATGCAGCACCATATCCAACGCGCCCGCCACATAGATGTAATTTGTGACGTTGTGCTTGACAAATGAAAAACGCGGATGGCCTGCCAGATGCGCGATATTATCCGTGCTCCCTGCACTCAGATTATCCATCGCGATGACCTCGTGGCCCTCGGCCAAATACCGGTCGCACAAATGCGACCCAATGAACCCTGCCCCGCCTGTGATGAGAATACGCATATCGCCTCCTTGCATTCCTAACCTGATGGCATTATACTCCAAGCCGTAAACAGGCCAATCGGAGAGCGTATGGGAAAAACTTTGTTGCTGACCGGGCATCCCGGTATTGGAAAGACGACGATTATCCGCAACGTCGTCGCGCAATTGGGAAACAAGGCGGGCGGGTTCTATACCGAGGAGATCGTCGGCCCTGGCGGACGGAAAGGGTTCCGGCTGATCACGCTGGATGGTAAAGAAACGACCATCGCTCACGTTGATCTGCGCGATCCCAAAGCACCGCGCGTCGGGCGCTACGGTGTAGACGTTGCCGCATTGGAGCGCGCGGGCGTCTCTGCGTTACGCCGCGCGATACAGGAGAAAAAACTGGTCGTCGTGGACGAAATCGGCACGATGGAATTGTACTCCCGTGCCTTTTGCGACACGGTGATGCTGGCGATCCTGGGGCCGACGCCGGTTTTGGGGACCATTATGCGCCATCCTCATCCTGAAAGCGACGTGTTCAAGACGCTGGCGCAAGTGACCCTATGGGAAGTGAACCGCACGACCCGTGACGATCTGCCCGACAAAGTGAGAGTATGGCTTAACAAAAACACATAGGCGGCTTCCTGTCGGAGCCGCCTATGGTTAAGCTATTGGGGCTATTACCTCTAAGACCGTACTAAGCTAGCTCGCGCTGCCGACCAACGAATGCAACTGCTGCTTCAACGAATCAATCTGCGCGCGGGTCTTCTCCACCTTCTCGAAGATTTCCTGCCGGCTCTGAACGGATTCCTGGAGCAGGCTTGCCGCAGCCTTCGTGCGCGTCGGGGCGACGCCGGCTTCGACGAGCAAGTCCAACTGCGCGCGCGTGACCTTGTCCACCGGCACGACCATCAGGTTGGAGACATCCTGCGCCGTCTTGATAAGCGCCCTGCCCAACGACTCCATTACCTTCGCCGTTTCATCGACGATCTTGTTTAAAGGCAGCGTAATAGCAACGGTTTTCGGCGCAGCCTCAGCTTCAGGCGTTGGCTGAGCAGACTCGGCAACCACTTCGACATCAACCACTTTTCCTTCGTTCATTGTTTCCCTCCGTATTCTTTTCTTTTATGGATGATTGTTCAGAACCAGAACCGCCGGCTTACGCCTCAGGCTCCAGCTTGACCTCTTTACGCAATTGCTCGCGCAGTTCGGCAATCTGCTGGGTGATGCTGCCGATCTTGTCGAAAAGCACCTGGTTGGCCTTGATGCCCTCGGCGATGAGGAACGCGGCGCTTTCGGAACGGCTCTTGGTGACTTCCGCATCCACCAGCATATCCATGTGCACCAGAGCCTCATCGTTCACCCGTACCATAACCACGTTGCCGCGCGCTTGCAGCGCCTCACTCAACGCCTGGCCAAACGTCTCGACCTGCTTCAACGCATCCTTCAACGAAGCAGACGCAGGTTTCTTGCCCTCGTGCTTCTCTTCGCCCTCAGGGGCTTCCTCAACCGCGGTCTCCACTTCCACAACCGGGGTTTCCTCGATCACGACTTCGACTTCTTTCTTCTTCGTCATTTGTTTGCCTCCTTACAAGCACTTGTTCTTTTTTACTTACCCGTAATTCTATTACGTATTACATTGTAATATAGTTGCATGGTTTTGTCAAGAAGCAAACAAACCCCTGCGAAGGTTCTGGCCAGAACCTTCGCAGGGGTTCCACTAACTGTTACCGGTTCCGCATCACCAGCGGCAGGTAGACGTGCCAGGTCGCTGCCTGACGACGCGCATACACGCCAATACGCTCGGCCCCACGATCGGCGCGCAGGTCTTGCCAGACAAGCAACCACTCAGAACGCCCCTCGCGCGCGGCGACAACGGGGCAATATCGGGCCGAATCAGCAGCCTTGGCGATAGGCAGGCCGACCGTCGAGGGAATGCCTTTTACATTCAGTTGGCGCGCATAGATGTCGGACAGATAAACCGCCTCAGTCTGCGGCGCACCATGCCAGGCCACCAGGAAAGCCCTGGCTGCAGCATTATAGGCCACATCCGGCGCTCCTTCGCGGTAGGCATCCTGCGTCGCAATGGGAATCGGCGCGCCGAGTGGCGACCCATCCACGGCGAGCACCCGCCCCAGCACATCTCCATCACCATCCGTTACCGCCTCAGTATCCTGCCAGACAACGAAATACGACCCCGCAGGCCCGGCAGTTAAGCGAGGGAATTCCTCAAAGTGATCAGCGGCATCAGCGATCACAAACTCAAATGGCAGCAACGTGCCGGTTGTCGCGTCCACCCGCTGCCCATAGATACCCCAACCGTCCCGATCGGCAAGATTATCCTGCCAGACCGCGAGGAAACTACGGCTGGCAGCGTCGTAAGCCACGTCAGGATAGCGCGCATGGCGGTCCACGCCGGCCATCGTGAACAGGAAATTCTCACTCACGTCCGTCAAAAGTGGAACACCCGCGTCCGACAGGAATTGTCCACACAGGTTCGTGATCTGGGAAACAGAGTATACACTCTCAAAGATCACCAGGTAGCGCGCCAACTCCGGACTAAAGGCGACGACCGGCGCGTGTTGCTGGTCCGGCGCCGAAGAGATCGTGATTTTGTCGCCGATCAACTCGTTGCCATCCAGTTTGACAATCTGCCCGAAGATGTCGAAATCAACGATGGTTTCCGATGCGACGTCGCTCCACACGACCAGGAAGTGATCGTTGAGCGCATCCCATGCGACATCGAAGGCCAAGTCGGGCGTCTGGATACCGCTGGCAACAGCAAACGGACTCCATACCAGCGCGCCATCGCCGCTGACGCTGTACGCCATGATGTGCGCGCCGGTGCCATCGATGTGGTGCCAGGCCACGAGATAGCGATCCGAGAGAGGGCTGTAGGCTATCACCGGGCGCGCCTGCAAACCATCCAGCGGGGTCAGGGCCACATGCAATCCCACCTTGCGCGCGTTGGCGTCCAGGCGCTGCCCGTAGATGCCAGGGGTTTCGGCGCGATAGTCCACCCACAGCGCCAGGACAACCGGCGGCGACGCCGTCCGCGCCACAGCAGTGGCCGGATTGGATTGCGTGTGTGGTTCATCGCTCACCACGAAGGGCGCGCCGATTACCTGGCCGGTCGATGCGACACGCTGGCCATAAATATCACCGAGTCCACTTGGATTCTGCCACATAACAAAAAAGACGCTTGATCCGGCGGTTTCCCAGATCGCGATGGCTGGCGTTTTTTCCAATCCTGGCCCAACAGCGATCGGGATGTCGATCCCCAAGAACGTGTCGCCCGGTTTGAAACGCTGCCCGTAGATGTCACTTTGGTCTTCAGTGCGCCAATCTTCCCAAACGACGAGCAGTGCATCGTCCACACCACCAGCGGCGATAGACGGCCACGCCTGCACACCGGGCGCGTTGGTGACGGGGATATTGTCGCCCTCCAAAGTCCCATCCGACAACACTTGCTGAGCGTAGATGTCCTGGTCTGCACCGCGCGCGTCAGACCAGACGACGAGGTAGCGATTGACTGCCGGGCGATAGACCACGTCCGGCTGCCCGGCCCAGGCCACTCCATCGGAGATGTCGAAGCGCGCGCCGAGCGGCCCGCCGCTGCTACCCACGCGCTGGCCCTGGATGCGCGAGTTCCCATCCACCGCATAGCCCCATACGACCATAAAAGCGTCTTCATTGGCCGCCAGACGAGGCCGGAAATGCCCGCCGGGCGCAACGGCGATCGGGAAATTCTCGCCATCGAGCGTGCCGTCGCGCCGCACCAGCTGGCCGTAGATGTCGGGGGTCTCAGTGGTGTTACGGCCATCGCTCCAGATCACCAGGTAGCGATCGGCGCTGGCGAGGTACGCCACCTGCGGATCATCCTGGCTGTCGTAGTGATCGCAGATCGGGATGGCATTTCCCAGCAGCCGGCCATCGCTGTACACCCGCTGCGCGTAGATGTCAGGCATGTTGGGGCCGCGCGAGTCCCGGTACACCAGCAGGAATTCGCCATCCTCAGGATTGAAGGCCGCCGCTGGCGCATTCTGGTAGCCGACGGCGTCGCTGACTAGGAAGTCCTCCGCGATGGCAGCGGGATTGCCGGGCAGTTCAGTAAGTGCGGGCAGCGGCTCGGTGGCGGTCAGCGAGACGTCGTCCACGTACATGCCGGTCGTCCCGCCGACGCCATCGTTGTAGACGCCAAAATGCACCCAGACGCTCTTACCGATGTAGGCACGCATGTCAAAGGTATACGGTTTCCACGTGCGGCTGTTATCCAGCGTCCACAACAAAGTCTGGAGGATTTTTTCGTTGTCATCCATAATCAGGATGAACTGCGCATCCCCGACCGCGGGCGCGGCAGAAGTCAGGGCCGGGCTGTTAAGCAGTGGGACGATCTCCGGCAAGAATACCGCCTGCTGCACCTCGGTCGACATGGGATAAAGCCACACAGACAGCTGGGCCGAGGTTGCCGTTGCGGACAGCGTCACACGCTGGCGCGCGGACGAATACGAGAGCTTGTTCGGCGTCCCCACAATACCGAGACGCATAGAGCGCATAGCACTGTGTGCCTGCATCGTGGAATACTCCGCCGTAGACGGCGTGACAGGAAAGTGCCAGCTGGTGTCGAGTTCCATGTTGCCGTTCACCAGCCATTCCCAACTGTGGTTGCGCAGCCGCCACAAGCCATCGATGGTAGGCAGGAAAAACAGGTCGCGCTCGGCGACGATCAATCCTTTGGGTGTTGCTTCAGGCGCGAGACCCTGCATCCACCAGCGATCCCCACCATCCGGTGAACGATAAAACATCCAGGGAATAGCATCAAATTGTAGCGTGCGCTGTACAGCATAAAGCGCGAAGTCGGCAGGATAATCCGGCGAGATACCTAATCCCAGGATCCAACCATCCAGATAGTTCACGTTTAGGCCGGTGTTCACCCTCGACCACGTTGCACCGAAATCCGTGGAACGCACGATGCCGTTAGGTAGGATGTCAGGGTCACCGCTACCTTCAACAAAGAAGTAGCTCATCCAGAGCGTGCCATCGGTCGCGTAATGTGGCGAAAAGACCACCTCGCGCGCGATGTCGGTTCCGGGGATGACGAGCCGCTCCCACGTGAGGCCGCCATCGGTGGAACGTAAGGCCGGCCCGAAACAGGTCAAATAGACGGTGTGATCGGCGGCGAAATTCGGCGAGGGATAGACATGGTAAAGGTCCGTCCACTCGGATAACCCATCATTGGCTAAGGCCCACGTGTCGCCACCATCGATGGAACGCCACACAGCCGGTATATCCGGCGAAAACCCTACGGCAAAGACTGCCAGGTTATCGTCAGCATCGCGCACGGCGGCGATGTCGTAGAGTAGCGTATTCGGCGGTGCTAACACCATCTGCCAGGTAAGGCCATCGTCGGTGGAGCGGAAAACCTCACCATGGTCATAACCCACATTCCGCACGACGAACAACGTGGGCGACGACAACGAGCCGGGGTCCCACGCCATTGCACTGATACGCAGATACTCAGAATAGGGCTGCGTCGCAAAGAGCGTCGTCCAGGTGTCGCCGTCATCGGTCGTGCGACGCATATCTTGGTCGGTGGTGATGTAGAGCGTGTGATCGGTCCCGTAGGTAGACGAACGCCACATGCGCGCGTTGACATCGGGCAGAATCAGTTCCCAGCCGAGTTCGGCGGTGGGAGTGAGCGGTCTGGAAACCCGTTCCACAGCGGCGGCTGTGCGCTGGCTCTGCGGGATGGAGAGCGGCAGCAATAGCAGCGCCAACGTCAAACTGAAAAGTCTTGGCATGTTTTTCATCATTTACCCTCCTAGAATTGTGTCGGGGAGATTCCCTTGTCCACCGCCGAACAAATAGGGAAGCCCCACCCCGGACTTTGTTAATGGACTGAATAAAAGAGATGCGAAGCCAAGTACGATGTTTCTGTCTTCAGTATATACCCAAATGTAGACTTCAAGCGTTTCGTTTGCGTGTGCAAAGTGTTTCAAACAGGTTGAGAGTCGAATTCAACAGGTTGCAACAAAATCATGCGACAATTGTATCTTATCAAAAAAACGGGGGAATCACGGCGCAGCCCAGGAATCCTCCAGATGCAGAGCTTGCGCCGTTTGAGCG